>Ga0114931_10000465_pt1 | contig 48998 bp, 37 predicted proteins | sample 2SBtaG_FD_89579 | JGI IMG/M metagenome (GOLD analysis project Ga0114931, IMG submission 89579) | Deep subsurface microbial communities from Kolumbo volcano to uncover new lineages of life (NeLLi) - 2SBTROV14_V59a metaG | ecosystem: Environmental > Aquatic > Marine > Volcanic | place: Kolumbo... | reverse complement strand
GGACGGTCGGCGAGATTCAGGTCAGGGGACCGAACGTATTCAAAGGTTACTGGCGGCTCGAACAGGCTACGGCCGCCGAATTCACGCCCGACGGATTCTTTCGCACCGGCGACCAGGGCCTGTTCGACGACGACGGTTACCTGGCAATCATGGGCCGCAGCAAAGACATGATTATCAGCGGTGGCCTGAATGTCTATCCGCGCGAGGTGGAACAGGCGATCGACGAACTCGACGGCGTGGCGGAATCGGCCGTCATCGGCGTACCGCACGCGGATTTCGGCGAAGGCGTCATCGCCGTTGTCGTACCCCGGCCCGGATGCAAGCTCGCCGAACAGGATCTGATGGCGACCCTGCGCGAACGACTCGCCAACTTCAAAAACCCCAAACGTCTTTTTTTCGTGCCGCAACTGCCGCGCAATACGATGGGCAAGGTACAGAAAAACACGCTTCGCCGACAATACGAACAGGCCCTATCATGACCCGACAGATCAGACCGCGACGCTCCGCCCTGTATATGCCCGGCTCGAACCGGCGGGCCCTGGACAAGGCCCGCGAACTGCCGGTCGACGTGGTCATCATGGACCTGGAAGATGCCGTTGCACCGGACGCCAAGGAAGCGGCACGCGAAAATATCATGGCCGCCGTTGCCGCCGGCGGTTACGGCAACCGTGAAATCGTCATCCGGATCAACGCCTACGGATCCCCGTGGTGGAAAGACGACCTCGTGGCCGTGGCAACCAGCGGCGCCGATGCCATGCTCGCGCCGAAGATCAGCGGCGCGGATTTACTCAGCAAGCTTGGCGACCTGCTGGCCATCAACGGCGCACCCGGCGACATGCGGCTGTGGACGATGGCCGAAACGCCGATGGCGATACAAAAGATCGACAGTATTGCCAACGCCGACCCGCGCCTGGAAGTCATCGTCATGGGCACCTCCGACCTGGCCAGGGAACTCCGGATTCCGCCCGACCCGGACCGGATCGGCCTGCTGCCCGCCCTGTCTGCCGGTATTCTGGCGGCCCGGACCCGCGGTCTTGATATACTCGACGGTGTGTTCGGCAACCTGGCCGACCACGACGGATTCACCCGCGCCTGCGAGCAGGGCCGGAAACTCGGGTTCGATGGCAAGACGCTGATCCATCCCGGGCAGATCGACACCGCCAACCGGATTTTCGGCGTGTCCGATGCCGACGTGTCCGAGGCCGCCGAAGTGATTCGGGCCTTCGAAGCGGCCACGGCGCAAGGCAACGGCATCGCCGTGGTCAATGGCCGGATGATTGAAAACCTGCATGCGGCCGAAGCCCGTCGCGTGCTCGCACTCAATGCGGCCATCAACCATGACAGAACAAAGGAATAGGGAATGACAGAGTTCCGCAAACCGACGCTCGATGAATGGCAGGCGCTGGCCGACCGGGAAGGTCGCGGCCGGACGCATGAAGACCTGATCTGGCAGACACCCGAAGGCATCGCGGTCAAACCGCTGTACACGGCGGAAGATCTCGACGGCATCGATCATCTCGGCGGCCTGCCCGGCTTTGCACCGTTCGGCCGGGGTCCGCGCGCGACCATGTATGCCGGTCGGCCGTGGACCGTTCGTCAATACGCCGGGTTCTCGACAGCCGAAGCCTCAAATGCGTTCTACAGAAAAAACCTGGCAGCCGGACAAACCGGTCTGTCGGTGGCGTTCGACCTGGCCACGCACCGCGGTTACGACTCGGACCATCCGCGTGTCATCGGCGATGTGGGCAAGGCCGGCGTTGCGATCGACACGGTCGAGGACATGAAAATCCTGTTTGACGACATCCCGCTGGACCGGATGTCCGTATCGATGACCATGAACGGCGCCGTGTTGCCTATCATGGCGATGTACATCGTCGCGGCCGAAGAACAGGGCGTGACGCCGGACCGGCTGGCCGGCACGCTGCAAAACGATATCCTCAAGGAATTCATGGTCCGCAACACGTATATCTATCCGCCGGAACCTTCGATGCGGATCGTCGCCGACATCATCGGTTTTACGGCCGACCATATGCCGCGCTACAACTCGATCTCGATCTCCGGCTACCACATGCAGGAGGCCGGAGCGACGGCCGTGCAGGAACTCGGCTTCACCCTGGCTGACGGACTCGAATACGTGCGCACGGCAACTGCCCGGGGCCTCGAAGTCGACCGGTTTGCGCCACGCCTGTCATTTTTCTTCGGCATCGGCATGAATATCTTCATGGAGGCCGCAAAACTGCGCGCCGCCCGGCTCCTGTGGGCTGAATTAATGCGCGATCATTTCTCTCCGCAGCAGGACAAATCGCTGATGCTGCGCACGCATTGCCAGACTTCCGGTGTCAGCCTGACCGGCCAGGATCCGTATAACAACATTATTCGCACGACCGTAGAGGCGCTGGCCGCCGCACTCGGCGGCACACAGTCGCTGCACACGAACTCATTCGACGAGGCCCTCGCGCTGCCTTCGGAATTCTCCGCACACATCGCACGAAACACGCAACTCGTCCTGCAGGAAGAAACCGGCATCACGAAAGTCGTCGACCCGCTGGCCGGGTCATACTATGTCGAGAGCCTGACCCATGCACTGGTGACCGGCGCGGGCGCACTGATCGACGAAGTCGAGCAACTCGGCGGCATGACCAAAGCCGTCGAATCGGGCATGCCGAAAATGCGCATCGAGCAGGCCGCCGCCCTGCGCCAGGCGCGGATCGATCGTGGCGAAGAAGTGATTGTCGGCGTCAACAAATATCAGCGAGACGACGAACCGGAGATCGAAATTCTCGATATCGATAACACGGCCGTGCGTGACGCCCAGATCGAGCGCCTGGCGAAAATTCGTGCCACACGGGACGATGCTGCCTGCCTGGCGGCACTCGATGCACTGACGAAGGGCGCCGCATCGAGCGATAAGAACCTGCTTGCCCTGGCCATCGATGCAGCACGTGCGCGGGCCAGTGTCGGTGAGATTTCTGATGCGCTGGAAAAAGTTTACGGGAGACACAGAGCCGTGATTCATTCGATCAGTGGCGTGTATGGATCGGCCTACGAGGGCGATGACGCATTCAAAAAAATTCAGGACGATGTCGCGGCCTTTGCCGAACACGAAGGCCGCCGCCCTCGCCTGCTCGTGGTCAAGCTCGGCCAGGACGGGCACGATCGCGGCGCCAAGGTCATCGCAACGGCCTTTGCCGATATCGGTTTCGACGTCGATATCGGCCCGCTGTTCCAGACACCGGAGGAAGCCGCGCGCCACGCGATCGAAAACGATGTGCATGCCGTGGGCATCTCTTCGCAGGCCGCCGGGCACAAGACACTCGTACCGCAGCTGATCGAAGCCCTCAAACAGCTGGGCGGCGGCGACATCCTGGTCATCTGCGGGGGGGTCATCCCGCCCCAGGACTATGCAGAACTGATCGATGCCGGCGTCGCCGCCGTGTTCGGACCGGGCACGAACATCCCGGTTGCGGCCGGGGAAGTGCTGGAATTGATCAGACAGCGGCGACAGACGTCGCGGTGATCTCGGGAACGACAGGGTTCCAGCCGTGTGTCGGGCCTTGTTCGTCCGCCATACACTGAAACGAGCCACAATCCACCAACGACAAACAAAACCACCACCGAGTCTGATAAATTACAATACCGGAACCGGCAAAACAGGGCCCCCACCCCCTGTGACAGGCACCACTGACCCCCACAAAGGCACAACATGCAAGACATCATCCAACGACTCGATGCCAAGCGGGCCGCGGCCAAGCTGGGCGGCGGCCAGCGGCGCATCGACACCCAGCATGCCAAGGGCAAGTTAACCGCCCGCGAGCGGATCGAAGTACTGCTCGACGAAGGCAGCTTCGAGGAATGGGATCTTTTCGTCGAACACCGGTGCGTGGATTTCGGCATGGACCAGGCCGAGAAAGTGCCGGGCGACGGCGTCGTCATCGGTTACGGAACCATCAACGGTCGCCTGGTCTTTGTCTTCAGCCAGGACTTCACGGTCTTCGGCGGCTCGTTATCGGAAACCCATGCGGAGAAAATCTGCAAAATCATGGATCAGGCAATGAAAGTCGGCGCGCCGCTCATCGGCCTGAATGATTCGGGCGGTGCCCGGATACAGGAAGGCGTCACCTCGCTCGGCGGTTATGCAGACGTTTTTCAGAAAAATGTGCTGGCATCCGGCGTCATCCCCCAGCTCTCGATCATCATGGGTCCGTGCGCCGGCGGCGCCGTGTATTCACCGGCCATGACGGACTTTATTTTCATGGTCAAGGACTCCTCATACATGTTCGTTACCGGTCCGGATGTCGTTAAAACCGTGACGCACGAAACCGTGACGGCCGAAGAACTCGGCGGCGCCGTCACGCACAGCACAAAATCGGGCGTTGCCGATCTCGCCCTGGAAAATGACGTAGAGGCACTGCTGACCACCCGCCGGCTGATGAACTTTATACCGGCCAATAACAGGGAAAAACCGCCGGTCTGGCCGACCGAAGATGCGCCCGACCGACGCGAACCGTCACTCGACACACTGGTGCCCGGTGACCCGCTCAAACCCTACGACATAAAAGAACTGATCCATAAAATCGCCGACGAGGGCGACTTCTTCGAGATTCAGCCGGCATTTGCCCAGAACATCGTCGTCGGGTTCATCCGACTCGAAGGATCGACGATCGGAGTCATCGCGAACCAGCCGCTGGTGCTGGCCGGTTGCCTCGATATCGATTCGTCGAAAAAAGGCGGGCGCTTCGTTCGATTCTGCGATGCGTTCAACATCCCGATACTCACACTGGTCGACGTTCCGGGTTTCATGCCCGGCACATCCCAGGAGTTCGGCGGCATCATCAAGCAGGGTGCAAAACTGCTCTATGCCTATGCCGAGGCGACAGTGCCGAAAGTGACGCTGATTACCCGCAAGGCCTATGGCGGTGCATACGATGTCATGGCCTCGAAGCACTTGCGCGGTGATGTCAATCTGGCCTGGCCCAGCGCCGAAATTGCCGTCATGGGGTCGAAGGGCGCCGTCGAAATTATTTTTCGCAAGGACATCGGCAACAAGGAAATGATCGAGAAGCGCACCGCCGAGTACCAGGAAAAATTCGCAAATCCTTTCATCGCCGGTGCACGCGGCTATATTGACGACGTCATCATGCCCCATGCGACGCGCAAACGCGTCTGCCGCTCATTTGCCATGCTCCGCAACAAGAAACTCGAAAACCCGTGGCGCAAGCACGGCAACATTCCCTTATAAGCGCGCAACCCCTATGTTTGAAAAGATCCTGATTGCAAACCGCGGCGAGATTGCGTGCCGCATTATCAAGACGGCCCGCGCCATGGGCATCAAAACCGTAGCCGTTTACTCAGATGCCGATGCAGGTGCGCTGCACGTCCGCATGGCCGATGAGGCCGTGCACATCGGCCCTTCGGCATCCGCCGAGAGTTACCTGGTCATCGAGAAAATCATTGATGCCTGCAAGACATCCGGCGCACAGGCGGTACATCCCGGTTACGGGTTCCTGTCGGAGAATGCCGAATTTGTCGGCCGGCTCGAAGCCGGAGGAATCATATTCATCGGACCCGGACAGCAGGCCATCACGAGCATGGGTGACAAGATCACCTCGAAACGACTCGCCGGGGAAGCCGGCGTCAATACGATTCCCGGCTATACCGATGTCATTGACGGACCGGATCATGCAGTCGAGATTGCCGGGGAAATCGGCTACCCGGTCATGCTCAAGGCCAGCGCAGGCGGCGGCGGCAAGGGCATGCGCGTCGTCTGGAACGATGACGAGTGCCGCGAAGGTTTCGAGCGCGCGACGAACGAGGCCGCTTCGAGCTTTGGCGATAATCGCGTGTTCGCCGAAAAATACATAGAAGAGCCGCGCCATATCGAAATCCAGATCATGGCGGACAAACACGGTCATGTTGTCTACCTCGGCGAGCGAGAATGTTCTATTCAGCGTCGCCACCAGAAAGTGATCGAAGAGGCTCCTTCGCCTTTCATCGACGAGAAAACACGCCGTGCGATGGGCGAGCAGTCCGTCGCCCTGGCCGCGGCAGTCGATTATTGTTCTGCCGGCACCGTCGAGTTCATCGTCGATGCACACAAAAACTTCTACTTCCTCGAAATGAACACGCGCCTGCAGGTCGAGCATCCGGTGACAGAGATGGTCACCGGACAGGACCTGGTCGAACTGATGATCCGGGTTGCCGACAATGAGGAACTGCCGGTCGCCCAGAAAGATATCGCCCTGAAAGGCTGGGCGATCGAAACGCGCGTCTATGCCGAAGACCCGTTCCGGAATTTCATGCCGTCGACCGGTCGGCTCGTGCATTATCTCGCGCCACAGGAAAGCGATACCGTGCGTGTCGACACGGGAATCGAGGAAGGCAGTGAAGTCTCGATGTTTTATGACCCGATGATCGCCAAGCTGATGACATGCGGGGACAATCGAAACGAGGCGATCGCCCGCATGAATGATGCCCTCGATACCTACTATATTCGCGGCGTGTCTCATAACATCAGTTTTCTCAATGCACTGATCGCCCATCCACGATTTCTCGACGGCCGCCTGACAACCAACTTTATCGACGATGAATACCCGGACGGCTTCCATGCCGCCGATGTCGTCCATGACAATCCCGACCTGCCGGTGGCCATGGCCGGCGCGGTCCACCGGACCTATATGGACCGGGCGGCACGGCTCAGCGGCCAGCTGCCCCGCTACGAGCGGGAAGTCGGCGAAGATTTCGATGTCATTATCGGCCGGCAACACCATGCGATCCGTGTGGTCAGAATCGAGGGCGGTTACGAGGTCACCCTGGGTTCGAGCGTCTTTCGCATCATCACAGACTGGCACATCGGCCAGCCGCTGATCCATGCCGAAGTAAACAGCCGCCCGGTCTGCTTCCAGTTCGACCGTATCGGCATCCGGTACCGGCTGTCGCAGCGCGGGTCGCAAATCGATGCGCTCGTCGTCATACCCAGGGCCGGCGAGCTGTCGCAGCACATGATTGAAAAAACGCCGCCGGACCTGTCCCGGTTCCTGTTATCGCCGATGCCGGGCCTGCTCGTCAGGCTGGCCGTCAAAGAAGGTGACGAGATCAAGGCCGGTGAAGAACTCGCCGTCGTCGAGGCCATGAAAATGGAAAACAGCCTGCGAGCCATCGAGGATGTCAGGATTGAAAAACTGCTGGCCACCGAGGGCGATAGTCTCGTCGTCGATCAGCCGATTCTGTCCTTCGAATAGTCATCGGGGAATGCTCGCCCATAAATGACCGACGTGGAGCCAGATCCGATCAGCACATGAATGCCATCGATCCTCAGCAACTCGCCGAACAAGTCCGGGCCGGAGACCGCCGTGCGCTTGCGCGCGCGATCACGCTCGTCGAGTCGTCGCGTCCCCGCGACCGTGATCAGGCCAATGAACTGCTCACCGCGTTGTCGCCGCACGCGGGAAATTCCATCCGGATCGGCATTTCAGGCGTACCCGGCGTCGGCAAATCGACGTTTATCGAATGCCTGGGCAATCACGTCATAGACCGGGGCCACAAGGTAGCCGTGCTGGCCGTCGATCCGTCATCGGCCATCAGCGGCGGCTCGATACTCGGTGACAAGACCAGGATGGAAACCCTGTCCCGTCGGCTCGAAGCCTTCATCCGCCCGTCGCCGACCGGCACCATGCTTGGCGGCGTGACCCGACACACCCGCGAAACGATGCGTATCGTCGAAGCGGCCCGATTCGATGTCATCCTGATCGAAACCGTGGGTGTCGGGCAGTCCGAAACCGATGTCGCGCAGATGACCGATTTCTTTCTGCTGATGCTCCTGCCCGGCGGTGGAGACGAGTTGCAGGGCATCAAACGCGGCATCGTCGAGCTGGCCGACCTGATTGTCGTCAACAAGGCCGATGGCGACCTGGCCGATGCGGCCCGCTTGTCGGCTGCCGACTACCGCGGCGCGCTCGACTTCCTGCATCCGCACCGCCCCGGCTGGACCGTGCCGGTGGAAACCTGCTCGGCACTGAACAATGCCGGCATCGACAGGACCTGGAAAATCATTACCGACTTCCGCAAAACCATGACAGACAACGGCGTGATACAGTCAGCGCGTGCCCGGCAGGCCCGAACCTGGTTATGGAACGAAATTTCTGCAACCTTGCTGGAATCCCTGCACCACAATGAAGCAATCCGTTCCCGGCTGACGGAACTCGAACGACAGGTTGCCGACGGCCGGACCTCGCCCCGGGTGGCCGCACGGGAAATTGTCAGCACATTCCGGCACCAGGATGCGTCAGACTCATGATCGGAAAACTGAATCACGTCGCAATCGTCGTCCCGGACCTCGCAGCTGCCGCCGCACTTTATCGGGACACGCTCGGTGCCGCCGTTTCCGAACCCAGGGCACTGCCCGAACACGGCGTGACAACCGTCTTCGTCGAGTTGACGAATACGAAAATCGAATTACTCGAACCCGTCGGCGATGATTCGCCGATTGCGAAATTCCTGGAGAAAAATCCGGCCGGCGGCATGCACCATCTGTGTTATGAAGTCGACGATATCCTCGCTGCCCGCGACCGGCTCGCGGCGGCCGGCGCGCGCATACTGGGCGACGGCAATCCGATGAACGGCGCCCACGGCAAGCCGGTGCTGTTCCTGCACCCAAAAGATTTTTGCGGCACGCTGATCGAACTCGAACAGGTCTGAGCGGCGCCATCCGGGAAAATCCACTCGGGGAACCCCGGTCGGGGTCACTCTGACGCGTGCCGACAGAAAAATTATATTACCCATACATATCAAAGACTTGTATTCTGTCAACAGACATTGTCAAGCAAATCTGTGACGGCGGTCAACGCTTCGCGCAAGGTCACCGGACATAATCAGCCAATCTAAACTCACAGAGCCGGGTCCGAGATGTACGCAGACCACTTCAAGCTTTCAGACAAGCCGTTTAATAGCTGCCCCGCCGACGGGTTTTTCACGCCGAACGATGAGTTCGAATCGGCGGTCGTGCGCATGGAACAAGTGCTCCAGTCGCGCGATGCGGTTGCCGTGATCACCGGGGGCCCCGGCGTGGGAAAAACGACGATCGTCTCGACCGCGGCGCAGCGCGTCGGCGACAAGGCCATCGTTGTCTATGTCGATATGCGCCTGACAGATCCCGACCTGCTGTATGACCTGTTACTGCTGAATCTGGGTGGCGAGAGTGGTGGCGGCGATCAGGCCGCTTCGCTGTACCGGCTCAAATCGACCATCGCCCGTCACAATAACGAACAGGATCGCAAGATCAACGTCGTGATCGATGTCTCGAGCCTGACGATAGAACGCGCCAAGCGAATCCTGCAACTCGTACACATGGCCGGCGAACCCGAAGGCCAATTAAACGTCATCCTGCTTGGCCCGCATGTTCTGCACAAATTGCTCGATACGCCCGGACTCATCCACATGCGCCAGCGTGTGACATTTCGTTACCGGGTTCGCCCGCTGACGGTTGCCGAAACCGAGGCCTATCTGAAACAGCAACTGGAACGCTTCGGCGGCCGGCCCGACTCGATCCTGGCGCATGGCGCTTCGATCATGGTCTACCGTTATGTCGGTGGCGTACCCCGCCTGATCAATACCCTGATGGACGCGACGCTCGGTTATGCGGCGGAAAAGGATGCCGGGACGGTGACGGCCGAAATGGTGAACGAGGTTGCCCGACTGCTGGGCTGGAGACGGCTGAGCGGCAATAAATCATCCGGTGCGGGAAAAACCGCAAAAGCCCCGGCCAAGGCTGCGAAAACAAAAAAACCGGACTCGCCGCCGGTCTTCACGCAGAAACCCGAGCCCAGCCCGTTCGAAGCTTCGGTGGCCGAACCGGGGCAGCCTGCCCGAAAGGACCACGCCGGCGAATCGGCGCCGGCCAGCGAAGGCACCGCCATGTTGATGGCTACGGCGCTCGACATGGAACCGGCCTCCGCCACCGATGACAAGCTGGAACTCAAACTTGCAGAGTCCGCAACCGCGCCGGTTGACAAGTCGCGCCCGGCCGCGGACGACCGGCCGGCGCCCGGGTCGAGCATACCCGAAATGGATGCTTCGGACACCAGTGCCACCGGCATGTTGCGCCTGGAGGATCTCGATGCCCGCTTTGCCGAGACCGTCTTCGGCGACGATACCGGGATGTTCAAGGCAGAAGATACCAAGAAAGCCGCCGGCGAGAGATAACCCCTCCGGCCAACTGCCCGCCGGCACCCGGCCTGCCGGAACGACCTGCTACGATGGCTTGTACAGCCGTCCGCTAACCGGCGAGCTGCTCAGCCGAGGCGACTGCGGTCTCACAATTGATCGCGGCAAAATAATCGGCCTCGTATTTTCGGGTCCGCAAGGTTTTTTTAATGATACTTTCCAGATTCGGCCGTTTCTCCGCCGGATCGTCAGATGCGCCCAGCCCGCCACCGAACTCGACGAATGTATCGATGCCCTGCTCCATGGCCGTACGCAGGCACCCGACCCACCTGACCGGACTGAACAGCTGGAAAAACAGCCTGGCACGAATGCTCCTTGCGTCCAGCTCGTGCGCGCTGCCGGTATAATTCGCCAGCACCTGGCAACTCGGCGTACTGAAGTCCGTGTTGTCCAGTACCGTACGGAATAATTGCGCCGCCTTGACCATGAAATAGGTATGAAATGCGCCCTCCGTCGCCAGGGGGATCGCGCGCTTGCGAGGAAAGTGCTCGCTGACGTAGGCGGCCAGCGCTTCCAGATCCTCTTCCCGCCCGCCGATCACCGTTTGCTCGGGCAGATTGCAACCACCGACCTGGCAATAAAAACGATCGGCAATCGGCCGGGCGGTCTCCAGGTCCAGCGTCAACGCCAGCATGCCGCCCGAACCGTGTTCACCCATCAGTTCGCCGCGTTTTTGCACCAGCAGCAAACCGTCGCTCAACGACAGGCTGCCGGCGGCCACCAGGGCCGTGTACTCGCCCAGGCTGTGTCCGGCCGCCATCTGCGGTTGAATGCCGGCGCCGGCCAGCTCCTCGAAAACACGCATGCAGGCCACCGAATGCGTCAGCAACGCGGGTTGCGTGAATCGCGTCAGTCCAATCCGGTTTTCCGGGTCTTCGAATGACAGCTTCTGCATGTCATAGCCGAGCACATCGCTGGCCTCCGCATAAACCTCCCTGGCCACCGAATACCGCGCATAAATATCCCGCCCCATGCCGCGATACTGCGAACCCTGTCCCGGAAATACATACATCACTTTACGACTGGCCATACAGACTCCTGAACCGGAAATTTACCTGATAATGCGAGCATACGGGGCCGCCCTGAATCGGACAAGACGGCGCCTCATCACAGCGCCCACCATCCACCGGCACAATCGCGGTGACCCCCCCCATGCGAGCCGGGCAGGACGACCGGCGAGAACCGACATGGATACGGAACAAAGCCATCGTACCGTCATCGACAAACCTTGCGAACCTCTTCCCCGATAATCGCCATCCCCCGTCGCACCGACTCCGCATCCTGTGAATAACTGACCCGGAGACATTCGTGCCGGTGAGTCCAGTCTTCGGCAAGACCGGGAAAAAAGTGATGCCCCGGTACGATATAAACACCGCGCTGCTTCAACCGCCGGTACAACTCGTCACTGGTAATCGACATGCCCGGCACCCATAACCACAGAAAATAGGCGCCTTCTGGCCGATGGATAAAATACTCGCACCCCTCGAGCGCCGAATGCATCCACGCCAGGGCTTGCTGCGCACGCTCGCGGTAAAAGGGACGAATTGTGTCCCGCCCGAGCTCGATGATCCGTCCGCTCTCGACGAGATTGCGCAGCAACACCGGTCCGACACTGGAAACGGCCAGGCTCATCACCGAGTTCAACCCTGAAATCGCCTCGATTACCAGCGGGTCGGCGACGATCACACCCGTGCGGACCGCCGGCAGGCCGATCTTCGACAGGCTCATGCACAGAATCACGTTATCGTCCCAGACCGGTTCGACATCCTCGAAAATAATCCCGGGAAACGGCACGCCGTACGCATTGTCGAGTATCAGCGGCACGCGGTTCGCGCGGGCGAGTTCGGCCAGTCGACGCACCTCGACATCGGTCAGCACGTTACCGGTCGGATTGGTCGGTCGGGATACGCAGATCGCGGCAATATCGCTGGCGACCTCGAGCCGTTCGAAGTCGATATGGTACTTGAACAGCCGGTCATCCATGTATTCGATGGCGGGCCGGTTGGCAACGAATAATTTCTCGGCCAGACCGAGGTCGGCATAACCAATATACTCCGGCGTCAACGGCAGCAGGATGCGCCGTGACGAACCATCGTCGAATTCTCCGGCCAGCAGATTAAACAACCGGAAAAAACCGGCCTGGCTCCCGCCGGTCAGCGCAATGTGTTCCGGGCCCAGCGGCCATCCATATTCGCGCCGCAACAGATGCGCCAAGGAAGCACGGAAAAGATCTTCGCCGGCCGGACTTGCGTAGTCAGCGATCATGCGCCGCAATTCACGCGGGTGATCCGCAACCTCGTGCATTCGTTCCGCCAGCAACTGCAGTACTTCGGGAATATGCGCGGGATTCCCGCCGCCGAGCATCATGACCGGCTCTTCGCTCGCCATCGCCGCGCCGAGATCGTCCATCAGCTGTCGCGCGCCCGTGTGACGCGTGAACCGGTTACCGAATCTGGAAAATTTCATGGTGTCGTGCGTGGATCGCGGTGCGGGCGAGTCGCGGTTATCAGGGATCGTGGCCGCAAACCGCTGCGGGAGATTTTACACTTTTCGCCTGCGGCGCCCGGCAAAAGAAATCCGGGGATACCAGGTATGCTCGGTCTGATTTCCGCGCGGATCGATTTGCATGACGATCGCGTCGATCAGGTACGGGCGACCTTCCCGGGTTGCCGCCCGGGCGCGCTTCAACGCCCTGGCGAACTGGTCCGGCGTTTCAGCCAATTCACCGGCAATGCCGAAGCTTTTCGCCAGTCCGGTGAAATCGACAACCGGATCGCCAAGGTAACCGCTAAGATCGCGCCACTGGTCACGCGACTCCTTGTGCGTATACAGCGGCGAACGGGCGAGAATCCGGTTTCGCTCGTTATCGTAGCTGCGATTGTTGAGTACGACGATAATGATCGGAATGTCGAAACGCGATGCGCTCCACAGGGCTTCGACCTCGCCGAACAGCATCGCGCCATCGCCGACCAGGCAGGCCACCTGCCTGTCCGGCTCGGCAATCTTGACGCCCTGCGCGGCGGCAAGCGACCAGCCCAGCGCAAAACCGGTCGTCTGGCCGATCACGGTTTTCTTGCCGCGATCGAAATCCATCCAGTAAAACGGCGTCCGGTAATCGAGCTCCGGCACGATGATCGCATCGTCGTCGAGATTCAGATCGAGCTCGGCGGCCATGCGCTCCCACGACATCGGGCTCGCATCCCAGTTCTTGCGGGCCTTTTCCTTGCGCGCCACATCGGCCCGGGCCTGTGCATCGCGCCGGGCCTCCAGCCGTGGTGTGCTTATTTTCTTCAGCCGCTCGGCGCTGGCCATACCCCTGATCGCATCGGTCAGGTCGACCAGTGTTTCCCGGATACCCGCTGCAATCGCGATATCCGTCGGCCAGGTCATGCCGATCGCCTGGTAATCGACGCGTGCCTCGATAATCATTGCCTTGCGTGGCGGCGGTGCCGTAAAAATCCCGGGGCCCGGCATCTGGTTGCCGATGTTGAAGAAGACGTCCGTGCCGGCCAGCGTCCCGGGCACACCCAGTCCGTGGAACCCGGCCCAGAGCGGATGGCGCCAGGGAAAATCGCCATAAACACTAAAACCCTGGGCAACCGGAATGCCGAGCAATTCGGCCAACTCGACAAGTTCGTCCTGCGCACCGGCGCGGGTCACCTGCGAACCGGCCGTGATCATCGGATGCTTTGCGTCGAGCAATGCCCGGGCCGCGCGCTCGACCAGTTCGGGTTTCGGGCGCATTTCGACCGGGATGCTGAAACGCTGCTGCGGGTATACCGTATCCCTGACACCGGACTGCGCCAGCACATTCAGCGGAATTCGTACATGCACCGGCCCGCCCGGCGGCGTATTCGCCAGTTTAAAGGCACGTCGCGCAATTTCACTGATGTGGCCGGCGTCTTCGACCTTCCAGCGCCATTTGGTGAACTGGACCATCGGCTCGACCCAGTCTTCCATTTGCTGAAACATGTCGCGGAACGGAATTTTCGTACTTGCCCCGTCGGAATACACGAGTAACGACGACTTGTCCTTGAACGCGTTATACAACATGTTCATGGTGCTCGGGATGGCCACCCCGGGCACAAAAACGACGGCCGGCGTACCACTTGCCAGTTCATAACCGTGCGCCATGGCCGTCGCCTGCGACTCGACCACCGACATGATCCATTCGACGCCTTTCTTTTTCGTCAACGCGTCGAAAAACGGCGACATGCCGGTCCCCGTCGTCCCGAATACGTAGCGGACGTCGGCGGCCAGGAAAGTTTCGACCAGGATGTCGGCGCCGTTGCCCTCGACCTTGATGCCGTCACGCGGCAAACCCGCCCGTTCGTCAGTAGCCGCGGCGAGAACGGAATTGACGGCCGACGTGCCCAACCCGAGTGCGGTCAGACCAATACCGAACTCCCGGCGCGAAATTCCGTGATCCAGAAATTTATACAGCAGGTCTCTCATAGGGGCTCCGGCCTGCAGGTGCACAGCCATGCAAAACCGATCCAGGCTTCTCGTTTGGCGCCTTCGTCGAGTCAACCGCACATGGCTGAAGCTGCTGCAACAGGTTTCAGCGATCTCCGGGATCTTTTTTCCCGCGCAGACCGAACGCTCAACTACCGCCAAAGTTATACGAAAGTCGCATGCCAATCACCCGTGGATCAGGCAGAAATGCCGTGTTGTACAACGGCAGATCGACCATCACGGCCGAACGCGGCTGCGGCGGCGTCGACAGGTCGAGTCCGCTGCCCAGGATGAAACAGCAACCGAGTCCCGGGCCGCCGCCGACGGAACGTACGGTGTCGTTATCGAGCAGATTGTCGACATAAACGAGCGCGTCCCATCTTTCGCCCCGAAGCCCCCAGCGCAAATTCATTAACAGGAAAGCCTTTGTCGATACCCGGTTCGTAATGCCGGTAAAACGCTTGCTCTGCCAGAATGCGTCAGTCTCGAGGAACGTTGTGACCGATGCCGATATCGGCACTGAATACTGGACTGATCCGTTCAGGGACAACTCTGCTGAATCCTCAAGTTTGTTGCCGCTGTAGCTGACGGAACACAAATCACCTTTCGGCGTGCAGTTTCCCGCATGGGCTGCCGTCACGGGGCTCGAAGAAGAAATCACAAAGTCGGTGTATTCGCGCTTCGGCAACCAGGTACCGGACAGGGACGTATGCCAGTTACCGCCGAGAAACTCCGCCATCGGGCTCCAGTCCACGCTGAGTTCAGTCCCCCAGACCTCGGCCGAGCCGGCGTTTACAATCTTGGAAATCAGGCGGCCGTCATTGCCCAGCGCCGACGTCAGCGCCTGTTTGTCGGTGAAATCCTGAAAGAAAAACGATCCGTTCACGACGAGTGTATTCTCGAGCCACGCCGTGTGGCCGCCGACTTCCCAGACTTCCATTCTTTCCGGATCGAACTCGGACCGTTCCCGGTCCAGACCGGACGAGCCGACGGTCAGCAAACCGAAACCGCCCGGTTTGCGCGCACGCGACCAGGACGCATAAAAGAGCATGTCATCGGTGGCCTGCCAGTCGAGGGTCACTTTCGGCGAGAACCATTGGTCCGTCTCGTTCAGATGATCCACGCACCAGGGGTTGAACGTGTCGGTGCCAACCGCCTGGCCGGAATCGAAACTGACCGGGTTGCCGTCCTTGTCGACCCCCTGCGCCAGACCGTTCGCATCGAGTATCGGCACGACCTGGCCGTTGTTCCAGACAGGCGACCCGTCCGGATTGCGTTCAATGGCGACCGGACCATCGGCGATCGAACGCGCGACGGCATCCGGGTTCTGCTGCCGGCACAAGTCCGGAATCGCAGCCAGCACCGTCTGGTCGGGAACGAATTTACCCAGATCCGTGCCGTCCGGCGCCTCGTCGGTCCACGGGAAAAAGGCATCGGCGAACCATTTGCCCGAAGCCCTCCAGTCGGCAAACGGCTGACAGCCCCGGAAGAAGATACCGCACGGATTCAAACCGCCCGGTCCGCCGCTGGCGCCGGGTTTCAGGAAAATCGGGCCGGCCACGGTGACCTTTTCGTGGTTGTACCGGCCTTCGAAACCGAGTGTCCAGTTTTTGGCAAACTCGAAGTCCAGCGAACCATAAATCGAATAGTGATCGGTCGTGCGATTGACCGGGCTGGTCGGGCGAAATTGTGCCCCCGCCTGCTGATACGGCGCCACCGGTGTTTCGGTATAGCCGGTACAACCGTCGGGAATGCCGATCGGATTCAGTATCCCTCTCTGGCTTTCCCAGAAACAATGCGAGCCCGAGGATTCGGCCGTGACCGAGTTGGCGTCGTTATCGACCGCCTCATGCCAGAATAATCCACCCAGCGTACCGTTGACGGGTGCGTCAAAGTTCGTCGATATGAAGACATCCTGGCTGAATTGCTCCGTGATCTTGGAGTTATTGAATGAAAACGTATTGACGTTACCGTCCAGAAAGGGACCGGCATCCGGCGATAAAAATGCAAACGCATTCGTATCCTGCTGTTCGGTGTTGTCATCGTGGGTGAACCCGGTCAATGATTTCACGAACCAGTTATCCGCTTCGTACTTTCCGATAAATGACAGGCGATACATTTGCCGGTCGAAACCCTTGTAATCACGGCCCGGCGTGACCGGATTCGGGGCGAGGTTAAGACCCAGCCCGCCGTTCTTTTTGAGCAGCGCATCGCGCCCCGGTACCTTGCCGACACGCACCGGCGTGGTTTTTTCGCAATACGGCCCGCCACCGGCCGGGATGACAAAATTCGGTGAATTCGGATCGAGGGTGGCCGGGTCCAGGGTCGCAACAAAGGCCGGGTCGAGGATACGCAAACCCCGATCCAGCAGGGCCTGATTATTCCCCGGAACGGCCCCCAATGCAGTGACGAAGTCCGGGAAACATTCTGCGACGCCGGCATCGAATGCGCCCTGCGGCACGGGCTGTTCCGAATTAAACTTCAGAAATACCTGCGGACTGGGCTGCCTTTCGTCGTCAGTAAACTCTGCACGGAATTTCAGCGAAACTCTCTCGCCGATATCCGAATTCAGTGTCAGCGCGGCTCCGACACCTTCCCCGCCACCGACCCGTTTGCCGGTAATCCCGTTGCGGTAAAACCCGTCATCGTTCCACCAGGCGCCATTCAGGCGAAAACCCAGCGCATCGCCGAAAATCGGGCCGCTGACGCCACCGACAGCTTCATACTTTTGAGCGTTGTACTTGTCGCTATAGCCGCCATCGACTTTCAGGTCGCCTTCAAATTCCTTCGATGCATCTTTGGTGATGTACTGGATGGCGCCGTCAAAAGCACTGCGCCCGTAAAGCGCCATCTGCGGCCCGAGCACGACTTCGATCCGGTCGATATCGACCAGGCGCGTATTGAGCAGCAATGAGCCACCGGAACTGGTGATCGCCTCGCTCGATACATCGATGCCGTCAACCAGCAGGGCCACGTTCTGGCGGCCGCGCGTCGGTGACAGTCCGCGCACGGCGATGCGCGTATCGCTCTGCGCGAAAGATTCGTCGAACTGGAGGCTTGTTGAAAACTTGGCAATATCAGCAATGTCCTTGACGCCCTTGCGAGTGATCTCGTCCGCCGTCATGGCACTGACGGACATCGGAACGTCTTGCAGACTTTCGCCCTTCTTGCGCACCGTGACGACGATTTCCTCGACCTGAGACCATGCCGCCAATGACCAACTCATCGCCAGCATCAGTACCAGGGCGCAGGACAGCGCCCGTCTCATCCATGATTCACCCATCGCGTCGTCTCCCCCGCAAGCTGATCCAAATTTCTTGGTTAACCGATATTTCTCTAGCATATCACCGATCACGACGAATCCAAGTGTCCGCGCTGCCGGCGACCGTATCTTACCGTGCGCATCCACCGATCTTCCCGCCTCGCCGGCGAGCCGCCCACAGGGCAAACATCATCGCTGCTTTCCGCCCGACCCGGACCGCCGGGCATCCCCCCGGTTTGCAACCTGATCCGCCGGTGCCGACAATCGAACCAACGGATGCCAGGATTGTCCGAGCATCCAGACCTTTTGTCCGGAACCACGCCAGTACAAGAGCATTGTAAGCCAATTTTTAACGCCGGATTGTGCCGCATGAGGATTTTTCAACAGCCTGCTGGATCTTTTGTCCGGAACCTCAACACGATGGAAAGCAAAACCGCCGGCACGCGAACCTCGACGGACACGTTCCCGGCGATCAGAATATGATCAGATACCGGCTGGCAGTCGCCCTCATTATTATTGCCCTCATCGGCGCCGTGTTCGCACTGGGCCTCGACGATTACCTGACCCTGGCCGCATTTCGCGCGCAACAGGCAGAATTACAGTCCTTCGTCGCCGCAAATTTCGGCGTGGCCGTCACGACATTTTTCTTTATCTATATCGCCGTGACGGCACTGAGCATCCCCGGTGCCGCGGTCATGACGCTGGTCGGCGGCGCCCTGTTCGGCCTGGTCGTCGGCACCGTGGTCGTGTCTTTCGCCAGCACAATCGGCGCAACGCTGGCATTCGTATTCGCCCGGTTTTTATTCCGCGATGCCGTCGAACGCCGTTTCTCGGGCATGGCCGAACGCATCGCGGCCGGCATGAAAAAAGACGGTCCCTATTACCTGTTCACGCTGCGTCTCGTCCCGGTCTTTCCCTTCTTTGCCATTAACCTGGCGATGGCGCTGACCCGGCTCAAAACATGGACTTTTGCCTGGGTAAGCCAGGCCGGCATGCTGGCCGGCACCATCGTCTATGTGAATGCCGGCACGCAGATCGGCCGGATAGAAAGCACGGCGGACATCGCATCGCCGCAACTCATCGGTTCCTTCGTCCTGCTTGGAGTATTTCCATTGGCCACCCGGAAAATCATGACCGCCCTCGCCGCGCGGCGACGGCTCAAAGGCTACGCAAAACCCGGACATTTCGATGTCAACCTGGTCGTCATCGGCGCCGGGGCCGCCGGGCTCGTCACTGCCTATATCGCGGCCGCGGCTAAAGCCCGGGTGATTCTGATCGAAAAAGGCGCCATGGGCGGCGACTGCCTGAATACCGGCTGCGTACCGAGCAAGGCGCTGATCCGCTCGGCCTCGATTGCCACCCACATCGCGCGAGCCGGAGAATTCGGACTGCATGGCGGCGCGCTCCGCGTCGATTTCCCGAAAGTCATGCAACGCGTGCAGGACGTGATACGTCGCATCGAGCCACACGATTCGGTCGAACGATTCACCGAACTGGGCGTCGAATGCGTGGCCGGCCAGGCCGTCATCGACTCTCCTTATAGGGTGACGGTAAACGACCGCACGATCACGACCCGCAGTATCGTGATTGCGACCGGCGGCGAACCGTTCGTACCGCCCATTACCGGCATCGATCAAATCGACCCACTGACCTCGGACAACCTGTGGCAGCTGGACGAACTGCCCGCCCGACTCGCCATTCTCGGCGGCGGGCCGATTGGCTGCGAGATGGCCCAGGCCTTCAGCCGGCTGGGCAGCCGGGTGACGCTGATCGAAATGCTGCCACGCATCCTGATCAAAGAAGACGAGGATGCCGCCGGTGCGGTCATGCGGCACTTTCAGGACGAGGGCATTCGTGTCCAGACCGGCTACCGCGCCGACCGGTTTGAGATCGATGGCGGATTGACACGAATCCATTGCGTGCCGGTCGACGAGACCAATCCACCCGCACAGGCCCTTACCGTCGACTGCGATCGCGTTCTGATCGCAGTCGGACGACGCGCCGACACCGCCGGACTGGGCCTGGACAAACTCGGCATCGAAACGAACCGGGACGGCACGGTTGCCGTCAACGAATACCTGCAGGCGACACTGCCGAATGTCTTTGCCTGTGGCGACGTCGCCGGACCGTATCAGCTCACCCACGCCGCCGGACACCAGGGCTGGTATTGCGCCATGAATGCCCTGTTCGGGCGTTTCTGGAAATTTCGCGTCGATTACTCGGCCTTGCCGTGGGCGGTCTTTACCGATCCGGAAGTCGCCCGGGTCGGCCTGAACGAGCAGGAAGCCGCCGAACAGGGCATCGAGTGCGAAGTGACACACTATGGCATCGACGACCTCGACCGCGCCATTGCCGACAGCCAGGCCAGCGGTTTCGTCAAGGTACTGACACGGCCCGGCAGCGACAAAATTCTCGGCGTCACGATCGTCGGACCACATGCCGGTGACCTGATCGCCGAATTCGTCCTGGCCATGAAAAACGGTCTCGGGCTGAAAAAAATTCTCGGCACCATCCACATCTACCCGACTCTTGCCGAAGCCAACAAATTTGCCGCCGGCGAATGGCAAAAAGCGCACGTACCGCAGCGCATGATCGACCTCTCGGCCAGACTGCTCCGCTGGATGCGGGGGTGAGGGTGGCTTTTGTCGGGGGTTCTTTCTTTGCTGAGTCTTTCCCCGGACGCTTTTTTCTGCCGATGACCCTTCGGAAACGCGCCTGAATTCTCTCATTCCTATTTTTAAAGCCGGGACGGGGCGCTGACTGTTTCCGAAGGGTCATCGGCAAAAAAAAGCGCGACAGTCTCGTGGTACCCATCGGGACCGCCTGAAGTCGGTCCGGAAACCGGGTAATTGCGTGTTCAATCCTGGCCACCTTCGTACCACGGACAGGTCCAAGGTATTTTCCGTCATTTTTTTCCTCGGAAACAGTCAGCGCCCCATATTCGTACTTGGCCAGAACCCGGATAATTCAGGCGCGTTTCACCCCAAGGGCACTTCCTTCGGGCGCCGAGGGATAAAATGTCGGAAAATGCCGTAGCGGGAAAGAGCAAAGAAAGAACCCCCGACAAAAGCCACCCTCACCATGAACCTCCCCCCTGTTACAAAGTGTTGCAAAATACCCCCGGATCGCGCTGAAAATCCCCCCCGCAACCTCTATCCTGTTCATATGCAGGCCACCCACCCGATTGCCGAAACCGGCCGACCGGCCGTCATCCGCACGCACAATCTGCAACGCAGCTACCCGATGGGAGAAACGGTCGTGCATGCCCTGAGCGGGATCGATCTGACCATCGAGCGAGGCGAGTATGCGGCCATCATGGGGCCGTCCGGGTCGGGCAAGTCGACACTGATGAACATCATCGGCTGCCTGGACAGCCCCGACGAGGGCAGTTACGAACTGAACGGAAAACTGGTTTCCAACATGGGCGACCGGCAACTCGCCGAGGTGCGCAATAAGGAGATCGGCTTTGTCTTCCAGACCTTCAACCTGCTCAACCGCACCACGGCACAGCACAATGTCGAAATGCCGCTGATCTATGCCGGCATGCCCAGAAAACAGCGGCATGACAGAGCCATCAGCGTACTGGAGAAAGTCGGCCTGACCGACCGAATGCACCATAAACCGGGCGAGCTGTCCGGCGGGCAGCGTCAGCGCGTCGCCATTGCACGGGCACTCGTGACAGAACCGAGCCTGTTACTCGCCGACGAACCCACCGGCAATCTCGACTCGAGCACCGCGCGCGAAATCATGGAGCTGTTCGACGAATTACATCAAACGGGCCATACGATCCTGCTCGTCACGCACGACGAAAACGTTGCCGATCATGCGGACCGGAAAATTCGCCTGCTCGACGGAAAAATCGAATCAGACACAAGGGAACATGCCTGAAACAATGAAAAGAACCATCATCATCCTGCTGACCGCGACCGCCCTGTTCGGCTGCGAGAAGAAAAAAGAACCGGTGATCTATGACAGTGCCGAGGTCGTACGACGCGATATCGTCGTGGCCGTCGAAGCCGCCGGCGTGATCGAGCCGATCCTGACGGTCGAAGTCAAATCCAAGGCATCCGGGGAAATACTGCGCATCACCGGGGAGACCGGAGATTATCTCGAACAGGGCGCGCTTCTCGTCGAAATCGACAAACGGGCGCCCAGCAACCAGCTCGCCCAGGCCGAAGCGGAACTCGAAGCCGCTCTCGCCCGTCAATCCATCGCCAAGGCGCAGACGAAACGGTCGAAGACATTGTTGAAATCCCGCACGATCAACGATGTCGACTACGAACAAACCATACTCGAATTCGCCAATGCGAAAGCCGAGGTCATCCGCGCACAGGTTGCGGTCGAAAACGCGCGGATCGCGCTCGACGACACGTCAGTGCGGGCACCGATCTCCGGCACCGTGATCGAAAAATTTGTCGAACCCGGCCAGGTCATTTCATCGCCGACGATGGATGTCGGCGGCGGTACCCTGCTGCTCAAAATGGCGGACCTGAGCTCGGTCCAGGTCAAGGCGCTCGTCGACGAAACGGACATCGGAAAAATAAAGCCGGGACAGGCCGTTACCGTGACCGTGACTTCATACCCGAACCAGCCTTTCGAGGGTACCGTTTCCAAGATCGAGCCGACGGCTGTCGAGAACCAGACCGTGACGACGTTCTCGGTACTGATCGTACTGGATAACGAAAACGGTCTGCTGCGGCCCGGCATGAACGCCGACGTCGAAATCCGGATTGCCGAACGACGCAACGTCGTCGCCGTGCGAACCGGGGCGCTGCGCACCGACCGGGACATCCCGGTATCGAGCCAGCTCGTCGGCATTTCCGAGAAAGAAATCCGGAAAAGCCTGCAAGCCACCCGGCCGACGATGAAGAAAAGCGCTGCGGACAAAGATGCATCGGGCTACCGGTTTGCCAACCGTTACTGGGTGTTTGTCGTTAAACCCGACGGCCCGCATGCTGTCACCGTCGTGACAGGACTGACGGATCTGGATTACAGTGAAGTGCTGTCGGGACTGGAGGTGGGCGATCGCGTGCTGATGCTGCCCAGTTCCGGCCTGATCCTGTCGCAGCAGCGCCTGCAGGCGCAAATGAGGAAATTCATGAGTATGCCCGGCATGAGCGGAAACAAAAAAGACGATAAGGGCAAAAAGGAATCCCGTCGGGAGAAACGCTGATGCTTTTCGGTGAAATGCTCCTGGTCGCACTGCAATCGATCCGGGCCAACCTGTTTCGGGGCTTTCTGACGATGCTCGGCATCATCATCGGCGTCGGCTCGGTCATCACGATGGTCGCGCTCGGTTCCGGCGCGCAGCGCGCGATCGACGAACAGATCGATGCGCTCGGCGCCAGCATCCTGTCCATCCGGTCCGGCAGCTTCATGCGCCGCGGCATCGGCAGCAGCGGCGCCACACTGACCATCGACGACGCCGAGGCACTTCGCAGAGATGCCACGCAGCTCAGCGCCGTCGTCCCGGAAGTGACACGTCAACTGCAGGTCAAATTCAGCAACAAAAACCAGAACTTGCGGGTCGTTGGCACCACACCCGATTTCGCGCAAGTGCACAGCTTCATCGTCGAATACGGCGCCATGTTCACGCAATCGGACAATTCGGCCAAACGCCGGGTCGCGGTACTCGGCGGCAAAGTCGCGGCCAAGCTCGGTACATCGGTCAGAGAATTGCTCGGCAACGACATCTATATCGCCGGCACGGCATTCAAGGTGGTCGGCATATTTGCCGAAAAAGGCGCAACGGGCTGGCGCAATGTCGACGAACAGATCTGGATTCCGCTGGCGACGGCCCAATTCCGGGTCTTCGGCACCAAAGACCTCGATGTCATCAGCGCCCAGGTAGCGCCCGGCACGCCTGTCGAAACCGCGATTGTCGACATCGAACGCATCATGCGGCGCGAACACCGAATCATGCCGGGCGCAAAAAATGACTTTTCGATCGGCGACCCGCGCCAGTTCTTTAATGTACGCCAGGCCGCAACGCAGGTGTTTGCCTACCTGCTCGCCAGCATCGCCAGTATCAGCCTGATCGTCGGCGGCATCGGCATCATGAACATCATGCTCGTCACGGTCACCGAACGAACCCGGGAAATCGGGATACGAAAAGCGCTCGGCGCCACAAGAACGAACATCCTGATGCAATTCCTGATCGAGGCCATGGTCCTGTGCCTGCTCGGCGGCACCGTCGGCGTACTGTTGGGCACCGGCATTTCCGTATTAATGACCAGGGTCGTCGGCTGGCAAATGATCATATCGCCGGCAGCCATTCTCATCGCATTCGGATTCAGCGCCGGCATCGGGCTGTTCTTCGGCATCTGGCCGGCCCGCAAAGCCGCCCGCCTCGACCCCATCGAAGCCCTGCGATACGAGTAAGCCCCCTCATAACCCCAGGCCAACCACCCCGGTAACCCGCCGCAAGTCCTGCTCGTCAATCACAAACGGCGGCATCATATAAATCAGCTTCCCAAACGGCCGCAACCACACCCCCGCATCGACAAACCGCCGCTGCACCCGCTCAACGTCAACCGTCTCCGTACATTCCACCACCCCGATCGCCCCCAGCACACGCACGTCGGCAACCCCCGGATGATCCGCATACCGTCCCAGCTCATCGACCAGCTGGCGTTCGATCGCCGCCACGCGCTGTTGCCACGGACCGGCCTGCAGCAGTCGAATACTCTCGGCGGCCACGGCCGCAGCCAGCGGGTTGGCCATGAAGGTCGGTCCGTGTGCGAGCACGCCGCCATCCGCCGACACGCCGCGCGCCACTCGCCCGGTAGTCAACGTTGCCGCCAGGCTCAGGTAGCCGCCGGTCAGTGCCTTGCCCAGGCACAGAATGTCCGGAACGACGCCGGCATGTTCGCAGGCAAACATGCGTCCGGTACGCCCGAAGCCGGTCGCTATCTCGTCTGCAATCAGCAAAATATCGTAGCGGGCGCAAAGCGCGGCAATTTCACGCAGGTAATCGGCCGAATAGAGCCACATGCCGCCGGCACCCTGCACAATCGGTTCGAGGATGAAGGCCGCGATCCGGTCACGATGGCGAATCATCAGCTTTTCCGCTGTTTCGATTTCCCGGCCTTCGAGCCGCTCGCCAAAGCGAGCGACCGGCCGGTCGAGAAAAAAATGTGCCGGCAACAGGTGTGCAAACTTCTCATGCATGCCGTTCACCGGGTCGCAGACAGCCATCGCGCCGAATGTATCGCCGTGGTAACCCCCGCGGATTGTCATCAGCCGGTCAGCCGCCGTTTTTTTCCCCTTCGCGCGGGCCGCATGAAACTGCATCGCCATCTTGATGGCCACTTCGACGGCCACCGATCCGGAATCGGCAAAAAAAACATGTTGCAGGGAGGCCGGGGTCATGTCGATCAGCATTTTTGCCAGCCGCACGGCCGGCTCATGTGTCAGGCCACCGAACATGACGTGCGCCATGTCGGCCAGTTGCGTTTCCACGGCGCGATTCAACTGAGGGTGGTTGTAGCCATGAATGGCGCACCACCACGAGGCCATGCCGTCGATCAACTCGCGTCCGTCCCGCAGGCGAATCCTGACCCCGGATGCCGACTCGACCGCAAAGGCCGCAAGCGGGTCGGTCATCGACGTATACGGATGCCAGACATGCGCGCGATCGAATGCTATCTGCTCCTTCATGAACCGGGCACCGCCTGAAAATCGAGTTGCAGATATTCAGCGGCGCGCTGCGGATGCGCCCGCGCACCGAGGTACGGAATCACACCGAGCGCCGGCACGGCCAGCCGACTGCGCAGTGACTGCAAATTCCCGGCCAATTCTTCCATCTCCGCTTCCATGCAATTGGCCACCCAGCCGGCCAGGGACAGGCCGGCAGCGCGCACGGCCTGTGCCGTCAGCAGCGCATGATTCAGGCAACCCAGCTTCATGCCCACGACGAGAATGATCGGCAAGCCGAGCTCGACACAAAAATCAGCCATGGTTTCCGCCTCGTTCAACGGCACACTCCAGCCGCCAGCGCCTTCGACAATCATAAACTGTGCCGCGTAATCGGCATACACGCGCCGGCAGTGCGCGGCGAGTTCACCGGCATCGATATGAATGCCGCTGCGGGCTGCGGCCAGATGCGGAGCGATCGGCGCTTCGAGTGCGACGGGATTCACCCGTGCGTCATCGACGGCAATCGTTGCGGCCGACTGCAATGCCAGCGCATCGTCGTTGACCTGCACCGTGCCCGAACCCGTCGTAATGCACCCGGTGGCCACCGGTTTGATGCCCAGCGTTTGCAGGCCGCTTTCGCCGGCCGCTATCAGCAATCCGGCCGAAACCAGTGTCTTGCCGACACCCGTATCGGTGCCGGTCACGAAATACCCCTGCACGTCCGGCGGCTGTGTCACGGCCCTATTCCGACGCGTTCCGGGTGCGGCCCAGCACCGTGCCGAGTGCCGCTATCAGCCGGTCGACCGCTTCGGTCGTATGCGCCGCCGTCAGCGTCACGCGCAACCGTGAAGTGCCCCGGGGAACGGTTGGGGGACGAATGGCCGTAACCAGGAAACCGAGCGTTTCCAGTGCCCGGCTTGCCGCCAGTGCAGCTGTCGCATCACCGATGACGATCGGCTGAATCGGCGTTTGCGAAGGCAGCAAATCGATATCCAGCGAATGAACGCCGCGGCGAAAATGCGTGATGAGTTCGGCAAGTTTCTCGCGGCGCCAATGCTCGCTCATGACGATGCGCAGACTTTCAAGCGTTGCCGCAGCCACGGCTGCCGGTAATGCCGTCGTATAGATATAGTTGCGCGCGCGCTGAATCAGAAATTCGATCAGGCTGTCGTCACCGGCCACGAAGGCGCCGGACGTGCCGACAGCCTTGCCGAGCGTCGCCATTAACACCGGCACCTGCGCAGTGGCAAATACGTCGGGATCGACCGAACCGATGCCGGTTTTACCGATCACGCCGAATCCGTGCGCATCGTCGATCATGAGCCACGCATCGTGCCGTTCTGCGGCACTGGCCAGATCGGCCAGCGGACAACGGTCGCCGTCCATGCTGAAGACGCCGTCGCTGACGACGAGGCGTCGTCCCGGCTCGTCTGCGACGCGGGTCAGCCTGACCTCCAGGTCATCGACACAACCGTGTTCGTACCATTCGAACGCAGCCCGGCTGATCCAGCCGCCATCGAGCAGCGAGGCATGATTCAGTCGATCTTCGAAAACATGATCGCGCGTGCCGACCAGCGCATTGATCACGCCGAGATTGGCCGCATAGCCGCTGGAAAAAAACAGGGCCCGCGGACACCCGGTCATCTGCGCCAGGGCCTCTTCGAGCTGGTGATGCACCGCCGTGTGCCCGCACACGAGATGCGATGCGCCGGCGCCGACGCCCCAGCGATCGACACCCTGCCGGAATGCCTCGCGGATGCGCGCATCATTCGCGAGCCCGAGATAGTCGTTGCTGCAAAAATTGAGCAGACGACGGCCATCGACTGTCAGCTCGGCGCCCTGCGCGCTCTCGACGATTCTGCGCCGTCGGTACATCGACCGCCGTTCTAGCCTGTCGAGGCGCACCGGAATATCGTCAAACGACCTGCCCATGTTCTGCTTCGGATTCTCCTCTTGCCGGCTCGCGACCGATGAGTGATCGCTGCGTAGTGTAACCCGGCTGCCCGCCGGAATTCGGCTATCCTGTATCCGGGTGCAAGGAGAACCTTCATGCAACGCTGGCAAATCGGCGACGTGAGCATCACGCGCATCATAGAGACGGAAGATACCTTGATGTCCGCCGCGGTCATGGTACCGGAAGCGACGCCTGAGAAGGTTCTGCCGATCGACTGGCTGCAGCCCCACTTCATCGATGCACAGGGCCATCTGATCTCGAGCATATTCTCGCTGCTGATAGAAAGCCGCGGTAAAAAAATTGTCGTCGACACGTGACGATCTTCTGTCAAATCCATGGCGGCCGCGTCAAGCGTCCCGCCGATAAAGATGCCGCCCGCGTTGCAATAGGCTAAAATACTGCAATGCAAACATCGCTGCTACGGAAAGCCGGCGTGGCGATGCCGGCCATACTCATTACACTCCTGCTCGCACTGTTGACCACGGCGCACGCGGCGGACAAAAACAACATTTCGATCCTGTACTACGAGTCGATCCGACTCGTCGATGCGCCGTCTTCGGAAAAAAACACGGCGTCCCTGGCTGCAGCCGATGAAACCGTGTCGCTGATGTTCGAAGCCTATGGGCGACGGTTCGAACTGCAACCCGACGGGATTCGCATCATAGCGGGCACGAAATACATACGACTGAGCGGCCATCTGGCCGGTTTACCCGGCTCGTGGTTCAGCCTGTTACGTGACGGCGATGAACTGAGCGGCATCATCGACGACGGTATCGATACCTATATCGTCGAATCGCGCCGCCGCCTGGCCGGACTCCTGGTCGAAATACCGGCCGACGATACCCCGCCCAGCGTGATCTTTCGCCTGTCCGACACACTGATTCCACGCGGTTTGCTGGCCTGCGAGGTAGAGGACACTGCCCGGCCCGCCGGCCAATCCGGCGCGGGAACCGTAGACGGACAAAGCGCCTATGCCAAATTGAGCGCCGAACTGCGGGCAGCGACCGGCAACGCCTCGACCGCCCCGTTTCTGCTGGTCGGTGTCGTCGCCGACGACAGTTTCGTCAGCCGCCACGCCGGCGAGACCGAGAACGACATTGCCGTGATCTTCAATACCGTTCAGGGTATCTACGCGAACGAAGTCGGAATCGATATCGAGGTCGGCAGCGTATTCTCCGTGACGCCAGACGTCGTCAACCCGTTCTCGGCCACGCTCGTTGCCCCTGACCTGCTCGACGAACTGAGCGCATGGCGAATTGCCAACCAGGCAAATTTCGGCCACACCCACCTGCTGACGAGAAGGCGACTCGTCGACGATACGGGCGGCACGCTTGCCGGGATCAGCTTCCTGGGCCAGCCCGGCCTCTCCGGCGTCTGCAACCGGAGCACCGGGGCATCGCTGAGCCGCGAAATCCGCGGCCTGACGGCGCTGATCGTCACGCATGAAATCGGGAACAACCTGGGTGCTCCCCACGATGGCGATCCCGACGGTGCCTGCGCTTCCGCGCCGGCAAACGGATTTATCATGAGCCCGAGCATTTCACGCGCCACCGTGACAAAGTTTACCGACTGCAGCATCGCGCAAATGAATAAAGTCATCAAAGCCGCAAACTGTCTGACCGAGGCCGCACAGAAGCTGCCGGCGAAGACCAATAGCGGTGGTGGCGGCGGCGGTGCGATCGACTGGTTCGCGATCACGGGCCTGCTGTTTGGCATCAGCCTGCGGCCACGGCGGGTGTAAGACGGGACCTGATATTTCCGGAGCCGGGAACGTTCAGGCCGGATTCAGATCTTTCCGCCCTCGAACCCCGGGCATGTCGAAGGCAATACACCCGCCCTCAAGTGGCGGACTCGGCAGATTTTCCGGATCATAGGCCAGCAACGTCAGCGCCACCGTGCTCAGACCCGTGCCGATGAGCGAGATGACCTGGGCGACAAACAGGCGACGAAAGTCCGGGTTGACCCATGGGTTGCGTTCATCACCCGTGTTCCCCCTGCCAGCGCGACCGGCATTCAGGGTTTGTCGTCGGGCTCTCCTGCCTGGAAGACGCGGCCCATGTATTCGGACAATTCGACTGAAATTTCTTCGGCCGAATCCGGCGCGATGCCCGCCAGGGTCCGGGCCAGCTTTTTCTTGAACTCCGTCTGCATCTGGCGGGCGATCTGTACGCGCTGCGCCTGCGGCGAACCGGCACCGTGCATGGATTCGGTCAGGTAACCGACCGCATTGCGGCCCAGCGTCATGTTTTCGATCAGACGCAGAATGCGCATCCGGTCTTCGGTCGCGATCTCCTTGCGCCCTTTCAGATACTTGCGAATGATCTTGCCGATTTTCGGATGATCCAGTTCCTGCTGCGACGGCAGCGTGACCATCAGGCCGCCGGCCAGGTCCTGCGCGAGCCGGCCGATCTCGTACGGCATTTTGGTCACGTGATGCTTGCAGACATTGGCGATCATGTCGTCGTTCATATAGACGCCGGACTGCATTTTTTGCGCCTGGTAACTCGATGCGATGCCGGTGCTGTAGATCGTCTCGTTCAGGTGCGTCATCTCGACCAGTTTGTCACGGATATGCGAAGCCTTCTCGACCCCGTTGTAGTCAGCTATCGTCGCGGCGGCCCCGATCAATACGTCACCAACGCCGGACTTGCAGACATAGCTGCGTCGGTGATAACAGGTGAATCGCTCGACGAGCATCGCGGCGAATTCGAACTCGCCGTCCATGAACACGAGTTCATTCGGGATAAAGACATTGTCGAAAACGATCATCGCCTCCTGTCCCGAGTAAGTCGCATTACCCGCGTCGATCCCGCCGGCCTCCATGCTGCGCAGGTCGCACGACTGGCGACCGTAAATATAGGTGATGCCCTCGGCATCGACCGGAATCGCGCCGACGACGGCATAGTCGCGGTCATCGGGCCCCAGGCGCATCGTCGGCATGACCAGCAGCCAGTGCGCATTGATGCAACCGGTCTGGTGAGCCTTCGCACCGCTGATATACACGCCCTCGGCGGTACGCCTGACGATATGCACGAACAGATCCGGGTCTTCCTGCGCATGCGGTGCCTTGCTGCGATCGCCCTTGACGTCGGTCATGGCGCCGCCGATTACATATCCGTGACGCTGGATCTGCACGACGAAAGCCTTGAAGCGATCGTGGTATTCGCCGCCGTGCTCGGCGTCGATTTCAAAAGTGACCGAATGCAGCGCATTGGTCGCGTCCATACCCACGCAACGCTGGAAACACGTGCCGGTCAGCTGACCGAGACGCCGTTGCATTTTATTCTGGCGAACGAGATCTTCCGCGCTGGTGGCGACGTGCAAAAAGCGGTTGACGCGCTCGCCGGTCAGCGGCGACAAGGCCGTGGCAAGTTCCGGATTACGCACCGCCAGGTCATACGTCTGGGCAACCGCATTGATCGACGGACGCACGATCGGGTGATCGACCGGCTCGTCGATGCGTTCACCGAACAGATAGACGTCCAGGTTGCGTCCGCGCAGACTCTCTATATATTCTGCACCGGTACGAATCGGTACCACTTCGGTGCTGGCTCCAGGCGCCGCAACCGCATCCTGCTGATCTGCTGCCATCGTCTTCTCGTCCCGGTTTTCTCGTCCGGATCACGATCACCCGCCGCCGCACGTTCACCGCATGGATTCGAAGCGCGGAGAGAGTGACTGATCCTTGTCAATTACGGCTATGATAGCCTTATTCCGACCCGCGTGAAGACAATAAGCAAGGAGCGAGCGCACAATGACCGAAACAACCGAACTGATGGTCCGCGAAGACGGCACCTATCCCACCACAGATCTTCGCCGCGACACGATCGTCGCGACCGTCGTACAGACCCGTGTCAGCGGCGTGGACGGGGCGAACCCCGGGCCCGATATCCGCAAGAATCTCGATTATTTCCTCGAATGCATCGATATCGCCCAGGGACAGGGCATGCCGAGCGACCTGCTGCTGTTCCACGAATTCCCGATTACCGGCTTCAGCGAATGGACGCGTGACCAGCTCTACAATCTCGCCCTGGAAGTGCCGGGGCCGGAGATCGAGGAAGTCGGCAAAAAATCGAAGCAGTACAACTGCTATATCGTTTTCGGCACTTACGCGAAGGATCCGGAGAACTGGCCCGGCCATATCCTGCACCAGATGGTCATGATGGGGCCGGACGGCAACGTGGTCGCCAAGCACTGGAAGCAACGCAACGTACGCGGCATGTTCCCCGGTTCCGAGCAATACACGTCTGTTATCTATGAAGTCTACGATCGTTTCGTCGAGATGTACGGTATCGACGAGGTCATTCCGGTCGTGCGCACGGACATCGGCAACATCGCGATGTCGGCCGTGCAGTTCGAACCCGAATTATTCAGATGCATGGCGTTCAAGGGAGCGGAAATCATCTGCCGGGTTGCCACCGGCGGCTTCGAGTTCGCCGACATGCGCCTGACCTCCTATCACAACAGCGTGTACACGATGATCACCAACAACTCGGTCGGCACGCACGGCCGTCATCCGGGCTTTTTCGAAGACGAATCGTACGGCGGTTCGGGCCGGTCAGCCATCTTCGGGCCGCGCGGCGTCGAACTGGCCAGGGCCGATGTCTTCGAGACCAAGAAATTTGCGATGCTGCCGATGGCCGAGTTTCGCAAAAAACACCGGATTCCAGACGTTCATATCGACTTGTACCAGCCGGTCTTCGACCAGTACCGGACGCGTTACGACCACAGCTCCTACCTGGACTATCTGCCCGAGGGCAAGCGCGAAGCCTATGCGCATTTCGCCAAGAACTCGCGCTGGACACACTACTGGTAATTCGCGGTTCGCTGCAGGCCGGGCGGGGACAACAGACTGCGGGACTGCTCGTCCGGCGTTGGCCCGTTTCTGAAAACCAGGCAGAAGGATAACGAACATGAAGATGAAACCCTTGGGAAATTCAGGCATCGAAGTTTCGGCGGTCGGGCTCGGCTGCATGAACTTTGGCATGATGTGCGATCAGGCGGCGACCGATAGCATTGTCTCGGCGGCGATTGACGCGGGTGTTAACTTCTTCGATGCCGCCGATATATACGGCGGCAAGTACGGCAAGGCCGAGATCCTGCTCGGCAAGGCCCTGGGCAACCGTCGCAAGGACATCGTCCTGGCGACCAAATTCGGTGCGAAACACGGCGGCGGCGGCGGGGCGACCGAGGGTGGCGGCTCTGCCGGATACATCATGCAGGCGATCGAGTCGAGCCTGACACAACTGGGCACCGACTACATCGACCTGTACCAGCACCACTTTCCCGACACCGGCACACCGATCGACGAGACACTCCGCGCACTGGAAGATCTCGTACAACAGGGCAAGGTCCGGGCCATCGGTTGCTCGAACTATAGCGGGGCGCAACTCGCCGAAGCCGCCGGCTTTGCCCTGAACAACGGCAGCGCAGCCTATGTGACGGCCCAAAACCGCTACAGCCTGCTGTACCGGGACATCGAAACGGACCTGGTGCCGGTCGCACAACGTGAAAGTATCGGCATCCTGCCGTACTTTCCGCTCGAAAGCGGATTGCTGACCGGCAAATACAAACGCGGCGAAAAAGCGTCAGCCGATACGCGCTTCGGCAAATGGGGCGGCGGCGGCGTATTCGCCACGGACGAACGCTACGCAATCGTCGAAAAAATTGCCGCCTATGGCGAAGAAATCGGCCGCAGCGTACTGGAAATCGCCATCGGCTGGCTCGCCGCACAACCTTACGTCAGCAGCGTCATCGCCGGCGTCACAAAACCCGAACAAATCCGCCAGAACGTCGCCGCAGCAGACTGGCAACCAACCCCCGAACAACTAGAAACCATCGGGGGTTGGGGTCGGACCAGCGCAACTTCCTGAATCAAATAGAATAAATGCCGGATTCTTGCCGCATCTGCAAGCTAATCCCCCTATTTTGGTGCCAAAAACGCTAATTTCAGGGCGCATAGCAAACACCGTTCTCCTGGAGACATTCCGCTCCGTCGGCACAGCTGATTTGTCGGTACATGCCCTTTAAGCCGAGCTCTGCCTTAAAGCTTGTCAGGAATTGTGCGTCTCCGACCGCCACACTTTCCGTCCATCGGGGATCACGTTGCGACTGCTTTCTGGCAGTCTCGATCCAGTTGCCGTGAGCACGCTGCAATCGTCCGATCGTTGAGATGCCGACCACTTCACAAAGTTTTTTGTGGTTGATAATTCCCTTTCGCAAACGGGGACTCTGGATCTCGTGATAACCGCTTATCTCCCACTCCCCTGGATGAGATACGACACCTGCGCGCACCATATTCAGATCTATATAGCTCAGACAACGGATCAGATGGTCATCCGTTTGTACTGCAGTGGCGCAATACCGGTCATCCCAGAATGCGCCTTTCCTTTTCTTGCGCCGATTGTATTCCTGCGCAGTACGGCTGGCGACCAGTTGTATTGATGCCGGAATTTCCTGATTGCCCTGATCGACGACCAAAAGATGAATATGGTTCGATGTAACGATGTAATTCAGCACACACAAGCCGTAGCGCCGCCTTGCTTCAAACAGCCAGTGCCGCCAGCGGCGACGGTCACGTACAAACTTGAGCAAGAAAGCTTTTTGATGGCAACGATGCGTGATATGCCAGACAAAACCCTGACAGAAAACACGATTGGCACGGGGCATGAGCATCTCCGTTAAGTACGCAAAAACATACTGGAAATGCGCGATTTAAGGCTATGAAACCATCTTATTCAATCGATGTTTCTTTTTAAATTAGCCAGTTACGCTGGTCCGACCCCCAACTGTGCTGCTTTGCCAGGCGTGGTCGGTGGTCAGAAATTTTGCGATGGTGGCAATGGTGCGGCAATAGATGGAGCCTGGTGCAATTCTCGCTACGCTGTTTGCCAGCTCCGGCACCCAGTTCACCAGGTGCCGTTCGGAAAAATCAATCTGTGCCAGTTGGAACGAGACGACACCGGTTTGCGCGGATGCTTCCCGATAACAGAGAAAATGCATGAATTCGAGTTCGACGGAGAGATGATCCGGCGCCCATGCAAATTTTTCTTCGAGCGTGTAATTGAAATAATTATAGAAGCGAACGAGATCCTCTCGTGTACCCGCTCGCTGGCCGGTCTGCAAATCTTCCCGGATCGGACAAGGCGGTCCTTCGCTACCCACTTCGAACAATGCACTGTATTCGGACTTGAGCGCGGCAAGGTCAAGTTCGACAAACTCGTGTAACAGCTCATCCAGGTCGGTTGCAGCTTCGCGGACCGTGCCGATCCTGTTGTGCATACCCGGACGCGGATCGATATCGTGCGGAGAACATGCCAGTTCGGACAAAATCGCGTAACCTGCGCAGCGCGGTGCGGCTGTCTGTTCGACGGCGCGTTTTTCGGCGTTGACGATCCGCGTCGCGCTCATCGTCTCTTTTGCGGTCATCCCGATTCTTCCATCAACCGGTCGCGGACCGGCACTTCGCCCGACGGTTCATACAGACACGGCTGCCGGAAAAATAATCTGTGAGCTGTTTTTAGCAACATTGTTCAAGCCTAATGCCCTGGTCAGGGCGAAACGTTGATTATTATCACTGCAAACAAGGTGAATAGGGGGCCAGCGCCCAATTTGCCCGCCACCATCACGGTTACCGAAACGGTTTCGACCGGGCGCGACCGAATCCGCCCGCGCAACGGATGATAGAATTCACCGTATCATGATCTCTTATCAGGATGCATTACGGCACATCGCTGCTGCCTGCGAACCGCTGGAAGCCAGGCAAACCCCGCTCGGGCAATTGCTTGGCAGGTCGCCGGTCGATGACGTTTACAGCAAGATGAATGTGCCGTCATTCGTCAATTCTGCGATGGACGGGTTTGCCCTGTGCGCTGCCGACACCGCACAGGCTTCATCTGATTCACCGGTCGAGATCCGCGTTTCCGGAACCGTCGCTGCCGGCCATGAATCGCCTGTTGGCATCGCAGGGCAAGCCGTCGAAATCATGACCGGTGCGCCGGTACCGACCGGTTATGACACTGTGATACCGGTCGAACGAATCGAGGCAGAACGCGATGCCACCGGCGCAGCCGTACTGATCCGCTGCCGTGAACCGATTCCACCAAACCGGCACTTGCGCCTGGCGGGTCAGGACTTTCAACTCGGCCAGAAAATTCTCGGCCGAGGCCAGCGAATCGAACCCCGGCACATCATGGGTCTTGCCGCAACCGGCTCCGACAGCATCGAAACCCGCCGCAAGCCAAAACTGGCATTGGTCATGACCGGCAGCGAACTGGCCATGTCGGGCATCCCGTCCGGCAGCGGATTGATCCGGGATGCAAACGGCCCCTATCTGCGCTCCTTTCTCGACACGGTAGACGCAGAACCCATACGCACCGACTGCGTCACGGACGATCCGGATAACCTGCAGTCCACCATTCAATCATGTGCCGCAAACGCCGATGTCATCCTGACGACCGGCGGCGTATCGGCCGGTCGCTTTGACCTGGTTCCCGATGCCATCGAGACCCTGGGCGGCGAAACGATCTTTCACAAGGTTGCTATGCGGCCCGGCAAACCGCTGCTGTTTGCCCGTCTGAACACCGGCCCGCTGTTTTTCGGTCTGCCGGGAAATCCCATTGCCGTCGCCGTCGGGTTGAGATTTTTCGTGTTGCCGGCCCTGTTGCGCCTGCAGGGACTGGCGCCCGAGCGCTTCCTGCCCAGCACCTGCGCAGAATCGTTTAGCACCAAAGAACACCTGACCTTTTTCGGCAAGGCGCACACTGAAATCGACGCAAACGGCTGCCTGCGAACCCGGCTGCTGCCCGGACAGGAATCATTCAAGATCAACTCGCTGATGCAGGCCAACTGCTGGGCGATCGTGCCGGCCGGAACCGCCGATGTGGCCGCCGGCGAACGCCTCGAAATCGCCCCGCTCTGCCCGACCGGCTTCCTGTCGCAGGCATCGGCTCCCCGGGATGAAATTTAGCGGGCTGTTGAAAAAGTCTCAGGCGAGCGCAAGACCAGGCAAAAATTAGCGAACAAGCGCAGTGTACACGCCAGTACATGAGCATTGTGAGCCAATTTCTAACGCCGGATTGTGCCGCATGAGGGTTTTTCAACAGCCTGTTAGACGCAATACCGGGGACTATCGGTTCTGCCCCTCTACGCCAGGCCCACCTGACCAAGAATAAAATCGGCTATGGAGCCGACATCGCCGCGCTCAATGACCGGCACGGGCGCTTCGGGTACTTCGCCGTCGCTGACGATCGCGCGTACCGAATCGTGTTCTGCCGCAATCAGCGGCGCATCCGAATCGGTGCGCCGGATTTCCAGCTTCGGATGATCGTCATGCTTGAACCCCTCGACGAGTACCAGGTCCACATCGCCGACCTGCTCGAGTAATTCACCCAGCGACGGTTCGGGCTGATCGGCCAGTTCGACAATATGCGCCCAGCGCCTGGAAGAAGCGACGATGACTTCGCAAGCACCGGCGGCACGATGCTGATAACTGTCTTTGCCGGGATGATCGATATCGAATTCGTGGTGTGCGTGCTTGACGGTTGCAACGCGAAGACCGCGTCCTGTCAGTTCGCGAACCACATCGACGACCAGCGTCGTCTTGCCGGCATTTTTATATCCGGCTATACCAAAAATTTCCATACGATTGCCCCGCTGAATTGCAGGAGCGGTCATGACCGTGACCGGGCGATCACCGCCGTGTCATCGCGCTCAAACCGCTCCTGCCGGAGGGCTTACTTCAATCAGGCCTTTGCCGCCCAGACGCTGCACCAGCCTTTTGCTGACACTGCCTTGCCCGGAAAGATCCCGCAGGGCCGGTAGTCGCCCGAATCACTCTGGATCTGGATGCAGTTCGCACACTGTTGGCCGGCCTCGTAACGCGCGGCCATGGGATTTGCCTTATCGATTTTTGCCACATCGTCAACGTAACCCAGCGCCTTTGCAGTCGGGTCGTTCGGGTCGACATGTGGCAGGTCTGCAGCCTGAGCTTCCTGCTTCAGGACAGCCACCGCCGGCAAAGCGACAGCAATGGTTTTGAGAAGAGTTCTGCGTGTCAGATTTTTTTCCACGATCGTAGGTCCTCGAATTTCGTTATACCATTAAACCAAGTGCAGCCCAGTGCCGCATCTCGTCATATTGGTTCCGGATCTGTCCGGGAAACCGGCCGGGAGTCTACCACGCAGAGCATCTCTTTTCAGATTCGATCAGCGGTCTTCGCCGGTGAGACCGGCGGTCATGACCCGCTCGCGCATCTGTTCGGCGATCAGGCGGGCCACCTTCGCGAGGGTTAACGCATCCGGGTTCAGTGTGAGCCCTTTTTCAAGGTCGACGCGAGCGTCCGCAATACGCCCCACACCCAGCAGCGCCAGCGCACGATTATTGTAAACGCGCCAATTCTGATCGTTCAGTGCCAGTGCCTTGTCACAGGCTTCCAGGGCTTCGCTGAATTGTCGGGTACCCAGGTAACCCGCGCAGACATTGCTCAATGCACTCGCCCGTTTACGCGGCGACAGCGGTGAATTCAGGCCGCCCAGAGTCAGATCCAGGCCCGTTTCGAAATCACCGGCCCGCAAAGCCTGTGCGCCGGCCGATAGCGAGGAATCCTTACCGATGGTCGTCTGGCTAACAGAATCCGCGGCCTGAATGGAAACCAGGCCTGTGCACAGGAAAATCGCTATTATGCGAAGCAACATCATTTCGCTTCCGGTGTAAACATTATATCTCAATTCCCCACCCCGGGCATCGCTTCCCCGTCGCGCCGGCGCGGGTTACATTGTCGTAATACTTAAAAATCCGGCCGCCACACACGCAGGAATATACCGCCATGACACAGGTCATCACACTGACGACGGATTTTGGCCACAAAGGTCCATTCGTCGCCGTTATGAAAGGAGCGATTCTGCAACGCGCTCCGGATGCGCGTATCGTCGACCTGACCCACGAGATTCATGTGCACTGGCCGGCCGAAGCGGGATTCTGGCTCGCAAGGGCCTATCGCTATTTCCCGACCGGTTCGATACATGTTGCCGTCGTCGATCCGGGCGTCGGCACCCAGCGCGATATCGTGGCCGTCGAATTTGACGGTCATGTCTTCCTTGCCCCGGACAACGGCCTGCTGCCGACCCAATTTGAAAACTTGGCTCAACGCCGCGCCTGGCATTTGTCGGAACATTGGCGAGCCAGTCGCGGCTGGTCGCAACCGAGCAATACCTTCCACGGCCGTGACATCTTCGCGCCACTGGCCGCAGAACTGGCAACCGGCCTGATCGAACCGGCCGATATCGGCCCCGCGGTCAGCGAACTGGTCCCTTCGTTACTCGAAGAGCCGGTGGTCAACGACGGTCAGATCCAGGGGACGGTGGTCACCATCGACCATTTCGGCAACCTGATCACCAACATCGACCAGCGACTGCTGGCAGACTTCCAGGCGCCGCAGGTTACGGTCGCCGGCCACCGGTTCGACATCCGCAGCACCTACGGCAACGCCATGCCCGGTGATTTTCTCGCCTTGATCAATTCCTTCGAAGTCGTCGAAATCGCCCGCGCCGAAGGCAGCGCCGCCGACAGCCTGGGCCTGGGCCGCGGCGCACCGGTCACCGTTCTGGGGTCGGACCGCTGTAACTATTTGAATAATAATGAGTTACGCCTGAAATAGAGCGTTTATTGAGCCCTAATTGGGGCATTTCATGGCCAAAAACGGAGTGGTTGCAAGCGAGCGCCCGGACTGAAAATCAAGTACCCGTTTTTGAAGGCAAAATGGGGCATTTAAGGGTCTTTCAGGCTTTCCCCAGCCAATATTTTCCTGTATTTCTCAATGCTTACGCTGGTCCGACCCCCACGAATCGCGCAGGCCTGTATTTCTCAATGCTTACGCTGGTCCGACCCCCACGAATCGCGCAGGGTTACTACGCGATTGAATACGGGGTGGCCGGGTTTGGAATCCTGGATATCGGCGACGAAATATCCGAGACGCTCGAATTGAAAACAGGCACCCGGTTCGGCTTTTGCCAGGCCCGGTTCGACGCGGCACGCCGGCACCACGCTCAGCGAATCGGGATTCAGAAATTCCGTGAATGCTTTGCCGTCACGCTTCGCGTCCGGATCGGCCACCGTAAACATACGATCGAACAGACGCACTTCGACCGGCACCGACTCGGCGGCCGATACCCAGTGTATCGTCCCCTTGACCTTGCGTTGCGCGCCCGGCCTGCCGCTCTTTGTGTCCGGATCGACCGTGCAGTGCACCGCGACGATCTCGCCGGCCTCGTTCCTGACAACATCGACACACTTGATGATATAGCCATAACGCAACCGCACCTCGCCACCGGGACGCAGACGGAAAAACTTGCGCGGCGGCTCTTCCATGAAATCGCCACGTTCGATAAAAATCTCTCGCCCGAACGGAATATCGCGGCTGCCCAGTTCCGGGCGATTCGGGTGGTTGGCCGCCGGCAGCCATTCCGGTTCACCCTCCGGCAAATTGACCAGCACCACCCGGAGCGGGTCGAGAACCGCCATCGCACGCGGTGCCTGCTCGTTCAAATCCTCGCGCACGCAGTTCTCCAGCGCGCCCATCTCGATCAATTTATCTTTCTTCGTCACGCCGGCCCGACGAACAAAGTCGCGCAACGACTGCGGCGTGTATCCACGACGGCGCATGCCCGCGACGGTCGGCATGCGCGGATCGTCCCAGCCGCTGACAAAACCGTCCTCGATCAGGGACGCGAGCTTGCGCTTGCTGGTAATGCCGTAGGCGACATTGAGCCGCGAGAACTCGATCTGGCGCGGACGGCTCGGCAGGTCGAGATTGTCGAGTATCCATTCATACAGAGGCCGGTGATCCTCGAATTCGAGCGTACACAGCGAGTGCGTGATGCCTTCGAGCGCATCGGAAATCGTGTGCGCAAAGTCGTACATCGGATAAATACGCCACGTATCGCCGGTGCGCTGGTGGGCGATCTTGCGAATCCGGTACAGCGCCGGATCGCGTAAGTTCATGTTTGGTGCCGCCATGTCGATCCTGGCGCGCAATACGTGCGCACCGTCATCAAATTCACCGGCCCGCATGCGCCCGAACAGGTCGAGGTTCTCCTCGATCGACCGATCACGATACGGGCTGTTTCTTCCCGGTTCGGTCAGCGTGCCGCGGTATTCACGGATCTGCTCGGCATTCAAACTGTCGACATAGGCCTTGCCGTCCTCGATCAACCGGATTGCGCAAGCATGAATGCCTTCGAAATAGTCCGAGGCATGAGTCAAACGATCCTCCCAGTCGAAACCCAGCCAGCGCACGTCGGCCATGATCGAATCGACAAAGTCCTGGTCTTCTTTGGCCGGGTTCGTATCGTCGAAGCGCAGGTAACAGCGCCCGCCAAACTCCTGTGCAATGCCGAAGTTCAGGCAAATAGACATCACATGACCGATATGCAAATAACCATTCGGCTCGGGCGGAAATCGCGTGACGACACGCCCGTCATGCTTGCCGCTCGCGATATCGGCCGTCACAATCTGGCGGATAAAATCCTTGCCCGCACTGTCAGTGGAATCATTCATTCAATACTCTGCCTTTCCTAATCGGCCGCACCGCCGGTGTCAGGCGGCAATGATGCCAGCCGGAACCCTCCGAGTACCAGCACGACGGGCAGCATGGCTCCCTGACCCGAATTCGAAACGCAAGGGCCGACTTCGATGGCTAACGACCAAGCGCGCACCCGAGGCCGGTTTGTTTGTCCAACCAGCGAACACCATCAGAATATAACGTCGAACCAGCTGTTGCGCTGCCAACACCGATTGACTGCACGGCAGCAGTTGATTAACTTCCGGTTTGACATATTCGGTACCAGCAGCTTGGGGGGATCCTTGCCGTCACACCGGCATCCGCGTCTGAATGGACCGATGCACGAGGTGTACGGTCGCACGGTCGTATCAGCCGTTCCCATATCCCCCCTCTAAGGAGAGTTCCATGCGGTTCAGCACGCCACAATTTTCGTTTGTTCCCCGGTCAATTGCCACCATTGCAACATGCGCATTAACCCTGATGGCCGTCGGGCCACTGACCGCCAATGCAGCCATGGACGAACTCGTCACCACGACAGCACGCGGTCGCTCCGAAGCGGTCAAGGATGTACCTGCCTCTGTTGCGGTCATCAGCCAGGCTGATATCGAATCGCTCGGCGTCCAGCGCGTGGAAGATTTCATCAACCTCGTTCCCGGCGTCACCATCGTCAATGCAGCCGAGGCCGGTGACACCCAGATCAATATCCGCGGCATCAACGGTGCGCGCGACGCCGAAAACAGTATTGCACTGGTCATCGACGGCATCCTGATGACCAACCCGTCGGCCGTAAACCGCGAATACACCAATTTGCAGCAGATCGAAATCATCAAGGGGCCGCAGGGCGCTTTGTATGGACGTAATGCGGCAGCCGGCGCAATTATTATCACGACGCAAAAACCCGGTGAAGAATTCACCGCCAATTTCAAGGGCAGTGCGGCGGAAGACTCCAGCTACACACTGATGGGCAATCTGAGCGGCCCGCTCGGCGACTCGGCCGGCTGGAGTTTCGGTGGTGATTATCGGACGACGGATGGATACTACAAAGACGTATTTTCCGGTCGCGATGACGTTACCGACTCCTGGGAAAGCTACGACATCGACGGACGATTGGTCTGGGATGTATCCGATAACTGGACACTGGATGCAAAAGCCCGCTACGGCAATGTCGACGCCAACTCGATTTCATTCAACTCGGTCTTCCAGCTGCCCGGCGCCGCCGCCTTCCTGGGCGTCGCCGAATTCAACGAAGACGTCAACAAGCATCCGTTCCAGTTCAATTCGAACATCGTCTCGACGAACGACCAGGATGCCTTCGAGCTGTCCGTTCGCTCAACAACGGATCTCGGATGGGCCGACCTGACCGCCTGGGGACTGTTCAGCGACATCGACAACAGCCTGAGCGCAGACGGCACCAGCGGCGCATTCGGATTCTTCTTCCAGGACCAGTTGTGCCGGGATTCGACGGCCTCGCTGCAAGGTTTCCCGGTCCGTGCACCACAGGTCATCGGCGCTACCCCGGAAACTTCGGTTTTCGGCGCCTACACGCCAACCACCTGTGACGGCACGCAATACCAGGAACGCAACCAGAAAGACTACTCGATCGAAGTCCGTTTATCCTCCAAGGCAGACCAGCGCCTGCGCTGGTCCGGCGGCCTTTACTACCTGAACATCGACCGGGAAGTCGGTGTCAACACCGGCATCGACTCGGGCAACGGCATCGTCAAGTCGCTTTACGTGCCGAACAACGGCGTGGCAGGCACCAACAACGCAACGGAACAACTCGTGCACGACCAGTTCGACAGCGATGTCTACGCAGCATTCGGGCAAATCGCTTTCGATGTTACCGAAACCTTCGAGGCATCCTTCGCACTGCGCTACGACCGCGAAGAACGCGACGCCAAGAGCCAGGTGCCGACCGTCGCCGACGGCGCAACCTCGCAATTTATCGATTGCGGTCTCGGCAACCCGGCCTTTTCCGACCCGATCAATCCCGGCCTGTGCCCGGACATCAATCCCGGCGGCAAATTCACTCCACGCAGCAAAAACTTCGATCAGTGGCAGCCGAAGGTTTCATTGACCTGGGATATCCTGCCCCAGCTGACTGCGTATACGAGTCTCGGCGTCGGCTTCAAGAGCGGCGGATTTAACGGCCAGGGCTCCAAGGCGACGGTCGACAAATACATCAACTCGGTCCCCGGTATCGCCGGTGGCACATTCGCGCCCGTCGGTATCAAAGACCAATACCGCGAAGAGACATCGACGTCCTTCGAGCTGGGCTTCAAATCAACGCTCGGCCCCAACATGCGCTACGAAGCCGCGTACTACCATGTCAAAGTCGATGACATGCAGTTCTTCGAGTTTCTCGTCGGCCCGTTCGGCCTGCTGCGCGTCGTCGAAAATATCGACTCGGTGACGATGGACGGCATCGAACTGAGCGGCATGTGGTCGCCGACCGACTGGCTGAACGTATTCGCCGGGTACAACTGGGTCGATAGCAAGATTGACAAAAATGTCGTTCGTCCCGACACGGTCGGCAACAACTCGCCGTACACACCGAAATGGACGGCAAACTTCGGCGGCGACATCAGCGTGCCGATCACGCCGAAACTGAACCTCATCGGTTCGGTCGACTTCAGCGGCATCGGCGATACCTGGTTCCACGCCGTACAGGCCCAGGAACGCCCGACCGGCGCCGCAGCCTTTAATATTCCCGGTGATTACACGATTACCAAGCGTAACGACTACTGGCTGGTCAATGCCAGACTTGGCTTCGGCGCCGACAACTGGTCTGTCGTTGCCTTCGGTCGCAACATCGGCGACAAAAAGTGGCTGCAGGAAGTCATCCCGGCACCCGAATTCGGCGGCTCGTTCGTCCAGCCTGGTACCCTGAGCCGCTATGGCATCGAGATGACTTATCGGTTCTGATCCACAGCCTTTCTCGTATATTTGTGACAGCGCCGGCAATTGCCGGCGCTTTTTTTTACTAAAATCAGGGCCATGCGACGGCCCCCCGCTCACTGCCTGCTGGTCATTACGGTCCTGTTCACCGTGGCCGGAGCCGGATGTACAACACGGAACCGGGTGCCAGGCGAGGACCGGCCCGATCCGGTCGGCGAGGATTCGGCCCCGACCCGGGCCGGGGCCCCGGCCGATGCCCGCCGCGATACGACACCGGCACCTGCCGCCGTATCCGCTCCAATGCACATGACGCCGACCGACGACAACGCGCCGGGCGCTTCGCCGGAGGTCAGGCCCGCAACAGCCCGGGACGCCACCAAACCCTGTGTCGAACCCATCGAAGACGCCGCCGGCTGGCTCGACCGCAGTCACAGGCGCATCTTCACATCCGTATGCAGCACGGTTGCCTGGTTCGACGGATTCTTCGGCAACAAGCATTACGATGCGGCATCGAGGGAAACCTTCGGCCGTATCGGCATCAGCGGTTTTTGGGATCAGCGTGACGGTTTTGACCAGAGACTGCGCTTTCGCGCCCGGCTCGCATTGCCGGCACTCTCCGAACGCACAAACCTGCTGGTCGGGCGCGGCGACGACAGGGAATTCATCGAAGAAAAACGGACAACGTCGAATTCCATCCCGAGCAACTTCAATAACATCGAGGACGATTCGTTCCTGGTCGGTCTCGGCTACCAGCGCGAGAAAGGGCTGAAGAGAGGCTACAGTTTCAGCGTCGGCGTCAAGATGAAGGTCCCGCCCGAGCCGTTTGTCAAGGCCAAGTACCGTCGATCATGGGAGCTGAACGATTCGACACTGCTGCAACTGCGTCCGATCCTGTACTGGAAATCGGATGAAGGCTTCGGCACAACGCTGAACATGGATATCGATCACATGCTGAGCGAAAAGTTTATGCTGCGCCTGTCGAGCAATGGCAACGTATCGCAGGACCACCAGATCGAAGGTGTCGCCTGGTCCGACTGGCTATCGCTTTTCCAGGCGCTCGCGAACCGCAAGGCAATCAGCTATCACCTGTTCGTACAAGGCGAATCCAACGCCGACGTTCCGGTACAAAACTACGGCATCGAGATGCGTTTCCGGCGACGCATCGTACGCAAGTGGCTGTTCGTCGAATTCATCACCAACCTGAGCTGGCCCCGGGAATTCCTGGCAGAAAAACGTCAGACGAATATCGGCGTCGGCGCCGGGGTCGAAATGTACTTTGGACCGGTTCCCGAATGGCGAATGCGGTAAAGAAAAACCAGCCGCAAGCCGCTACGCGAACTGCCCGATGCCGCTTCCCGACAGCCAGACTAACAGGCTGTTAGAACAGCGTGTAGATGAACGGCGCAACCGCCGAGCCCTGCGATACGACGATCAGCACGCCGAGCAGAACCATGACCAGGATGATCGGTGCGAGCCAGAATTTCTTGCGCTCGCGCATAAAGCCCCACAGGTCTTTCAGAAAATCAAACATCAGTATGGTTTCTCCAGGTTTTCAGCCGGTGCCTTTTTACTCTGCACCCGATAACTGTCTGTGTCGTCGAAGGTTCTGTGCAACATATCTTTCGAAAGCAGCTTCAGTAAAAACCCGATCGGTGTAATGACAACATAAAAAAGGATCCCCATGACCAGCGGGGTCATGATTTTGCTCATGATCAGCCCGAAACGCATCCAGGTTTTATAGATCGGATTCAGCGCCATCGGCGCGGCCAGGCCCAGCACCACCAGCACGCCGAAAATCACCCATGGCCAGCGGGGAATGGGCCGCTCGAGAAACCACGGAAAAAACAGTCCGAACAGCACGGCGACAATCGTGCCGGTGACGAGACCGAATTCACGCAGCCCCTTGCGGTCCAGTTCAGGTATTTCGTGTTCTGCCATGTCAATCAGTCCAGTTCGAATTCGTCTTTCCAGGAATCGTCGCGCTCCCAGTGCGGTTGCTTCGATTTTTCGAGAATAAAGTTCTCGATCACCAGGTAATCCATCTCGGTGCGCATGAAGCAGCGATACGCATCTTCCGGCGTGCAGACAATCGGTTCGCCGCGCACGTTAAAAGACGTGTTGACCAGCACCGCGCATCCGGTTTGCTCATCGAATGCCTTGAGCAGTGCATGATAACGCGGATTGGTCCGCGCACTGACCGTCTGGACCCGTGCCGAATAATCCACATGGGTGATGGCGGGCAATTCGGAACGTTTCTGCTTGAGCTTGTCGATGCCGAACAATTGCTCCTGGTCGTCATTCATGTCGATGCGCAGCTCCTCGCGAATCGGCGCGACGACCAGCATATACGGGCTCTCTCCCTCGTGCATGAAATAATCCTGCACACGCTCCTCGAGCACGGAAGGGGCAAACGGGCGGAACGATTCACGATATTTGATCTTCAGGTTCATGGTCGTCTGCATCTTCTCGCTCTTCGGCGTGCCGATGATCGACCGTCCGCCGAGCGCACGCGGCCCGAATTCCATGCGCCCCTGGAACCAGCCGACCACATTTTCCTGCTCCAGAACCCGCGCCAGGTGCGGCATCAGTTGTGCATCGTCCATTTCCTCGTAGACGGCGCCGTAGGCATCGAGAGCCGTACGGATCTCGTCGGGTCCGAAGCGCGGCCCCAGGTAAGAACCGCGCATAAAATCGGTGCCGTTGGTCTTGCGTTTGCCCCCGTCGTGCTCATACCAGACCACGGCTGCAGCCCCGGCCGCGCCGCCGGCATCGCCGGCCGCCGGCTGCACCCAGATATTTTTGAACGGCCCGTTGCGAATCAGCTTGCCGTTGGACACGCAGTTAAGCGCGACGCCGCCGGCCAGGCACAGATTCTCCTCGCCGGTTTCCGCCTGCAGCGTGCGCGCCAGGCGCATGACGACTTCCTCTGTCACCACCTGGATCGACGCGGCCAGGTCCATTTCGCGTTGCGCGATGGCCGTTTCGGACTGGCGGGCCGGCCCGCCGAACAGGTCGGCAAACTTGTCGTTGGTCATCGTCAGGCCGGTACAGTAATTGAAATAACTCATGTCGAGCCGGAACGTGCCGTCTTCCTTCAGGTCGAGCAAATGCTCGAGAATCGTATCGACATACTTCGGCTCACCGTACGGCGCCAGCCCCATGAGCTTGTATTCGCCCGAATTGACCCTGAACCCGGTGAAATAGGTGAAGGCCGAATACAACAGCCCGAGCGAATGCGGAAAATCGAGTTCCCAGAGCGGCTCGATGCCGCTGCCGTCACCACGCCAGGCCGAGGTCGTCGCCCACTCGCCGACGCCGTCCAGGCACAACACGGCGGCGGTTTCATAGGGACTGAAGAAAAAAGCCGATGCCGCATGGGATTGATGGTGCTCGGCAAACATCAGCTGGGGCAGGGCCGCTGCCTTGCAGTTGCCGATGGCCGAAAATTCCTTCTTCAGCGTGCTCTTTAGAAACAGCTTCTCATTGAGCCAGATCGGCATCGCCGCGATGAAGGAGCGCAATCCGTTGGGCGCATAGCTCAGGTAAGTCTCCAGCAGGCGCTCGAACTTGACCAGGGGCTTGTCGTAAAAAACGATTTTGTCGATCTCTGCGAGGCTCAGCCCCGCCTCGCCCAGGCAATATTCGATGGCATGACGCGGGAAACCCGGATCGTGCTTCTTGCGTGAAAATCGCTCCTCCTGGGCGGCAGCGACCAGGTCGCCGTCGCACAACAGCGCCGCCGCACTGTCGTGATAATACGCAGAAATGCCGAGAATCGACGACGTCATACATTCATCCTGTCGGGTGGGGACCACACGTTTCTTATCCTTGTCTCTTCTTATTTGGACGCTTTGTCGAGTGGCCTTCAAAACGTGGGGCAATATCTTCAGACCTGGAAATCAAAATCAACCCACTGAGTATCAAAATCAAAGCTAACCAGACAGTTATGGATAATTTCTCATCCAGTATCATAGCACCTAACATAATGGCCCAGACCGGCACGAGATAATTGAGCAGCGAGGTGAAGCGCGCCCCGGTCCGGGCGATCAGGTAAAAATACAGGATCGAAGCGAGGCCGGTGCCCAGCACGCCGAGAAACCCCAGCGCCAGTATGGACACCCCGGTTGCTCCCGGCAGTGCCGCGGCGCCGTTGGCAATAAACGGCGACATGATTGCGCTGGCCAGCAGCATCACGCCGGCAGAAGTCACCAGCGGCGATACCGGCGGCATGCGCCGGGCAATGACCGTGGCCGTTGCATAGCAAACCGCCCCCCCGAGTATGGCCAATTGCGCCAGCAGCCGCTGTCCGGCCCCGCCCAGCGCCGCCAGCGAATCCGGGCCCATCAGCACGATAATCCCGCCGAAACCCAGCACGAACGGGGCGACCTGGCGGCGTCGCAGTCGCTCATCGGGCAACAGGAAATGAGCGAGAATGAGCACCATCAACGGCGTGCTGGATGCCAGGATCCCGGCGAGCCCGGACTCGACCTGCTGCTGACCCCAGGAAATCAGGAAAAAGGGCAGGCAATTGCCGACCACGGCGATGACCAGAAAATAGGCCCAGGCATGCAGGTTTCGCGGGAAATGACGCTGCCCGACCACGACCGACGTGAGCAACACCAGCGCCGCCAGCAGTATCCTCAACCCGGTGATCTGCTCGGGCCGCCACGCGCGCAGCGCGAGCTCGATCATCAGGTAGGACGAGCCCCACAGAAACACCAGGCACAACAGCACGAGCCAGTGAACGGGCTTAATCGTCACGCCCGATCACCGGCAACGGAACCATGAGAAGAAAGCGCCGGAAGTGCTTGAATTTTCCATAATTCGCGATATATTGGAGTTCTAGATTTCGCCACCTGCGAACCCCTTGGCCAGGTGGCAGGAAATCCCGATCTGACCAGTGATCCGGGCCCACTATACCGCCCGGTATGGCGTAAAAATAAAACAATAAGAAGAACCCCCGTCATGCATCAGCATTCCGAAAAGTTTTATGCGGCCGTGCGCACCCTGTCCGG
>Ga0114931_10000464_pt1 | contig 49000 bp, 47 predicted proteins | sample 2SBtaG_FD_89579 | JGI IMG/M metagenome (GOLD analysis project Ga0114931, IMG submission 89579) | Deep subsurface microbial communities from Kolumbo volcano to uncover new lineages of life (NeLLi) - 2SBTROV14_V59a metaG | ecosystem: Environmental > Aquatic > Marine > Volcanic | place: Kolumbo... | reverse complement strand
TGCCGAGAGATTGATTTTCAGCCGTAGATTGTTAGGTGAGTCGGCATTGCGCAGCGCTTCTTCCAGACTGATCAGCCCGGACATATACAACTTGTACAAATGGCTGTCGAAAGTCTGCATGCCGAGGTTCTCGGATTTCTCCATAACTTCCTTGATTTCGTGAATGTCGCCGCGTTGTACCAGGTCCTTGACCAGGGGGGTGCCGAGCAGCACTTCCACGGCGGCGATGCGTTTGGCGTCCACGGTCGGGATCAGGCGCTGGGAGATAAAAGCGCGCAGGTTCAGGGACAGATCGAGCAATAACTGATTGCGGCGATCTTCCGGGAAGAAGTTGATGATGCGGTCCAGCGCCTGGTTGGCGTTGTTGGCGTGCAGAGTGGACAGGCACAGATGGCCTGTTTCGGCAAAAGAGATGGCGTGTTCCATGGTTTCGCGGTCACGGATCTCACCGATCAGGATCACGTCCGGCGCTTGGCGCAGAGTGTTTTTCAGGGCATCGGCATAGCAGTCGGTATCCAGTCCCACCTCGCGCTGATTGATGATGGATTTCTGGTGACTGTGCACGAATTCGATCGGGTCCTCGATGGTGATGATGTGCCCTGCGGAGTTCTTGTTGCGATAGTCGATCAGGGAGGCCAGCGAGGTGGACTTGCCGGATCCGGTGGCGCCGACGAACAGCACCAGCCCGCGCTTACTCATGATGATATCGGGTAGCACCGGTGGCAGGCCCAGCTCCTCCCATTTGGGAATGTCGGTCTTGATGTTACGGATAACCATGCCGACCGTGTTGCGCTGCATGAAGATATTGACCCGGAAACGGCCGACATTGGTCTCGGAAATGGCCAGATTCATTTCCGGTTTGGTTTCAAAATTCCTGATCTGGTCTTCATCCATCAGGCTGTAGGCGGTTTCCTTGATCCGTTGCGCCGTCAGGGTGGCTTTTTCGATGACCTTGAGATGGCCGTGAATCTTGGCGCAGGGCGGTGCGCCGACGCTCAGATAGAGATCCGGAGCCTCTTTCATGACCATGATTTTGAGATAATCCTTGAATTCCATGCGGTCCCCCTGAAATGGCTGGCTTATATCCTTTGATTGTCGGCCTGGCGGCCGTCGGCTTGAGCCGTTTTTTCCGGGTGAGATCTATATAAAAAAGAAGTAAGCTTTTGATATTTCGAATGCATGGGTCAAAGTGTGAATGATTTCACAAAACCGGTGATGCCCCGCGGTCTGCCCGATGTGCTGCAGGGGGAGCTGGAATCCCGCTGGGCGTCCTATCTGGCGGCGGCACAGACCGCCGGGGTCCGGGTGCCCGGGCAGGTTGGATTCCGTCAGCGGTTGGCCAGTGTGTTGGTGCAGTCTGAATTCGTGACCCGGCAACTGGCGGGTAATCCCGGGATGTTGCCCGGTCTGCTGGACAGCGGGGATCTGCTGGCGGATTCTCTGCCCGGTGAGATTCAGCGTCGGCTGGAAGTGCTGGCCACCGGCTGTAGCACGGATCAGGGGCTGGGCCGGGTGCTGCGCGATTTTCGCAACCGGGAAATGGTGCGGATCGCGTTCCGGGACCTGGCCGGCTGGGCGCCGGTCGAGGAGGTGCTGACCGATCTGTCGCAACTGGCCGATGCCTGTATCCGGGTGGCGACCGCCAAACTCTATGCCTGGCACTGTGCCCTGCACGGGACGCCCAAGGACCGCCAGGGCCGGTCGCAGCCGCTGATCGTGATCGGCATGGGCAAACTGGGCGCTGCGGAACTCAATTTTTCCTCCGATATCGATCTGATCTTCGCCTATCCCGAAGCCGGGTTCGTGCGCAAGCGCGGCAAGTTGGATCTGGAAAGCTTTTTTACCGCCCTGGGGCGGCGCCTGATTGCGGTACTGGGCGACACTACGGCCAATGGCTTTGTGTATCGGGTGGATATGCGGCTGCGGCCTTTCGGTGATGCCGGACCGCTGGTGATGGATTTCGCCATGCTGGAGGAGTATTACCAGGCGCAGGGCCGGGAATGGGAACGCTATGCCCTGATCAAGGCGCGGGCCATCACCGGCGATACGGACAATATTGTGCGTTGGGAAGCGCTGCTGGCGCCTTTCGTCTACCGGCGTTACCTGGACTTCGGTTCCCTCGGGCAGTTGCGGGACATGAAGGCCATGATCATGCGCGAAGCGGCGCGGCACGGCCTGGAGCGGGATATCAAGCTGGGACCCGGGGGAATCCGGGAAGTGGAATTCATCGTACAGGCGTTTCAGCTGATCCGTGGCGGCCGTGAGCCGCAGCTGCGTGAACGCGGCCTGCTCCGGGTGTTGCAGGCGCTGGCGGATATGGACTTACTGCCGGATTTTGCCGCCCGCCGCCTGGCCGGTGCATATCGTTTTCTGCGGCGGGTGGAAAATCGCCTGCAGGCGGTTGCCGACCAGCAGACCCATCGACTGCCCGGAACGGAGGCCGACCGGGCACGGCTGGCCTACAGCATGGGAAGTAACGACTGGGAAGCCTTCAGTCGGGAGTTGGACGGACATCGGCAGTTCGTCAACGAACAGTTTCAGCAAGTGTTCGGCGCGCCGCAGCTGGAGGCGGAGAACAGCCCGGATCAGCGTTGGGCCACTCTCTGGCAGGATACGCTGTCACAGGAGGAGGCGCTGGCCCGGCTGGCCGAATCCGGTTTCGCTGCACCGGCCGAGGCCTGGCAACGGTTGCAGCATACCCGGCAGGGAATCGAGCCGCGTCTCGGTCAGCTGGGACGGCGGCGGCTGGACCGCCTGATGCCGCTATTGCTGGCAGCGGTCAGCGAAGCGGCCGATCCGGACGCAACGCTGGGACGGCTGTTGCTGTTGATCGAGACCATCGCGGGGCGCAGTGCTTATCTGGCACTGCTGGTGGAACATCCGCTGGCGCTGTCGCAACTGGTGCGCCTGTGTGATGCCAGTCCCTGGATCGCCACCCAGTTGACCCGCCACCCCATCCTGCTGGATGAATTGCCCGACCCGCGAACCCTGTATCACCCGCCCGGGCGCGAGGTGCTGGCACAGCAGCTTGGGCAGCGACTGCAGCAACTGGAGCCGGACGATCTCGAGCAGCAGATGGACGTGTTGCGGCAATTCAAGCAGGCGGCGGTATTGCGGGTGGCGGCGGCCGATGTGGCCGGTGCCATCCCGCTCACCGCCGTCAGCGATTATCTGACGGTCATCGCCGAGGTGGTGCTGGCGCAGGTGTTGGATCTGGCCTGGCAGTACATGCTGAAGCGCCATGGCCGGCCCCTGTGCCGGGCGGGACGGGGTCAGCGTCAGCCCGGGTTCACGGTGATCGGCTACGGCAAACTGGGTGGGCTGGAGCTGGGCTATGGTTCGGATCTGGACCTGGTGTTTCTGCATGACAGTGCGGGAGAAGAGGCGCGCAGCGATGGTAAAAAACCCCTGGACAATGCCGTGTATTTCGCCCGGCTGGGGCAACGGGTGATCCACCTGCTCAACACCCTGACGCCGTCCGGGATGCTTTATGAAGTCGATATGCGGCTGCGACCGAGCGGCGCCTCGGGGCTGCTGGTCACCAGTCTGGAGGCTTTCCGGCAGTATCAGCGGCAGGAGGCCTGGACCTGGGAACACCAGGCGCTGGTGCGGGCCCGGCCGGTGGCCGGTGATGCCGGGCTGGCGGAGGGCTTCGCCCGGGTGCGGGAGGACGTGTTGCGGATTCGCCGGGATGCCGGGCGGCTGCGGAGTGAGGTACGCGACATGCGGGAACGCATGCGGGCGGAATTGGGCAGCCATAAGCCCGGATTATTCGACCTGAAACAGGACCGGGGTGGTATCGCCGACATCGAATTTATGGTGCAATACGACATTCTGCGCTGGGCGTATGAATTCCCCGATCTGACCCGCTTTAGCGATAATCTGCGGTTGCTGGATGCGCTGGCCGGTCACGCGCTGTTGTCCACCGAGGATGCCACGATCCTGGGCGATGCGTATCGCGCTTACCGCAAGCGCGGCCATCAGCTGGCGCTGCAGGAATCGCCCGCCCAGGTGGAAGACTGGGAATTCGTCGATACTCGACAACGCGTGAGTGCCCTCTGGTCGCGGCTCATGCTGGATGAGTTGAGCAAGTACAAGTAGGTTAGGCTTCTTTATTTTAGCCCAACCCTGCTGCACATAGAGTTATACAGAATCAGGAATTAGGAGAGTTTTTCGATGTCGATGGCCGATCGTGACGGTGTCATCTGGTATGACGGCGAGTTGGTTCCCTGGCGGGAAGCCACCACCCATGTGCTGACCCATACCCTGCATTACGGTATGGGAGTGTTCGAAGGCGTGCGCGCCTACCAAGGCGACCAGGGCACGGCGATTTTTCGCCTCCACGAACATACCCGGCGCTTGTTCGGTTCGGCGCGGATTCTCAATATGCCGATGCCCTATGATGAAGCCACGCTGAATCAGGCGCAGCTGACGGTGGTGCGCGAAAACAAGCTGGATTCCGCCTACCTGCGTCCCATGTGTTTTTACGGTTCGGAGGGCATGGGGCTGCGCGCCGACAATCTGAAAGTCCATGTGATCGTGGCCGCCTGGCCCTGGGGTGCTTACCTGGGTGAGGAAAACATGACCAACGGCATCCGCATCAAGACGTCTTCCTTCACCCGGCATCATGTCAATATCACCATGTGCCGGGCCAAGGCCAATGGCAATTACATGAATTCCATGCTGGCGCTAAACGAGACGCTGACCGACGGATATGACGAGGCGCTGCTGCTGGATGTCGATGGTTTCGTCGCCGAGGGCAGTGGCGAAAATATTTTCATTGTCCGCAACGGAATTATTTATACCCCGGATCTGACCTCGGCGCTGGAGGGGATCACCCGCGATACCATCATGCGTATCGCCGGCGAGCAGGGCCTGGACGTGCGTGAGAAACGTATCACCCGCGACGAGGTGTATCTGGCCGACGAGGCCTTCTTTACCGGCACGGCGGCGGAAGTCACACCGATCCGTGAGGTGGACAACCGGCCGATCGGCAGCGGTACCCGTGGTCCCATTACCGAGCGGTTACAATCCCTCTATTTCGACGTGGTGCATGGCCGGCATCACATGCACGATGAATGGCTGACGGTGGTTGATTGATGAGTCAGGGGTGAGGAGTGAGGAGAAAGCCATGAATAACACGAGTGCAGCGATGGAAACCGGGGAGCAACCGCTTCAGACCGCCAATGCTGAAAAGCGCTACGAAGTATCCCGGGCGGATCTGCCGCTGCACTGCCCGATGGACAACATGACGCTGTGGAATTCTCATCCGCGGGTTTATCTGCCCATCGAGGACCAGGGTGGCGAGGCACAGTGTCCCTATTGCGGGGCGCATTACGTTTTGAAGGACTAGGCCCTGACACATTCGTCATCCCGGGCCTTAATTGTTCCGTCATCCCGGCGGAGGCCGGGATCCAGGGTCTTTGTTATTCCAGGGCCGCGCCGGAACGAGGGTTGCCGAATTACCGGGTCTTCCCTGGTTGCGATTGGCATGCCAAATTCATTTCCCGGAAAGAAGGTCGGGCTGAGGGTTATTGAAAATCGCTGAAACTGTTTCCAGGCCGCTGGTCGTCTGGACCATCCAGGACGGCACCCGGCCATGAAAACCAGATCCGGGGACTGGTCGAGGCGCTGTCGCGCCGGGTCGGCACCGGGATTCACCGGCTGCAGGCGCCGGGGAAGCTGGTTGCAATCGGCTACGGGTTGCGTGGCCGTTTTCCGCCGGCGGCTGGACTGCCGGATCCCGATCTGATTATCGGCGCCGGGCATGGTACGCACCTGGCGCTGCTCGCGGCGCGCCGGGCGCGCGGCGGCCGCGCGATTGTGTTGATGCAGCCCAGCCTGCCCTGCCGCTGGTTCGATCTGTGCGTGATACCGGCGCATGACCGGCCGGAACCCGGCCCCGGTGTTGTTGTCACCCGCGGCGTACTAAACCCCATGCGCCCGGCCGCGGTGAAAGACCCGCGGCAGGGGCTGCTGCTGATGGGTGGTCCGTCGAAACATTATCGCTGGGATGAGCAGGCCGTCATCGACCAGGTTCGGTTCATTGTCGACCAGAAGTCGGACGTGCACTGGACGCTGACCACCTCGCGGCGGACGCCCGCTGGGTTTTTGTCGCGGCTCACAGTGACGGCGGACAATCTGAGAGTGGCGCCGGTCGAAGAGACCGCGCCGGGCTGGCTGGCCGGCCGGCTGGCGGAGACCGCCTGGGTGTGGGTGACGCCGGACAGCGTGTCCATGATCTATGAAAGCCTGACGGCCGGCGCGGCGGTCGGTCTGCTGGAACTGGCGCCGCGCGGTGAGACCCGCGTAACCCGGGGCGTGAATTTACTGGAGAAGGAAGGCAAGGTGCTGCGGTTTTCGGAATGGCGGGAAAAGCCCCGCCTCGGGCTACCCAAAGAAGCCTTCAACGAGGCGGAACGTTGTGCCGGGGAGATTTTGCGGCGATGGCCGGTAAGCGACTGACGGTGTTACAGATGCTGCCGGCGCTGGAATCGGGCGGCGTCGAGCGGGGCACCCTGGAGGTGGCCAATGAGCTGGTCCGGCAGGGCCATCGGTCGCTGGTCATGTCCGCTGGCGGGCGGCTGGTCGCGGAACTGGTGGAACGGGGGTCGGAACATGTCGCCTGGCCGGTGGGCGGAAAGTCGCTGTGGTCGCTGCGCCTGGTGAAACCCTTGCGGCGTTTTTTGCGCGACCAGCAGGTCGATATTCTGCACCTGCGTTCGCGCATGCCGGCCTGGCTCGGCTACCTGGCCTGGCGCGGCATGAACCCGGCGACCCGGCCGCGGCTGGTCACTACCGTGCACGGTTTCTATTCGGTCAATTTTTACAGCGCCGTGATGACCCGGGGTGAACGGGTGATTTGTGTCTCGAACTCGGTCAGAGACTATGTCGTGAACAACTACCCGAAGGTGGATAAAGGGAAACTGCAGGTCATTCATCGGGGTGTCGATCCGCAGATGTATCCTTATGGTTACATGCCGGGCGCGCACTGGGTGGCGGAATGGTATCGCCAGTATCCCATGCTGCAGGAAGATTATGTGATCACCCTGCCGGGACGCATCACCCGTCTCAAAGGGCATGAAGTTTTTATTGATATCATCGCTGAGCTGGTGAGCCGGGGCTGTGCGGTACGGGGACTGATCGTTGGGGGAACGCACCCCGGGAAACAGGCTTATGCGCGTGAGCTGGAGCGTAAGATCAAGGACAAGGATTTGCAGGGCCGGGTGATCATGACCGGACATCGCAGTGATCTGCGGGAAGTGCTGGCCATGTCGGATGTGGTCCTGTCCTTGTCGAGTGTGCCGGAGTCCTTCGGCCGCACCACGCTCGAAGCCCTGAGTATCGGCAAGCCGGTCTGTGCCTATGCGCAGGGCGGGGTCAGCGAACAGCTGGCGGCCATTCTGCCCGAGGGCGCCGTGTCGGTCGGTGACAAAGACGCTGTGGTCGAACGGCTGGCGCAATGGTACCAACAGCCGCCCCGGGTGCCGGAACGGCACGATTTCACGCTCCAGCAGATGCTGGAGCAGACCCTGGCTGTCTATCGACAGCTGATACCGTCCTCGCGATGAGCGCCACGCTTGTTGTACAACCCCTGCCGGGTATCGGCGATATGGTCTGGCATCTGTCGCTGATCCATGCCATAGCCGCTGCCACGCCTTCCGGCCGAGTGTCGATCCTCACCAAACCTCGCAGTCAGGCCGATCGGCTGTTGGCCGCCGACCCGGCCGTCGCTTCCGTGCTCTGGTTGCAGCGTAACCCGGGAATCCATGACGGCCCGGCCGGGCTGGTGCGTCTGGCGGCGATGTTGCGCCGGCAGGCGTTTCAACAGGTGTGGGTACTGCACGACAGCAGTCGCTATGCCTTTGCCGCCTGGCTGGCCGGCATCCCGGCGCGCCACGGTTATGGGGTGGGATCTCAGCGTCTCTGGCTGAATGGCGGAACGGGCCTGCCGCGGACCGCATGGCGCGATCACCCTATCCGCAAGGCCGAGGAGTTCCGGCAACGGTCGGCTTTGCCGCGGGTGGATGAGGAACCGCGCCTGGTGGTTGATGAACAGGCCAGCGAATCGATTCAGGCGGGTTATGCCGCGCTGCCAAGACCCTGGGTGGCACTGGGTGTTGGCAGCAGCGAGCCTTACAAGCAATGGGGTGCCGAGCGCTTTTCCGCGCTTGCCCGGACATTGCTTGAGGACCGTGGCGGTTCGGTCTTTATCGTTGGAGGTGACGCGGAGCGGCCGCTGGGAGCGGCGATTTTGAACGTGGCGGGTCCGGTGGCCGGTAGCATGCACGCCTTTTTGGGGATGCCGCTGGAGCAGACTGCCGCTTTGCTGGCCGCCAGCGACCTGTATATCGGTAATGATACCGGCGTGCTGAACATGGCGGCGGCGGTGGGAATCCCGAGCATTGGGCTGTTTGGCGGTTCTGAACCGCTCTGGCATGCCCGCAACCTGCAAGGGATCACCGGCCGGGATATGCCTTCTATCGGTGTGTCCGTCGTGTTGGACGCCGCGCAGAGCGCGCTGGCAGGGGGCGTCGAGTAATGTGGGTGCGGGTCCAACAGAGTTTATTCCGTCTTGGCTGGCTGACGCCGGTGATACTGCCACTGGCGGAAATCGGGGGGCGGGGGTTGTTCAACTCGCTGGCGGTTGTCTATGTGCTGTGGGGCATGCTGGCGGTCGGTAACCGGTTTCCGCGCATGGACCGGGTGCTGGCGCTCGCATATGGCGGCCTGATCGTGGGGTTTCTGGTCAGTGCCATTGCCGCCGCTGATCCGGTCATGGTGCTCAAGGACTGGGGGCGCTGGCTGTTGCAGGCGCTGGCCTTCGTGCTGACCCTGGCGGCGTTGCAGTATGAAGCGAATAACCTCAAGCGGCTGCTGGCCGCGTACGGCGTGGCGGCGCTGATCACTCTGGTCGTGCTTTATCTGTTGTTGCCCGGGCTATTGGTGCAGGCGGATTTCGACCCGACGCATTACCTGAAAGAGGACAATCTGCCGTTTCTGGCGCCGTTACTGATTTACTGGATCTGGAACCACACTGCCGGTATCTGGCAACGCCTGGGCATGGCGGCGGCGGGTCTGTCGATTCCGGTTTATGTGCTGGGTTCCCAGGGTCGGGCCGCTTTTCTTGGGCTGTTGGTGGCCGCGCTGGTGGGGGTCTGGCTGCTGAAAGAACGAGGCCGCTGGAAAATCATGCTGCTGGTTCTGGTGCTGGCCGGGGTCGGTGTGGGTCTGGGTCTGGATCGTTTCACGCGCGGCAGCCTGCAGGATGCCGATGCCGGCTGGGAGCAGGTTCTGGACCGATTCAGCTCCAATCGCATCAGTATCTGGCGCAGCGCGATTGAGCATCCACCGGCGTCGGTCTGGACCGGGATCGGGCTCGGTCAGGTCAAGCGCACCGCGACCGCCGATGAGCTTAAACCGTTTGCGGCCAGTCATTTCCATAATTTTTTTCTGGACTGCTGGTATGAAACCGGTTTTGTGGGTTTGGCCGGCATGTTGGTATTTCTGCTGTTGATGCTGCGGCGGGGTTGGTATGCCTGGCGCTGTGCCAGCGGTGAAACTCGGCATCAGGCGGCGCTGCTGCTGGCGGCCGCCCTGGCGATCATCACCAGCGCCTTATTGAGTTTTTCTTATACGTCGAGGCAGTTCAGCCTGTATTTGCTGGTACTGTTCGCCGGTATGCATCATCTCTATCGGTCCGGCGGCAAATGAAACGGGTCCTGGTGATTAAACTTGGCGCGCTGGGTGATGTGATCATCGCCACGGCGCATATCGAGCGGATCCTGAATGAACATGAGCAGGATGAGGTATGGCTGTTGACGGGTGTTCCTTACGGCGGTTTGATTGCGGCCCATCCGCGGATCAAGCTTGCTGAATTTCCCCGTAAAGGCGTTGGCGCCATGTTGCAAACCCTGGCCTGGGTAATCGGAAAAAAATTCGATGTGGTCTACGATCTGCAGGGCAGTGAGCGCAGTGCCGTCATTTCCTGGATGTCGCGGGCTGCCAAGCGGGCAGGAATGGGGCTGCGATTTCCCTATACCCATTCGATCGACATCAGCAGTCACCAGGATGAACATATTTTCGATCGCCTCAATCGGTTGCTGGTCTGTGCCGGTTTGCCGGAAGCCGAACCCCGGCCTGTGCTGATGGTGAGTGACAGCGAAAAAACAAAAGTGGAAAGCTGGATGGAAAGCAATGCCCTGCGGGATAAGGCTTTTGTTCTGATGCATGCCGGTTCCAGTCGGCGCTGGCCTTCCAAGCGCTGGCCTCCGGTATATTATGCGACGCTGGCGGCACGCTTGTGTGAGCGGGGACTGGAGACTGTCTGGGTAGGCGCACAAGAAGATGCCGAGTTGAATGCCACATTGGCAGCGCAGGGCGGCATTGATGCAACGGAGGTTTTTTCCATCGCTGAACTCAGCGTCCTGGCGGATCATGCAAAGTTTGCCGTGGTCAACGATTCCGGGCCGATGCATGTCATTTCAGCTGCCGGTATTCCGGTTTATGCTTTCTTCGGGCCGACAAACTGGAAAAAGAGTCATGCGGTAGGACAGGCCGGACGAATACTGCTGAACCCGGTGTCTTGCAGCCCCTGTCATTTAGGGCAATGCCCTGAAAGCCGGGGGCATCGATGCCTGGACTAGCTTGAACCGCAAACGGTTTGGCAGCGCCTTAGCGCGGATGCTCTGGTGTGAGCAGATCAAGGTAGCGATTGACTGCTGTCTGCCAGGTGAAATCGTCGGCCCGGGTTTTTGCCGCCTTACGCATTTCGCGGTCGATTTCCGGCCGGCTCAGGGTTTCATGAATGGCCCGGCATACCGCCTCGGTATCGTTGCCATCACATAAGACACCGGTTTCGCCATCCGCCACCGCATCGGCGACCCCGCCGCTGTTGCCGCCGATGACCGGCAGTCCGGTATTGGCCGCTTCCAGATAGGCGATCCCGAATCCTTCCACCGAGTGGCATGCCTGGTCTTCGCGCACCGGCATGACTAACAGATCCGCTTGTTCCAGCAGGGCTGATTTCAGCGTCTCACTGACCCGGCCGGTGAAGCAGATATGCTGTGACACGCCCTGTTCTTCCGCCAGGGTTTCCAGCCGCGCGCGGTCCGGTCCGCTGCCGGCAATGAGATAGCCGATATCGGGAAACGTCCGGCGCAGAGCCGGCAGGCAGCGGATTACCTGGTCGTGACCTTTGCGGGGTTCCAGGCGGGAGACGGTGAGCAAAACCGGCCGGAAAGGCTTGCACCACTGTTCGACCTGTTCGCGGGATGGCGCATCCGGTGGCGGTGGCGGGGTGAAGCCGGGGTGCACGACGCTGATCCGTTCCGGGTCGATGCCCAGATCCTGTACCAGCCGGGCGGTGTACTGCGAATTGGCGGCGATACCGGTTACTTGTGACAGAATGGAACGAATACGTCCGGCACGCCGCGGGTCACCCTGGCTGAGGATGTCATTACCATGCGCCAGGCTGATGAGCGCCACGTCCGAACGGTTCAGCGCCGGCAGTGCGGTGGCGGCGCTTTTCCAGGAGTCGGTGAAAACCGCTTCGACCGGGGTGCTGTGCAACAACTGCCTGAGCCGGCGGCGTTTGCGCCAGCGTCGCCAGGGCCTCGGCCCGGCGAAGCGCAGAATGGAGTAGGGGCGGGCCGTGTCGCTGTCTTTTTCGTCCTCCCGGCGCTTGCTGTCGGCAAGCACCGTGACCGCTTTCCCGGCCCCGGCCAGCGCGTCGGCCAGGCCGCCCATGAGCGATTCCATGCCACCGGTCACCGGCGGGAAACACTGGGTGACGATCACTATCATGCCAGCATGTCCCGCGCGCAGCCGAGCACGGTCCCGACCTCCAGCTGGTTGAGGTCCTGGCCGGCACCGCGCAGCCAGCGGCTGTGTTCGCCCCAGGGATGATAGCGTTCCGGCCGGCCCGGTCCGAACAGGGTCAGGGTGGGCGTGCCGACGGCCGCGGCAAGATGGCCGAGTCCTGAATCGTTGCCGATGAATAGCCGGCATTGTTGCAGTACGGCCGCTGCTTCCAGCAGAGTGGTGCTGCCGCACAGGTTGATGGTAGTAAACCCGGCCTCCTGCGCCAGCCGGCCACAACGCTCACGGTCTCCCGGACCGCCAAGCAGGACCAGGTCGTCGACGTTTTCCGTCAGCTGACGGGCCAGGTTCCGGAAGGATTCCAGCGGCCAGATTTTCGGTTCCCAGTTGGCGCCCGGCCCCAGGGCCACCAGGCGGTTGCCGGACCGGGTCGCGAGCAGATGGGTGGCCTGTTGTCGTTCCGACTCCGCGAGCCATAGCCGGGTGGCGGGAATCTGTTGTCCGGGATTGATGCGGTCAATGATGCCGATCAGATCCTGAACGGCGTGCGGCCCATAAGGTTTATGCCTCCATTTGGTCAGCCGCCGGCGGCCTTTCAGCAGCCAGGCCAGGCCATCGGTACGCAGATCGACAATCAGGTCGTAACGGCAGCGGCGTAAGGTTTTGATCAACTCGAGCGTGCGGCGCCAGCCGCCCGGCTTTTCCTTGTGAACGATCCGGCCACGGTAGGGGCAGTGGCTGAACAGTTCGCTGGAGCGGCGGTCGGCGACGATATCGATCGCCGCCCTGGGGTAGAGCTGGTGCAGGCGTTCCAGTACCGCGGTGGTCATGACGGCGTCGCCGATATTACTCAGCGTGATGAACAGGATGTGGTGGATTCCGGTCGTCATTGATACAAGGACGGCTGGTTGTCCGGCCGGGTTTTGAAGCGCCGGTGCATCCACAGGTATTGTTCGGGCTGTTGGCGGATGGCGGTTTCGATCAGGTCATTGATGCGCTGGGTGGCAGCGATTTCATCGTCACCGGGGAAATCGTCCAGGGCGGGCAGCAGGCGCAGATCGTAGCCTCGGCCATCGCTGCGCCGCGACTGGAAAAAAGGCACCACGGCGGCGCCGGTGATGCGCGCCAGCCGGGCGGTGGCGGTGATGGTGGCGGCCGGCTGGCCGAAAAAGGTCACGAACACACTGTGTTCGCGGCCATAGTTCTGGTCCGGCGCATACCAGACGGCGCGGTTTTGTTTCAGGCTGCGGATCATGCCACGCATGTCATCCCGGGAGATGGCTTTTTCGAAATGGTGTTCCCGGGCTTTGCGCATCACCGACTCAAAGACCGGGTTTTTGTGTTCCCGGTAGAGTACCTGGAAGGGACGGGACAGAGCCAGCAAACGGCCGCCGATTTCCAGGTTGACGAAATGGGCGCTGAGCAGGATGACGCCCTGTCCGCGGGCCAGACCGGCATCCAGATGTTCCAGTCCGCTGACATGCGCCAGCGGCTGCAGTCGGCCGCCCGGGGTCCACCAGGCCATGGCGGTTTCCACGATGCCCTGGCCGAGACTGATGAAACTGTCTTTTGCCAGCCGCTGCTGTTCCAGTGGCGCCAGGTCCGGAAAGCACAGTCGGATATTGGTCTCGGTGATCTGCCGTCGCCGGCCGGCCAGACGCCAGGCGAGCCGTCCCAGCAGCCGGCCGCCGGCCATCTGCAGCCGGAACGGCGCCTACGCCAAGAGCCAGCCGCCGGCCAGACCCAGCCAGGTCGGCCAATAGCGGGGATGGAATCGGGAACGGGAATCAGGCATAGGGATGGGGGAAGGATACCGAAGCTGGAAGCTGGAAGCCAGAAGCTGGGATCTGAGAGCCAGATGCTGAAGTGATGGGGGCAGCTTCTTGCGGGATTCGGTGTGTTATGATTGCCTGCGGTTTTTTTACGACATACCTCTATGAAACTGACTATTCCCGCATTCGAACAGGCCCGTGTGCTGGTGATCGGCGATGTGATGCTGGATCGCTACTGGCATGGCAGTACCGGCCGGATTTCACCGGAGGCGCCGGTGCCGGTGGTATATGTGAGTGATATCGAGGAACGCCCGGGCGTGGCGGGGAATGTGGCCTTGAATATTGCCGCTCTGCAGGCGCAGAGTGATGTGCTGGGAGTCACGGGCGATGACGAGGCGGCTGACAGCCTGGAACGACGCCTGACTTCCGCCAACGTCACGTGCCATTTCCAGCGACTCAGTGATGCGCCCACCATCACCAAGCTACGGGTGATCAGCCGGCATCAGCAATTGATCCGGCTGGATTTTGAGGATGGCTTCGAACAGTTTGACGATGCGGCGCTGCTTGCCCGCTACGAGCGGGAGTTGGCCCATTGCGGCGCCGTGGTGATTTCGGATTACGGCAAGGGCGCGCTGCGCTCGATACCCGAACTCATCGCCCGCGCCCGTGCTGCGAAGAAGCCGGTATTGATCGACCCCAAGCTGACCGATTTCACGGCCTATACCGGTGCCAGTCTGATCACGCCCAATCTGAAGGAGTTCGAGGCGGTGGTCGGCCCCTGCCCGGATGAGGCGACATTGCTGGAAAAGGGTCAGGAGTTGATCGAACTGCATGATCTGGGTGCTTTGCTGGTGACCCGCGGTGAGCAGGGTATGACGCTGTTACGGGCTGCTGAATCGGCCTTGCATCTGCCGGCCGAGGCACGCGAAGTGTTCGATGTCACGGGTGCGGGCGATACGGTCATCGCCACCATCGCCGCGGCATTGGCGGCCGGTGAGCCATTGGCTCAGGCCACGGCCCTGGCCAATGTGGCGGCGGGTATCGTGGTGGCCAAGCTGGGTACGGCAACGGTTTCCGTCCATGAACTGCGCCGGGCACTCAACCAGCAGCATGGCGAAGCCGGTTATGGCGTGGTGAGCGAGGCACAGTTGCGGGTGGCGGTGGACGATGCGCGTGCCCATGGCGAGCGTATTTTGATGACCAACGGCTGTTTCGACATTCTGCATGCCGGTCATGTAAGCTACCTGGCTGAGGCCAAGCAGCTGGGCGACCGCCTGATCGTGGCGGTCAATGACGACGAGTCGGTGCGCCGGCTGAAGGGCGAGGGACGGCCGGTCAATCCGCTCGATCGGCGCATGACGGTGCTGGCGGCGCTGGAGAGTGTCGACTGGGTGGTGCCCTTCTCCGAAGAAACGCCCGAGCGGCTGATGTGCGATATCCTGCCGGATGTGCTGGTCAAGGGCGGGGATTATCAGCCGCATGAAATCGCCGGCCATGATTGCGTCAAGGCCAATGGCGGTGAGGTGGTGGTGCTGGGGTTCGAGGAAGGTTGCTCGACCACCGATATGATCGAGCGGATCCGGAAGACGGAATCTTGAGCCGCCAAGACGCCAAGGAATAAAACTTCTCCGGGCATTTATGACCTGCGTCATTCCCGCGAAGGCGGGACAAAAGTGTTAGCGTTGAACGCCCGTAGGGGCGGCCCGAAGGGCGAGCGAAGCGAGTCATCCAGGAGGCAAGCAAGAACATGGATCCCGGCCTACGCCGGGATGACGAGAAGTGAGCCGGGATGATAAATAAAACACAACTGTTAACAACTTTTGTATTCCTTGGCGTCCTGGCGGCAACTATTTTTTAGAGGTTATAAAATGATCTTAGTGACAGGTGGCGCCGGGTTTATCGGTTCGAATATCGTCAAGGCGCTGAACGAGCGCGGCCGCGAGGATATCCTGGTGGTGGACAATCTGTCCAATGGCGTCAAGTTCAGAAATATCGCCGATTGCGAGATCCTGGACTACATGGACAAGGAAGATTTCATCGATTTCATCGGGCGCGGCGGTGACTTTGCCGAACCGGTCGAAGCCATCTTTCATGAAGGCGCCTGCTCCTCGACCACCGAGTGGGACGGGCGTTACATCATGCGTAACAATTATGAATATTCCAAGGCGCTGTTGCACTATTGTCTGGAACACCAGGCGTCTTATCTCTATGCTTCGTCGGCTTCCGTGTATGGTGATGGCAAGACTTTCAAGGAAAGCCGGGAATTCGAGGAGCCGCTTAACGTCTACGGCTATTCCAAGTTTCAGTTCGATCAGTATGTGCGGCGCATTCTGCCGCGGGCGGAATCCCAGGTCGTGGGCTTCCGTTATTTCAACGTCTATGGGCCGCGGGAACAGCACAAGGGCAGCATGGCCAGCGTGGCGTTTCATTTCAACAATCAGGTCCGGGACGAAGGCCGGCTGAAACTGTTCGAAGGCTGCGACGGCTATGGCAATGGCGAGCAGCGGCGGGATTTTATCTATGTCGGTGATGTCATCGACGTCAATCTGTGGTTCCTGGACAATCCGGACAAGTCCGGGATTTTCAATGTCGGTACCGGTCGCAGCCAGACCTTCAATGATGTGGCCAATGCGGTGATTGCCTGGCACCGGCAGGGGGAAATCAACTATATTCCTTTCCCGGACCATCTCCGAGGACGCTATCAGAGTTTCACCGAAGCGGATATCAGCGCTTTGCGTTCGGTTGGGTATGACAGGCCCTTCAAATCGGTTGAAGAGGGCGTGCGACTCTACCTGGATCAGTTGAATCGGTGATAAAAAATACCGGCCCGGGGGCCGGCACAAGGTGCTGGTAACCGTGTTAGCTGCAGAATTGCTGTTTTCTTCATAGGGGAATTTCGGAAAGTTTTGTAAGAAAATGCTTACATGAGAATTTTTTACAGTCTTATCATGTATTTGATGCTCCCAGGAGTCTTGTTGCGGCTTTTTGTGAAAAGCCTGAAATCCCCAGCCTATCGGGAGCGCTGGCATGAGCGGCTGGGTTTTGGTCAGGAATTGGCGGCTTCAGGCGCCATTTGGGTGCACGCGGTGTCGGTGGGCGAGGTCCAGGCGGCGGCGCCGGTGATCCGGTTATTGCGAGAAACCTATCCGCGGCGCCCGCTGGTGATCACCACCACCACTCCGACCGGTGCCGACCAGGTCATGAAGCTGTTCGGCGACCAGGTGATACATACCTATGTGCCCTATGACCTGCCGGATGCGGTGGCGCGTTTTCTGCATCGCAGCCGTCCGCAATTGGCGCTGATCATGGAAACCGAGGTCTGGCCTAACCTGTTTCACAGCTGTCAGCGGCAGGGTATTCCGTTGCTGATGATCAATGCAAGAATGTCGGAGCAGTCCGCGCGGGGCTATCGGCGGTTGGCCGCGCTGACCCGCTCGACCCTGAACGGCGTCAGCGCCGTGGCGGCCCAGGCCGAGGCGGATGCCGAGCGGTTGATTGCCCTGGGCGTGCCGCAGAACCGCCTGAAGGTGACCGGCAATACCAAATTCGATGCGCAGCTGGCGGCCAGTCTGCGGGAGCAGGCGGAAAGTGAACGCCTGGCCTGGGGTATCCAGCGTCCGGTGTGGATCGCGGCCAGTACCCATGAAGGCGAGGAGGCGGTGATACTGGAGGCTCACCGGCAACTGCTCACGCAACGGCCGGAGGCCCTGCTGGTGCTGGTGCCCCGTCATCCGGAGCGTTTCGAGAGTGTGGCGGCGATGTTGGAGGGCGATGGCTGGAATTACTCCCGACGCAGTATTCATCAGCCGGTGGAGGGGAACACGCAGGTCTATCTGGCCGATACCATGGGTGAGCTGCAGTTTTTGTTCGGCACCGCGGATGCGGCCTTCATCGGCGGCAGTCTGGTGCCGGTTGGTGGACACAATCCGATCGAGGCGGCGGCCTTCGGGGTGCCGGTGTTGTTCGGTCCTTACCGCCATAATTTCAGCGATATATCGAGCCAGCTGATCAGTCAGGGTGCGGCCCGGGAAGTGGGGTCCGCCGACAGCCTGGCGCAGGTGTTGGCGCTGTTATTGAACGATGTACAGTTCCGCCAGCAATGGGGTGAGCAGGGCAAGGCGCTGGTCGAGGCCAACCGCGGCGCGCGGGATATGGTGCTGGCGATGATCCGTCAGGTACTGCCGGTCTGAGCACCACGCCGAGCCGCCATGGCACGGCCCAGCCGTTCGAGCTGCGGCTCGGTCAGCTGACCTTCGATCGGCAAGAGTATGTTTTCTTCCTCGACGGCGATGTGGTCGCGGTAAGCCTGGGCAAAAGCCCCGCAGAGTTCGGTGAATGCTTCGCTGTCGTTGATCGATTCCGGCTTGGCTAGCAGTTCATCCAGCACGGCCCAGCTTTCTTCAAGGGTTGTGTGCTCTTGATTGAGTTGACAGATCACTCCTTTGAGACAGGCCGAAATAGTCAACAGCAGCGGAAACAGATCCTGTTCTTCATCCTGATGATGCAGAGGAGCGGCTTCGTTGAAATAACGGCGGATGGTCGCGGCGGTATCCCGGGCCGTCTGGTCGATATTCTCACGGTGAATGTGCCCGGCCAGTTTTTCCAGGGTGCGGCAATTCATCAGCATCTTCATGTGGCAGGCGCGCAGCAGCTCCAGCGGCTGGTCGAAACCGGGGGCGGGCAGGTTGGGTATATCCAGCATAACGATACCTTTGTCGTCATCCCGGCCTGTGCCGGGGTGACGGGATGGTTAACGAATAAGTTTAGACAAAGCTTTAAAATCAGGATGACTGGCGTCGCGCAGCCATTCGAACAGTACCGATTCGGTATTGGTGATCTGAGCCCCGGCCTGGCGTATCCGTTCCAGGGCGTTGCGGCGGTTTTCGTCCCGGCGGGAACAGACGCCGTCTTCGACCACGAATACCTGGTAATTCTTTTCCAGCAGACCGACGGCGGTCTGCAGGACACAAATATGGGTTTCGATCCCGCAGAGAATGATCTGCCGGCGTTCCGTATCGAGCCGCTGGCTGAAGGTGCCGCTGGCGCTGCAGGTAAAGCAGGTTTTCTCGACCGGAGTCCCGAGTTGCGGCCGCAGCGATACCAGGGTCGGGACCAGTCCTTGCGGGTATTGCTCGCTGTGCAGGCTGGGTATGCCGAGTTGCCTGGCCGCAACCAGCAGAACGCCAATCTGGTTTTCAATGTTGTCCAGGCAGTCCGCCGGCATGGCGGTCGCCAGCCGTTCTTGAATGTCGATGATAACCAGCTGAGATTGTTCGCGGTCGCAGAGCCAGAGGTCGGCAGCGCTCATGAAGCCGGATTGAACCAGTGATTCATGGTTTCGATGTCTCTCGGCGCCAGACTGCCCGCGGCCTGTTTGAGACGCAGGGTGTTCAGTAAATAATCATAGCGGGCACGATACAGGTCGCGTTCGGCCCGGTAACGTTCCCGCTGGGCATTCAGTACATCGACAATGGTACGGGTACCGACCTCGAAGCCGGCTTCGGCGGCCTCCAGGGCGGTTTCGGTGGAAACCAGGGATTGCTCCAGCGCCTTGACCTGGGCGATACCGCTGACCACGCCGCGATAGGCGTCGCGGGTCTGACGTTCCGTGGACCGTTTCAGGGTTTCCAGCTGTTCCTTGCTGGCCACGAAGCGGTATTGGGCGGCGCGGGACTGGGAACTGACCAACCCTCCCTGATAGATGGGTATATTGAATTGCAGGCCGAGGGTGGCGTCGTTCCGCTCCAGGTTCACAATCCCGCCGAAGTTCAGATCCTGATAACTGTACCCGGCCTGCAGGTCTAGGGTGGGCAGGTGTCCGGCTTTCTGGCGGCGGATTTCATCCCGGGCCACCTGCACGCCGGCGGTGCTGGCCAGCAGGTTCATATTGCCATCGAGCGCCTGGGTCACCCAGGCAGCGGGATCTTTGGGGTCGGGGAATTGCAGCGTCAGGTCATGAGGCGCCAGCAAGGGTTGTGGATAGGCGCCGGTCATTTCCCGCAGGCTGTCTTGTGCCGAGGCCAGCTGATTTTCGGCCAGGATCACCGTGGAGACGGAAAGATCATACCTGGCCTTGGCCTCGTGCACATCGGTAATGGCGGTCAGCCCGACCTCGAACCGTTGCTGAGCCTGGTCCAGTTGCCGGCTGATGGCCTGGTTTTCTGCCTTGGCAAAACGCAGATTGTCTTTGGCGGCCAGCACGTTGAAATAAGCTTCGGCAACACGAACAATCAGATTTTGTTCCTCGTTGCTGTACTGAGCCTCGGCCTGGGCGATTGTGTGATCGGCCTGCTGCAACTGGACAAACCGGTCATACCGGAACACGGCCTGATTCAGACCCAGGGTGTAATTCTGGTTGGTCGAGAAACTGGTATTGCCGGAATTTCGCGGGTCAAACATTTCCCGTTGATAGGAACCACTCAGGGCAAACGAGGGGAGCAATCCCGCCAGCGCCTGGGGGCGGGTTTCGAGCGCGGCATCTCGGGTCGCGGCCGCGGCGCGCAGGCCGGGGTCGCCGTCAGCGGCCTGTTGATAGATGCTCCACAGGTCGGATTCGGTGGCTGGCTGAATCATCAGCACCGACATGATCAGCAGCAATGGTTTTTTCATGGTCAGTAAGCCCTCAATAAGTCGGCATCTGGGGGTCCACATCCCGCGCCCAGGCAGCCATTCCTCCGGCCAGATTGACCAGGTTGGAAAAGCCCAGCTCGGTTGCGAGATAACGGCAGACCTGGAAACTGCGAATACCGTGATGGCAGATCACGACGATTTCCTGTTCCGGGTCAAGTTGTTCCGCAGCCTGGGGAATCTGACGCATCGGTACCAGCCGCGAACCGTCAATACGGCAGATATCGAATTCCCAGGGCTCGCGAACATCCAATAACAGAGGAGCATTACCCGCCTCCAGGTAGTTCTTGAGTTCGCCGGGATGGAACTGACGCATGTTCAGAAACGAAACCGGTCCGCCGGCGGGGCATGCAGCAGGGGCGGGATGCTGGTGTCGAACAGGCTTTCCTCCGCCCACTGGTCTTCACTGACCCGGGTAATCAATAAAGCTTCCATCACCGGTGGCGTGCCGGTGACCAGGAACAGACGACCCCCATGCTCAGGCTGGTATGAAAGCCCTCGTGTTTTTTGGGTAATGAACCGGTTACCGCAATCGCATCGAACCGGTCTTTCTCATCCCATCCCCGGGCGGCATCGCGCAGCTGGCAGCGGGCATGATCGAGACCCAGCTTGTCCAGCCGCCCCTGGGTCTGGTCGACAAAATCCTGGAAGATATCGACGCCGACCGTTTCGCCGCCGAGTTTTGCCAGGCAGGCCGTCAGATAACCGTTGCCGCAACCGACCTCCAGCACACGCTCACCCGCGCGAATACCCAGCGATTGGAGTATACGCGCCTGGAGTTTCGGCGCCAGCATGTATTGCTCGTGGCCGATCGGAATGCTGATGTCGGAGAAGGCCAGGGTGGACCGGTAGCGCTGTGGGACAAAGTCTTCCCGGGGAAGCTCGGCAATGACATCCAGCACCCGCTGATCGAGGACATCCCAGGGACGGATCTGTTGCTCGATCATGTTGAAGCGGGCTTGTTCGAAATCTTCGGCAATGACGGAATCTGGCATGCTATTCAGCCCCTTAGATTAGGTCGCGTTAGAGTAAGGGGTTTATGTCCGGCAGGCAAGCATACCGTTTATGGTGATTGCAAATTGATGGTTACGGATATTTTCCTCCGGGATGCTCGGCTTTTGCGCTTGCAAAACAGTCGGGCATTCGCTACTTTTGGGCTTGGCTAGGGGTGCCCCCGTATCGGACTACGTAACCGGGCAGGCTGAGACAGACCCTTTGAACCTGAACCGGATCATGCCGGCGTAGGGATGCCTTCAGGCTTTCGCTGTTGCCCGTGGGAATCCGTTTCTCGACCGCCAGGAAAGGAGCAGCAATGAACGCCATCCCGGAAGAATTTATCCAGAAAACAGCCCGGTTATCCTCAGAGGTGACCCGGCCGTTCGCTAATTCCAAAAAGATTTATGTGCAAGGCTAGCGCCCGGATATCCGGGTCGGTATGCGGGAAGTGGCGCAGCATGACACGCACACTACCGAAACGCCGGAACACAACCCGCCAATCACCATTTATGACACTTCCGGGCCCTATACCGATCCGGATGCCAGCATCGACCTGTTAAAGGGCCTGGCTCCGCTGCGCGAAAACTGGATCCTGGAACGCAATGATTGCGAACAGCTGGATGGTCCGACTTCGGCCTATGGACGTGCCCGGCAGGATGATCCGGAGCTGAACGCGCTGCGTTTCGCGCATCTGCGCCTGCCCCGCCGTGCCCGGCCGGGCAGGAATGTCAGCCAGATGCATTATGCGCGGCAGGGCATCATTACCCCGGAAATGGAATACGTGGCTATACGCGAGAACTGCCGCTTGCAGGAGATGAAGGCCGATCCGCGTTACGCAAAGCTGCTACGGCAACATCCGGGCCAGTCCTGGGGTGCCAATCTGCCGGCTGAGATCACGCCGGAATTCGTGCGTGATGAAGTGGCCGCCGGACGCGCCATCATTCCGGCCAACATCAATCATCCCGAGCTGGAACCGATGATCATCGGCCGTAACTTCCGCGTCAAGATCAATACCAATATCGGCAATTCGGCGGTCACCTCCTCGATCGAGGAAGAAGTCGAAAAAATGGTCTGGTCGGCGCGCTGGGGCGGCGACACGCTGATGGACTTGTCCACCGGCAAGAACATTCACGAAACCCGTGAATGGATCTTGCGCAATGCGCCGATGCCGATCGGCACGGTGCCGATCTACCAGGCATTGGAAAAGGTCGATGGCAAGGCCGAGGACCTGAGCTGGGAACTGTTCCGTGACACCTTGATCGAACAGGCCGAGCAGGGTGTGGATTATTTCACCATTCATGCCGGCGTGCGCCTGCAGTATGTGCCGCTGACCGCGAATCGCGTGACCGGTATTGTCAGTCGCGGTGGTTCCATCATGGCCAAGTGGTGTCTGGCGCATCACAAAGAAAACTTTCTCTATACGCACTTTGAAGAAATCTGCGACATCATGAAAGCCTATGACGTCTCTTTCTCACTGGGTGACGGACTGCGCCCCGGTTGTCTGGCCGATGCCAATGATGCCGCGCAGTTCGGTGAGCTGGAAACGCTGGGAGAGCTGACCAAAATTGCCTGGGAGCATGATGTACAGGTGATGATCGAAGGTCCGGGGCATGTGCCGCTGCATATGGTCAAGGAAAATGTCGAGAAAGAACTGCAGGACTGCTATGCGGCGCCGTTCTATACGCTCGGCCCGCTGATCACCGACATTGCGCCCGGTTACGACCACATCACCTCTGGCATCGGCGCGGCCAATATCGGCTGGTATGGCACCGCGATGTTGTGTTACGTCACACCCAAAGAACACCTTGGTCTGCCGAACAAACAGGATGTGCGTGATGGCATTATCACCTACAAGATCGCCGCCCACGGCGCCGATCTGGCCAAGGGGTTCCCCGGTGCGCAGGTGCGTGATAATGCTCTGAGCAAAGCCCGTTTCGAATTCCGCTGGGATGATCAGTTCAACCTGGGGCTGGATCCGGAAAAAGCGCGCAGCATGCATGACGAAACCCTGCCCAAGGAAGCCCACAAGGTGGCGCACTTCTGTTCCATGTGCGGCCCGAACTTCTGTTCCATGAAGATTACCCAGGATGTCCGTGAATACGCGGCACAGCAGGGTATCTCGGAAGATGAAGCGCTCATGCAAGGGCTGGAAGAAAAGGCGGTCGAGTTCAAGGCGCAAGGCGCGGAGATCTACAAGAAGGCCTGATCAAACATATCGATATGCATATCTGGGTCGATGCCGATGCCTGTCCGTCTGTCATCAAAGAGATTCTGTTTCGCGCCGCGCAACGCACCCGAACTTCAGTGACATTGGTGGCCAACCAATTCATCCGGGTGCCGCCTTCTCCTTTGATTAAATCCTTACAGGTTCCGGCCGGTTTTGATGTGGCCGATGATGAAATCGTGAAACGTGTCGCTTCCGGTGACCTGGTGATTACCGCCGATATACCGCTGGCGGCGGAGGTGATCGAGAAAGGTGCGCAGGCGTTAAGCCCGCGTGGCGAGTTGCATACCGCGGACAATATCCGGCAGCGGCTCAATATGTGTGATTTTATGGATACGATGCGCGCGAGCGGTGTGCAGACCGGTGGGCCACCGGCCATGAGCCAGAGTGATCGCCAGGCCTTTGCCAATCATCTGGACAGGTTGTTGGCCTCGGCCGGGTGATTGCGCGATGCTCGAGTTCACGCTGTTGTTGCTGCTCATCATCGCCAATGGCGGCCCGATTCTGGCGCGAAATCTGTTGCATGATCGCTGGCAGCAGCCGGTGGATGCCGGGCTGTGCTTTGTCGATGGTCGCCCTTTGCTGGGGCCGGCCAAAACCTGGCGCGGTATTGTCGCGGCCTGTCTGCTCACCGGGATAGCGGCAACTCTATTGGGATTGCCCCTGGTTACCGGGTTGCTGGTTGCCCTGGCGGCCATGCTGGGTGATCTGCTGTCGAGTTTTATCAAGCGGCGTCTGGGTCTGGTATCCAGCAGCATGGCACTGGGTCTGGATCAGGTGCCGGAGTCACTGTTCCCATTATTGCTGATTAAGTTTTATGGGTCACAATTACTGCCGGCTGTTCAGCCGGCGGCTATATCCTGGATGATGGTTGGGCAGATTATCGTGATGTTTTTCGTGGTGGAGCTGTTGCTATCCAGAATGCTGTTTTATCTGCATATCCGTAACCGGCCTTATTGACGTGCTTTACGGTTTACTCCGCAGTCGATGCAGAGTGACTTCCGGCGGGCAGTTCAGTCGCACATTGACGATCGAGGTGCCGGCCCCGACGGAGGTGTAGCCGGTCAGGCTCTGGTAACGCCATGGGCCCGCGCCCATATGGCGCGGACACTTTGAATCCAGGGTCAGCGGAATGCCTCCGGGTAGGCAGATCTGCCCGCCATGGGTATGGCCGCTGAGCATGACATCGAACCCGGCGTGCACCGCATGGTGATAGATTTCCGGGGTGTGGGACAGCAGGATGGACAGCGTGTCGCGCGGAATGCCTTGGGCGGCCTTTTCCAGGTTGTTGACACGAAAATAATGCGCATCATCAATGCCGGCCAGGGCGATGCGGTCCGCGCCCCGTTCGAGCAGCACCGCTTCGTTGAGCAACATGCGTACGCCCTGTTCTTCCAGGCCGGGCACCATGCGCACGCTGTCATGATTGCCCAGTACGCCATAGGCGGGGTGACGCAGGTGTTGAGTGATGCGTTGCATACTTTCCAGTGCAGGCAGGCAATCGCCAAACGTCTGGGCGCGGTAATCGCCGGTCAATACACAGATGTCATAATCGAGTGACTTGATGGTGTCAGCGATGGCCCGGGTAATGCCGGGGTCCATGTAGGCATGCAGGTCGCTGAGATGTAGGATGGTGTAGCCCTCAAAGGCGCCCGGCAGCAGCGGCAGGTGAACAGAATTATGTCTGACCTGGATGCGCCGTGCATTGCGCACACCCCGTTGATACAGCCCGCTCAGGCGCAGACAGAATTTGATCAATGAATGGGTCGAATACCAGTTCTCCGGATGAAAAAAATTGATACCGCCACCGAAAATGCGCTGACCGCTGTCGGCCTCGATACCCAGGCGCAAGCGGGCATGTGTCCGCCCCATGCGCTGTTCGAGTTGTTGCACAATGTCTTCGTCTGACAATGGAGTGACTCGGGAAATCCCATGCCTGAAAACATTAATCATACAGCAAACCAAGGGTTATGCGTGTTAAGGAGGGCCTGATACGGCTGGAACTGGATACCGGGTTTGGCACTTGGGTACAATATTCGACTATGAAACTTGCGATATTTTCCGATGTGCACGGCAATGTGCCCGCGCTGAATGCGGTGCTAGAGGATATTGCCCGGTTTGAGCCGGATGCGGTGGTGATGAACGGCGACTTGGTCAGCCGGGGCCCCTATAGTCTGGACTGCCTGCGGCTGTTGCAGCGAGACTGGCCGGAGATGCGCCTGCAGACGGGCAACCACGAAATCTATGTCTTGCGCTGCGTGGATGAACCGGCCGATGCGGACAGCCCGACGCTGGAAATCGACCGGTTTGCGGAATGGGCCATGCGCCAGCTGGGAGATGCCGTCGAAGACATTCGCCGGTGGCAGGATCACTGGGACCGCACCGATCTGCCGGGTGGTGCTTCTTTCCATGTCACGCATGGATCACGTCTTGGAAACCGGGATGGCATTTCCGTCCGTACCGTAATGAAGAGCTGCCCGCCAAACTCGGCGAGCATCGTGACCTGTTTGTCGGGTCGCACACCCATCGGCCGCTGATAAGGGAATTCGAACAGCGCCTGGTGGTGAATACCGGTTCGGTCGGTCAGCCCATGGATGGTGATCCGCGCGCCAGTTATGGTCGCTTTCAATTGCAGGGATCTGACTGGCGGGCTGACATCCGGCGGGTGGACTATGATAAGGCCCGGGCAGAACAGGACTTTGAAGAAAGTGGTTTTCTTGCGGAAGCCGGCCCCATGGCACGCCTGATTTTCCGGGAGCTGCGCGAATCACGCCCGCATGTCGGTCCCTGGCGGAATCGTTTTATTGATGCGGTCAAGCGCCGGGAGATCAGTGTCACCGAAGCGGTGGACCGCTATCTGGCGGAACGGGTTTGACAGGCTGCGGTACACGGCAGGCTCATGCGTCTGGATAAATATCTCGCTCATGCCAGTGCGCTGACTCGTTCCCAGGCCCGCAAAGCGGTGCGTCAGGGCCGGGTACTGGTCAACGGCTGCCTGGAGCGGGATTTTGGTGCCAGGCTCTCCGGGGTGGTGGACGTACAGCTTGATGGCCGCCTGCTTGAGGCGCCGGGTCCCAGATATATCATGTTACACAAGCCGGCCGGCGTGGTGAGTGTCACTGAGCATGAAGAGCATACGACGGTTCTGGATTTGCTGGATATTGAGAGCAGCGCGGGCCTGCATGCCGCAGGGCGGCTGGATATCGATACCACCGGGCTGGTATTGATCACTAATGACGGTGATTGGTCGCACCGCATCACCGCGAAGAAAGCCGCTTGCCCAAAGCGCTACCATGTCTGGCTCGGTGATGAGCTGAGCGTGGCGATGGCCGGACAGATTCGCGAGGGTTTGATGCTGAAAGGTGAAAAGGAAAAAACCCTGCCGGCGAAACTGGAGATGATGTCCCCGCGGGAAGTGCGTCTCACGCTGACCGAGGGCCGTTACCATCAGGTCAAACGCATGTTTGCCGCGGTGGGCAATCATGTCGAACGGCTGCACCGTGATGCAATCGGCGGTATCAGCCTGGATGACGAGCTCGGGCCCGGGGAGTGGCGTTATCTCACCCCTGAAGAAGTTGCATCAATTTAGATCGCCCCACTGTCCCTGTAAAGCAGCGATAGCGGCCAGGGCGGCGGTTTCGGTTCTTAGTATCCATGGTCCCAGACGTAAGCCTTTGAAGCCGGCGGTACCGGCAATGGCCTGATCCTGTTCTCCCAGACCGCCTTCCGGACCGGCCAGTAATACCAGGGAGTGAATGGGACCGGTCAGATCCCGGATTGACTGCCGGCCATTGGGGTCCAACAGGAAGCGCAGACCGGGAAGGTCGCCGCTGGTTAAACAGGTGTCGAGGTTCTGTACCGGAGACAGCCTGGGTAATATCGTTCTGCCGGACTGTTCGCAGGCATGAATAAGAACGCCCTGCCAGTGCTGCATTCTTTTCTCCAGTCGTTCACCGCTCAGTTTGACCTGGCTGCGTTCCGAGTTGACCGGCCTGATGGCGGACACACCCAGTTCCACCGCTTTCTGGATGGTCAGATCCATTTTTTCACCGCGTGAGATACCCTGAAGGAGGGTGATCTTCAGCGGGGTTTCTGGATGGTTATCGACAAAGCTGTCGATGTGGGCGCACGCGGAGCGTTTATCGCTTGTGGTAAGCGTGGCAAGGTATTCACCACCCTGGCCGCTGAACAGGGTGATCTTGTCGCCTGCGCGCAGCCGCAGGACTTTAGTGACGTGCTGATGGGCACGGGGATCCAGTTCGATTTCCGTGTCGATGGTCAATGGAGTCGGGAGATAGATTCGGGGTATACGCATCAGAGCTGTCTCCTCTCCGGGTTATATCACCAAAACACGCTGTGAACACATCCCTGTGCGCTCGACGCCGCCGTCCATGTCGGCGACAGTTTTGTTGGTATAACCCGAAGAGGGCCGGAAAATCAGTTATCGAGTCCCAGGTTCTGCCACAACGCCAGCGTCGGTTCGGCGCGGTTCATGCTGTAGAAATGCAGCCCGGGTGATCCGGTATCCAGCAGGCGCTGGCACAACTCGGTGACCACCTCTTCGCCGAAGGCGAGTATCGAAGCGGTATCATCGCCGAAACCGGCCAGCCGCTTGCGGATCCAGCGCGGAATCTCGGCACCGCAGGCATCCGAAAACCGCGCCAGCTGGATGTAATTGGTGATCGGCATGATGCCGGGCACGATGGGAATATCGATGCCCAGCGCCTCGCAATCGTCGACGAAGTGGAAGTAGGCTTCGGCGTTGAAAAAATACTGGGTGATGGCGCTGCTGGCGCCGGCTTCCACTTTGCGTTTGAAGTTTTGTAGATCCTGCTGCGCGGTTTCCGCCTGCGGGTGAAATTCCGGATAGGCGGCCACCTCCAGATGGAAGTGATCGCCGGTCTCGGTGCGGATAAAAGCCACCAGTTCGTTGGCGTGGCGAAATTCACCGGCTTCCTGCATGCCGGAGGGCATATCTCCGCGTAAAGCGACAATGCGCTTGATGCCGGCATCCTGGTAGCGTTGGATCAGTTCACGGATGTTGTCGCGAGTCGAACCGATACAGGATAGATGCGGGGCAGCCGCGTAGCCGGCCTGCTGGATTTCCAGTACGGTGTCGAAAGTACCCTGCTGGGTGCTGCCGCCGGCGCCGAAAGTCACCGAGAAAAATTCGGGCCTGATCACCGCCAGCTGTTCACGCACCCGGCGCAGTTTTTCCGCGCCCTCGGCGGTCTTGGGCGGAAAGAACTCGCAGCTGAAGGTTCTGGGGTATGGTTTCTGTGATTCCATAGATGGTGTTATTGCCACGGAATACACGGACGACAGGGAAAGTCTATCAGGCTGGCTGCTGCTGCGTCAGGTATGCTCGCTGGCAACATCATTCCTTTTTCCGTGTTTTCCGTGCGTTCCGTGGCTCTCCTTCTTAATACCGGTAATGATCCGGCTTGTACGGGCCTTCCACCGGTACGCCGATGTAGTCGGCCTGTTCCTGCGTGAGGGTAGTCAGATGAGCGCTGATCTTGGCCAGATGCAGGCGTGCGACTTCTTCGTCGAGTTGTTTCGGCAGAATATAGACCCCGATCGGATATTCGCCTTCTTTCTTGTTGTATAGCTCGATCTGTGCCAGTACCTGGTTGGTGAAGGAGTTAGACATGACGAAGCTGGGATGACCGGTGGCACAGCCCAGATTCACCAGCCGGCCCTCGGCCAGCATGATGATGCGTTTACCGTCCGGAAAGATGATGTGATCAACCTGAGGTTTGATGTTTTCCCATTGATATTGCTTCACCCCTGCGATGTCGATTTCATTATCGAAATGGCCGATGTTGCAGACGATGGCCTGATCCTTCATGGCGGCCATGTGATCGTGGCGGATGATGTTGAAATTGCCGGTAGTAGTGACGAAGATATCCGCCAGCGGAGCGGCTTCTTCCATGGTCACCACGCGGAAGCCTTCCATGGCTGCCTGCAGGGCACAGATCGGATCGATCTCGGTGATCCAGACCGTGGCGCCAAGACCTTTCAGTGACTGGGCGCAGCCTTTGCCGACGTCGCCATAACCGGCGACTAGGGCGATCTTACCCGCGATCATCACGTCGGTGGCGCGCTTGATGCCATCCACCAGTGACTCGCGGCAGCCATACAGGTTGTCGAATTTGGACTTGGTGACCGAATCGTTGACGTTCATGGCCGGAAACAACAGCTCACCGTTTTTCATCATTTCGTAGAGGCGGTGCACGCCGGTGGTGGTTTCCTCGGTGACCCCCTGGATGGCCGCGGACATGCGGGTCCATTTATCCTTGCTCTGTTCCAGATTGCGGGCCAGTACCCCGAGAATGACCTTCAGTTCTTCGTTCTCGGTACTGTCGGGTGAATCCACGTGATGGGTTTTTTCAGCCTCGACGCCTTTGTGTACCAACAGGGTGGCGTCGCCACCGTCATCGAGAATCATGTTGGGGCCATTGCCATCCGGCCAGTTGAGCACCTGTTCGGTACACCACCAGTATTCCTCCAGGGTTTCGCCTTTCCAGGCATAGACCGGGATGCCACGTGCGGCGATGGCAGCGGCGGCGTGATCCTGGGTGGAGAAGATGTTGCAGGAGCACCAACGGACCTCGGCGCCGAGTTCGATCAGGGTCTCGATCAGCACTGCGGTCTGGATGGTCATGTGCAGGGAACCGGTGATTCTGGCGCCCTTGAGGGGTTGTTTCTTGGCGTATTTCTCGCGCAGGGCCATCAGACCGGGCATTTCGGTCTCGGCGATGGCGATTTCCTTCCGGCCCCAGTCGGCCAGTCCGATATCCGCGACTTTGTAGTCGGCGTTGTTATCTAAAACAGCGTTCATAGTCATCTCCTGAGTTCAAGCAAGATGAGCGCCGTTGTTCAATCTGCTGACCGGCCGAGCCTGACGGGTTGCCCCGCTGCAGCGCCCCTCGGGGTCAGTGGTGGATATGATAGCCACGGAAAGTACGGAAAGCACGGACAAAATGTTTTTTGGAGCACAGGCGCAAAGCACGAAGCTGTCCTGATCCGGTGTTTGTCCGTGGTTTCCGTGGCTACAACGTATTTATAGCCCGGCTGCCTCCTTGAGCAGGTCCGCCTTGTTGGTGCGTTCCCAAGGCAGATCGATATCATCGCGGCCAAAGTGGCCATAAGCGGAAGTCGGCTGGTAATGCGGTTCCAGCAGGTCGAGCATGGTGATGATGCCCCAGGGGCGCAAATCGAAATGTTCGCGTACCAGGGTGACGATTTTGTCCTCATCGATAGTGTGGGTGCCGAAGGTATTGATACTCACCGAGGTCGGTTCCGCCACGCCGATGGCGTAGGAAACCTGGATTTCACAGCGTTCGGCGAGACCCGCGGCAACGATATTTTTGGCCACGTAACGGCCGGCATAGGCAGCCGAGCGATCGACCTTGGAAGGGTCTTTGCCGGAAAACGCACCGCCGCCATGGCGGGCCATGCCGCCGTAGGTGTCGACGATGATCTTGCGTCCGGTCAGGCCGCAGTCTCCCATGGGGCCGCCGATGACGAAGCGTCCGGTCGGATTGATATGAATGTTATCCGCCGGGCACTGTTCCAGCCACTCGGCCGGTAACACCGGTTTCAAAATTTCATCCATCACCGCTTCACGCAGAGCCGACGTTTCGATGTCATCGCTGTGTTGGGTGGACAGCACCACCGCATCCAGTCCACAGGGACGACCATGTTCATAGCGCAGGGTGACCTGGCTCTTGGCGTCCGGGCGCAGCCAGGGCAGGGTGCCGTTCTTGCGCACTTCGGCCTGGCGTCGCACCAGGCGGTGCGCGTAAGTGATCGGGGCCGGCATCAGCACATCGGTTTCGTTGCTGGCATAGCCGAACATCAGGCCCTGGTCGCCGGCGCCCTGTTCCTCGCGGGTTGTGCGGTCCACGCCCTGGTTGATATCGGCGGATTGTTGGCCAAGGGCATTGAGTACTGCGCAGGTATATCCATCGAAGCCGGTATCGGAGTGGATGTAGCCGATGGCGTTAACCGTGTCGCGTACCAGTGTTTCGTACTCGATGCGGGCGTTGGTGGTGATTTCGCCGGCCAGTATCACCATGCCGGTCTTGACCAGGGTTTCGCAGGCGATACGGGCGTGCGGATCCTGATCGATGATGGCATCGACGATGGCATCGGAAATCTGGTCGGCCATCTTGTCGGGATGACCCTCGGAAACCGATTCGGATGTAAACAGATAGTCGTTCATTAGTTTAAAGACCTCACAAAAAAACCCGCTTGAAGGTCGGCTCAAGCGGGTTTCTGAGATTCGTGTTACTCACACTCGCTTTAGCCGGATTTCTAAAGCGCCCGCAATCTGATGTCAAATCGGCGCTGTTCCTGATAAGTTTAGGGTACCTCCTCCCCCAAAGTCAAAAGTTGTCACGGAATACTTGAAGAGCATCGGGAATATCCCGGTTTTTTGATTAATCCGGCAATCCTTTATGCCGTGTTAAGCCATGCTACACTGCATCTCCCCGATGAAAACGAAGGACGGAACATGGTGTCGCTCACTACACCCGTGTGTGATTTTGGAAGGCCGGCCGTGGATTTTTCCCTGCCCGGCGTCGACGGTCAGACTTGGACCCTGCAGGCGTGTCGGGGCGAGAAGGGACTGCTGGTGATGTTTATCTGTAATCATTGTCCCTATGTGAAGGCGGTACTGGACCGGATTGTGCGCGATGCGCGCGATCTGCAGACACTGGGCGTCAATTCAGTGGCGATCATGTCCAATGACCCCGCGGAATACCCGGAAGATTCGTTCGACAATATGCGGCGGGTGGCCGAGCAATATGATTTTCCCTTTCCCTACCTGCTGGATGAGTCGCAGGCGGTGGCCAAGGCCTATGGGGCGGTGTGTACGCCGGATTTTTTCGGTTATAACGCGGATCTCGCGTTGCAATTCCGGGGACGGTTGGACGCCAGTGGCAAACAGGCGGCGTCCGTTGACGCGCCCCGGGAGCTGTTTGAGTCGATGCGTCGGGTGGCCGAAACCGGCCAGGGTCCGGCGGAACAGATTCCCAGCATGGGGTGTTCGATCAAATGGCGGGCCGATTGACACATATATATAATGACACCCTGAACAGTGCTGGTTAGGGCTGCACGATTATTTATTAATATAGCTAATTGTTATTTAAGTATTTCTCTGATTGCTTTGTGATGAGTCAGCGTAAGGTTGATGCCCCTATAAACAGGCTCTGAGTCGAACGCTATTGCTCAGTGCGCCCAACTAGGGGAGAATACGCGCCTCGACCGGGAGGGGGGAGCCACCATTTCGGTCGATGTGCGGAAACGCCGGAGCTCATTCGCCTTCTGGGTTAAGGGGTTCCAAATACCGATATTTTAGTCGCGCTTAGCAGGTGAGCCGCGACTGGCAGATTTCTTTGGCCTGTCCTGCCCGGCAAGGGGGGCGGGACGGGCCGGTTTACAGAATCCAAAAGCATCTATAGGAGAGACCAATGCCTTCTCGCCGTGATTTAGCGAATGCGATTCGCGCCCTCAGCATGGACGCTGTTCAGAAAGCCAATTCCGGGCATCCGGGAGCACCCATGGGTATGGCGGATATTGCCGAAGTGCTGTGGCATGACCACCTGAAACACAATCCAGCCAACCCCAAGTGGGCCGATCGCGACCGTTTTGTATTGTCCAACGGTCATGGCTCCATGCTGATATATTCCCTGCTGCACCTGACCGGCTACGATCTGTCTATCGAGGATCTCAAGCAGTTCCGCCAGTTGCACTCCAAAACCCCCGGCCACCCGGAATATGGTTACACGCCGGGCGTGGAAACCACCACCGGACCTCTGGGGCAGGGCATTACCAATGCGGTGGGTATGGCGATCGCCGAGAAGGCACTGGCCGCGCGCTTCAACCAGAAAGGGCACAACATTGTTGATCACCACACCTATGTGTTTATGGGTCACGGCTGTCTCATGGAAGGTATTTCGCACGAATCCTGCTCATTGGCCGGCACCCTGGGTTTAGGCAAACTGGTCGCTTTCTGGGACGACAACGGGATCTCTATCGATGGTCATGTGGATGGTTGGTTCACCGACGATACGCCAAAACGTTTCGAAGGTTATGGCTGGCACGTGATACCGGGCGTGGATGGTCACGACCCTGAAGCAGTTCAGAACGCCGTCGAAATGGCCAAGGCCATGACCGACAAGCCGACGCTGATCTGCTGCAAAACCACGATCGGTTTCGGTTCACCGAACAAGGCCGGCTCTCATGCCAGTCATGGCGCGCTTCTGGGTGAAGAAGAGATCAACCTGACCAAAGCGGCGCTGGGCTGGGATCACGGACCGTTTGAAGTGCCGAAGGACATTTATGATGCCTGGAATGCCAAAGAAAAAGGTGCGGCGGCCGAGCAGTCCTGGAATGAGAAATTCGCGGCCTACCAGGCGGAGTATCCGGAACTGGCCGCCGAATTCGAGCGGCGTATGGCGGGAGATTTACCCGCTGACTGGGCGGAACAATCGGCCGGGTATATCGCCAAGGCCAATGCGGCCGCGGAAAGCCTGGCAACCCGCAAGGCCTCATTGAACTGTATCGAAGCGTACTCTCCGTTGTTGCCGGAACTGTTTGGCGGTTCCGCTGATCTGGGTTGTTCCAACTTGACCGAATGGTCCGGATACAAACCCATGGACAATAGCGATGAACCCAATTATGTCCGTTATGGGGTACGCGAATTCGGTATGTCGGCCATCATGAACGGTATCACTTTGCATGGCGGGCTGATCCCGTTTGGCGCCACCTTCCTGATGTTCTCGGAATATGCGCGCAATGCCTTGCGCATGGCGGCGCTGATGAAGATACAGAATATCTTTGTCTACACCCACGACTCGATCGGTCTGGGCGAGGATGGTCCGACTCACCAACCCATCGAACAGATTCCGACTCTGCGTTTGATCCCCAATATGTCGGTCTGGCGCCCCTGTGACGCGGTGGAATCCGCGGTAGCCTGGCAGCAGGCCATTGAACGGAAGGATGGGCCGTCTTCGCTGATCTTCTCGCGGCAGGGTCTGCCACATCAGTAGCGTGATGAGGCGCAGATCGCCGCGATTTCCAAGGGCGCCTATGTGCTGAAGGACTGTGATGGCACCCCGGACGTTATCCTCATCGCTACCGGTTCGGAAGTGGCGCTGGCCATGGGCGCCGCCGAACAGTTGAGTGGCAAGAAGATCCGGGTGGTTTCCATGCCTTCCGTTGACCGCTTCGAAGCCCAGGATGACAGTTATCAATCATCGGTGTTGAGTAAAGGTACACCGACGGTGGTTGTCGAGGCTGCCGCCACCATGGGCTGGTATAAGTATGCCGATGCGGTTGTCGGCATTGACCGGTTCGGTGAATCAGCGCCCGCCGGGGAGTTGTTCAAGGAATTCGGTTTCACCGTTGAGAATGTTGTCAAAACGGTGGAAGGCGTTCTGTAACCCCGAACTTGTGGCCCCGGTATAAGCCGGGGCTTGCGATTTGAATTTCCTGGATACCCGCCTCCGCGGAAATGACGCCTGAAGAAGAAGGTGCGGGAAACGTTTTTTTGATTTGGTTTTAACAGTAAAGATACGGAGAGAGACAATGACAATCAAAGTCGGTATTAACGGTTTTGGCCGCATCGGTCGTATGGTTTTCCGCGCAGTCTATAAAGAGTTCAACGATATCGAGATTGTCGGCATCAACGATCTCCTGGATGCGGATTACCTGGCTTACATGCTGAAATACGATTCGGTGCATGGCCGTTTCGGTGGCACTGTCGAGGCTGGTGAAGGTTGCATGATCGTTGACGGCAAGAAGATCCGCCTGACTGCCGAACGCGATCCGGCCGACCTGAAATGGGGCGATGTCGGCGCTGATATCGTTATCGATTCCACCGGCTTCTTCCTGACCGAGGAAGGTTGTCAGAAGCACATCGACGCGGGCGCCAAGAAGGTTGTCATGTCCGCGCCTTCCAAAGACGGTACGCCGATGTTCGTCTACGGCGTCAACCATGAAACCTATGCCGGCCAGAGTATCGTGTCCGCGGCTTCCTGTACCACCAACTGTCTGGCGCCGGTTGCCAAGGTGCTGAACGATAACTGGGGTATCAAGCGTGGTCTGATGACAACCGTGCATGCCGCGACGGCGACTCAGAAAACGGTTGACGGTCCTTCCCAGAAAGACTGGCGCGGCGGCCGTGGCATTCTGGAAAACATCATTCCTTCGTCCACCGGTGCCGCCAAGGCGGTGGGTGTGGTACTGCCTGAGCTGAACGGCAAACTCACCGGTATGGCGTTCCGGGTTCCGACCTCGGATGTGTCTGTTGTGGACCTGACTTGTGAGCTGGACAAAGAAGCCAGTTACGACGATATCTGTGCCGCCATGAAGGCCGCCTCCGAGTCCGGCGATATCAGCAAGACCCTGGCCTACACCGATGAAAAAGTGGTTTCCACCGATTTCCGCGGGGTCGGCTTTTCCTCCATTTTCGATGCCGGCGCCGGTATTCAGCTGGATGGCACTTTCGTCAAGGTGGTCAGCTGGTATGACAATGAATACGGTTATACCTGCAATATGATGCGATTCGTTCAGCACGTCGCCGCCAACTGAAATTAGCGGCGCTTTGCTTCCAGGGCGGTGTTGTGAAAAGTTTTTCATCTGTTCATGTACGAATTTGTACACTGCGCGCTGAAAAACCTTCCACGCCTACCCCTGAAAGCAAATTGTTCGCCAATTTCCAGAAGTAATGAATAGAGGGTGGGCTTTTAAGACCACCCTATTATTCAAAAGTTGTTTTCTTGGCGCCTTGGCGGTTCAAAAAAATTGTTCGTTAAGTTGGCAATCAAAACTTACCAAACAGTTTTTAGTCTTTGAAAATTTCAGGAGTCACCAATGTCTTTCATTAAGCTGACTGATCTCGATCTGGCGGGCAAGCGTGTCTTGATCCGCGCTGACCTCAATGTCCCGGTGAAGGACGGCAAGGTCACTTCCGATGCGCGTATTACCGCCTCGATGCCGACCATTGAGCATTGTCTGAAGGCCGGTGCCAAAGTGGTGGTGATGTCTCACCGTGGCCGCCCGGAAGAGGGCAAGGTGGATGAGGAGAATTCCATGGCCCCGATCGCCGCCGATATGTCCGCCAAGCTGGGCAAGGAAGTGCGCCTGATCAAGGACTATCTCGATGGGGGCTTCGAGGTTGCCGAGGGCGAGTGTGTGCTGCTGGAAAACGTCCGCTTTAATGTCGGTGAGAAGAAAGACGATGAAGCGCTGGCAAAAAAATATGCGGCGCTGTGTGATGTCTTTGTCATGGATGCTTTCGGTACCGCCCACCGTGCCCAGGCTTCCACGCACGGAGCCGGTAAATTCGCCCCGGTCGCCTGTGCCGGCCTGTTACTGGCGGATGAGCTGGACAACTTGGCCAAGGCACTGGCTGATCCGGCCCGGCCGATGGTGGCGATCGTCGGTGGCTCGAAAGTTTCGACCAAGCTGACCGTGCTGGAGGCGCTATCGGAGAAAGTCGACCAGTTGGTCGTGGGCGGAGGCATCGCGAACACTTTCCTGAAAGCCACGGGTCATCCGGTTGGCAAATCCCTGTGTGAAAACGACCTGGTTGACACCGCCAAGGCGCTGATCGAAAAAATGAATCAACGCGGCGCCAGTATTCCGATTGCCACGGATGTCGTCGTGGGTAAGCAATTTGATGAAAACGAGCCGGCGGTTCTGAAATCGGCGGACGAAGTGGCTGACGATGACATGATTTTTGATATCGGGCCCGAGTCGGCCAAGGTGCTGGCGGATATCATTGCCAAGGCCGGCACCATCGTCTGGAATGGCCCGGTCGGGGTATTCGAGTTCGACCAGTTCGGCGAAGGCACCAAGACCATTTCCATGGCGATCGCCAACGCCAAGGGTTTCAGCCTGGCGGGTGGGGGTGATACCATCGCGGCCATTCAGAAATACGATATCTATGACAAGGTGTCTTATATTTCGACAGCAGGCGGCGCTTTCCTGGAATATCTGGAAGGTAAAACCTTGCCGGCCGTGGCCATGCTGGAAGAACGGACGAAAAGCTGATTTCCAGGAGCGGCCCGGAAACTGAAACACGTCCTGGTCGCTTCAGCACCGTAAGGTAACGCAATATTATGATGCGCAGAACCAAAATTATCGCGACTATGGGGCCGGCTACGGATTCGCCGAAGGTGCTCGATGAGTTGATCCAGGCCGGGGTGGATGTGGTGCGTTTGAACTTTTCCCATGGTTCTCACGAGGAGCACATCGAGCGGGCCGAGTCGGTACGTAACCGGGCGCGTGCGCATGGGCGGCAGGTCGGGGTATTGTGTGATCTTCAGGGTCCCAAGATCCGGATCGACCGTTTCAAAGATGGCGCGGTGGAACTTTCCGAGGGCGGCCGCTTTGTACTGGATGCCAAGCTTGGTCCGGATGCCGGAACGCCGGAACGGGTCGGCATTGCCTACAAACAACTGCCTCAGGATGTGTCCCAGGGAGACACCCTGCTACTGGATGACGGCGCGGTGGTGCTGTGGGTGGAGGATGTCACCGAAACCGAGGTGGACTGCCGGGTGGTGGTGGGCGGCATCCTGTCCAACAACAAAGGCATCAACCGCCAGGGCGGCGGGCTGTCGGCCAAGGCGCTGACCGACAAAGATCGGGTGGATATCAAGGTCGCCGCTAAAATGCAGGCGGACTATCTGGCAATATCGTTCCCGCGTTCGGCCGAGGACGTCAACGAGGCGCGGGAATTATTGCGTGCCGCGGGCGGGCATGGCTGCATCATGGCCAAGATCGAACGCGCCGAGGCCATGCAGAACCTGGAAGCGATCATCGAGGCTTCGGATGCGGTGATGATCGCCCGGGGGGACCTCGGCGTTGAAATCGGTGATGCCGAACTGCCGGCCGTGCAGAAACGAATCATTCAGATCGCCCGCAGTATGGACCGTGTGGTGGTCACGGCCACCCAGATGATGCAGTCGATGGTGGAGAATCCGATTCCGACCCGGGCGGAGGTCTTCGACGTGGCCAATGCGGTCATCGACGGGACCGATGCGGTGATGCTTTCCGCCGAGACGGCGACCGGCCGTTTCCCGGCCAAAGTGGTCGCGGCCATGGATCGCATCTGTCGCGGCGCCGAGCCGCAACGGCTGCACCTGAGTCAGGACCGCCGGCAGCAGATCCGCTTCAACCGCATCGACGAGGCGATTGCCAAGGCGGCCATGTACACTGCGAACAACCTGGGGGTCAAGGCCATCGCGGCACTGACCGAATCGGGCGCCACCCCATTATGGATGTCCCGTGTCAGTTCGGGTATCCCCATCTATTCCTTGACCCGTCATGTCGAGACGCGTAGAAAGGTAACTCTTTACCGGGGCGTGTATCCGGTGAGTTTCGACGTCACTTCGACCGATCATGCGGAGGTGAACAAAGAAGCTGTCGATGAACTGATGCGTCGGGGTGCGGTGCGCGATGGTGATCTGGTGATTATTACCAAGGGTGATCTGGCCGGCGTGCTCGGGGGTACGAATGCGATGAAAATCCTCCGTGTCGGCGAGCATGAATTGAAAGACGAGTTTCAGTAACCCTGCGAAACGTGGTAATGAATTCCACCGACTATAACCGCTAAAATGACTTTTTAATCACTCTACCAACTCCAAGGAGAGAGCCATGGCCTTGATATCCTTGCGTCAATTACTTGATTACGCAGCAGAAAACAATTTCGGCATGCCTGCCTTTAATGTCAACAATATGGAGCAGGTGCATGCCATCATGCAGGCAGCCGATGAAACCAACAGCCCGGTTATCATGCAGGGTTCCGCGGGTGCCCGGTCTTATGCCGGCGAACCTTTCCTGCGTCACCTGATTTCGGCGGCGATCGAGATGTATCCGCATATTCCTGTGGTCATGCATCAGGACCATGGTTCCGCGCCCGCTGTCTGTCTGCGTTCCATCCAGTCGGGTTTCAGTTCGGTCATGATGGACGGTTCGCTGATGGAAGATATGAAGACCCCGTCAACTTATGAATACAATGTTGATGTCACCCGCCGGGTGGTGGAAATGGCGCATGCCGGCGGCGTTTCCGTGGAAGGGGAGCTGGGTTGCCTGGGTTCTCTGGAGACCGGGATGATGGGTGAGGAAGACGGCCATGGTTCGGATGACCAGCTTGATCATTCTCAATTGCTGACCGACCCGGAAGAGGCCGCCCAGTTCGTGAAGGAGACCGGTGTTGACGCCCTGGCAATCGCCATCGGCACTTCACACGGTGCATACAAGTTTACCCGGCCACCGACCGGTGACATTCTGGCAATTGACCGGATCAAGGAAATCCACGCGCGTATTCCCAATACTCACCTGGTTATGCATGGTTCCTCTTCCGTGCCACAGGACTGGCTGGAAATCATCAACAATTATGGCGGTGATATGGGTGAAACTTACGGTGTGCCGGTTGAAGAGATTCAGGAAGGCATCAAACACGGGGTGCGTAAAGTCAATATCGACACCTATCTGCGCATGGCTTCCACCGGAGCGATTCGCAAGCATCTGGCCGAGAATAAGAGCAACTTCGATCCACGTAAATTCCTCAAGGCTTCGACTGCGGCCATGAAGGATATCTGTAAGGCCCGCTACGAAGCGTTCGGTTGTGCCGGTCATGCGGACAAGATCAAGCCAATCAGTCTGGAAACCATGTATCAGCGCTATGAATCCGGAGAACTGGATCCCCAAGTCAACTGATCAGTTGGTTCGGTTATAAAGGGCGGCCTTGGGCCGCCTTTTTTTGTGTCCGGGATGAAATCGACCGAGAAGACTGGGGTTGAATTTATGAAAAATATAAAATTATAGAAAATATCGCTATGGCCGATAGCGGGTTGATATCCTTGTCAGGGTTTTCGTTTCCATCGATTCAGGAGTTGAGTATGGCTGTGCCAGGCTTGTCCCGGCTGCTCAGGATGGGCATCCGTTGGAAATTGCAGAGTGGGTTTTTCGTGGTAGTCATGAGCACCATTCTGATCAATCGCTGGGTAGGTTACGGCCAGTTGCGCAGCGCGGCCGAAATGGCTGCCGCCCAGGATATCGACCCCAGCTTTGTTCAGCAGTTGAATCTGTTAGTTGATCAATATGTTGTCGATGCGATCTGGCAATCGGGTGTGGAGCTGGTAGTCCTGTTCATTGTGATTGGTATCCTGTCGAGCTTTCTGGTCAAGCCATTGCTTGAACTCTGTCAGGCCCTGGAGGGAGTCGACCATGGCGATCTGACGGTCGAGGTGCCAAATCGTGCACATGATGAGGTTGGGGTTCTTGAGCGGAATTTCAATTCCATGCTCGGCCATTTGGTGGATGTGATGCGCCGGATCGAAGACAGCGGCAAACAAATGGAGCAGTCTGCTTTTCAGGTGACGTCCATCTCCCAGGAAATTGCTCAGTCAAACCAGGCGGACCAACGGCGTTGTGACGAAGTGGCGGCGGCGACCGGTCAGTTGGAGCAAGCGTCCACCACTGTGGTGAGCTTTTCCGAAGGGGCGGTGGCAAGGGCGGCCGAATCGGAGCAGCGGGCCAGGGAAGGGGTGAATGTGGTCCGCAACAGTATTGCCAAGATGGACGACACTGTCTCGGATGTCGGGCGTGCCGCTGGAGAGGTGCAGGGTCTGACCCAGGCGGCTGAGCAGATTTTTAACATTATCGGGACCATCCGTACCATTGCCGAACAGACCAATCTCCTGGCGCTGAATGCCGCCATCGAGGCGGCTCGAGCCGGCGAACAGGGCCGGGGATTTGCCGTGGTCGCGGATGAGGTGCGTAATCTGGCCGCCCGCACCACTGGTGCGACAGAGGAAATCTCCTCGATTATCAATAGTCTTAAAAGCAGGGTGGATACAGTCTCGTCGGCAATGGAAATTGTGGTTGAGAGGGTCCATACCAGTCAGGATAGTGCCCGTGGCACCGAACAAGTGATTGAATATCTGGTGAACGTGGTGACTGAAACGGCGGATTCCAACCGCCGGATACTGGAGGCCAGCCGTGAACAGATCAGCAATTTCTCCTCACTGCAGACAGGTCTCAACCAGCTGTTCATTGCTTTGAATGAAAATTCTACCAAAGTCGGCACTACTGCGACGATTGGTGAAGATATTCAGCGGGTTTCTGGTTCCCTTAATGAACTGCTGGCTGAGTTCGAATTCGAGCGAATCCGTGACATTGAAAAAGCACCCGGCGAGCAGCGTAAGGCACCGCGGCTGCCTCACAGCATTCGCATACGTATAGCCACTGCCGATGGCGAAATAGAAAGCGTCAGCGCCGATTTCAGTATGGCCGGCATGCAATTGCGCAGTCGTGATCCGATCTTCCATGATGATAATGTCCGATTGTTGGTCTATATTCCCTACGAGTATCAGCAACACTATGCCGACCAGCTTCCGATGAAGCTGGACGCCAAGGTCTGCTGGGAACGGGAGGAGGATGATCAGTTCGTTCTGGGCGTAGAATTTATCGACCCGCTTACCGATGTGCAGCGCGCCAAGATGACGACCTGTTTTGACTATTTTGAAAAATCCCCGCAATATGCCTGACTGGAAAGCCCGTCAGTTGCCCGGCTGGGTGCGCTGGCTGGCGCAGGATGCGGACGGCAGCTGGTGGGGCTACGAAGCCGAACCCCACCAGCATCACTGTGGATGGTACGAAAACGAGGTGGGTCGTTCTATCAGCCTGCTAAAGGAAGACGCCGATCCCGCTTGGAGACAAAGCCTGGCATGTCATCCGCTTTCACATGATTGACAGCGTCGGTTCGTTCAAGGCTGCGGCCTGTTCCCGCAAGCTGAGAATATGTTCCTCCCAGTATTTATCGGTACCAAACCAGGGGAAGGCCTGTTGAAAGGCCGGGTCATCCCGGCGCCGTGCCAGCCAGGCAGCGTAATGCATCATTCTCAGGGTACGCAGGGCCTCGATCAAATGCAGTTCCCGAGCGTCAAAATCCGAAAATTCCCGATAGCCTTCCAGGATCTCATTCAAGGCTTGGCTCTGCTCCTGATGATGACCGGATAACAGCATCCACAGATCCTGAATCGCCGGCGCCCTGCGGCAATCATCCAGATCGACAAAGTGCGGACCATGATCTGTCCAGAGAATGTTTCCCGGGTGACAATCACCATGGGTTCTTATCAGTTTGATCTGGCCGGCACGTTGATAGGCGGAAGCTATCTGTTCCAGCAGGTCACGACACAGCGTCTCATAGGCGGGGAGTAAATGCCCGGGAATGAAGTCGCGGGTCAGTAGATACTCCACACTCTGGGTGCCAAAGGAATCGATGGTCAAGGCGGGCCGATGCAGAAATGGCTGTGACTGGGCAACACGATGCAGCCGGCCAAGATAGCGGCCCAGCCATAACAGCTTGTCAGGGTCGTCAAGTTCCGGCCAGCGCCCGCCACGGCGGGGGAAGATGGCGAAACGAAAACCCGCCTGTTCATGGAGTGTTTCTCCCTGTTGGGATAAAGGCGCTACGACCGGAATCTGGTGATCCACCAGTTCCTGGGCGAAGGCGTGCTCTTCCAGAATGGTTTCGTCGGACCAGCGTTCCGGGCGATAAAATTTGGCAACCAGGAAAGCCCCATCCTCCAGTCCGATTTGATACACTCGATTTTCATAGCTGTTCAGGGCCAGCAGATGGCCGTTGCAGGCATAGCCGTAATGCTCGACAGCCGCCAGAATCAGGTCCGGCGTCAACCGGGCGTAGCTGTGTTCAAAGTCATTCATGCCGCTATTAGAACATTTTTTCGAACTGGAAAGCCGATGAGTTTAAAAGGTTTTGTTCCGCCCGATCCGCAGACCAAAGTGTCTGATGTGCATTGCGCGGTGATCTATGCGCCACGTCAGTCACGTAAACGGTTTCCCGCGGGCTGCGTGACCCTGGTGGAGGACGAAGCTGCAGCGGTTGGGCAGAGCGACCCGGGGAAAAAACGGCGGGCCGCCCGGGTGATAGGTCCATCCAAGTCATCCGAGGGGCAGTATATTTTCTACCTGGTCGAATGGCTGACGCCTTGAAAGGCGCCGACTCATTCGTCATTCCGGCGCTCCCTAGATCCCTGCGGTATCATCAGGGATACATCAACTCGCGTTGCGAGTTCAAGTAAGGCCGGGACCCGGAGACGCGGGAATGATGATTGTCGAACTCCTCAGCGCTTTACTTGACTTCTCCTTAAAAAGCTTTACTATATAGTCAGCTTGAAAAATAAAGTGTTGGTTCATTCGCTTCATTTCGTTGTCTTACTCGTAATGCCTCGTTCTGCAGTTCTCAGATTACCACCCGTTATTTTTGCTATCCCGGCATCTGCGGAGGCGTATTTATATTTTTGTTTCAAGGAATAGTTGGTTATGTCAAATACAGTCAAAGGCACCGTTAAATGGTTCAACGAAGCCAAGGGTTTCGGTTTTATCGAACAACAGAACGGTCCGGATGTTTTCGCCCACTTTAGCGCCATCAGCGGTTCAGGGTTCAAGACCCTCGCTGAAGGTCAGCAGGTTGAGTTCACCGTCACGCAGGGCCAGAAAGGTCTGCAGGCAGAGAATATCGTCGCTGTCTAAGCGATGCAGATTGTCCGCTGACAAAAAAGCCCCGCATTGGCGGGGCTTTTTTGTTGGTTCCGGTTGCCGCCGTTAGGACTTGTTGGCGATATCCTCCAACTGCTTGGCCGGGATGACCTGGCCATCCAGGCCGGCTTCCTTGGCGCTGCCGCCATAGGCTACCGTCATGAGCTGAGAATAGTAAACCACCGGAATCTTGAAGTTGGTGTTGAACTTTTGTTGATCTGGTCCTGATAGACCTCGGTATTCATCTGGCAGACCGGGCAGGGAGTGACGATCATATCGGCGCCGTTGTCATAGGCGGATTCGATAATGTCCTTGATCAGTGCCTGGCTTTTTTCCGGTTCGGAGAAGGCCAGGGCGCCGCCACAGCAGGAGACTTTCTTTTCATAGTTGTCACAGGCTTCCGCGCCCATGGTTTCGATCATTTTGTCGAGGTACTTGGGATTCTCGAAAGACTCGCCGGCGATACCGAAAGGCCGGTTGGTCTGGCAGCCGACATAACCGGCGATTTTCATACCTTCCAGCGGTTTCTTGACGGGTCTGCCCAGTTCCTCATAACCGAAGTCCTCGATCAGCACCTCGACCATATGACGGATTTTTTTGTCGGCCTTGACGGTCAGGCCGGCTTCCGCCAGCGCCTTGTTGGTTTCTTCCATCAGGCCGGAATCCTCATGCAGGCGCTCCTGGGTTTCCTTGGTCGCCAGCCAGCAGGCGGCGCAGGTGGCCACGATATCCTGTTCCGGATGGGCCTGTTCGGAAATCGCCATGTTACGCGCGGACAACGCTAAACGCGGCAGTTCGCCGCCACCGGCATAACCGATGGACGCGGAACAGCAGTTCCAGTCCGGAATTTCATTCAACTCGATGTCCAGCGTTTTGCACATGCTGTCCACCGAGACCTGGTAGTTTGCCGCCGAGGCCTTCTTCTGAGAAGAACAGCCCAGGTAGAAAGAGTAAGATTTCTTAGCCATTGTGTTGTCCTCTCGATTAGGCCTTAATGCCGATCTTGGATTCTTCGATCTCCTGCGCCTTGGCCAGGATGGCGTGCAGGCCCTTGGCGTCCTTGCAGCCATGGCCGCCTAAGATTTCCATGGGATTCATGCGGCCGGCCTTGAGCATTGCCAGGCCGAGATCTTTGTTTTCCAGGGCGGTCTTGATGCCTTCACCCACCTTGAAATACAGTGCCAGGCCGAGGGTGAGTTCGTTGACGCGACCCTTTTTGGTGAGGTTATCCCAGAACAACTGGGCGAACTTGGCTGTGGGTTGCTCCTTTGGAGCCAGGCCCAGGCGTTTTGCGTAAGTGGCGAGGCCGTGCATGATATGGGTAATCGGCAAGCCGCGCGGGCAACGTGCGATACAGTTGTAGCAGGAAGTACACATCCACATGGACGTGGATTCCAGCACTTCTTCACGTTTGTTGGCGCGAATCATCATGAAAATTTCCTGGGGTGGATGTTCCCAGTAGGGCCCCATCGGGCAGGAACCCGAACAGACACCACACTGCATGCACATCTTGACCCAGTCCCCTTCTTCCACATTGCCTTCCACTTCTTTGAGGAAGTTGCCGCGGTACTGCTCGATCATACTGGTGTTAAAGTCACTCATGTTTCGCTCCTAGAACTTGAAGGGGCTCATGCCGATCTGTTCGATCGTCTCGGCCATGTCGTTGATCAACTTCGGTGCGCGCTCGATATCGGTGATGGCGACTTCATAAGTGGCCACACGTTCTTTTTCGAGGTTGAGTTGCTCCAGGGTATCGTCGATCTTGCTCATGCGCTCATGCGCCATTTGCGAACCACGTACAAAGTGACACTGATAGTTTTCGCCTTTCTGGCAACCCATCAGCATGATGCCGTCATAACCGCTGTTGAGCGAGTCGGTGATCCAGATGGTGTTGACCGAACCCAGACAGCGCACGGGTATGACACGGGCCCACTGACTGTACAAATTGCCCTGCATGGCACCCATGTCCAGTGCCGGATAGGCGTCGTTTTCACAGGCCAGCACCAGAATACGGGGCTTCTCGTCGAATTCGTCCGGGATATCGACATTTTTCAGCTGTTGACCGACAGTGTCGACAGAATAGTTCTCAAAGGAAATGACCCGTACCGGGCAGGCGCTCATGCAGGTACCGCAACGACGGCAGCGTGATTCATTGTATTGCGGATAACGCTCCTCATCTTCATCGATCACGCCAAACGGACATTCCACGGTGCAGCGTTTGCACTGGGTACAGCCTTCACGACGGAAGGTCGGAAACGACAGATCGCCCGAACGCGGATGCGCCGCACGGCCAAAATGGGCGTTTTCCAGTGCCTGGATGGCTTTCAGTGCCGCACCGGTGGCATCTTCCTGGGCCTGCTGGGTGTCCATGGGGCGGCGTACCGGACCGGTGGTGTAGATGCCGGTACGGCGGGTTTCATAGGGAAAGCAGATGAAGTGCGAATCATTGAAACCGTGTTTCAGGTGCGGCAGATCCTTACCCTGGCGATAGGTCAGGTTGAGGATGGAATCGGCGTTCACCGTGAATTCGCCCGGTTCGTCCTGGGGCACTTCCTCGATATCGATACCGGAGTTCGGCACCATGCCGGTGGCCAGAACCACCAGGTCGGCTTCTTCCGCGGCGTCTTCATCCAGGATCAGGTCTTTAAACTTCACGCTCAGACTGCCCGCGGTTTCCACCTGGGCATTCCGGATATCGGCTTTTCGGAAGGTCACTTCCTTGTCCTGACCGGCGCGGTAGAAGTCCTCACCCGGTGCGCCGGGGGTACGCAGGTCGTCGAACAGAATGACGGTTTCGATATCGGGATTCTGGTCCTTGAAATAGGTGGCCTGCTTGATGGAGGTCAGGCAGCAATGGCCGGAACAATAGTTCAGCTGGCCTTCCTTGTCACTGCGCTGTCCGGCGCACTGCACAAACACCACTTTGCTGACTTCCTTGCCATCCGAGGGGCGCTTGATATGGCCGCCATTGGCTTCCTTGGCCAGTGTCTCCAGGCCGGCCTGATCGACCACGTCGGCGCTTTTGCCGCCGCCCAGCTCGGGCAACTTGCTCATGTCATAATTGGTGAAACCGGAAGCCTGAATGATGGCGCCAAAGTTCTCAGTCGTGGTAGCACCCGATTCTGTGGTGATATCCGCCGAGAAACGACCGGGGGCGCCGGAAGTTTTGGTGATCGTCGAATTCAGATGAACGGTGATTTTGTCACTGGCCTCGATTTCGGCCGCCAGCGCTTCGATGCCGGTATCGACCAGGGTATCGAAGGGCGCCTTGACCGGAATGTCTTTCCAGGCACTGCCCAGCTGACCGCCCAGCTGACCGGTTTTTTCCACAATTGAGACCGGATAGCCGGCTTTGGCCGCTTCGACTGCCGCGGTCATGCCGGACAGGCCGCCGCCCACTACCAGGATAGCGCTTTCCTGACCCTTTTCCTGCGCGGAGGCCGGCGGAGTCATGTATTTCACCTCGGCGCAACCCATACGGATATAATCGTCCGCCATTTCCTGGGTGGTTTCGCGCAGTTCCTCTTCATCCGGACGGGCCCAGATCACGCCTTCGCGCAGGTTGGCGCGGGCCATGGCGACCCCCTCGAAGCAGAAGGCTTCGGTTTTTGCCCGGCGTGAACAGGCCGCGATAATCAGGCGGTTGACGCCTTCGTTATCGATATCGTCCTGAATCATTTTTACGCCGTCGGCCGAACACAGGAAATCGTGTTGTTTGACGACCTGAGATTTGCCATCACGGGTGGCGATGGTTTCCAGTTGGTCACAGTCCAGACGATCGCCCAGGCCGCACCCCTTACAAATGTATGTTCCGAGTTTTGCGTCTGACATGCTTTAACCCTCCGCACTCGCGACTCGATTGATAACCTGAATGGCGCGCAGCGCACTGGCGGTGGCGTTCTGCACCGCGCGGTTTACATCCAGCGCGTCTGAAGAACAGCCCGCGGCAAAGATGCCGCCATTGGTATCATCCGGAATAATGAACCCTTCTTCGTTGACAGACACCTGCCCGGGCAGAGCGTCGGCCGGTACACTGGGCTCCATGCCCACGGCCAGCACAACCAGTTCGTGCGGATTGCTGTAACGGTGATAGCCTTCGGTATCGACCCCATGCAGGACCGGGTTACCGCTTTCCTTGTCCTGGGTGATGTTGGCTACCTTGGATTTCACGAAAGTCACATTCTCGTCGGCCTGGATTTTCTGGTAAAAATCATCGATCCGGTCAATGGCGCGGATATCGATGTAATACACGCTGGCCTTGAAGTCATCTTCGTACTTGTCACGCAGATAGGTGGTCTGTTTGAGCGATGCCATGCAGCAGATGCGTGAGCAATGCTTCAGGTGATTGCGGTCACGGGAGCCGGCGCACTGAATGAAGGCGACATCCTTGGCTTCTTTGCCGTCGCTGGGGCGCAGGATCTTGCCGCCGGTCGGGCCGAACGGGTCTGCCATGCGTTCGAATTCGACGCTGGTAATGACGTTCGGATACCGGTCGTAGCCATAGGGCTGGATTTTATTGGCATCGTAAGGCTGCCAGCCGGTTGCCCAGATAATGGCGCCGACCGTCAACGTGGTTTCGGAATCCTGCATATCGAGATCGATAGCGCCGTATTTGCAGGAGTTACTGGCCAGTTCGGCATCGGCCGTGCCGATGAGCCGCGGATCAATGACATACCGCTGCGGATAGGCCATGCTGTTCGGCAGGTAGGCGCCTTTGCGTTTGCCCAGGCCATAGTTGTGTTCGTCGTCGAATTCGGCCTCCACCGCCTTGCCGCATTCACCGCAGGCAGTACAGTTCTCGTTGACATAACGCGCCCTGGTGTTCAGCGTAACGTTATAGTTGCCGGCTTCGCCATCCACGCCGGTGACTTCGGTCATGGTCATCAGGCGCAAATTGCCGTTTTGCTTCATTCGGCGGATGTTGATCTCCATACCGCATTTGGGATGACACAGCTTCGGGAAGTATTTGTACAGCTGG
>Ga0114931_10000463_pt1 | contig 49026 bp, 54 predicted proteins | sample 2SBtaG_FD_89579 | JGI IMG/M metagenome (GOLD analysis project Ga0114931, IMG submission 89579) | Deep subsurface microbial communities from Kolumbo volcano to uncover new lineages of life (NeLLi) - 2SBTROV14_V59a metaG | ecosystem: Environmental > Aquatic > Marine > Volcanic | place: Kolumbo... | reverse complement strand
TTTCCTTTGTTTTCAGTTGCTTGAAAAAAAGGATAGCAAAAATCACCGGAACTTTTCATCTAAACAGGCCCCTTTTCTTATTTCTTTTCATCGCGTTAGCGTTTATGGATCGACACTAGTCTAGACCAGGCGATTGCTTCGGCGATGGCGAGGTTTGACAGGCAACTCGCGATAGCGCGCGAACATCGCATACTGGACCCGGCGGTGAAGCCGAGTAGTTACGGTGACGACCTGACTGCGTTCCATTGCCTCGAATATGACGGCGGGCTGCATACAGAAGAGATCGATCGCGCACGCGACGAAGTCGTCAAGGCGGTTACCACGTTCTTCGGGATGGAAGACCTCTTTGCACGGCTGCGCACGGCGGACCGCCTGATTACGCAGCGCGCGCTGTCTTTCGAGCATTCGGATACGAGTGTGCGAGCGGTGCCGGATGTGATCGCGTTTTTCGGGTCGGCACCGCCGACGATCATCGACTGGAAAGTCCATGTCTTTGGCTGGCGCGACGCCTGGCTTCAACTCGCGATCTACGCGGCGGCCCTCACACGATGCAAGCCGCACAGGGATTTCCCAGTCGCAACGGATCAGTACATGGAGACGGATATCGGACTACTTGAAGTGCAACTGCTGACAGGGATGATTCGGGCTCACGAGCTTGAGGAGAAGCACTTCGCCCGGGCCGACGCATATATCGCAATGAGCGCGGAAAGCATGGACCTCGCGTTAGGCAAGGTCAACGGTAAAGCTGCGGCGTTGGAGCCGACGATCTTTCCGGTGACCCGCTATCCGAATGTGTGTGAGCGTTGCCCGTACCGTGCCCTCTGCTGGGAGACCGTACTATGATGGATATCGAAACGAACATATTCCCCGTCCTGAATCCGGAAGAACTGGGCTTTCGGTACGACACCTACCGCGTCAGGAACTTGCGCCGTGACCAGGACGAGTATTTTCAGAACAAAGAAGGGCTGGTGCGTACCCTGAGTTTCAGGCTGGGCGCCCCCGTGCAGGTCATCGAGCGGGACGGTGAGCCATTCCTTGTCATCCCAAGTGATGTGACGGCTGTTCCCGAGAAAGTATCGCTCGTCCGCACCGTTGTGTACCTAGACAAGGTGGGGAGTGATACGCAGCTCGACTTCACGGGTCGGAGCCCCGAAAACGATGCAATCTGCCTGCGGATCGTTCAGTTCATGTTGCAGGCGCCGCTGTGGGGGAACACCCGTCTGTGGCAACCGTCGGCCGGAGGTCCGTTCTTCGAGAAAGAACCGGCCGAGGAAGAAGGTGGCGTTGGCCGGTATCGTGGCTTTGCCGTCCGCGCCGTGGTCGCACCATCAGGACGAATCGGGTTGTGTGTCGATATCAGGAGCAAGTACGTGCGGACCGAGCCGATACCAGTGCACCTGGATCGCCTGGGGTTTCGCAGGTTCGAAGGGCAGCGGTGCGTCTACCGGTACGGGCACCAGTGGTATGAAGTGCGTGTCGAAACTCTGTCCGATCTGAACGTTAGTGAAGAACTGGTTCAGACGGGCTCGGGTTCCGTGTCACTGCTTGATTACATAGTCGATCAGTGCCGCAAGCCTTTGCCGACGGACCTGGCGGCATTGCCGCACGATGGCGCCGTACTCAGGTATCGAAACAACCGGGGCGAGGAACGCGCGGTCGCCGCAGGTTTGTGTTATCCAGTCTGTGACAACCAAGAAGACGTGACACGGCGGCTGCATGAGCGGGCGATAATTCCGCCGCATGTCCGGCGCGACCTGGTTCGGCGGTATGTCGAGCGATACCTGACGAAGCTGAGGTTCAAGGACACGACGCTGCGGGTAGGCAGCGAACCAGAACGAATTCAGCAGCAGGTATTCGCCGTTCCGGACCTTGAGTTCGGCAATGGCTGCGTACTGAGCGTGCGGGGTACAGAGGGTGCCAATCAGGTCAGCCTCGATAACCTGGGCCGCAGGCGCATCGATCTATTGCGGCGCGAGGAAGTCGGCTTCTATACGAAGGAGCGGTTTCGCAGACAGTATCTGATATTGCCCCAATCTGTCTCCGAGAGTTGGGGCTCGCAATTCGTCCGGGATCTGACTCACGCTGTCGATGAACTCTACCCGGAGGGCGGCGGGTACAAGCCCGAGATCATCACCTATCGCGACCGCGGGCCAAGGACATACCGTGACCAGGGTAAGGCCATTATCGAATCGCTGAAGGGGTATATGCTCGAACCGGCCTACGCGATGGTGATGGTGCACCGAACGACGGATCGCCAGGTACACGATCACGATGCGCTTGCCGCGATGGTTATCCGCGATCTGCGTGAGCGCGATATCTTCGCAGCCGTCAATCATTCGGAGATGGGGGAGCGCTGCTACATCATGGTCTCCGACAAAAACGGAACCCCCCGCTACGAGATGCGCCAGCGCGAGCGTGGGCGGTTTTCCGGATACCTGCGCAATGTGGCGCTGAACAAGATATTGCTGACAAACAATTTCTGGCCATTCGTTCTGGCGTCACGGCTCCATGCTGATGTCACAATCGGCATTGACGTTAAGAACCAGACAGCCGGGTTTACCGTCATCGGTAAGCACGGTGCCTTCGTGCAGACCGAGTGCCACGTATCACAACAGAAGGAAAAGCTTCTGAAACAGCAAGTCATGACTCACCTTATCGAACTGCTGCGTGCCGAGTATCCGCGGTCGGGAGAGCCGTTGCGCGTGGTTGTGATCCACCGGGACGGCAGGTGCTGGCAATCTGAGATCGACGGTGCAAAGGCCGCAATGTCGAAGCTCAAGAACGAGGGTATCGTTGCCGACGACGGGACGCTGACGATACTGGAAATCTCGAAGAGTGCACCAGTTCGGTTGCGGTTGTTCGAAGTACACCGGACGCATGGCCCTCGTGCGCATGTCGATAATCCACAGGTCGGCACGTACACAGTGATCAATGGCGTCGAGGGTTTCCTCTGCTCAACGGGCCGGGCATTCCCACATCGGGGAAGCGTTCAGCCGCTTCACGTTCGTTGTGTCCTGGAAGGGTTGCCTTTCATGCAGTCGCTGGAAGACGTGTATGCGCTAACGACCCTGGCATGGACGCGCCCGGAAGACTGTTCTCGCTACCCGATCACCCTGAAGCTCACCGACCGGTGGTTGGGCGAGGAAGCGAGCGAATTTGACGAAGATACGTTGCGGTACATCGACGAAGAAGATGAAGAAACAGAAAGGAGGGCGAGCAAATGAGTGATCCCGGCCTCTACACACATCTATACGGGCAACTCCGTGATTGTGCCGAACTGATCGACGATGTGATCGTCGATCTCGAAACGGCTGCGGGGGTAGGCGGCGCGAGACAGCGGAAGGTGCTGAGCGCGCTGCTGCGCGCGCTGGATTCGGCGCCGGCATCGGATGTCAGCGCGACACTGCTGTGGAACGTCCTACGTAAAAACAAGACGCAGCGGCGCGCTGGTTGGAGCGAGATCGCGGATGCGATCGATCGTGGCGACGCATCGGGCGAGGTGATCGGGAGGCTCGAAGAACTGGCGCGCGTTCTTGAAGTGGAGCGTGCCGAGATGAACTCGAGGATGCACAGCTCGAATGCTAGATGAATATTTCCATGGAACCGTGCCGCAGCTTATTGAGCGTGGCCGGCTGCTAAAGGGAAAAATCCCGCGCGATCTGCCGCGAGATTACGAGGGGCTGATTCGCGCGTGCGACTTTGAGCTCGACGGCATCATAAATCGGCTGCGCGAGTTGCAGGGGGCGGCGGGCTCGGGAAGCCCTGCTTTGCAGCACGCACAGTTGCGCAAATTCAGGCGTGCGGTGGCCGACCTCGATCATATTGAAACCACCGGTATCGCCGTGCTGAATCGCGCGCACGGCGACGATCATCACGCGAACCGCTTGCTGTACCGCATTTGCCGGGAGATCAAGTATCCGTGGGTCACGCCGACGGTAACGACGCTTTCGACAGGGTACTTCTATATCTATACCAAACTGAACTTGATGTTCATTCCTCCGGCGGAGGGCAGCTTTCTGCTGCACTTGCCCGATCTCTACCACGAGCTGGGGCACCCTCTTCTCACACCGCAGAACAATCCTGTGCTCGACCGCCTGCTTGCGTGTTACCTGCAATGTACGGCCATGGTGCACGACTATTTCGCGGACCGGCGGGAAGCGGAAGACATGCGTCGTGGACCGCAGGCGTTCAAGGAAAGCATCGATCGCTGGGAGATACTCTGGACGAAATACTGGCTGGTCGAATTTTTCTGTGACCTGTTCGCGGTTGTGACGCTCGGGCCGGCGTTCGCATGGGCGCATTTGCATCTGTTTATGAAGAAGGGAAGTGATGCGTTTGCCGTGTCGTCGGGCGGGCATCCCGCCGACGATGCCCGGATGCGAGCACTGCTGGCGACGCTGCGGCAGATTGGTTTCAACGATGCTGCGAATGCGATCGGGGCGCGCTGGAGCGAAGCCCTGCGCTTGTCGGATGGCGTCCAGGGTCCGGATTATCCACATTGCTACCCGGACGAATTGATCGGCTTCGTCGTTGGGAAAGCTATAGAGGGCATCCGGGCGATGGATTGCCGTATCGCTACTCCGGGTACCGGTGATCCGGTTCACATGCTTTTGAACGAGGCATGGGTGAAGTTCTGGACTGACCCTCAAAGCTACCATCGGTGGGAAAGCGATGCCGTCAAGGCCCTCTTGGATCACTGCCAGAACGGGACAGCAAACATCCGGCATGGCGCAGATGCCGGGGCCGAAGTCGCCCGATAAGGCGCTCGCGAATTCGCGAGATGTCGCCATCCTATTTGCAGGATTGAAGGAGAGCCTCTCGCCGTTAATCCCGACGGGCGGCTCGGACGACTTCCGAAGGTGTTTCGCTGCCTGGCTGAAGGAGCAGCGCACCGCGCGTCCGGGGTTAGGACGACTTGATTAGCGGTGCGCCTTCGCCCGTCCAGCTCCGTGAATGCCCAGCGGACCGGACCCGACGGCTGCCGGATTCCCGTTCAGCCGCTTATGGCCGACCTGAGACACTGGCTTTGGGCTGAGGAATGTCGGGCGCTGGTGAGATGCGCTGATCGAACCTCTGTCAGATCGAGTTCCAACTAGCATAGCTATTTCGATCGGGTGCTCGGCACCTCACCCGGCAACCCGTACTCCACCCGCTCGTACATCGGAAAGCTCGTCGCGTAACCGGGCACCGGTACGCCCTCGGGCCCGGCAAGGTGCGGGAAGACGAACATCACCAGCGTGGGATTCGGTAGCCGGGGAAACAGGCTTTTGATTTCTTTGTGCGCCTCGCGCGTGTACCCGTGGAGGTTAGCCTCGCCCGAACCCGGACGGCGCTCAAGTTGCTCGCGCACGCGATCCGCGCGCCGCTCGCCGATCTGCTCGAAGTGCTCTTTGTAGATCTGGTGCATGGGCTTGCCGTCCTGGGGCAGGACGGTGTCCTTGGTGGACGCGCAGCCGCCGAGCAGCAGCACGCTAATCAAGCCGGGCGCGGCGGTGCGGATCCAAGCTTTGGGCATGGCTTACCTTCCTCCCTTGTGGGTCATGGTCGATATCCAGCTGCCGGTCGACGTGCACGGCGACGCGGATGCCCGGGCGCACGAACACGGCGTCGAAGCTCTGCGCCAGGCGCTCGTCCAGCCACTTGCGGATCTCCGCCGCACCGCCCGAGACGGTCTTGCCGAGGGTGTAGGCGCCCACGTCCCCGGTCACGTTGGTGGTGCCGGTGCCCGTGTCAGAGACCGTGGTCGTGGTCTCGGCCTGGGCCGCGGCCTCGGCGCCGGCCTGCAGCGCTGTCACGCCGATGCGCTGCGTGAGAAAGCTCGGCGCGTTGGTGATGCGCTCGCCGGTGATGCAGGGGATGCCGCGCTCGTCGGAGATCCAGCCGAGCGGCTCGCCCTTGTCGTTGCTGGAGAGGGTGCGGATGGTCCCGTCCTGGAACACGAAGGTCACCGAGGTCAACCGGCCTGTGACGCAGGAGAGCGTCCAGTCGCCCACCGCGGTGCCGCTCCAGACCATGCCCTCCACGCCGGGGATGGTGATTCCGTTGGCGGCCAGGTTGTCGGCGCCCACCAGCAGCTTGAAGGGCATGGGGTCCTGCACCTTGCCCTTGACCGGGATGCGCCCGACCAGCGCCGTCATGGCGGTGGAGCCGATGAGCGTGGCGTTGCGCGGCACGGTGTAGAACGGCCGCGGGGATTCTTCCTCCTTGGTGGCAGCGCCGGTTCTCTGGGTTGTACCTGCCTCCTGGGCCGGCCTCGGTTCGCTGCCTTGCAGCACGGAGTCCGCCCTTCGCGCCAGGCCGGCGATGCCGCCCGGGTTCTCGTCGGTCACAGGTGCGCGGTCGAGAGGCTCTACCCACATCACCGGCGTCGTGCCGGTCGGCTCGGAGAGACCCAGGCCCACCGGGATGTCGGACCCCGGTGTCAAGTGGGTGCCGGTGGTGGCGCCGGGCCCGCCGCCGTGCTGCGGGGACACGCGCCCGGCGAGCTCGTCGATGCGCTGGGTGAGCGCGGAGAGCACCGAGGCCGAGGCCTCGTCGTCCTGGGCGCGTTGCTGCGCCAGCTCGCGACTGACCCGCGCGGTGACCGTGTCTTCGATCTCGCGGTTCTGCTCCAGTAGACGGTCGCTCTCGCCGCGCAAGGCCTTGAGCTGGTTGGTGAGGTCGGCGACCCGCGCGGTCAGGGTCTTGATGGTTTCGGCCGGCGTGTCGGCGTCGGGCGCTGGCGCCTGCGGGACGCTCTCCATGACCACCTGATTGCGGCCGGCTTCGTCCGTGCCGCACGATCTGAGCCCGACGAAGGCGGCCATCACCGCGACGGTGGCACCGATGATGGGGAGTAGCCGGTTCCCGCGCAGCATCGCCATGGCCTACAGGGACTCCTCGAAGGGGCGCGCCGAGATCAGGTACACGCAGGTGGTGTCCGCCTCGTCGCCGTGGGGAAGAAGCCGCGCATGCTGAAAGGTGGCGGTGAGCCACTGCCCGCGCAGCTCGCGGGGATCGAGAGTCACCGGTGCGTTGGTCATGTTGCGCAGCTTGACGGCGGTGACATAGAGCCCCCCGCCGCGCCAGGCGGCCAGCGGCAAGGCCTCGACCGTGCCGCCGCGCACCAGCGGCACGGGCTTCTTCACGTTGAGGCGCGCCCGGAAGACACCGGGCGGGTCGCGCAGCAGGCGCTTGGGCGCGTACATCTGGTGGGCGGCGTAGCGGGTGAGCGCGACGTAGTCGAGACGTTCCGCTGCGTCCTCGCGCGAGTCAGAATCGTCCGAGTCACTAGCGCTCGTGCGGAGATGGATCTCGACCGGAATGTTGCCGCCTTCTTGCTCTTTCGCCTGAAGGTCAATCAAGTAGACGCGACCGCTGTCGATCTCACGGACCTGCACGCGCGTGGTCGGAAAGGCCTTAGTGGACAGCCAGTACACGGTGCCGTCCACGCTCTGGGTGCGCAGCCGATCGGCCAGCGCGGGTGACACGCCGACACGCACATCGCCAGGGAAACTGACCCGTCGCTCGCGGCCTACGCGCAGCGTCAGCTTGATGGGGGTCTTGTCCCAGACGATCCGTTCGGGGGCTTCGGTGATTGGCTCGGCGGGGTCTTGGGCGGCCACTGGAAAAGATGCCGCCCAAGCAATCACCGCGATCACCATCGCCAACCATGCAATGCGCGGACTCATGCGTCGGGCTCCTTCTGTTCTGCATCCGTAAGCCGGCGCGGGCCCTCCTCGGTAAATCCGTCGAGCGCCAGGCCCCAGGGGTTGAGCTCCGGGTCCACGGCGTAGCGCACCACGCGGATGGGGTAGCGCACCGCCGTGCGTTTCACGGTCATGCCCTGGACCCACTCGTTGATGGACAGATCCAGCCACACCACCCAAGCGTCGTTGCCGAGCATATCCACCCGGCGCTCCTCGTAGCCGTGGCCGGGCAGTTCCTGCACGCCGCGGCGGCGGTAGGCGAGCTCGCCGCGGCGACCGCGCAGGTCGAGGTCGGCCTCGAGCTCGGCGCGGTAGCGCGGCGTGAGATAGGGCGAGAGCCGGAAGATGGCGGCGCCGTAGTCCTTGTCACCGTTCTCAGGCCAGTGGTTGAGCTGCTGGAAGATGTAATGGGCGAAGGCGTAGACGTTGGCCGGCGGGATCTCCTTCACCGACAGCTCCGCGCCGGAGCGCAGGTCGGGCGGCAGGTGGATGCGCAGGTGCTCGGGCGCGCTCATCCAGCCGTACCAGACCAGAAGCAGCAGCAGGAGCTGCACGCCGATCACCGCGCGCAGCGTGGTGATATGGGCGCGCACGTTATCGATCTCTCTGCGGTAGCGCACGGCACGTCCTCCCGATGTCCCAGGCGCCGTTCCGCCGGATGAAGCCGCTGCGGCGCAGCCCAAGGTCGAGCTTCAGCCGCAGCCGCTGCTGGTAGTAGCCGTCCGGCCGGCCGCGCTTGAGGCGCTGGAACACGGTGGCCATGACGAAGGCGGTGGCCAGCACGCCGACCACGGCAATGCCGGCGCCCATGGTGAGGGCGCCGAGGAGCCCTGCGAGCAGGAGGCTCAAGGGCAGCCACACCGCGGCCGAGACGCCGACGATCAGCCCGAGCTCCGAGGAGGAGCAGCCGCGGAAGATCACCGGCTCGGTGTCCAGGCGTGCGGCCAGGAGGTGCTCACTGTTTTCCGGGAGCGGCATGGGCTAGATAACGCTGGCCGCCTCGTTGAGCAGGAAGACGGCGAACAGCAGCACTGCGCCGCCCACGATCCCGACTAGGCCGACCTCGGCCCATTCCGCCTTGCCGCGGCGGGCGTCGTTGAACTTGCTGATGCCGATGTAGGCGATCCACAGGAAGCCGATCACTGAGATGGCAAGCCCAAGCACGATGCCACCGTCCTTGATGTAGCCTTTGATGAGATCGAGCCAGTTGCCGGCCGCCGGCCCAGTGCTGGGTGCGACCGGCGTGGGCAGGGCAGCCCAGGCGTTGTGCGTGGCGGCCATGAGAACGAGCGCGGCCAGGCCGCGATGACTGAGTGTGCGAAGCGATTGCCCGATTGCCATGTGTGTGGTCCTCCGAGTGATTGAAGTGGTCACGCCGGACGCCGGCGTTACCTGATAAACCATCCCAACAAGAGCAGCAGCATGCCGGCGCGCAGCGTCGTCCAAAGCATGTCGAACAGGCTCGCCCGGCCTTCCTGCCAGGCGCGCAGCTGCCCGAGGGCGATCCATGCGCCCCAGACCAGCAGCAGGGTCATGACGATGGCCGCGATGCCGAGCAGCAGATCGGCGGCCGTCACCCCCGAGCCCGATTGGAAGGCGGCCGCCTGAGTCCCGGACATGGCCACGCGCTATCCTCAACGCCGGTAGTCGCCGCGCAGGGGCTCGACCTTGCGAGGCTCCGCGCGCGGCGCGTCGACGTGTTCCCGGATCCCGGCGCGCACGCGCTCCAGGTCCCGCCGCAGCCAGTCGTAGCGGAAGCGAATCCGCGCGTCCGGATTGGCCTGGGCCTCGGCCTGCGCCACCAGTGGCGCCAGGGCCTCGATCTCATGGGCCAGCCGCGCCAGCGCTTCCCGCTCGCCGTCGGCGTCTCCGAGAGCCTGAGTAGCTGGCATTGCTACGCCAAGTAGGGCGGCGAGAAACAGAGCTTTGGTGCGCATACGCTCCTCCGTCAGTTAGGATGAGCGCATGGTGACGGTGGGAGATGTGAGGGGTCTACGGAAAACCTTTCATCAGAAAGGAGACAATTATTTAACGCGTCTCGCACACGGGATGTAAGAGCGGCGTTGCACAGGTAGCCTTGTCTATCACTCCGTCAAGGCGTTTGCATGGTGAAACGGGCTGCAGGCGTTGGGGCCAGACTAACGGCGCTTCTTTCCGAAGTACTTGGATGCTTGATTCTGTTCCCAGACCTCCTGCATGGTGGGAAAGGGGTTCTGCGCAGCAAGACGTGAAACGCGTTCCAGCGTCTGCGTGAGAGGGCGATTGGTAAGATTCCGACGTGATGTCGGAGATAACATCTGCTCCGTTAGACGGTCGCTCAGCTTGAGCTTATCGAGCTTCTGCCCGGTCTTCCGATGGTAGAGATCCTTGAGCCTGGCGCCCGGATCAGAACTTTGTTTGCAACTGCTAATTTCTCCACACGAGAATTTGGCCTTACCCTCGGCCAGCTCACACAGTGCCGTAGCAATCTCCGTGCACGAGCAGTTGTCAAACTCGAAGGATACTTTCCAGACCTTGATGTAATCCGGCCGCGTGACGTAACGCCGCCTGTGAATCGATTTTGCCCTTTGTGCTTCCGACTTAAGCTTCCTGGCGTACCGTTCATTGTCCAGGAGCAGGAATGTGAATGTTTGATGGTGATGTAGGTAGTCGATCAAACGGACGATGGCTCTAAAGCGATCTTCTTTCGTGCCTGTCGCAGCGTCGATTCCGCCTAGCACGATCAGCTCAATGCCGTATCTACCGGGATGAGCGCCAAGGTACCGTTCAAAGATAGTTGTAACGGCTTTCTCCTCGCTGTGACCTTCGACGATAAGCGAGACTTTGGGCTGCGGGTTAAGTCCATAGCGGTTGACAACGAATTCGAGATAGCGGCGTGTATCGTTGCGTACTTCCAGTTCTGGGATATGCGTGATGATCGTGCCTGTAACCTCATTCGGATGCGGAAGTTCATCGTCATAGAGATCCTTGTGAAGCAGACGCAACATGTGCGCGCCTGAACGTAGGGTTTCCGCACGTAGTGCGTCCCCTTTCAGCTTTTCGCGCAATTGAATGTTGACGAACTGTGTGAGCTGATACCAACGCTCCAAGGGGTCACAGTGGGCTTGAGAGACAGCCAGCCCTTGATAGGCATGCCGGAGCTTTTCCGGCGTGAGATCAAATAGGCATTCCACTTTGCGGGGCTCCCAATTACGCACTACCTCATGCCAATTCCAATCAAGGGCATTGGCAACAGTCCAGTAATCGGATGAGTGGTGACCTTGTGGAACCTGTCCATCTGAACAGAGAGTGTCATGCTGGTGAGCACGATATGAAGATGGTCGATTTGGAAGACGGAGTAATAACCTTCTTGGGTTCGGTCCTTGGGGTCGGGTACGGTATAGCTAGGGTTCACGCTGGTCGTATCCCAGGCCCATCCTTTCTCCAGCCAGTTGTTGTTCGTGGAAGGCGGTATGGCGAAGGGCGCCACGTCGGTCTCGGGCGTCTTCACTCTGAATATCGGTGCAAAAAGGTGCATGCGCTCCAATCGGATCAATCGCTCCCGGTCAATTGATAAACCGCGATTCTTGCAGAACTGGATGAATTTATCGGTGCCGAGCAGCGGGCGCGCGATAACAGCGCCCGCTTCTATGATTGCTTGCCCAGCATCTGGAGGAATAGTGAGTAGGTTGTTGGATTTCTCGATCATTGGTGTACCCCATGGCTCAACCAGTCTATCACGGGGAAGTGGGCGTCTTTTAAGGCAGATATATGCCTATCGCTGCCGAGTTGGGGTGGAGTATGTGCTTGGGTCGTCGCAAGAGGTACCCACATGGACACAAACGCGGAGTGACAGAGGGCGCGGCCTCTGGGGGATCGCGGCGACTAAGTATATCGTTATTTCATAGGTACTTCTTAAAGCTTCCCGCTGCTATCGCCATGGCAACAGCAAACATCGCGGCGAACGGAAGAATCACATAGTTGGGATGCACGCTCGTAGGCATTCCCAGATAGACGATCCAGGCAAGGATCAATGCGGGAAGAATCGCCTTCTTGGCGTGGTGGTAGACGAAGGAGCTCTCCCGCCCGCCGCACCAGCGGCGTAAATCGCGCTGCACCAGCCCATCGACTAAGGCGACCAGCCCAAACAACGCGAACACGGGCGTGGCCAGTGTCAGAACGGCCAGGCGCACGGCGAACACCTGGGTGACGGTCATCGCGGCGATCACGTAGTCGGCCGCCTTGGCGTAGGCGCCTCGAAGTACCGCGCGAACGCGCCCTTCGTCAGGCGTCGGCGGTCGCTTGAGCCACTGGACGAAATCCATGAAGTGGGTCCACTCGAACAAGTAGTGGTAGAAGCCGTCGGCGAAGCGGCGGGCGAAGCGTGCCGGGTTTGAGGTAACGATGCTTTGCCGGAAGTCCTCATCGAGATGGGCGATCTCCTGCTGAAACATAGCCCGGCTGTGCAGCGAGCCCTCGTCCTTCCACCACAGCGACATGCCGGCCCACTCGAGCACGATGGAAAGCAGTAAGGCGGCGGTAAGCCACCCCAATGCGCGGGCCAGCCCGCCCAGTATTCGGGAAAGCAGTCCGCGCTGGGCCGGATGGCGCCTCGCATCCACGTCCCGCGCCATCAATCATCCCCCGCGAGCTCGACCTGAGAGCCGAGACCGCCCGCGTGCCCCCGCGCGCTGGCGGCGTAGCGGTTCGGCTCGGAAGCGGGGGCAGAGGCGGGTCTTGGCCGGCTGGCCGCGGTGTCCGGCGTGAGCCACCAGTGGTCGTTGGTGGTGTACTTGCGCGCCATCTCCGTGGCGATGCCGGCGAGGTCACTCGGCATCCCCGCGTCGCGGCCGGATTCGGGCAGCGGCATGCGGATCTTCCACAGGTGGCCGCCCTCGATCAGGGCGAAGGCCTGGCCCTTGGGCAGGGCGATGACCTCGGACGGCGTGAGCAAGGGCACCTCGGCGACGCTGATGCGGTCCTCGTTGCGCGAAGTGAAGTCCACGGACGAGCCCGGGTCGGAGGAGTCGTTGGCCCCGGAGACCTGCATGAGGGAGAAGATCTCCACGCGAGGAAGCTGAGCGGTGAGCATCTCGGCCGTCTCCATCTCCTTCACGCGCAACATGATCAGGGTATTGAAGTTGCCGGCGACCTGGCCGGCCTTGGCGCGGTTGCCGATGCGGGCCTCGACGTCGGACCAGGTCTGGGTGTAGGCCGTCACCTGAAAGCCGGCACCGCCGGCCTTGTTCAGCAGCGGTACGAACTCGTCGCCGATGAGCTCATTGAACTCGTCGGCGTGCACCGAGATCACCGGCAGACCGCTGCGCTTGCCGTCGCCGGCGGCGGGCAGGCCATCGTCGATGCCATGCTTGTAGATGTGCCCGGCCACCGAGACGAGGTCGGCGAACATGGAGTTGCCCACCGCACTTGCTACGGTCATGTCGGCAAGCGCGTCGAGCCCGACATAGATCACCGCTCTTCTCCGGATGACCTGCATCCAGTCGAAGATGGGGCGGGGGTCGGCGGTGTCGAAGTAGTCGGGCGAGATCAGCTCGGCGGTCTTGCCGGAGATGAGCTTCTCGAGCAGCGGTAAGAGCGAGGCGACGATCTTGTCGAAGTAGGTCTTGTCGTACTCGAAGGCCGAGCGCAGCCCGTCGGCGACCGGGTCGTAGAGGTTGTGGTCCTTGATGAACTGTACCAGGGCGATTACTTGCTTCGAGCGTCCCTTGAGGGCGAAGGGCAGATTCTTCTCCTGGATGTCCGCCTCGCGCTTGGCGACCTCTTGCTCCCAGCCCGGCGCCACCTTGGGCAGCCAAGCGCGGCAGTAGTCAACCAGCAGCGGCTCGATGTGGGTGATGTGGCGCGCGACCTGCTGGTAATCGGGCCGGCGGCCGAGCGCCACCAGGGCGCGGGCGACGATGTTGGTGAAGCGCCAGGCGAACTCGCGGAAGGCGGCGGAGTTGCCTTGGCCGGGCAGCTGGTTGGCGATGCGTGTGGCGACCTCGGTGATGCGCGAGAAGCTGCCGATGGCGTTGTAGCGCGCCGAGATCTCGGGGTGGCCCAGGTGAAACATGTAGAACTCGTCCTCGCGCCCCGCGCGCTTGGCCTCGGCGTAGACCCGCCTCAGGAGATCGGCATCACCCTTGGGGTCGAACACGATGACCACGTCGCCGCGGCGGATGTCCTGGGCGATGAACAGCTCGGCGAGCCGTGTCTTGCCGACACGCGTAGTGCCGAGCACCAGCGTGTGGCCGACCCGCTCGCCGAGATCCATCCACGCATCGTGCTCATCGAGTTCGACGGCATGGAGCTGGGGCTTGCCGCCCACCGGCGGGAGCGGCCTGAGTGGATTCCACCAGGCGCGCACGGACAATGCACGGGCGAGGTACTTGAGCCCAAACATGCGCTCCCAGTCCACCTCCTTGCGCCGGGCCCAACGGTAGAACGGGCCCGGCTCGATGTAGCGCTGCACCTCGGGCCGGATGGTGTCGCGCAGGCGCTGGGTGTGCTTTTGCATCCAGCGAAAGCCCCGGCCGAGGAACAGCTTGCGGCGGCTCACGGGGATCTTGCGCGCGGGGAGGGTGTAGGCCGGCAGCCGGCGGATGTTGCGCTGGTAGCGGAGGATGGCCCAGGCCTCCCGGGCCCGGCGCACGGCGACGAACGCGAGTGCGAGCGCGGCGGCGAAGGCCACCTCAGGTGTCATCATGAGCGCCCAGGGTGCGAGCAGCGCAATCAGGGCCGCGGTGCCGGCAGTGAACGCCGACCACAGCTCCACGGGCGGGCGCAGCAGGACCTCGAGGGGATACCTATTACCGCTCACTGCTCGATGCGCCCCCGCCAGATGAGCACCGGATAGTGCTTGAGGCCGTAGAGCCGTGCGAGCTCCGTTCCCGGCGCGGGCATGATGTGCAGGCCTTTACCGATGCGCGCAACGGCCTGCAGCTCTTCCGCGGTGCTCGCCTGCACCAGCATGCCCACGGCGCCGATCTCCTTGAGCCGCGCGCGATGCCGGGCGAGCCAGCGGCGTGACAGGGGGTCGGCGCCGATCAGAAACAGCGGGCGTGCATCGGCCGAATTCGGTGGCACTCCCTTGGGCAAGTTGACGGCGCGGGCTTGTACCGGGCCCGGGCTCATCTCCGGTGTGTCGATCGGAAGAAGGTCCTCCACAGTGAGGTCCGCCTTACCCGAGGGCGTTGGCCTCGTGTCGGGCGGCGGGACCTCACCGCGGAGGGATTCGTAGTACGGCGCGAGCGGCTGCGTTTGCCCGCTGTCGTAGATGATCGTAGGCGCCGCCCAGGCTGAGCTGGAGCAGAGCAGGGCGAGTACGCCCACAAGGTGAAGCCTGTGCAACACGCGGATCATCCGGCTAACCCCTCGCGCGCGATCCGCCGGTACCAGGTCGCGACACGCGAGCGGTAGCGGCTTGCGCGCTTGGCGTTGTTGGGCGAGTGATAGCGGCCCACCGCCTTCCACCAATCATCGGTCCGGCGGTGCTCGGCCCGCAGGATCGCGGCGCCGACCCGGAGGTTGTGGTAGGGATCGAGCGCGCTCCAGGGATCACCGAGGGCCTCGCGGTGATAGAGCCAGCTCACCTGCATCGGGCCCACGTCGATGCGGGTAATGCCGCGCGAGAGGAACCTGCGCAGCGCGCGCCAGGCGCCCGCGCGTGTGGCGTAACGGTGGGCACGGCCTTCCACATTGAGCGACCACGGCCAAGGCCGCCGCCTGCCGGACTCCAGCGTGATACCGCTTTCGGCCAGGGCCACAGCGTAGAGCACCGAGGCCGGCACGCCTTCGGCCTCCGCGACAAGGCGGTAGCCGGCCGGCACCGCGGCCGCGGAGCCCTGCGTCCAGAGCAGCAGCGTGGAGAGGAGCAGAAGCCGCGCGCCCCCGGTCATTGCGGCGCCAACATCTGCGGCTCGATGCGCGTGAGCTGCGCGCCGCGCCGGCGTGCGAGATAGGGAACGGTGCCGGTGAAGCCGGACAGGCGCGCGAGCGCACCGTTGTCGTGGTTCAAGGTCACTGTATGGTTGCGCACCCACTCGGGAGGGATGGCGTGCTCCTTGGCCCAGGCCCGCACCTTGCCGTCGTCATGGCCGCTGTCCACGAGGTAGATATCGAGCCCCAGCTTCGGTGTGCGCTTGATCTTCTCAAGCAACGCATCGAGCACCGGGCCGCAGGCCGCGCAGCCCGAAGCGGCGAACAACAAGACGCGGTCATCCGGCTGCAGCAGCGCCGCCTGACGTCTTTGCGGCAGCTGCGACAGATCGATCAAGGGCTCGTTGCCATAGAGCCGCTTCCAGGCATCGTCGTAGGCGTGCTGGAAGGCGAGCACGCGCTCGGTATCCTCGCGCAGCGCCTTGGCCCACAGCTCGGCGTAACGCCGGCGCTCCTCATCGGATTGGGCATGAATGCCGAGCGCCTCGATGGGCGAGATGTGGGGACTCAGCCGGCCGCGGATGCCTTGCATGAGCAACTTGTAGCGTAACCATTCCTCTTTGCTCAGCCCCCATTGCTGCGACTGCGCCTGCTCGGTGGGCGTGAGCTTGGACGCCTCCGTCGGCGTGCGCCGCTCCGTGGTCAGTCCGGAGTCCGCGTGGGCCGTGCTTGCGCACAACGCGAGCGCTAAGCAAAGCAGTCCGGGTTTAGTCATCGAGCGCATCGTCATCGGGATCCGCATGATTGGCTGAAGCGTGAGGCGCGGTGCCTGCCCGCAGCTGGCCGTCGTTCGTACCGGCGTGTGCGTTAGCCGTAGTGGATGGGTGACACAGCTTTCCAGACGGCAGCAGATATACGCGCTCGTCGAAAGGCACCGTCAGGTCGCGGACGCGCGGTGGAGACAGATCGGACGGGCAGGGTAGTGCTTGCACCTCGTGAATTGCATCAGCGGCCGCACGATCAGCGGTGCCGGGTTCGTCGTTATTGGTGGCGGAGGCGAAAGCCATGAACAAGAGAAAAGCGAAAAACGGTTCCATGTCCTCATCTCCCTGCGGTCCGCTCGATGGTGTGTCCGTCGCTGTCGCGAAACACGACCTTGCCGGAACGGTAGTCGATGTGCGCGACCCTCCAGCCGCCGCGGACCCGGCCAGCCCGCACCAGCTCCACACGTTCATCCTGCGACAACCCCGCGTAGGGCACGCCGTCCCAGAGGTCCACGGAGACGAGCTTGAAGGGTAGCGTTGGTGTGGATATCTTCGACATTCTGCGCTTCGCGGGCGTGCGGAGCCGCTTCACGGAACGCTCTATATTCGTGATACGCTTCGCCAGCTCATCGCGAGCCTGCTTCGCCGATGCTTCCATGGCATCGACCCGCTCACTGGGCGCATGTGCCGCGAGTTTCTCCTCGAGCGCACGGAGCCGCTCGCCTTGCTCATCGATACGCCGGCTGGCTTCCTCAATGTGCAGCGCGAGCTGCGCGCCGAGCTCCTCGATCCGGCCCGCGAGCGCGGTGGTCGTTGGATCCGCACTGGTGGTCTCGCCCGTCTCGGCTCCCGTGACCTCGTTGACCGGTGGCACCGGGCCGGGGTCGCCGCCGGGTTTGTTGCTCAGGATGGCAATCATCGCGCCGATCAAGACGACGGTTAACGCGATTGTGAAGAGCAGCAGACTTCGTGGCGTGCGTCGCTTCGTGCCAGGCCGGCGGCCGGGGTGCAGCTCCGGGGTTTCGTCGCTCCCGGAGTCGAGGCGACGTGTGGTGGGCTGGTCGTCGATGTGTTTGTCGTGATCGCTCATCGGTGTTAACACCAGGTCCAGGACTCGTAGTCGTCGCAGTCGTCGTCCGAGTCGTCGGGTGGATCACCCGATGGGTCTTGGGTAGGTTCCTTAGCCGGAGCGCGCAACGCGGCGTATCGTTCGGCAAGCTCGAACGAGACCAGCCGGTGCACCGGATCGATCGCCAGACGCCAGGCGGGGCCAGCCAGCGTGTTGAGCGCATGCAGGACCGTGATCGGGCCGAGCCGCCGGTGCACCTCGGGCAGCGGTTCATCCGCCAGCACGGCGAAGGCCGGATCGGAGGCCTCGGGCGCGGCGAGCCGGTAGCCGCTGCGACGCAGCAGATGGTGCAGCGCCTCGTTCACGGTCGTGAGTTCATCGGGAAAGACGACCGTAACCACCGTGCTCAGTGGATCGGTCTGCGCCGCGCGAGGCACCGGTGCCACGGTGGAGTAGCGCGCGACCTGCACCGGCTCCTGACCGGCCGGCCAGGCGGTCAGCGGCAGTGCGCTAGTGAGCATGAGTGCGAGCGCCGGCATGGCTCTTGTTGTTCGGTTACAGTCCATCTCGTCTCCTTGTTGTCCAAAAAAGCCCGCGCCCTTGCGGCGCGGGAACGTGGGAGGTTTCTGTGGAATTGCCCGCCCGGCGGGGGAGCACCGAGCGGACGGTGCTCATCGTCGGAAAAACGGGATCGGGAAGGAAGGGAAAACGTTACGAGACTTATGAGAGGGTTTTGTTGACGATTACGCCACCATGCAGATGCAGTCGCCGAGCTCCGAGGAGTGCCGACGCCCTCAGACCCCGAAGAGGAATTTGATTTCGATACCCGGCGCGCGCTCGTTAACGCTCCGTGACCGACCGGTGCTCGACAACAAGGTGACGACCAAATATACCGTGTGCATGTAGTATATTGCGGGGCGCGCTCAATTTCCAAGTGCAACATTTTGTGGAGAAAATGTTGCATGGGAAGAAACTACAAACAATTGAGTATTGAAGAGCGGGTGATGATCCAGACGCAGCTGAGCTTGGGAATGAAGGCGGGGGCGATTGCCTTGACCCTGAATCGCTCGACCTCGACCATTTCCCGGGAACTCCATCGCAATGGTTGGACGCGCCCAAAAGCGCGGCGTGGTCCGGGACGACCTCCGTTGGCGGGCGGCTATCGGGCCGATACTGCGCATCAGCGTGCCCAGGCCTGTGCGGCGACACCCCGCGTTGAGCGCCGTCTGAGGCCGGACACCGCCCTGTGGAAGTCCGTCACACGTTATCTGAAAGCGGGCTACTCGCCGGAGCAGATTGCTGGCACACTGGCGGTTGTGCATCCCGATACGCCTTCGTTGCGGGTTTCCCACGAAACCATTTACACCGCGATCTACGCCATGCCGCGTGGCGAGTTGCGTAAGGAAGTGATTGGCTGGCTGCGTTTCGGTCACGCCAAGCGTCGCCCCCGGGCGCGAGGCCAGGACCGGCGGGGACGAATTCCGGACATGGTCAGTATTCATGAGCGCCCGCCGGAAGTCGACGAGCGGCTGGTGCCTGGGCACTGGGAAGGCGATCTCATCAAGGGTGCCTACAACCGCTCGGCGGTGGGCACGCTGGTGGAGCGTACGACGTTGTTTACCGTACTGTCCAAGATGGATGATGCCAGTGCCGAATCGGCGCTGAGCGGTTTCAGCTGTGTCCTCAATCGCATCGAGGCGCAAAAGCGCCTGTCGTTGACCTACGATCAGGGCCGGGAGATGACCGAACATCAACGGCTGACGGAAGCGACCGGCGTAAAAGTCTACTTTGCTGATCCGCACAGCCCCTGGCAGCGTGGCATCAACGAAAACACGAACGGCCTGTTGCGGCAGTATCTGCCCAAGGGTAGCGATCTGAGAGTGTTCACCCAGAAGGAACTGGATGCCATCGCCTGGAAGCTGAACACCCGGCCACGCAAATCCTTGGGCTTCAAATGTCCTGCTGAACTTTTCACTCCGGGCGCTTTCGACTTCAGAAAGCATTATGCTGACCTTTTTGCACTTGGCCATTGAAACCGCCCGGTATATACGTTGCTCAGCAATTACCGATTATTAAACGCAGTATGGGACCGACCCTTCTATTTGATAAATCTGCATTGCAGGCACTAAGCATCGACGAATCGGTGTGGCTAGATCAGTTTTTCCTACCGGTTATCTGCCCGATTTTCTACGTCGAGACGCTAGCTGACCTAGAAAAAGCGATTCGCGCGGGCCGCACACCCGAGCAGGAGGTCGGTCTCATCGCAGCACGAACTCCTGAAGTCCACGGATATCCAAACGTTTTCCATGGCCAACTCTGTGTCGCAAATATCCAGGGATATCCCGTCCCGCTTGATGGTCGCCCCGCGATCGCGGGTGGTCAGCCAGTCCGGGCAGGTAACCGTACAGGACTGAAGTTCGACGTTGCTCCGGAAGCGGAGGCATTCGGAAGATGGCAGGAGGGAAAGTTTCTCGAGATTGAAAGGAAATACGCAGCGGCATGGCGAGCCAGCTTGTCTCACCTGAGCTTTGATGAAGTGATCGAGGAACTCAAGAAAATCAAAATCATCCCAGAAAAGTGCAAGACACTGGAGGAAGCAAAGAAGATTGCGGACGCGATTGTGAACAGCCGGGATCGTCCATTCGAGGTCATGGCCGTAACGTTTGCGTTGCTTGGAATACCGCCTCAGTTATCCCGGCCTGTTCTTGAACGAGCTTCAGCGATGGGCTATCCGTCGCTAGCGAGCTTTGCGCCATATGTGGCACATGTCCTTAGTGTCGAAATATTCTTCTATGTCGCTGTCGCAGCTAGCCAGATATCCAAGGAATGGGTCACCAACAAGATCGATTTGGCGTATTTGTACTATCTGCCGTTCTGCAAGATATTCACGTCAGGCGATAAGCTTCACCGCCGCTGCGCACCGTATTTCCTCCGAGATGGTCAACAGTTTGTTTGGGCACAGGACCTCAAGAACGATCTTAAAAACATTGATGTCTTTTTTGACACATTGCCTGAAAATGAAAAGGAGAAGGGCTTGTTCACCATAGCGGGACATCCCCCTAAGGACGGCGACTATTTGGTGTCTAAGCTCTGGGACGCTTATCTTCCTGGATGGCGTACGCGACCTGAGACTAAACCGCCGAAGGATCCTGATGCAGAGAAAAAGCTCGTGGAGCACCTTCGCAAATTTACAGATGCGGAACCCCTGGAACCGGATGAAGTAGATTTCGATGTAAACGATCCAGAGAACCTTGCGCTAGCCAGAAAGGTAAGGCGCCGGAAGGGAAAATGGTGGCAAGTGCCGAAAGACTTGAAGTCGTCAGATACTGACAAGGAATAAGGTGCTTGAACAATTCGTCAGAGCAAAAAGAACCCCGCCAAGCACCGAAAGGCGCCGGGCGGGGTGAAGGTCAAGCCACCAACTTCTTGGCCAAAGCCACCTCGATGGAATCCCCGTCCTGGTTGAGGATGTCGAGTCCGGTCTCCGGCATGTCGCCGGAGGTGGACTGGCTCACCGCGATCTTCTTGGCCATGAGCGAGAGACACGTCATCTGTGCCGTCTCGCCGTAGCCGAGAAAATACACGTCCACCGGCAGCGATTGGCCGATCCGCCAGGAGCGGCGGGAGGCCTGTTGCAACGTGTACACGTTGTAGCCGGTCTGCATGAACACGATAGTCGGGAACTCCAGGAGATCCAGACCGGTTTTCACCAGCTCGGGGTTGGTGACCAGCACATCGATGCCGCGGTCGACCTGATCGAAGATCCAGTCTTCCCGCCGGCTCGTGTCGATGCTGGCGCGCAGCATCGCGGCCTTGAGACCGTGACTCTCCAACAGGCCCTTGAGCCGGCTGGATGTGTCGCGGGTACCGGTATAGGTCGTGTAGACCAGTACGCGGCGGCCGCGGGCCTTCTCCTCCCGGCAGATGCGCAGCATCTCCGCTTCCTTCGGCGACGGTGCCTCGTCCAGGACCGAGGGTACGAACGCCAGCAGCTGCCTAGTCCGCGGGTGCTTGACCACTTCCTCGCGGAAGCAGGTGTCCGGCCAGGCCAGCAGGACATTGAGCACCACACCCAGCAGGCTGTTGTCGCCCTTGCGCAGGGCCTCCTTCAGCTCGGCCGTCAGTGTGGACTCCAGGGCCTGATACCGCTCGGCCTGGTCCGCCGTCAACGCGACCTCCTGGAAATGCTCGCGGTAGGGCGGCAACACCTTGTCGCCGATATCCTTGAGCTTGAGGAAGGCCGTGAACGGCAGCACGTAGCGGGCGATCCCCTTGGGGCCGAACCCCGGCGCCTTGACGGTGCGCACGGTCATGCGCTTGCCGCGGGCGGTGCGGTGGTTGTCCCCTTCGGACTCCTTGTAGATGTCCTTGAGGATGCCGTGGTCCCGCATGAAGGCCATGCTGGCGCTGCCCAGGGTGCCCTGGCCGTTGTAGCGGTAGCCGTCCTCGATCATCCGCCGCGGCATGATGCGCCACAGCAGGTAGAAGAGGTCGTCGGCGTAACCGCCAATGAGGGTGCCGGTCAACAGCAGGACCTTGCGGACCTTGTTGGCGAGCACGCCCATGGCCTGGCCCTGAGCGGAACCGTCGTTCTTGTACTCATGGCCTTCATCCACCACGAGGAGGTCGAAGTACCCGTCGGGCAGGTAGCGTTTGATAAACTCGGTCGGTTGATAGCCGCCCTGGCCAAAGGAGAACTCCAGGTTCGCCATGGCGCGTTCCATGCGCGCCGCCTGGCGATCGGAGAACACCAGCTCACCGTCGGCGTCCATCAGGTTGATGAACTCGTGGACGTTGTCCGCGAGCATCCCGGACAGCAGGTTCTCGCCGAAGGTCTGCACCAGCTTGTCCGCCGTCTTGGGTCCGATGGTAGGTAGCTGGCACATGGCCTCGGTCACCAGCTCCCGCCGGTTCTTCTGCCTGCGGCCGGGCCGCATAAGAGTCCACAACGACTCGCCGCACTCCCGGCAGCTCTGGCGCCGTTCCTCCGGAAACATCTCCGGGGGCACCGGATCGCCGTCGCCGTTGACCACCGTCGTCCCGCAGGCGGGACAGGCGGCATAGCGCACGCTACGCACGAAGCTGGGCGAGTGTTCGTTACCCCGCTCCGTGTGCTCGCGCATATGCAAGCTGCGAACGGCATACGCGGGTTTCCAGTGAAAACCCATACGCATGCGCACGCGGCCCATGATGAAGAACTCCGGACCCTGGTGGGCCGGTGACTCGTCCAGCGCCGCCCGCAACTGCAACAGCTTGCGCAGCGTGTCCGGGCCGTTCAGCACCCACACCCGGGCGCCCGGCACGGTCTCCAGGATCTCGCGTCGCCACTTGTAGACCAGGTGGGGCGGGGCGACCACCAGGGTGCGCCGGTAACCCTCGGCATGCAGCACGGCAGCGGCGCAGATGGCCATCATGGTCTTGCCGGTGCCCATCTCGGCGTTGATGACCGCGGCCTGTTCGGCCTCGTCCACCAACAATCGGGTCACCGCCTGCACCACCGCCCGCTGTGCCGGGAAGGGCGCGCGCTTGAGGACTTCCATCACCCCGTCACGATGGGGATCGGGCGTACCGTCGTAGACCGGCGGGTTCTGCCGGGTGACCGCTTCCAGCAATCCGTCGCCGAAGTCGGAGACGAACTGAGAAAGCGGGATGACGTGGGAAACGTCGATATCGAGTTGAAGCGTTTCTGCAGTAGCGCTCATGGTCTGCTCCTTTCAGGTTGAAAAAAACGAGGGGCAGACCACCCCGCACGGGGATGGATGCACCCCGTTCGGGTTGAGTAACGAAATGGACCGGCGATCCCATCTACAAATCAGGAATCGCTGCGCCTGTTGCACGGTCCGGCGAAGGCGCTCGGGCGCAGGTGTCCCACCTGCAAGGGTGCCGCTGAGACCGCAGCGGCCACGGTAAAAAAGCCTTTCCGCAGCACCGATCACTCGATGCTCGGGAAAGGCCCCGCAAGCGCGGGGCGTTGAAGTCAACTACGACTCGGTGTCTTGGAACACCTCGTCGAGGTCGATGGCGGCAGGCTCCACGCAATGCTCGACGACCAGCGCCTTGGCGTTGCTGCCATCCGATTGCGTGATGTGACGCAGCTCGTCGGCTTCGAAACCGTCGGTGTCATAGTCGATCACGGCCACGGAAGGTGCGGCGTCGGGCCGATCGGCCACCACCGCCTGCACGAGCCCGCCTTCGATGACGACAGCGAGGCGTTTGCACGCTCCGCTGGACGCGGCGCAAGCACGCTCTGCAGGTGATGCCGCTGATGCGTCAAGCGCGGCTTGATAGGCCTGGTCCAGATCTTCCCAGTCGATGCTGCCGCCGCGTTCTTCGCCGCGGCGGTAGGCTTCCACCAATAGGCGAGCGGCCTGGAAAGCCGCATCTCGGCGACGAACCTCTTTGACGCTGGCATCAGGTTCCGGCCAGTCACCCGAAACTTCATCTTCAACCGTGAACTCAAGGGGAACGCCGGCGTCACCCTTCTCTTCGAAGTCATCGAAGAGCAGCGGGACCTCTGACGTGTCATCCCAGATCGCGCCTTGGTCGAACAGCTCACTGGCCCTGGCGATCGCTTCATCCGAGCTTGCGGCCTCGATGCCGACCATGACCCGGTGCTCGTAGGGCAAGGTGTATTGAACGATGTATTTCATGATGGTCCTCCTGTTGATTGAAAAAAAGGAGAGACCTCCCCCGCCGGGGAGAAGGTCTCCCCAAGCGGGTTTGTTGTGGACTCGAGTTATCGACTCGGTGAAGTGCAGTGCCGGTAGCGGATACCGTAGCGTATGGCCGCCAGTTGACCACCCAGATGGGCGACCGCCTCGGAGCCAAAGCCTTCGCGGATACCGAACACCTGGTACTCCACCAAGGCGCCGACGGCTTCCGCCTCGGTCAGCAATCCGGCACCGCGCATGCTGCGGATCAGACGGGGATACCGTCGCAGGACCTCGTCACCCAGGGTCACGATCAGTCCTCCCCCGGCAGCATGATGGTGATCACCGGCTCGCCGGTATCACCGGGTCCACAGACCAACTTCAGACTCGTCAGTCTTGCCTCGGCGCTCTTGCCGTCGCGGGGCACGCGATGGAGTTGGTACTCGATCTGCGTGCCGCCGTTGGCGCGGCGGATCGCATTGAGCGCCATCCACAGCACGTCCCACAAGCGACCGGACTCGTCCTGGTGGACTTGCCGTTGGTTGTCGTCCTCCGACCAGGCGACACAGTCCGCCCAGGCCGCCGAGGTCATGGCCACCGGCCAGCGGAAACCGGCCTCGCGGGCGGTCTCCGAGACGTTCACCAGCACCCCGTCCTCGATGGCCTGGGCGCGGGTGTAGCTGTAGATCACTTCACCAAACAGATCAGTGACGGTTTGCTTTTCGTTCATGATGGTTCTCCTTGCGGTTGATGAATGGAGAGACCACCGCCCCACCGGGGACGAAGGTCTCCCCGGTGGGGTGAAAAACACGGATGCCGCAGGGCGGACGTCCGCGGTGTCGATTGCTCAGCCGGCGGCTGTCAATCGGCGTTCCCGGATGAGTCGGCTGACAACGTTCTCGACCGCATCGTCACCCAGGTCCAGTGCGTAGGCGGCCAGGCCGACGCCCTGGAGGGTCTTGATCCAGCCCGCGGCTTCAAAGGCCGCGAGCACGGTGTCGCGCCACTCCGGCAGCAGCGGCAGGTGGCAGGTCTCGGTGACCTGCGACCAGAGCCGGTGCCTGAGCGACGTTTCTCCTTCGGGTGCCGAGGCCTCGTCCGGCCGGTAGAGCAACAGCGCGCGCCGGTTGGCGCGGTCCGGCTCCACCGCCAGCCGGTCGTACAGCCACAGGTGGACGAGGCTGCCGAAGATCATCTGCGGCGGCGTGCGTCCGGAGTCCGTGACCAGCCGTTCCGGGTTGCCGACCTGCACGAACGGCGTGCCTTCGGCTTCCAGGCGGAAGTTGTCCAGGCCGCCTTCGCGGACCGGCAGCGACAGCCGCGCACGAAACTCCTGCACGGCGGTGTCCCGGCCCCACAGCGACAGGAACAACAGGTTATTCCCCTCGTCGGTGAGGACGGCATCGGCGAACAGCCCGGGCGCATCCGGGATGGGCATGAGCGCGGGCCGTGTTGCATCAATTTGATTGAGTGGGTTCATGGGGCGTTCTCCTTTCGGTTGGTTCAAGAAACCGGTCGGAGGCGCCCCGGCCGGGGACGCCTCCCCGGCGAGGTAGATTGCGATCGTTACAACAGGCCGCGTTCGGCGAAGGACACGGTGCCCTCGCAGCCGACGACGATGTGGTCCAGCACACGGACGTCGACCAAGGCCAAGGCCTCCTTCAGACGGCGGGTGAGGACCTCGTCCGCGCGTGACGGCTCCGCCACGCCGCTCGGATGGTTGTGGGCGAAGATGACGGCGGCCGAGTTCAGATCCAGGGCCCGCTGTACCACGACCCTGGGGTGTACCGACGCGCCGTCGATGGTCCCGAAGAACAGCTCCTCGAACCCCAGCACCCTGTGCCGGTTGTCGAGGAAGATGGCCCCGAAGACCTCGTTGCGGTAGTCCTCGAAGACGAGCTGCAAGTACTGCCTCGTCTCCACCGGGCTCGACAGGAGCCTGCCGCGCCGGTGACGCGCGCGAAGGATCTTGAGCGCAAGTTGTACGACCGACTGCTTTTCAAGATCGCTCAGGCTTTCTTGATGAAGAGATGCGATGCGATCCTGCGGGGACGCATCAACATCTGGTTTGTTGGATTTCATGGTGACCTCCTCGAATAAGTGGCGCGAAGAGGTCACGCCCAGGCGGGGAGCGAACTCCCCGGCCTGGGTAGTGGAAGAATGTGAATGGACCGGCGATTCCGATGACAAACCAGGAATCGCTGCGCCTGTTGCACGGTCCGGCGAAGGCGCTCGGGCGCAGGTGACCCACCTGCAAGGGTGCCGCTGTAGCCGCAACGGCGACGGTAATAATCGCGTCTGTCTCAAACCCCCTCGTCTAGCCGACATGGAGGCTTGAGACAGACGCCGCCGGTGGGCGGCGTCTGTCGTTTCCTCACCGCTCCCGGCCATCCATGGCCTTCGCGGCATTCGTCCATCCTGGACATCGTCAACGGATGACCAGCACCTGGCCGAAGCTCGGGCTGCCCGGCGTGAAGTCCAGGGCCCGGATCACCGGCACGAAGCGGTCGGTCAGGATGCGGGTCTCGGTGACGTGCCCATTGGACTTCTCCTCGACCTCGACCTTGGCTTCCTTCTCCTTGTGGGTGTCGCCCTTGATGACGTACACCCGGCCGTCGGCGGCGCGGACCACGCCGGACACCTGGCCGGCGGCCAGCGCCAGCGCCAGGTGCCAGTCGGACAGCGCGCGCAACGGACGGCGCAGGCCGCGGCCGGTCCCGCCGAACACCAGCGCGAACCGCTCCCACAGGCCGCGGTGACGCACCAGCTCGTCGGCCAGCTGGCGCCGGTCCATGCGCGAGTAGACGAAGGTCGCCTCGCCCTGGGGCGCCGCCGGCACCACATAGGGCGCATACGACCAGGTCTCCGGCAGCACCGGGGGCGGCGCGTCTGCGACCGCCTCCAGCATCGCGCGGGTCTCGTTGATGCCCGTGGCGCCGGCGGTGCGCCGGCGAACGCCGAACACCACCACCTGCTTGAAGCGCTGCTCCGGCGCCAGGAACACCCGGACCTGCTCGAAGTGAGTGGCGATCCAACCCGCCAGCTCGCGGTCCAGGCTGTAGCCGGGGATGATTAGCACCAGCACGCCGCCGAAGGCGAGCCAGGGATTGGACAGGCCGTAGAACAGCTTCTCCAACCGGGGACGGCCCTTGCCCGTGTAGCCGGAAAGCGCCGCCTTGTCCGCCACCAGGTCGCCATAGGGCGGGTTGAGCCACAGCAGGCCGAACTGGCGCCGGCCGACGATGCAGTCCTGCACGTCGCCGTGGATGCAGCGGTTCAAGATGCCCTTGGCGTGCCAGGCCCGCTCCTCGTCGTACTCGATGCCGAAGGCTTCGGTACGATCGGCACCCAGATGGTGCTTGCATTCGGCCAGGGCCACGCCCTCGCCGCAGCAGGGGTCGAGGACGCGAAGCGGCCCCGTATCCGCGGGCTGTATGGCCGACAACACGCGGAGCAAAGTCTCGGCGTCGGTCGGGAAGTACCCGTTCTTGATGAAGTTGCGCGCCAGGCGCTGGAACATTAAAGCCATCGTGCTTCTCCTTACGTTGGTTGTGACGAGGCCGGAGAAGCGCGCCCCCGTCGGGGAGTGCGATCCCCGGCCGGGTCGGTTGGGTTGAAACGAATGTCCGGGTGATCACCACCCGGGGTAGCTGAGAAAGAGCTCCGCGATGATCCCCGTATGGGGCTCGTCCAGCTTCGAGGCCAGGTCGCAGAGGTTCGGATAGCCGGCGCGGACCAGCAGCGACTGGCCCCATTCGGCGTTGTAGAACGAGCACATCGCGGCGAGAAACGCCGCCTCGCCGCGGCTGCGCGCCGTGAGGGTCTCCTCGATGTAGTCCCAGTCGGGCTCGAGTTGACCCTTGTGCGTGGCGGCCTCTACGCTCGGGGTTTCCAGCTTGAAGCAGCCTTGGCCGGCCAACTGCACGCCGCGCTTCCACGCATCGAGAAATCGCCGTTCGCGTTCATGGTAGTCATGCATGACGTCCTCCTTGAAAACCCATCCGGCCGGGATGTCACTCCCGGCGTGGGTGGAGTAGGGTGGTCAGAGCACCTCGCCCAACATGCGGCGGGGCACGCGATAGCGCTTGCCGCCGTGCTCGCCCGTGAGCGGGCGCAGCGAGGTGATGATCACCCACGGAATGGTGGAACCCTTGATGCCGACCTTCTGGCCGACCTCGACCTTGCGGTTGCGGTCCCGGTGGTAGGCCTGAACCTCGGCGCGCCAGTCGGCGTTGGCGACCGGTGCCATGTCCAGGTACTTCAGCGGACAGGAGTAGTAAACCGGGTGCATGGATTCCTCCATGTCCTTGTACCCCCAGCCGCATTCCTCCTGCTTGGCGAGCAGGTAGCAGGCGATGAAGCGCTTGCGCCGTTGCTCCTGCTTGTAGGTGATTTCAATCACCGCCCAGAGCACGTTGCCGCGTACGCAATGGGTAATGGTCTCCCAGCGCCGCATCTCGTTTTCCTCCGGTGCGGTCAAGTCGCGAATGATGTCCGCCTTGTTGGCGTCGTAGGTGAAAAGCCATCCCATGATGTGCCTCCTTTGGTGAATGCGGGGCGCACCATGGCCCGAGGGGCATGGATACCCCGCGGGTTGATGACGAATGGACCGGCGATCGAAATGATCGCTGCGCCTGTCTCACGGTCCGGCGAAGGCGCTTGGGCGCAGGCGTTCGCCTGCAAAAGGCGCGACGTTGAAGCTGTCGCGGTTCATCAAGACTTAAGCGGTGCCGCGCCACCGCCAGGCGGGAAGCCCGGCGGTGACGCCAGCGGTTATGCGACCAGCTCGAAGCGGATCGCGGCCAGGTTCACCGGACACACCAGGCCAAGCTCCTTTCTCAGCAACCCGAGAAAGATCGTCCTGGCGCGTGCGTCGAACCGCTCGATCGCCGGCTCGATGCGCTGCGCGGCGTCTTCGAGGGTCAACAGACCGTTGTAGTAATAACCGCCATTGGGGCCCGGTCGGACCCGGATGTCGGCAGCCACCTGCTTGGGGGATCAGAATTGCCATCGGTTTTCTACTCTGCTTGTCGGGGCCTCCACCGCGGAGGTCCCCGAAGCAGCCGCCGGGGCCGCTTTGGTGGACCCCCGCGATGGGGCGATTGGCGCCCGAGGAGCAACCGACCCCCAACCGGGAGCGGAACTCTCCCGGGCAGGGACGTGGTTGATAAATGGCCGGCGGTACCCTGAGAAAACTGGTACCGCTGCACCTCCTTCCCGGCCTGACGAAGGTGCTCTGAGGGACCCCGCATCGAACTGCTTGGACGCGGGGCAAGGGCGCGACACGAGGTCGCCACCAAAAAACGTATCCCTTCCCGCATGGCTCAGCGCGCGCGTTGAGCGCCGGCGCGAAGCCCTGGGGGAAGGCGCCACGACGTGGCGCTTCGTTGGTTGAGAAAACGGTCGAGTGATGCGGCGGCCGATCGCATTCATCGGCCGGCACGCGTGTCATGGGCCGGTCGGTGTGACCGGCAACCCCGCGCGAGTGAGGCGGCGCGGTCTCCTCGTAGCGACCTTGCCGTCTTCGTTCCCGCCGGACCCGCTCATCGGGGTGTCGGGTCCCATCCGTTCGGGCGCGAGACATCCGCACAAAGGGACCCGCCCTTTGCCGGCGGCGGGCCGCCGGTGACGCTCGAATGAGAAGACCGGCGCGGCCTTCCCGCAGCCTCCTCGGCCGGGGGCTGCGGGAAGGACGCACCGATCACGGCGTCACCGTGCGAAACCGTGAGCCGGGAGGGGGTGAACCCCTCCCGGAGACGGAGGATCAGGCGGCTTCCTGTTCCTCGGCGCGCTTCTCCCAGAACTGGCCCAGGGGCTGGAACCGGTAGCCGAGGCCCTTCAACCGTTCCTTCTGGTTGCGGAACAGGGCACGATCCACGGTCGGGTCGAGCTTGACCTTCGCCTCCAGCGGCCACAGCTCGCCGAACAGCCGGACGTCGGGATTTTCGTCGTCGGCCTCGACCGCCTCGTCGCCGGCGGGGCCGGCTTGCTGGGCGGTGGCGGCCTCCTCGATGGGGTCGGGCTCGACCGCCTGCTCGACGTCTTCGGGTGCGAGCGCGTCGATGGCCGCCAGGGCCATGGTCTCCAGTGTGGCCCGGACCTCGACGACCAGGCGTCCGCCGGCCACGTAGTAGGAGGGGTAGATGCGGCTGATGCCGAAGTCCCCCTCGTACTTGCCTTCCTCGTACTGATCCAGGAGCGTGTCCTTGACGGAGAACTCGCCGAGATCGGTCACGAGGCGACCGACGTTGAAGGGGCCGTTGCGACCGTTGATGGTGCGTATGGACAATACGCCACTGAGCTTGAACATGATGCGTCTCCTTACATTGCGGTTGAATGGAAACGGGGAGACGCCCCCTTGGGGAGCCGTCTCCCCGTCGGGGTGGATGAAGAAACAGAGCTATGCCCTGTGGTGGGTTGCCGGGTCAGGCGGCCTGCCCTTGATCGGTCGAGGGTAGGGCGAACGGTTGACCGTCCACCTTGACCCAGGCGATCTTGAGTAGACGCGCCTTGAGACTGACACCGGTCTCGCCCTGCCGCTGACCGCGTTCATAGGTGAAGGTTTCGGAATACAGGTCACCGAGCTTGAAGCCCACGAGGACCTTCTTGCCTTGCTCCACCGCGGGCATCAGCTCGCGAACGATGGCCTGCGCCTCCTTGCCGGATACGCGGCAGTCGAAGCGGGTGTACTCCACGTTGTCGATCTCGCCGTGCAGGGCGGAGATGTCGACCGCCAGGAACGGCTGGCCGCGCTTCACCGGGACCTCGCGGACACGGTTCAGATAGCCAAGACCGGTGATGTGAAGATCGAAGTACTTCGGTTGTGCTTGCTCTTGCATGGTGCTTTCTCCTATTGCTGGTTGAGTGATGCCGGAGAAAGCGCAGACCCCGGGCGGGGAAGGCGTTCCCCGGCAGGGTGAAGAACGAGACGGAATGTCTCAGATTGGACCGGCGGCATGGACTGCCGCTGCGCCTGTCTCACGGTCCGGCCAAGGCGCTTCGGGCGCAGGCGTTCGCCTGCAAAGGTGCCGTTGTAGCCGCAACGGCGACGGTCAAGCTCGCTCGAACCTACCAGGCAACGCCGGCGGATTGGTGGTAAAACGTTATTCGCGGTGCAGTGATATTTCCCTTCGTCGATGCGGGCGGGTAGGGCGCTGGACGATTCCGTTCAAAGACCGCCATCCCGTCGCCTTGAGTGTCCTGCATGGATAGGATAGAATTACCAGCAATAAACAACATTCGCTGGTATAAGTATCCAAATGCGCCAGGAATCCGCCACCAACGAGAGCTCCATCGACGCGGCGAAACGCCTGTTCCGCCGCTACGGCGGCGTGCTGCGCACGAGCGAGGCCCTGCGGCTCGGCATCCATCCCAGGACGCTGTACGCGATGCGGGACCAGGGGCTGCTGGAGCGCCTCAGCCGCGGCCTGTATCGACTCGCCGACCTGCCGCCCCTGGGCAACCCCGACCTGGTGGCGGTCGCCCTGAAGGTGCCCGGCGGCGTCATCTGCCTGATCTCGGCCCTGGCCTATCACGAGCTCACCACCCAGATCCCCCACGAGGTCTACCTGGCGCTGCCGCGCGGCGCCGAGCCCCCGCGCCTGGAGCATCCACCGGTCCGGGTTTTCTGGTTTACCGGCAAGGCCTTCACCGAGGGCGTGGAAACCCACAAGGTGGATGGCGTGCCCGTGCGCATCTACGGAGCGGAGAAGACGCTGGCCGACTGTTTCAAATACCGCAACAAGATCGGGCTGGACACCGCTGTCGAGGCGCTGAGACGCTACGTGCGCGGCCGGCACGCGCGAATCGACACGCTCATGGGCTACGCGCGCATCTGCCGGGTGGAGAAGGTGATGCGACCCTACCTGGAGGCGCTGCTGTGACCCAGCGTCGCGGACCCAACATCGCCGCCTCGATCCGCCAGCGCCTGCTCAATAAGGCGCGTGAGACGGATCGCCCCTTCAACGAAGTGCTGCAGTACTTCGCCATGGAGCGCTTTCTTTACCGGCTGTCGAAGTCGGACCATGCGGAAAAGTTCGTCCTCAAGGGCGCATTGATGTTTACCGCGTGGCAGGCGCCGGTCACGCGTCCCACCATGGATATCGACCTGCTCGGCATCACCGACAACGACGTCGAGGCGATCGTTGCAGTTGTGAGAGATGTCTGCCGCCAAGACGTCGAGCCCGACGGGCTGGTGTTCGATGCGACCGGCGTCGAAGGGGAGCGCATCGTCGAGGATGCCGACTACGCGGGTGTTCGCGTGCGGTTTCGGGGAACTCTTGGAACGGCCTGTATCACCATGCAACTGGATATCGGCTTCGGCGATGTCGTGGTACCCACACCTGCCACGGCCGACTACCCCGTGATCCTGGACCTGCCCGCGCCGCGCCTGCGGGGCTACAGTCGCGAGAGTGCCGTCGCCGAGAAGTTCGAGGCCATGGTCAAGCTGGGCGTGCTCAACAGCCGTGTGAAGGACTTCTTCGACATCTGGCTGCTGTCACGGCAGTTCGATTTCGACGGGACAACGATGGCCCGGGCCATGACCGAGACCTTCGCCACGCGGGGGACAGCGATTCCCGCTGCGCCCGTCGCGCTGACCGGCGACTTCGCCAATGACGCCGCCCGACAGGCCCAATGGCGTGCCTTTATTCGCAAGAGCCGGCTAGAGAACGCGCCGTCCGACTTCGCCGAGATCGTGGAGGCCGTCGCCGTGTTCCTCGGCCCCATTACGAGGGTGCTCGCCGCAGGGGAGAGCTTCCAGGGATCATGGAAGGCACCGGGTCCTTGGCGGGCAAAGTTGGATGACTGATGGAGGTCGGGATCATGAACGTATTGTCAATGTTTGCTGTTCGGTAAGGATCATGTGAGCATGAAAACTACTCTCCTAGACACCAAAAAGATAGCGAAGAAACTCAGCAGACTCATTTCGAATTTCGATGAGTTCTACTGGGCTGTAGCTTGGGGTTCTAGTGGTCCCCTGGCTGACGAATTACTGACTAACCCGCAGAAGATACGGAACCTCATCATCGGAATTCATTTTTGCCAGACTGACCCAGAATTGCTGCAGAGACTTAGTGCGCGCAATGAGGTACGCGTTGCAGTGAATATTGGTAGTGGTACTTTCCATCCCAAAGCCTACTATTTTCAATCGGGTGATAAGGCCGCCGCCATCGTAGGCAGTGCAAACTTCACGAAAGCCGGTACCACTGACAATGTCGAAGCAGCTTTATTACTGGAAGGAAGTGCTGCTGATGCTCCCTTGCAAAGCATTCGTGCGATGATTGAATCCTTGTGGGACCAAGGCAATCGCATCGATGATGAATTCCTTAGTTCGTACAGGCTGCGATATGCTGCGAGTCGGCGGTATCGTGAGGCGCTGAGTAAACCGCTGAGAGTAAACAGGCCCAAGAAGGATGCCACCCATCCGGATCTGCTGAAGAAATCCTGGCGCAGTTATGTCTCGTCGGTCAAATCGTCCCAGCATCACAACCTTGACGGTCGTCTTAGAATGCTCCGCAAGGCACAGTCTTTGCTGAACAGCGCTGATTCTTTCTCCGGTCTGACTGTGGAACAACGCAAGGCGATTGCCGGCGTGGTAGGTCGCAAAGAGATATTAGGGAATGATCTCGATAACTACAAATGGGGATGGTTCGGATCGATGTTCGGCGCTGGGACGTTCAAGAATCGGATTGCAGAGAATGACCGGCATCTCAGCGCTGCGCTGGAGTGTATTCCGCCGATGGGAGAGGTTACGTCGGACGATTATTTTGCGTTCATCGAGGAATTCATCAAGGCTTTCAAAAAATCGGATCGAAAAGGAGGGTTACCCCCTGCGACCAGGTTATTGGCAATGAAGCGACCTGATTACTTCGTCTGCGTCGACAGCAAGAATCTGCGCAAGATGAGCGGCGTTTTTGGATTTGCGCGGACGACGCTAAATTTCGAAAAATACTGGTCTGATATTGTCGAAACTATCATCCAGGCTAAGTGGTGGCAGGCACGCCGCCCTGCCGGAACAGATGGACGAATATGGGACGGTCGCGCAGCTATGTTGGATGCCATCTACTACGAGCCAGTTTAGGCTTAACGCTCGGATATAGTGTTTGCCAAAAATGGAGTGCGACTGACCTATACGAACAATCCGTGCGGGTCAGTCCTCGCAGTAACCCAATCGCTCCAACAAACCCTGTAACTCCTCCAGCGAGTGGAAGGTGAACGCGATCCGGCCTCGCCGCCTGGCCGCCTCGAACTCGACCCGGGTCTTGGCGCCGACGAGCTCCGCGACCCGGTTCTCGAGCCGGGCGATATCGGCATCGCGCTCTGCGGTTGCCGCATGCGCCTGTCGCTCTTCCGCACCGTCCAGCGAGCGGATGCGTTTTTCGAGCGCCCGCACCGAAAGACCCTGGCGCACGACCTCGGCGGCGAGAAAGCGCTGCCGGGCAGCCGGCTGGCCCGCGAGCAGCTTCGCGTGGCCCAGGCTCAATGTGCCGTCCTCGACCTGCTGCAGCACTTGCGCTTCGAGCTTGAGGATGCGCAGCAAATGGGTGACGGCGTCGCGCGAGCGACCCAGGCGCGCGGCCGCCTCCTGGTGGGTCAGGCCGAACTCGTCGATCAAGCGCTGCACGCCGCGGGCCTGCTCCACGGGGTTGAGGTCCTCGCGCTGGATGTTCTCCACCAGCGCCTGGGCCAGGGCGGCGCGATCGTCCGCGGTGCGCACCAGCGCCGGGATGCGCTTGAGCCCGGCGCGCTGGGCCGCCCGCCAGCTCCGCTCGCCGGCGATGATCTCGTAGCGCTGCGGCAGGGTCTGCGCCAGCGGCCGCACGACGATGGGTTGCAGCATGCCCTCGGCGGCAATGGAGGCGGCGAGCTCTTCGAGCGCGTCCTCCGCAAAGCGCCGGCGCGGCTGGTAGCGCCCCGGCCGCAGCAGGTCGACGTCGAGCTGGCGCAGTGCCTCATCCTGCCGGTGTACCGCCGCGGGCCGAATCTCATCACTGTGCCACGTGGCACCCGCGACTGCGGCAGGGCCCGCGCTCTCACAGTCCGCTGTGGCAGGTTCGTGTCGTGGGTCGGTCATGCGCGGCGCCCTCCGAACCTCACGCCGGCTCGTCCGCCGGCTCCGATTGCTTGGCGCGGAGCTTGAGTTGATCGATGCACACTAGGTCCACGGTCAGGTAGTCGGCGTCCAGGCGCAGCTGCGTGCGCGTCTCGCCGTCATCGCCTTCCCAGGACTCTTCGCGCAGCCGGCCGCGGGCGAAGACGCGGGCGCCCTTGGGCAGGAGCTTGGCCGCCGCCTCCGCACGCCAGCCCCACAGGTTCGCCGTGACCCAGAAGCCGCCGCCGTCGCCGAAGGACCCGTCTTCCTGCTTCACCCGCCGGTCGAAGAAGATCCGCATCTCGGCGACGGGCCGCTGCTCGCCGTCGATCTCAACCTGCTTGAGCGCGGGCGTCGAACCCAGGTTGCCGGTACCGCTGAATGATGTGCTCATATCCGCGCCCTCGAAGTTGGAATCGTTGCCGGCATGGGAGCACAACCAACTTGTGATGCCCACGGAAAATCGTTCAAGGATTCACTCGCAATTTTGCTGCTCGCACTTGCGCAGGGCATCGAGCTTGGCGAGGTGGTCGCGCAGCCTCAGCTCCTCGTGGCGGCAGAGGCTCGAGGCCAGGTTGAGATCCAGGCGCCGCCGCTCGAAGGCCAGCATCACGCGACGCACTGACGGCGACAGCCCACTCAGAATTCGGCGGCCGGCGTCGCTGTCGCAGAGGCCAAGGAATGCCTGGCCGCCGGATCCGATACACGCGCGCCAGCGCAGGTGGTGGTAGCCGCCGTTGTGGTGCAGGCCCAGGTGCACGGGCCGGGGCGGGCGGAAGATCGCGTTGAGCTCGTCGATGACCTGCCGCATGTGCTCGACGATTGCGCCACGCCGGCTCTCCAGCTCGCGCAGTCGGCGCCGGACGCTGCCCTTACCCTTAAAGGGTAATAAAGGGCCCTTTAGCTCCGGGCGTATCACTTCACTCATCCCTCCGGGCGTAGCGATGATCACAGTTCTTCGGTGGCGACCGGGTCGTCCTCCGCGGTCATGGATGTTAGTGCGCTGACTGCAGAGGTGTTGGCACTGCAAACACCCGTTCGCGTCCCGGCCGCCTGCCGGATGGCTGGCGCATGGCCCGCCCGGCGTGTGCCGTCGAGCACCTCCTGCGGCAGAACCCCCATGGCCTCGCGCGCCGCGCGGGCGCGCGGTGTGTCATGGCGCAGATCGTCGCGGCCGACGGCGCAATGCTTCCACTGCGTCGGGATCAGGAAGGCGCGGCGGATGGCACGCCCGGCGCGCTGCAGCATCCGCTCGGCCTCGTCCCGCGGCAGCAGCCCGACGTGGCGGGCGGTGAGCACGGCGCACACCAGCTCGTCGAAATCGGCGATCACATACGCGCCCATGTAGCCGTAGGGGTTGGCGAACTGCAGCGGCACCCGCACGGGCTTGAGCGAGTGGGCGACGGTGATCTCGACGCCGCCGACGCCGGCGAGCAGGGCGCCCACGTGGACCTTGAGCTCCTGGGTCAACGCCCGGCCCGCTTCCAGCGCTTCGTGGACCTGGAGGAGAAACCAGTCCGCGTAGGGATCGTCCTGCATCGCGGCGGTCCAGATTCGCTTCATGAGCATGCCGAAGCGCACCAGCCCGATGATGCCGGCCTGCTCCTGCGAGTGGCGCCGGCCGTAGACCAGGCGCTGCTCCTGGCGCGTCTGGATGAGCAGGCTCGCCTCGCCGCGCAGGGTACCGGGCCGCTCGGCGGCGGTGGCGAAATCCGCCGCCGGGTCGGCGTTGTCCGGAAGCCGCCTCGAAGTCTTCGAGATCTGCTCGTCGGTGGTGATCGGATCGGTCATGGTGTTTTCCTCCGCGGTGGTGAATGTTCGATGGCCGTGCCACGTGGCACATCGCCTGGGGCGGGTGTTGGCACTGCCAACACCTGAAATGACCCCGCCTTCACGTCTGAGCGCATTGGCGTGGTGTTGGCAGTGCCAACGCTTCAAGCAAGTCACGCCCGGCAGGCGGGGTGTTGGCAGTGCCAACACCCACTACGTCTCCTCACGCCGGCGCCGATCGAGCAGCTCTTGCAGGTGCGACGCCGCCCGCTCCCGGGCCCGCTCGTCCATGCGCTTGAGATGCGCCTCCTGCTTGCGCGCTTGCTGCACTTGGAGCCCCAGGCTCGTGAGCTTGAAGGCGCCGCCGGCCGCGGCCTTGCAGAGCTGCGTCAGGTAACCGATGGGGTTGGCGATGGGCTCGCCTTTCTTCCTGGCCGCCCGCAGCCGGCCGGCGAGCTCGTCCAGCACGTCCTGGCGCAGCGGCTCGGGCGCGTTCTTGACGTACATGCGGGCGAGCAGGCGCTCGTCCGGCTTGAGGTTGTCGGGGAAACTCAGCGAGCGGGTGGAGTCGACGGTCGCGTTGTCTGGTTGGTTTTCGTCGCTGCCCGTCGTTGGTGTTGTAGTAGTTGTTTTATTTATATAACAACTACTGCTACGTACCGACTTCAAATTTTTTTGAAGTGGGTCCAGCTTCAGATTCTGAAGTGGGTGGGGTTCGATCTCCGACTTCAGTTTTTGAAGTCGGTCAGCCGACAGGCTGAAGAAGCGGCTGTGCTGCGCATCGCCTTGCAACGTATGCAGTGATGCCAAGCGGCGGTCCAAGGAGTTCGCTGGTTCCGTCACCACGCGACCCGCTCGCGCGTCGTCCTCGATGGTGCCAAGCACTGCCTCTGAGATTTTTCGCACCTGGGCGTGTGCGTGCTCTAGACACTGGTTCAGAAACTGCAGGTAGACCTGGTCGAGGTGAAGCGTGTCGGCCAGTGGAAGCGGCTCATCGTGCAGGGCGTAGACGTTGCCGCGGAAGCGGCCTTGGCCGTCGCGCACACGAGCGAACAGGGTGAGCCAGCGGATGGCGCGCAGGATCGCCATGGACCGCGCCACCGTGGCCTCGGAGCCCACGTTGGCGGTCTTGGCGATCTGCTTGTAGGTCGGGAAGGCGGTCGGGCCCGTGCCGGCCGCCGCGATCTTGATCACGCCCCAGATGCGGGTGTCGACCGGTTGCAGCACCGGGTCCTGGAAGATGAGCCGCGGCATGGCGTCGTGCCAGTTGCCGAGAAACAGGAGCGAGTCGTCCCCTTGCGCGCCAGCCGTGCCGGAGTCGAGCAGGCGATCCACCGTAGCCTGGATGAAGGCATCCAGGGCGCGGGTCTCGGGCCGGATCGGCTGCTCGTCGCGCCCCACGCCTCACCCGCCTTCGGCCCGCGGCAGACGGACCACCTTGTCCTCCTTGCCGGCGGGCGTCCTCGCCCTGTTGTCCGATCCGGACGACGTCAAGCCTTCGGCCTCCCAGGACTGGACCAAGGCCCAGACCGTGGAGAGAGGCACACCGGTCTCCTGTCCCACGTGGAGGTAACGTTCCGCCTCGGGCAGGCCCTCGGCGTCTTGCCAGCTCTTCCAGATGCGCTGCTCTTCGTCCTCGCTCGGTGCGGGCGGGCGCCCGACGCCGGCGCCGGCCATCCCAAGCAGCTTGCGGCGGGCGGCGTACTCGGCGTTGGTCAGGCCGAAGAACGCCTGCATCATGGATACCGGGGCGCGCAGGCGGATGAGCTCGTTCTGCAAGGCCTCGCCGCGCTTATTTCGCTCCAGGTGCTCGAGCACGCGATCGAAGCAGACCGGGTCCACTCTGGCCTGCATGAAGTGCCCGCGCACCCGGCTCAAGTGGTGTAGGTCCTGCAGCGTCAGATGTTGCAGGCGCTCGACCTGGTCGAGACGAAAGCCCAGATCCAGCTCCGCGTGGAGGTCGCCCTCGGCCAGCGTCTCCGTGACGTAGGCCAGGATGTTGAACACCAGCTCAGCGTGGGTCGTCTTGGGCATGGCTTGCCTCTTCCGCCGGCGCAGGCGGCCATAAGGTGAGGCCACCGTCATCGTTCGCAGCTCGCCGGATCCGCCGGCAGGTGCGCGCCAGCTCCAGCAGGTCCTCGGCGGTGCGATCGTCGAAGCCCGGGTTGCCCAGCAGCTCGTAGCCCAACGCCTTCCAGTCGGGCTCGCCCACCAGGGCGAGCACCTGCTCTTCGTTGTTCTCAAGGAGCAGGTGGCGCAGCCGCGAGGCCTCCGGCGTCCGGGCCAGACGGTCCGGGTGCACGACCTGTTCCGACAGGCTCAGGAGCAACCACCACACCCACTGGCGGTAGCGCTGTTCCATCGCATCCGTCTGACCGGCGACCGGGATGAGCGGTGTCTGCGGCGCATCGATCAGGTAACCCATGCCAAGCCGCGGTGCGGCGCTGACGCAGCTCGCCAAGCCGTAGTGCTCGGCGATCTTGAGCGCCAGCGCGTATCCACGGCTGCGCAGCGACTCGAGGTCGCCGGAATCATGTGTGACGGGTAGCGCCGGCGGCTGGGGCGTTGCCGGCGCGGTCTCCTGCCCGGTGTTGGCGGAGTCTGCAACGGGAGGTGAGGGCGCAAGGACAGAAGAAGCCGACTCGCCTTCTTCCGGGACCGACGTGGGTTCGGCGCGGTGAACGGCGACGGTTCTTGGATGTGTTTCGACATCCTCGCTCGGCTCCGCCGGCGAGGCGGGGGAGAGCGGCGCTTGGGTGTTGCCGAGACCGCCGGCCAGGCGGGCGTCGATCTCGAGTCTCAGGTGTTTGACGGAGAGGTCCAAGGCCTCGGCGAGGCCGGCCTCCAGCCGGCGCTGAACCTCGTCCAGGTTCCAGCCCGGGCCGTCGTGCTCCGAGAGCGCATTACTGAACAGGGCGTCGACCCGCGCGGCGTCGTTCTCGCGCCACTCGGACCAGCACCGACGGCAGGCCGACTCCAGCCGGCGAATGCGATCGATCTGCGGGCGGCCGAGGCCGGCGCGCAAGGCCTCCGGGATGAGCGGCAACAGGGTCTCCACCGCATAGTCCATGCGGGACAGCGTTCCCAGGTCGAGGCCGTAGCCACGTGCTTGCAGCTGCTCGGCGAGCTGGCGCAGCGACAGCGACTCGCCGGTCTCGGCCTCGATGATCCGGCGCAGCGCGCGGACCGCCAGGGCCTTGTCGATGAAGATCAGGTCGCCGCGCTTATCATTCTCGATCAGGTGCGCCGCGAGCACGTGGGCCTCGGAGATCCAGGGCCGGAACAGGCAATGAATCTTGTGGAAGCACGGGTCGCCGGTCTCTTGCCACAACTCCTTGAGGATCTGCAGCCGGGTGTTGCCGCCGGACTCGACCATATAATAGGTATCCCCGGGCCGGCGGGTGATGGTGAGCGGGTTGTTGAGACCGCCCTGGGCGCGGACCGACTCCTTGATCTCGTCGTACTGCGGGTTGCGCTCCCGGCGCGGGTTGTGGTCGTAGGGCTGGATGCGGTCGATCTCCACCACCAGCTGGGTCACGGACACCGGGTCCGCCGTCGGGAGCTCGCGCTCAGCGCCGAAGTGGCCTTCTTGGAGCATCGCTTGGATCTGCTCACTGGACGGGTGCTTCTTCGCCATCAGCCGGCATGCTCCTTGGTCACAGGTCGCCCACAAACGGGGACCGCGTCCGGCAGGTGCGGGAACAGCTCACGGACAAGCGCGCGCATGACCTCGTGCGCACTCGCGGTCGGTCCCGGACGTTGCGGCTCCCAGCGGTGGACTGGGATCCGGGCGGTGGCCGCCTCGCGGTAGGCGACCATGCCCGGGACCACCGTCTCGAGGATGGTGACGGCGCCTTTGCTGGGCCCATAGGTCTCCCGGCAGAGTTCCTGCGCAATGCGGCGCGCGTCCACAGTACGGTCCATGCGGTAGATGAGCCCCTTGAGCGGACCCACCGGCGCGCCGAGGCAGGCCATGGGCCGCAAGCGCTCGAGCATGTGCAAGGTGCCGCGCGCGAACTCACGGGCCGACAGGATCTCGGGCGGGATCGGGGAGAGCAGCAGATCGGCCGCGAGCACCGCCGTGTCCTGAAACGGCCCGACCGCACCCTGGGTATCGATCAAGATGAAGTCGTAGTCGGGATCGAATCGTGCAAGCAGGTGCTTCAAGCGAACACGGCCGTCCGGCGTGTGCAGGATCCAGTTCTGCAGCATGCCCTCCGGGTCATCCGACAACACCAGATCGAGCCGCTCGATGACTGTGCGGCTGACGACGCGGTCGGTCGTAGCCTCGGTGATGACCGTGGACAGACCGCGCGCGGCCCTCGCCTCGAGCGGGTAGTAGCTGGACAAGGTCGGCTGCACATCGGCATCGACGAGCAGTACCTTGTAGCCGAGGTCCGCAAGGAGCCCGCCCAGGTTAGCGGTGAGCGTCGTCTTGCCAACACCACCCTTCGTGCTGGTGATCGTGACTTTCAGTGCCAATAAGCAGGTCTCCTCGTTCGGTTTGTCATTTCATGTCATTCGCATTGGCCGCAAGTGAGGCGGGGCCGGCCGCGATGACGCGCGTTGATCGGTCCTCCGCATTGCCGGCATCGATACCGATGGTAGAGACGGCAACCGGGGCATTGGTCGTCGTTGCTCTCCAGTGGTGCGAGATAGAATTCCCCGCAATACGTGCATGGACGTTCCTCCCAAACATCCATGTCGACGAGGCTGGGTACGAACGCGGCGTGGGTCAGATCAAGCACCGGTTGGCGTACGAAGCAACGGTAGAGCGCATAGACGGTGATGAGCATCCACGCGGCACCTCGCCCGGTATTTGTGAGCCGCCTGTGCAGACGCCATACAATCGTCGCGTGCAGCATTCGGATGTCACTGCCGAGAAACCACGTGTCGGTAAACGGTGATTGACCCGGTGGCGACGGTGCACCGCGCAGCTGGCGGTAAAGTCGGTTCGCCGTCTTCTTCTCGAGGCCGGTGGCGTACATTACCAAGCCCGCGCGCCCGCCGAGCTCGACGAGCCGAGCGGCATCGAGAATACGGGTGGCCTGTTGCAGCAGGTCGGAACCGCGCGTGGTTTGCGCGCGCCGGCCGACGTGTCGTGACTTCTGTGAACTCGAAGTCGCTACGTTTGCGATCGCGTCCATTCACTTCCCCTTCATCGCCGGCGCAGACAAGAGACTTGCGTGTTCCAAAACGGCATCGAGTTCCCCCGCGCGTTCGTCTCGCACGGCCTTGAAGAGGCGCTGCCACCACCACGACTCATGACGCGGAATCAAAAGCGGCGGCTTGATCTCGGTGATCAGCGCCAGCTCCCGAGGCGTTGCTTCGGCGAGCAGGTGGGCCAGCTCGCGTGACACGTCCAACAATGCCGTGACGATCTCGGGATCCTCCCTCGCGAGGTCGCGGGCCTGAATCAAGTACTCAAGGTTTACATTGGAAAAATCCATCTTCATCTTCTTAGTCCTTCTTTCTAACATCATGATTAATGTGATTGGTTACCTCCTTAGAGACGCAATACGGCGTCTCCCATTTCGATTGAACGATCGGAATATCGGGTCCTGGCCGCCCCTCGCCGGAATCTCTGGACGCCGGCCTCGATGTGACATCTCGTCCATGTAGCGTCATCCGCCCCATTTTAGTGCACCTGTTGCATGGGGATCTAATCTTGGCGCATGTGTTGGCCGTTGTACTGAGACCCCGGTTTCAGTCTTAGAATCAGTCTCGGACGATCCCTCAGCCGCCGCCTGGGCGGTAGCCCTGCGGTCAATCACGTCCGCGACACATCGCGCCTCGAAGTAGACCCGGCGCCCAAGCCGGCGCTGAGCGTCGGCGAGTTCGGCGGCGAAGGGTTGGCGCTGACGCGTGATCGCCATGCGCACCCCGTTGGGTGTCGTGTGCATGACCTCGGCCACGTGCTTCAACGTCAGCAGCGGCCCGTATCTCGCCAACAGGTATTGATAAGTCGCAGAGATCGCCTCGCTCACACTCTGTGCTCCGCGGTGCATGAAACCGCGGTCTATGTTAAGCGGAGAAGGAGCGGAAAAAATGGATGAAAGCTGGCTTGTTGAGGGCGCTTTTCGAAGTGTTTTTGTGCCTCTTTTGAAATCTGAGTGGGTAGCCATATAGTAGCCATCCCTCACTGATAACCAACTGGACCATGATGAACGAGAAGCTTTTCGAGATCGCCCTGGGCATTGCCGAGCCATGGCATGTGGTGTCCGTTGACCTGGATGCGGCGGCGAAGACGCTGACCGTTGGCATCGATTTTACCACCGGCAGCCGGTTCGCCGTGGTCGGAGAGCCCGGTGCCCATCCGGTACACGACACGGTGAGCAAGCGCTACCGGCACCTGAACTTCTTTCAGCACGAGTGCTACTTGCAGGTCCGTGTCCCACGCGTGAAGCTGCCCAGTGGGGCGGTGCGCCAGGTGGAGCCGGACTGGGCCGGGAAGCTCTCGGGCTTCACGCTGCTGTTCGAGGCATTGGTGCTGATGCTTGCCCGCGAGATGCCGTTTGCGGCGGTGGCGCGCCTGACTGGCGAGAGCTGGCATCGGGTCGCGGCGATTTGTCGGCGCTACGTGGATCTTGCACTGGCCCAGGCTGACTTCTCCGGCGTTACGCAGCTGGCCATCGACGAGACCTCGCGTGCCCGCGGCCATGATTACGTAACGTTGGCCGCCGATGCTGCGCCGCAACGGCGTGCCGTGCTGTTTGTCACCGAGGGCCGTGATGCCGGGACGATCCAGCGCCTGGCCGACGATCTCGTGGCCCATGGTGCCGACCTTGAGGCCATCGAGTCGGTCAGCATCGACATGTCGCCCGCGTTCATCAAGGGCTGCAGGGATCATCTGCCCGAGGCACGGATCACCTTCGACAAGTTCCACGTGATCGCGCATGCCTCCCAGGCCCTGGACGAAACCCGGCGTATCGAACAGAAAACCACGCCCGATCTCAAGGGGCTGCGCTGGACGCTGCTGCGCGATTACGCCGATCTCGGCGCCACCGCACGCACCGAGCTCGATGCGCTGCTTACCAGACTTACCACCAAGCGCACCGCGCGGGCCTGGATGTACCGGGAACAATTGCGCGAGATCCTCGATCGCAAACAGATCAACGTCGTCTCCAGCCTGCTCCGGCAGTGGTGCTACCGCGTCATGCGCTCCAAGGTCGAGCCCATGAAGAAGGTCGCTCAGATGATCCGAGACCACTTCGAGGGCATCGTTGCCTGGGCGCAGACGCGCCAGACCAATGGCTTCCTGGAAGCCCTGAACGGCTTGTTCCAATCCGCCAAGCGCAGAGCGCGCGGCTACGGCAGGTTCAGCACGATCCGCACCGTGATCTTCCTGCTCGCCGGTAAACTCGATTTCTCGAAAATCAATCCACATGTGGCGCACTAACCCACTCGGAATTCAAAAGAGCCGTTTTTGTACCGCGAACTGTGTTATGGGCGCAGAGCAGCGGCGAGCTGAACCGCGTCTAGTCACGTCCTGCTTGGTCAGATGACTCGAACGCTCATTGGGGCGCAAGCGTCGAGTGTGTGCTGGTGCTGGTAGGGGAGAGCGAAGAGGACAGTAAATGAAGGATGGAGGTACGGTTTAACTATGCGGACAATTGTCCAGAAAGGAACGTTGACCAGCGTCGACAGTTTGAGCCGAGTTGTGAGCATACTTGCTCTATACGCAAAACGTTTTCCTTAACTGTGTTCTGCAAAATGGTGTGTCTGTGTTCGTCTTTCTTGGCGCGATTCCTTAGAACCCGTATTTCCTGTGCCGCGTCATAAACGCATCTTTGCCGCCCTCAAGGATCTCCTCGGCCATAACGGCGACGGGTTTCTTGTCGATGGACCCCATATTCTCAGGTGGAACTTCCGCATGACCTTCGCCTGCTTCACCCACCGCCCGCATCCCAATAATCAGTTCAGCATCACCAAGGACCGGTATGTTTGCGTTGTGCGTTGAAAATATGAATTGCCGCCTGCGCTTTTCGGATCGGATTTTTGGTACCACTCCTTCCGAAATAAACCTGTTGTCCAGATTATCCTCGGGTTGATCCAAAATCAGTGGGGTGTCAGCCTCCAATAATAGAAGATAAAGAAGGGCCGTTGCTTTCTGGCCGGTCGAGAGATCACCCAGCTTCCGCCATTCGGGCGGCGCATTTTCAGCGCCCACATTTAGCTCAATCTCCGTGACGTGGGGAAGGTCCAGCTCCTCAATCCGCATGGCCAGCTCCGATCCAGCGTGAGCAAGTCGTTCAGCCTGGCTCTTAGGGATGCCGAAGTCCTTTGTCAGCGCATCGGCTCCTTGGCGGCAGGCATCAGCCAGCGCTTTCAACGATAGCTGATCCGTCTTTTCAAGGACCGAAATAGTCTCGGCCAGGCGCCCTCCGGGCGTCTTCTTTAGTAACGCAATCAGATCCGCTCGATTTGCCGCATAGGTCACCCTCACGCGAAGTTGTCCCGGTAGCTCACGGCTTACTCTGTTTGCAGCCCGTTCCAGCTTCTTGAAGTCTTCATTCTTGAGGTCTTCCCAGCTTGCCAAGTCATTGCGTCGCTTTTGCTCAAGGGCTTTCATGCGAGTTTCGAGTTTAGTCTTCTGGTCTTTTAGCGGCTTCAGCCGCTCAATGTCACGACGGAGACGGATGAACTCGTCGCCGTCTATCTTTTCTTTCTGCAACTCACGCAATGCCTGTTCGTATGCTTCTTGTGTTGCAGATTTCTCTGCCTCCAGCGCGGTCTTCACATCAGCAATATCGCCATTGGCCGATTCGATCGCCTTGGCAATCGAGCTCTGTGCGTCTGTGATGGCCTGTCCAAGCCTTTCCATGGTTCCGTTCAAGCTCTTCAACTTGTTTTCTACCGGCAACCCTTTGAGCGCTGCGTCGCTCAGGAAATCCACGTTCAACGGTACGCTCTCCGCCAGTTCTTGTGACAGTTCGGCAATTGGCTCAAGCTGGTCCCTTGCAGTTTGAACGATCGCTTCGGCCCGTATGATGGCGTCCTGGCTTTTCAGCTTTGCCTCGACCCCAGCTTTCTTATACCGCGCTAATGTGTCTTCGAGACCCGGCAGGGCGTCAAGCTGTTCTTCGACTTGGCCTTGCTTTTGCTCGCACTCGAGGATATCGCGTCGTGACTGGTCAAGTGTCCCTTTCGCGGTCCGGTATCTTCCCTCCCAGACTTTGTCACGCGCAACGAAGCGATCAAGTAGATCGGTAAGCTTTTCAGGACTGCGGGATAGCTCAGCAAGCTCATTCTGCCCAAAAACCGTAACCCCGCCTACCGCATCCAATGGCGTGATCGGCAAAACATTGCCGGCCTCATCGATCACGCGTGGAGGGTTTGGCACTGTGCGCTCGATCAAAAAGCACCGCCTGTCTGGACGGTATGATTGAACAAGAAGTGAGACTTTTGTGCCGCTTCGCAGGACGCCGTGAACGATACCCTCATGAGTTTTGCGCGCATCTTCCGTGATAGGCTCCAGACCCAACACGTAACGGATGCTCTCGATGACCGTTGATTTCCCGGAGCCACGTCCGCCAATCAACACGTTCATATTCTCATTAAAGTGGAAGCGACACTTTGTCAGGAAGCCTTCAGTCTCCCAGGAAATCCCCACAAACTCGACATGCTCTTCCGGTTCGGGATCGGTAGCAAGACGGACACGTGGTCCTGGATCAAGAAACGCTTGCCGAAGGCCCTCGATTGTCGGCTCGGTCATTTTGACCCAGCACCAACTTCCCCGGTTTTTCATGTCTTTCGGGGCCTTTACGTCCTGGCAGTTCAGCACGGCGATTGGGCGCGTGCGCTTATAGTCTGGATTGGTGTTCTGAAGTATGGGCTGTAATTCTTGTGGAGCATCCTCGACCGGCCCAGCAATGGAGCAGGCACCCAGTTCTTCATGTCGCCATATCGCAATGCGTGCGTTCCCTGCCTGTAAGGCTTTGAACACCCCCCCTGCGCTCGCAACGTGAGCAGCAATACATTGCATTTCCCACTTTGGGGACTTGTCGAGCATTTGGCCAGCAGAGAGTTCCCCAAGCGGGGACGGCTCATTTTCATTCCCTATTCCGCACGCTCCGATGCGCGCTTGCACGGAATCAAGTGGCGTTTCCGGGTCGAACAGACAGAGGAAGTGCACACCTTCCTGCGTGACCGCTTCAAAACCGGGAAACACAATAAGACCAGCCGCCCTGGCGGCCGCAATTAACTTTGCTGCTCCTTTGATACGGTAGTGGTCCGTCACGCCGATAACTTCAATACCTTGCTCAAGGCAGGCATCTATCAAAGCGGAATTGTAGGCATCTTCATCTGCGTAATCTGTTTCATGGCTATGACGCTTCACATATTCATAGGTGTTGATCTGAAATGCGCAGCGGTAGAATCGCGAACCGTTTGGTAAAACTTCGATGTCATCAAGGATCCGTTTCATCTTGTTTGCTCCGGGGTATCACCGCGCCTATCTGGATTATAAAACCTGTTGGTAGATCGCCTCGATGCGCTCGGGCTCTTTTTCGGTCAGTCCCTTGAACTTGCGACTGCGGGCGCACCGGGACAGGCCGTCTCCGTTCCGGTTTAGGAAGCGGAACAGGAGGTCGACCATGTGCTCCGGCACCTTGATGAAGGCTTCGATTTGCTTTAGTGGTCTGGCAGCCGTATGAAATCCGTCCATCACGGTAGCGTATTACTGCGATTCCGCAGGTGTGAGATTCGGAGATAACGCTCCGCGTCGGCTTCTTCCGGCTTTCTGCGGATTCCTTTGCAACAGGGACAGTCGGGCTTTGGCTCATCCTCACTGACCATGACTTTCGACTGCCAGCCCCGGTATTCCTGGAGTCGGGTCGGTGCGCGCAGGCCAGTGACCGCGACCATGAACTCAGTCGCGGCCAGCGCGGCCACGACGCCATTCACCGGGGCGACCGATGGCCCCTTGTTTTCGAGGGCCCCTTTGTCGATGCCGTATATCGCGTCCTCCTGCTTGCGCTGCTCAGGGGTCTCGATATAGCGGCGGACCGCCTTTCGGTCGAGTAGGTCTAGGCATTCCAGGCATCCATTGGCGTTTACGGAAGCGCAGACACGGCCGCCATAGATACCTGGTTCCGGCACGTCGGAGGCCAGGTCAATGTATGGCTTCTCGTATGCCGCGCAGAGCTCGTTCAGGATGGCGCGCGGGCCGTCGTTGTCAAAACAGCCGAAGACCCAGTCGGCCTGCCTGACCGCGGCGAACGCTTCTTCGGAAACCAGCCCGCAGTGCAAGGGTACGCTCTCAACCTCGGGGTTGATTTCGCGGATCATTCGGCTAACCAACTCCACCTTCGGGCTTCCCGGGACGGGATCGGTGGCTCTGGCTCCTATAAAACTGTTGCGGTTGGTTTCGTCGAGCTCTTCGTCATCGACGGAGGTCACGCGCTTCACGCCGAGCAGGGCAAGGTGCTGGATCAGAGGACTTCCCAAGCCTCCCGTGCCGATCACCACGACGCTTGTACTGCACAGCTTGCGCTGGCCTTCATCTCCGAAAAGCAGCGTGCTTCGATGGTAGCGATTAGGCATGTCAGTCATCGCCAGCCTACGAGTGAATTGTTGGTCGGTTGCAGCAGGCGATTGCCGTCGAGAATGCCGTCCAGCCGCTGCGGTACGCGGGGATTGTTCAACCATACGAGGGCATCGAATCCACCCGGCGCTACGACGACAGCCAGGTAGGGGCGCTTCTTCAGCCGCCACCACATATGCGGGACTGTTTCTTTCAATCCGGTACGGTCGGCCAATGAAAAGGCCGCCGGGAAAGGAAAGGGGTGCGAATGCATTTCTACCAGCGAGGCCCCAAGATCGTGCGCGCGCTTGATCAGGCGCGCGCGGGTATCATCCGCCAGTTCCAGGTAATCTCCGAATTGCGAGTCGAATTCTCCCGGCGCAAGCTTTGCCGTCTCGATCACATCGAATCGGACATGGTCATCCAGTCGCTGCGACGTCACGAACAGGAAGGCGGCTTCCTCGCGCGTGCTGCCCGGCGGCAGTAGGTGACTAGTTAGTGTCCGTCCATAAACACTAACGCCATGAAATTAAATACAAAAAGCTGAATATTTTAGTAAAAAGTTCCGGTGAATTTTGCTATCCTTGTCTTCAAGGTATTGAAAATAAAGGA
>Ga0114931_10000462_pt1 | contig 49035 bp, 46 predicted proteins | sample 2SBtaG_FD_89579 | JGI IMG/M metagenome (GOLD analysis project Ga0114931, IMG submission 89579) | Deep subsurface microbial communities from Kolumbo volcano to uncover new lineages of life (NeLLi) - 2SBTROV14_V59a metaG | ecosystem: Environmental > Aquatic > Marine > Volcanic | place: Kolumbo... | reverse complement strand
GCGGTCAATATGCATGACACGCTCCGGCGGAACGAACGCGACCCCGGTGCGCGCCAGTGCATAGAGCCGTTTGCCACCACGTTTGATCGCACTATAACGCGGAACCGGCAAAGTAATATCGCCGACCATACCGACAAGCGCATCGGCAACCGCATCGCGCGACAGGTCGCTCGCATCTGCCTCTTCTACGATCGTACCATCCATGTCTCCCGTATCTGTCCGCACGCCGAACATGATCTCGGCACGGTAGGTCTTTGGTAGTTTCAAATAGTTGCTAAGTTTTTTTGTCCCTCCTCCTACCCCAATGACCATAAGCCCGGTCGCAAGAGGATCGAGCGTGCCGGCATGCCCCATTTTTACCCGACGCGAAGCGTGGAGGGGTTTTTGCACTCCAAGCTTTTTCCGCAACATCCTAATACAATCGAACGATGTCACCCCTTTCGGTTTATCGATAAGCAGTATGCCATCATGAGGAACCGACAAAACATTCTCGTTGCGCGTCATACACCGCTATACAAAGAGTTTGGTCAAGAAGAAAATGTAAAGCACAATATAGAGCATCCCCTCCCAGTGATGGATCCGCTGCGAGATACCGGAGATGACAAAGATCAGCGTTGCAGCAGCCATAACCGGAATACCAACCATAAATGTTTTCTCGTCGATTGGAAGCGTTGCCGCCGCACCCGGAATGCCGGCGATCATGAGCGTATTAAACGCATTCGATCCGAGGATATTACCGACAGAGACGTCATATTTCTTTTTTCGTACCGCCCTTAAAGAGACCAAAAGTTCAGGGAGAGAAGTACCGATAGCAATTGCCGTTATAGAGACAACACCAACAGCGATATGAAAATATTCAGAGAATCCGATCACCGACTTCACCATATATTCCGCACCGGTCGTAAGCAGGATGACACCCAAGATCAAAAAAATATAATCTTTAAAGACAAAGAACGGCTTGATGAAAATATAGAGCATCCGGCGCTGATACTTTTCAAGCTTCGCCTCGATCTCCTTTCCTTTATTGATAATAAAACTTTCGGTCGGCCCACGTGAAAGGAGCGTATAGGTAAGATAAATAATATATGCAACAACCAGAAGCAAACCCTCTCCATGGCTCACGAATTGATCAGACGCCACCCCAAGAAAAAGCACCGTGGAGATCGCCAGCAAGGGGAGCTCAAGATCGATGAGGTTTTTTGAGATAATAAGCCGTCTCCCCGCCACTGCTGATATGCCGATGACCAGGAGAATATTGGCGATATTTGAACCGACAACATTCGCAATGACGATATCTTTCGCTCCATCCGCAATGGCAGCGATACTGGATGCAAACTCCGGCAGTGAGGTACCAATACCGGTGATCAAGACACCGACGATGAATGGTGGCAAACCAAAATGAACCCCAATCTTTTCTGCGCTATCAAGTAACCAGTCGGCACCTTTCACCAACGCGATAAGCGACACGACAAATATAACACCTAAGGTAATTGTTGACATACATTTAGTTACTCTATTGTACACAAGAATCGCTCTTTTGAGAACGATGTCGGTACAATACTATCCACATGAAACAAAGAGAGAAAAGAAAAAACGGGACGGTGTACTTTTACACCGTCCCAATGCCACGCTACGCGGCCTTTCGCGCAACGAACTCGATCTCGCGATACCTCAGCGTCACTGACGCAATCTCCACCATATGCTCGCGGTCGGTGACGATCGTGTATCGTCGCCGAATGATCTCGACAACCCCAGCCACGACCTGTGGTGAAGCAACACAGACGACCGGATCGTCGAGTGTACGTACAAGATCCTCGACAGCAGACATAAACACCGAACAGCTACCCTGGCCCTCATCTTTCGGTGGGTATACAACGATTCGCCGGATACGCCCCTCATGAGCGACATCTCCCATGGTACACCTCCTTCCGAGAGTAAGTTTCTCTCAAAAGAATACCACAAAAAGCGGTATAATTCAATACCCAACAAAAGAGAGGCACGGGGCTTGATTCCCGTGCCTCACGACACACTACATTTGAGCGCGATAACGATCACTGCCAGCATCCTCCTTGCATCGACCCAAAAGCAGGTCTTGACAGAAGGTGCTGACCCCATAACCAACATCAACCACATACTCGCGCGAGGTAACCACGGTATAGTTTCGGCGTAAATATCGTAACACCTTCTGTGCCATATCGGGATAGATCACGTGCACCACGAGGAATATCTCGCCCGGCGTTTCAAGCATGAGACGCTTCGCGTACTCTACAACAGCATCGTCATGCTTATTCTCATCAATTCTGTAGAGCAGAAACTCTCGCCGCGCTTCAACCATGATTAGTTGACCCATTGTATCAATCCCCCTTTCTTTCAAAAATACACTCCGGGTCATCAATGATGATCTCCCGATACGCGATAACAACCCCCGGACGAATGACCGCGATTTCTTCGTGATCACGTTCCTCTGGATAACCCTCTTTGATCCATTCAAACACGGCTTCAGCAAATTTCGGGGTGAGCGCCCACACCACAGTCGATACAAATTTCCCGGACTTGGCATCACACAGCAGATCTTCGACGTATGCTCGATACGCCATAGCCTTCTCTGCGTCATACTCCTCTGGAATAACATAGAGAAGTATCACCCGGTCGGTACCCCTTGGCAGTTTAACGGGAATCATGAGTCACCTCCCTTCCATTGCGGTCTATCAACCGCCGGTTCACGTTCGCGTGCAAGTTTGCATGAATTTTCTCCTCTTTTTTAACAAGCAACGTACTATCGCGACGCTCAACAGAAATGTCATCCTTCCTTTTATATCTACTTTTGTTGTACCACAAAAAAAGCCTGCCGGCAATCCGGCGAATCCTCAGTTTAAGAAATAATTGCACCACTGAAAGACAATAGAAGCGCACCCGGGGCACACCGCTCGAGTGCGTTACCTGCGCTTCGTGCTTCCCCACCCTACTCGTATTTTATTCTGAAATGACATGGTATACTGTCAACATTATGAAACGATCGATCATATCTTTCCTCGAGCACAATGCCGCACTCTTCGTGTTTGCGATTGCGAGTATCGCATTTGCCGGATCACTCATTGCCGAATGGTCGGGAGTCATTCCGTGCGAGCTCTGCTGGTTCCAGCGTATCTGCCTATACCCTCTTATACCAATAACGCTCGTTGGCATGATCCGCCACGACCGAAACCTCCCATGGTATGTGATCCCGCTCTCAATCATCGGCTCGATCGTAGCACTGTATCAATACCTCCTCTACACGGGTATCATCGATGAATCGCTTGCGCCGTGCTCTATCGGCGTCTCATGCACCCAAGAACTCCCGACCTATCTCGGATTTTTCAATCTCATCAATCTCTCATTTCTTGCTTTCGTCACGATCACCGTACTCATGATCATCTCCGCCCGAGGTGCCGCAAAAGAGCAACAGTAACGTGGCACGATAAGCAGAATTGGCACCCCAAAAAGAATACCGCAATTAATTGTGGTATTAATTACGTAATTCTTTTTGACCCTCGCACAGTGCACAACACCTTTGGGTCAGAAATAAATAGTGACACTCGATTTTCTCTTATAACTGTGGTACGATAATGCGCGTATAGATATTGGCCCTATCGTTCCCGTCCTCGATCCTTTGGATCGGGACGAGTGACTAGGATTATCTTGACAATGGATACCTATAAAGAAATGGAAGAGCAGGAAAGCAATCGAGAGATTGATAAACACGGCCCCATCGTCTAGCGGCTAGGACGCGGCCCTCTCACGGCCGAAACCCGGGTTCGATTCCCGGTAGGGTCATCGCCAGAACAAAGCCGCCCACTTGGGCGGCTTTGTTGTGCGCGATGAAGAATTGCTTCGCCTTGCGCGAACCCACTTCGTACGCGCGGCGCGCGAGGTAATGTGAATCCACATCGTACGCTCCGATTGCGTGGTGGCTTCCACAGCGTATCCAGACGCGCCATCACCCTCGTACCTCTGGCGACCGTCCGACCAAAACCGTTTCCTTTCAATTTTTTTGTCCGGCTCCTCCCCAAACCCCTCCGCCGACAGGCGAAAAGAAGGGTAAGGAAAACGGTTTTGTCGGACGAGTTCGCTTCAGTGCTACACTTGTATTATAACTTAATATTGTGTCAAAACACAACGTTGATATAATCACACATATGAGTCAAGACACTGCAAAAAAGTTCGGGGATAACATGAAAAAAATTCGCCTAGCGAAAGGAATGTCGCAAGGCGACATTTGCCGAGCGCTAGATTTGGACAGGGCGTACATGAGCAATATTGAAAATGGGAAGCAAAATCTCACAATCAGTACCATGGAAAAGATAGCAAAGGTTTTGGGGGTTGATGTAAGTGATCTAGTGAAATAAATACATGGCAACACTTCTTGAAAAAGTCGACATCATAAGTAATAAGATAAACAAGAATATTACTCTTCTTGCAAAAGACGAGAGAGGTCTTGCATCTCAAGCAATTTTGGACGATCTCCGTGATTTAGTGGAACATACTGCTGTGTTAATTCATGCCGGACCAGAGTCGGCGATTGGTTTTGATTTAGTTAAAGAAGGTCTAGACCATATACGTGAGTTTTCTAAGTATAGTTTTTTATATAAATTGCACAGTCGGTTGAATCTGGCCATTTCACATTATGAGCCAAATGAGAGTGACGCAGAGATGCTGATGCTGAGCTACATGCATAACTTGTTTTTAATAAAGATGTTTTACATTGAAGAGTATCAGCATGACATACTGCAAGATTTACGAAACTATCCACTTAATTTGGACCCAGGGCTGTCCGATTATTACAAGGCAATAATTGAAAAAATCAAAAACAACGACCACGAGATTTTCTCAGATAGAAATGATTTTTACATTGATAGAGTAAAACCACTAATTATTGAAAATGAACTCTACTATGAAGTAACGTTCAGGCCAGCGACTAACAACTTTGCAAAGTTTAACAAGACTGTTGCATACACAAGAAAGAAAGTTACGACAAATTATGCCTTGAGACTTACTCTGGCCCGAACGCAAGTAAACGTGTTTGACACAAAAGCTCGTGCTTTAATTATTTTAGACTACGAAATATCAATTCGACCTTGCGAGATACAGCACTTAGGAATGATCTTTGATTGCAGCTTCACATTTAACACCAGAAACAAAGAATACGAGAACTTAATGAATGCTCTCAAAGTAAGTGAGTTAACACTGTTGGAAATAGCGATGTTACCTGAGCAGCGATATAAAAAGTTTAAAAGCTATTTGAGTAAAGATACGAGTGCTGACAAAATCCAAAAAATTATTGAGGGGTCTCGACAGGTTATTTCTAGCAATGCAGGGGGTTCAAATGTACTAAGGTATGTCCTTTCTAATTTGAACAATGTTGTATTGAAAAAACAACTATACAAAGAGTCTTGTGATCTACTTTCCAATCTTTACCTGAAGAGAGGATGTAAGGTGTTTGATGATATGCCTTTCTGCTCGTCTTTGAATGGTCATAATCCAACTAATCTCTCACTGCTTGACTGCATATCTCCAGACGACAGAAATCACGAATTTTTCGCAAGGCGAATAAACCAGAATGTAAGGACTAGAAAGGTTCTGTATACCCCATTGGAGGAAGTCGAGAAGCTGTATGACGTTGATAAGGAAATAGAAGTTTTTAACTCAAAGGTTTGGGATGGACATAGACCTCGCCGCGAATTGAGGAAGTTCTCTAGGTATATTTACGAGCATGGAGCAGAAAGTGATTGTTTTGAGATATACAGCGGGCTCTCAAAGTTGACGGGGTCTGGTATTAAAGATTATCAAACGCTGACAAATTTGTGGCTTCAACAGCAGAATGAGGATGCAATAGATTCTGAACAAAAGCGAATAATTCTAAAAGACCTGTTTGCAAACTCCTGCGCTGCGCTTATTTATGGATCGGCAGGCACCGGTAAAACAAAGATGATCGAGTATATTGATAGTGTTTTTCCTGCTGAAAAGAAGGTGTTTTTATCTAATACATGGGCGTCAGTAAACAATCTTAGGCATAGAATTGGTGAAAGCGACGGTCATGCTTTTTCTACAGTTGCTTCCTACCTATACTATATCGAGAATTATGATGAAGCAGATACTCTTTTCATAGATGAATGCAGTACGGTATCCAATGGATATTTCTTGCAAGTTCTAAAATACAAGAAGTTTAAAAAACTAGTACTAGTAGGCGATGTGTATCAAATTGAGGCTATTGATTTCGGTAACTGGTTTTATCTATGCAAAAACTTATTACCACCACATTGCGTATTTGAGCTTGACGACACACATCGAACTAAAGAAGAAGACTTAAAGTTATATTGGAACGCTGTACGTAATTCCGACGAAAAAGTACGTGAAATTGCTTCAAGAGGACAGTTTACGAAGCCGATTGAAGAGTTCGTAAAAAACTATGAAGATAGCGATGATCAGATTGTCCTATGCTTGAATTACGATGGTCTGTATGGAATCAACAATCTTAATCGCCTACTTCAAGATAAGAATTCTAATGAAGGTATAGATTGGGGTGTTCATAGCTACAAAGTCGGTGATCCAATTATTTTTACTGAATCTGGATTTTCTCCTGTCCTATATAACAACTTAAAGGGTCGTATAGCTAAGATTAACTGCGAAAACAATGAAATACAATTTGAGATAATTATTGCATACACTCCAAATCCTTTTGAGGCGCAGAGTCGTAACGTGGAGTTGTTAGAGAATTTAGATGACGGTAAATCAAGAATTAAGTTTTCTGTAAGTAGACTAGAAAATGTGGACGAAGATATAGATGATTCCGATAGGTTAGTTCCATTTCAGGTTTCGTATGCAACGTCTGTTCATAAGGCCCAAGGGCTAGAATACAAAACCGTAAAACTTGTTTTTGTTGATGAAGTTCAAGATATGGTTACTCACAGCATCTTTTACACAGCAATAACGAGAGCAAAAGAAAGATTAGAAATATATTGGTCTCCGGAAACTGCCGATAAGGTTTACGAAAAAATTAAATCAAATCTAAATGAGCAAGATTCGAATATTTTTAAGAACAAATGCAATCTATAGTTTGGACCCTTTGGTTATACTTTTAAAATAAAAAATATAGGGTTTTATGTTTGAAAACGATTCCGTCATTTCTATACGATAAAAGGTGTGACTGACAATCACACCTTTTACCCTGTCAAAAGCATGGCCATTAAAACTCATTTTAAGTCCAAAAGGATTTAAAATGAGTTTTAGGAAGTATTAGCCTCGACTTGGAGTTTGCCAAGCCAGAAGTGTCAACCTCTGATATGTCGCCGTCAAAGAATAACCGATAACAAACGACATAACCAATCCTCAATCCTTCATGCTAAATTCAGTGGCATAGAAGCCAAGTGCCCTTTCAGAATTGTAAAAATACATCCCGTTCTCCTAAACCTTCAATATTCCTACCCTTGGCACGGAGCAGTCAAAAATGTTTGCAGTTTCATATAAAATGATATTACAAACTAATAATGAAACTCCGAAGAGCTGTAACATTATAGCACATAGCTGCAAAATTTGAATATCTTGGCATTACTGAGCGAACATATACCCTACCGAGCAGGCAACACGAACGAATGTGAATGGCCAGTGCGAGGTGGAGTGTTTGTGAGCAGACTCCAGAAGTACCACAGGCGTTCAGCGGTAGCGCCAAGTGAGCAAGCCACGGAGAAACGGGAGCGTTACTGCGTAAGCAGTAAACTTGTTAGCGAGTCCGTTTTGGAGCACTGAAGCGAACTCGTCCGACAAAACCGTTTTCCTTACCCTTCTTTTCGCCTGTCGGCGGAGGGGTTTGGGGAGGAGCCGGACAAAAAATTGAAAGGAAACGGTTTTGGTCGGGCGGTCGCCCGAGGTACGAGGATGATGGCGCGTCTGAGTACGTTGTGTGGAGTTAGCACGCAATCGGAGCGTACGATGTGGATTCACATTACCTCGCGTGCCGCGCGTACGAAGTGGGTTCGCGCAAGGCGAAGCAATTCTTCACAAGGTGTAAAAACCACCTCTTCGAAAGAAGAGGTGGTTTTTAGAGAGCAAACTGCTTTGCTCTCGGCGCTTTGTGAGGGCGGAGCCATAATTTTCTCGACCCATAGGAGAGAAAATGGGCGAGCCGGGGTCGCGAGCACTTAGTATTTAAGCGCACGAAGTGCGTGCAAATACTTAGTGACTGGTGACCACAAAGATTTAGCATGCGAAGCATTCCTCCCTCTCCCCTCCTTATTGAATAACCTCCCAATGAGTGTATTATGTAGCCAAGGAATGGTTGTACGTTACACCGTAAAAACGAAAAAACGATGGGGTCTGACCCCATTTCTACTTCGTATTTAGGAAAAAATAAGGAAGATTTTATTGGATGGTATAAAATAAAACTTTATTAAACTATATGAAAAAAGAAGAAGCCTGGAAAATTTTTAGACAATGGCAAAATTTTATAGAAATTCATGAAAAATTAAGATTAATTTTCAGTTCTTTACCAGAATCTTTATTGCCTTATGAAGAAGAAGTCCTAGAAGAGTCCCTAAATGTTATCGCAAAAGAATATTTTGACAAAGGAGACAAAGAAACTTCTAAAAAAATCCAAGAACATATAGCGACTTTGTGGTGTTACGAAAGCGACGAAGATGCCTTGAACAGTATGCAAAAAAATCTAGACATGATTTTTAAAAATCCTGAACTACAAAAAATTACGTTAGAGAAGTTGGGCGAGTTCCATGATAGCTGTTCTAAATTCAGGCAAAATTAAACGTCGTTGCTAAAAATAAAAACAATAGAGTCTGACCCCATTTCTCATTTCTTGAGATATTGTATAATAAGGCAAATGAACTATTTAAAAACAATTACAGATGATGATATTTTCGAGAATCCGGAGTTTGAGAAACCGGATATATTTGGAAAGAGGCCAACAGTAAAAGCTGTTGTTGTTAATGATGAGGGGAAATTCGGATTCGTGACCAATCCTGTGCACGGTTTTTATTTGCTTGCGGGAGGTGGAGCTGAGAGTGATGATCTTGAAAAGGAGATCGAGCGTGAATGTGACGAAGAAATAAATTTTGAGGTTGAAGTACTTGAGGAGATTGGCAGAATACACGAATTTAGAAACAGAAATGCAGAAGAATCAGAAACGGTGTGTTTCGCGGTCAAAACGATAAAAGAATCACCAGAGGACGCAAGAACGGAAGACGAAAAGGAAAATGGCTTAAGTGTTGTATGGTTGGATAAGGACAAGGCAATTGATGTATTGACGAAACAAGTTGAGAAAGTAAAGAACGGAGAAGTTGGGTTTTATAATACAGCTTTCAACATTGTGAGAGATGATTTGTTTTTCAATAAATACGTAACTCAAGAAAACAAAGGAGTCTGACCCCGTTTCCTGTGACCCCATTTCTTGAAATAGTAGAAAAAATTGCCGATACGCTTAAAGTTGGATTGATAATTTGATCACATAAAAATAATACTCTTCGGCGATGAAGCTCGCCGTAAACGCCTGAAACCGGGCTAATGGCTTCTACTAAAAAGGCAGAAGTTGTTTAATTTTATAAGCATGAATTTGATAGATAAACAAAAAATCATTGACTACATCGAAGAACGACATCTGCGGGATGGCGGTTACTTTTTCGCGCAAGTCGAGCCGTCAAGCGGTTTGGATACCTATTTGGCTGTAAAAACATTGCGGCTTCTTGGCGCGAAGATCAAAAATACAAAATCAATCGCAGATTTTTGGAAACGGAAAACGCTGGAAGGGAATTTGAATGACCTATTCGCGATATTCCTGGCTGTGGAAACCTACAAAGAACTGGGTTTGCCGGTTACCGCTTTTGAGAAATATCAATCCATGCTTATCGGCAAAAAGGAAGGAGCTTTTTCACACGCGCAATCCATGCACACGAGCAAAAATCAAAAGCTGACACTCACCCATGCAATGAGTTTTATCGGCGCCCGAGGCAAAGATTTGCAAGACTTATATTACTTGGTCACCTTAAGCCGCGACATGAAATTTGATATAAATAAAAAGAAAATTGCCGATTTTGTTTATTCATTGCAAAACAAAGACGGCGGATTCGGACATAAGAAAGAGTCGCATTTACTGACCACATATCATGCCCTACATATTTTTGATGTTTTGTCCTTGCCGATAAAAAACAAAGACAAGATCCGTGTCTTTGTCACCCACTGGTTTGACAAAAGCGACTACCTTGAAGATTTGTTTTACTCGGCCGAAAGTCTGTCTTTGCTCGGCGAACCGTTGCCCGATGTCGAGGAGGCTTTCCAATTCGCTAATAGTTGCCAGCGCAATAACAACGGATTCAGTCGGGCCATGGTTACGGGCGTCGCAACCATTGAACATACTTATATGGCAGTCAGCGTTATATGTGCCTGCAAAAAATCGGCAGGGAGAAAATTTTTCAAATAAATCTATGCTCGATACATATTCAAAAAATAAAAAAGATATCATCGAAAAATTGACCGAATTGGAAAAGATATCCTCTACTGAGCATGTAAAGAGGATGTCAAGAACGATCCGGTTAAAACTGGAATCTGATATCTTTTCACTGGTCGTGGTCGGTCAGTTCAAGCGTGGCAAAACCACTTTTATCAACGCCTTGCTCGGGCAAGAGCTTTTGCCGGTAGCCATAATTCCCTTGACCTCGATCATTACCGTCTTAAATTACGGCAAGAAACTGCGCATCACGGCGTTTTTTGAAAATAATCAAAGTAGAGAGATCGCGCTCAACGAGCTTCCACTTTATATAACCGAAAAGCATAACCCGAAAAACGAGAAAGGTGTGGATCGGGTCGAGATTGCTTATCCGTCTGCATACCTTAAAAACGGCGTGCAGATAATCGACACGCCGGGTGTGGCCTCGGTGCATGAGCACAATACCAAAACCACCTATGCATACCTCCCCCGAGCCGATGCCGCCATTTTTCTGGTGAGCGCCGATCCCCCACTCACACAGGCTGAACTTCATTTCCTGCGCGACTTAAAGAATGTGGTGGTCAAAACATTCTTTATTCAAAACAAGATTGACACCGTGAGCAAGACAGATCTGGAAGAATCGCTTGAGTTCAGCACAAGCATAATCGAAAAAGAGGCCGGCTTCAGTGATGTGAAAATGTATCCACTCTCTGCCAAGGATGCCCTAGAAGGAAAATTAGCGAGCGAGCAGCAAAAAATTAACCGGAGCGGCCTTATTGATTTTGAACGTTCACTGGACCGTTTTCTGATGGAAGAGAAAGGCAAAGTGCTTCTGAACTCGGCTGTGAAAAAAACTGATAACCTCACTGATGAGGAATTATTATTGGCCGAACTTGAGGAAAAGTCCGTCAGGCTTCCTTTGGGCGAGCTGGAGGACAAGATAGCAAAGTTCAAAGCTTTTATTCACGATGTCAATCAGGAAAAAATCGACAGCGGTCGGCTTTTGACGGAAGAGATCAAAGCGCTCCAAACTGAGATGCTCGTGGAAGATTTGGAGAAATTGAAGCAAGAAAAAACCGAGTGGCTGGTCGCGGAAGTGGAAAAATTTGCCACAAAGCATAAAAAAGACGGCAACCGACAATTTGCCAAAGGCATTGATGCGTTCATTGATATGCAAATTAAAGACATTTTTGGCAGATGGCGCGCTGAAGAAGAGAAGAAATTAAGAAATCAACTCGCTGACATTCTCAAAAGATTTATAGACCGGATGAATGGTATGACCGACCAGATCGTCCAGTCTGCTTCCGGACTGTTCGGAGTATCGCGCAGGCAGTTTCGGATACAGGAAACGCTTCCGCCGAAAATCGAATTCAGATTCCAGACAAGCGATGAATCAGACGTACTGAGCATGACCCTCGATTTCGCCAAGAAAACACTACCAAAGGCTATTGCCCACAAAATTCTTCATAAAGAAGCCCGAGAGAAGGCAAGGCAGATGATGGATCGGCATGCCGGAAAAGCCCGATATGATTTTTCGCAACGCATGGAAAAGCTGGTGCAAGACTATCGTTTGCACGTAGCCGAGACTGTCGAATCGGCACAAAGCGATGTCCTGAAAGCTTTGGAAATAGGCATTACCTCAAAACAGAACACTGCGGACGAAGTTTTCGCCAAAGAAAAAGCTCTTGATGGAAGAATCAATAGTCTGAAAGCGATAAAAGAAGTGCTGCAAAATATTATCTCAATGCAAAAAAATAAGAGCAACAATAAGGTCTGACCCTATTCCCCGTTTCATGCGATCCCTTTATACAAGACACCCTCTCGTGCTATTATAAACAGAATGAACAAAGCAATCCTTACCTGCCCAAAGTGCGATCATCAACAAGAGGTCGAAATACCTGAAGAAAAATGTTTGCCATTTTACCAGTGTGACAAATGCAAAGAGGTACTATCAGTACCAAAGGAAAGCAAAAACTGCTGTGTGGTCTGTGAGTACTCAGATAAACATTGCCCCGTAGCACAGCAGGAATAAAGTATCCTCAAATATTTTCCACGAAGAGCATTTAGCGCTTTCGGACGAGCGCCGTCATTCCATCTTGAGAGACTACCTTCATGTACGTCTTCAGCACTTTTATGGTGAAGGATAAAACCACTCTCGCTTCAAATAACCAAAATCCACACAACATACTTGACTTGATGGTCTCTCTATTATAATCTCGCTTTAGAGAGCCATTTTATAACAAAAAGAAAGAATAAGCCGTACACGTTGAAATGGAGGATCGCGGATGCGGTGTCTCATGATCGAGACTGTGGCGGTTTATAGAAGTACATTCTTCTCACCGGCAGAAAGGAGGAAACATGAGTAAAAACGCAAATAACCGTTTGACGAAACACCATATTCTACCAATCAGCAGAGATAGATCGTCAAACGAGATCGTGCTCCTGCCGTATGTCATACATACAGCATATCATCGCGTATTCTCCAATCTTACACTGAGAGAGGCACACATCTTTCTTGATGTGCTCATGAGACCAAACCGCCGTTGGCATATCAACGACATTGTTAATCTTCAAATTAAGCTGAAGAGAAATAAGTAAATAGCTTATTGGAGAATGTTGGAGAGATGGGCGGAAAGTTAATAACTTTCCGCCCTTTTTACTGGTTACTGGCGAAAAAGAGCGAGGGAAAGAACACGCTTCATCCAATCTTTATTTTCTTCGTTCCATGCCGCCAATAAAAAAGTCCATACTCCCCCATCTTCGCCATCCGGCGAACGTGGGAAAATATGGACTTTCGGGTCGTGGTCTATGGAGACTTGATGTCGTTAAGCAGAAACTCGACCTCTCGGCCAACTCGCCGAAGTCGCCGCCGGAGCTTGTTCCATTGGATAGTGTCCTTATCCGCATCGTGCATCTCTCGACGGATCAAGCTGACCTCCGCCGCCATCTGCCCAACCTTGTAGAGAGTACCGTCGGGATCACTTAAACGCTCCTTGAGCTTCGCGACATAGTTGATATTGTTAGCAACAATGTCGATGTTCTGCCGAACATACTCAATGCTCCGCGCGCGTCGCGCAAAGAACCAAAACGGAACGATGACGAACACCAGAAGCCACACTGCGATATTGGTCAAATCGTCGGTGGTCATGGGACCTCCTTTGATTAGTGCCGGCGAAGTGCCTGACACGATTAACGTTTGTTCTGTTTGTCTTTATATCATAAATGTGCTCTTTGTCAATGCGGCAATATGCGCCAACACAACTTCACCAGAGCCACACGGCAAGGCACGTTGTTTGTTCATACAGGTCACTGTGTTAGAATTGTGCGTATTATTCTTTACAAAACATAGCTTATGAAACCAAAGGCCTACACTAAAAAAGATTTTGCATGGACAAAGTGGTCCCCCGCCAATATCACCACGCTTGTGCCAAAGATCATCGCGGAGAAAAAGAAGCGCTATGCGGCGGTGAAGCGCGTGCCGGCAAGCAAGCGCACGTTTGAGAACACCGTACACGCGATCGAAGCTTCAGATTACGGGATCGAGGACGACATCTCTCGCATCAACCTCCTGCTCAATCTGAGCCCGAGCGTGAAAGTGCGCGAAACGGCGACAGAGGCGTTCAATACACTCATGAAAGAACTCGTTGAGATCGAGTATGACAAAGATATCTATCGCGCGTTTTGCGAATACGCGGAGAAAAAAGAAAAACTCTCCGGTCCGCGCAAAAAACTTGTCGATGACATGGCGCGTGGCTATCGACGCATGGGGTTCGGTTTGAGCGATGCGAAACAAAAGAAGCTGAAAGAGCTTACTCAACGTGAGAATGTGCTCTCGATCAAATTTGATAAGAACATCAATGACCACAAGGGACACATCACACTCTCGAAAAAAGAAACGGATGGACTGCCGGAGCATTTCCTCGCCGGGCTGCCACGCGACAAGCGCGGGCGCTACCTTGTCACACTTGCCTATCCCGACATTATTCCATTCCTGCAAAACGCAACAAACGAAAAAAAGCGCAAAGAGATCCTCGACAAAAACCTTCGCAAAGGCGGAGTGCGAAACATAGCCATCATCAAAGAACTGCTCAAGCTCAGACACGAGAGAGTAAGAATACTCGGATACAAAAACTACGCCGAATACGCGACCGAGCCCCGTATGGCAAAAGATTCCGAGACGGTAATGCACTTCATTGATGACCTTGTGCGCAAATTGCGCAAAGGGGTAGTGGCCGACAAACGCGCGCTCCGCGACTTGAAACGTGAAATGACCGGTGATCGCCGTGCGGAGATCTCATATTACGATCTACCAAGTGGCGTGCTCTCCTATTATATTGAACAGCATAAGCGCCGCTATCTTGGCATTGATCCAAATGAAATAAGCGAATACTTCCCGCTTGATGTCGTTCGGAAAGGTATGTTTGCGATCTACGAGAAACTTTTTTCGATCCGATTCACGCGACTCACCGGGTACCCGACCTGGCACAAAGATGTTGAAATGTACGCGGTCAAAAACGCACAGAGCAAAAGCAAACAACCTATCGCCTATTTCATGCTCGACCTGCACCCACGAGAAGGAAAATATGGACATGCCGCCATGTTAGACGTTGTCGGTGGACGAACCGAGACGGACGAGCACGGCAAGAAGCACTATGTCACACCGGTTGCCTGTATGATGGCAAACTTCACCAAACCGCAAAAGAAGCGACCATCACTCCTTACCCACGAAGAGGTGGAAACATTCTTTCATGAGTTCGGTCATGTGATGCATGGCATTCTCACCCGCGCGGAGATCGGATCACAAGCCGGGACGCGTGTTGCGCGCGATTTTGTCGAAGCACCGTCGCAGATGCTTCAAAACTGGGTATGGCAAAAAGAAACACTCGCCATGTTGTCCGGTCATTACAAGAATAAAAAGAAAAAACTTCCCGACCACCTCTTGGAAAAAATGCTTGCGGTAAAAGATCATATGCTTCGCTATACAACTATGCGTCAACTCGTATTCGCGCGTTTTGATATGTTGATCCATCAGGGCGTACCGCGCAAAGATATTAACAAAATATTTGATGATGTTATGCGCGATCTTCTTGGACTCCCGATGCCGAAAGACGCAATCTTCCCCGCAGGGTTCGGACACCTGGTCGGCTATGCGGCAGGATATTATGGTTATATGTGGTCACTCGTTTACGCTACAGACATGTTCACACGGTTCAAGCGCGGTGGTATTCTGAGTAAAAATATCGGCATGCAATATCGCCGTGAAATTCTTGAAAAAGGTTCAAGCGTTGAAGAAATGGAGCTTCTGAAAAAATTCCTCGGTCGCAAGCCGAACAATAAAGCGTTCTTGAAAGAGCTCGGGCTGTAGATAGCTACTTGCGATGACCCCGCGTAAAAAGCCCCAGTTTCATTTGGGGCTTTTTTGTGTATCGTCGTTGCAGGTATCACTCAAGATTGTTTCTCTTCGTATGAAAAACCTCCTTACCGATATCTCATTTTGCGGAGCATTTCTTTATGTTCATAACAAGGGTTGACACAATATACCCCATGGGGGTATTATGTATGAGTATGAAAAAAGAAACCAAGCGAAAAGTACTCCGTCGGCTCAAGATCATTGAAGGGCAAGTTCGAGGGCTTGAGAACATGGTAGAGAACGACACTTATTGTGTTGATGTCATTACACAGACATCAGCGGTGCGACAAGCGCTCTCTTCGATCGAAGACGTCATGCTCGAAAACCACCTTTCAACGCACGTCGTCGAGCAAATGAAAGGTGGCGCACACAAAAAAGCAACCGAGGAAATGTTGGCGATTTATAAGCTTTCAAAGAAACGATAACTCTTACCATATATGCAAACAAAATATCTTATTATAATCATTGTTGTGGTCATTCTCGCGTCGTTGGCGCTTATCCCCTTCTTAAGACAACAGAAGGGTGACAATAACAATCATGATGATGGTGCTGTCGCGGCATATGAAATATCCCCTAGCAATGTCGTGAAGAAAATACAAAATAATGAAAATATAATTCTCCTCGATGTACGAACACCGGAAGAGTACAAACAAGTACACCTTGAAAACGCGCTCCTTTTGCCCGTACAAGAACTGTCTCAGCAATCTCTCACCGCGGTCGGCTTGGGAGAAAACGCAAAGGACGAGGAAATTATTATTTACTGCCGAAGCGGAGCGCGAAGCAAGACTGCCTACGACGTAATGAACTCACTCGGCTATACCAATATCAAAAGCATTGCCGGTGGTATGACTCATTGGGAGGAAGATAAATACCCATTCACAGAATCAGGACCATATACATCGCCAGAAAACGCATCCTCTTCCGCGACGAGTACCTTGGAGGGCTAAAAGCATATTCCTTAAAAAATATCATTATGCAGGATCATTCTTGTTGTGAAGAAAAATCAAATAAACACACGGATATGCATGCACATAGTGAGCATGCGCACAAGGGAGCGGGAGGACACGGTGAGCATACGAAGTCAGATACCGGGCACTGCCATAGTGGCAATAGTGGAGGTCATGGTGGACATAGTGGACACGGCGGGCACGGTATGGGTCATGGATCGGCAGAGATGTTTCTGCGGCGATTTTGGATCGTGACATTCCTTCTCATACCACTCGTATTCACCAATGAAGCAATCGTAGAGTTCTTTGGGTTGCCCACATTCGCGCTCGGAAAATGGATAAGCTTCGCTATTGCAACGATCATCTTCAGCTTTGCGCTTATCTTTTTCAAACACGCGAAACACGAAATACAGGCGAAACAATACGGCATGATGACACTCGTATCGCTTGCCGTGGGTGCCGGTTACCTCTTCTCTGTTGCCTCAACATTCATCCCCTCTCTTAAGGCGGAGTTCTATCTTGAGATCTCAACATTAGTCTGGGTGCTTTTGTTTGGACACTACCTTGAAGCCCGCTCCGGTGCCGCCGCCGGTAACGCCTTGCAGGAAGTGGCGAAACTCTTGCCGAAGAACGCGCACGTGCTCACTGATGGACAAGAGAAAGATATCCCCGTCACCGAACTGACTGAAAACATGCTCGTACGCGTGAAGCCCGGGGAGAAAGTGCCGGCTGATGGCACCGTCACTGACGGCACCGCAAATGTAAATGAGTCTCTCATCTCCGGTGAATCAAAACCGATTGAAAAAACAAACAAGGCAAGCGTCGTTGCCGGCTCGATCGTACTTGATGGCACGCTCACAGTGCAACTGACACGTGTCGGTGAAAACTCAACTATCGGACAGATCCAGTCGCTCATTGCGCAAGCACAGAAGTCAAAACCACGCTCGCAACGACTTGCGGATAAAGCATCCGGTATTTTGACAGCGGTGGCGGGAGTAACAGCACTTTTGACACTTGTGGTATGGTCGGTCTTTTTAGGGCAACCATTCGTCTTTGCCGTGACGCTCGCTATTACCGTGCTCGTGATTGCGTGTCCACACGCGCTCGGACTTGCAATTCCCACCGTAACAACTATCACCACATCGCTAGCGGTGAAAAACGGCGTCTTTTTGAAAGACCTTGCAAAGATCGAAGAAGTGAAAAAGGCTGATTATGTCATATTCGATAAAACCGGCACGCTTACCAAGGGTGAATTTGGCGTTACTGACATTGTCACGCTGAACGATCATTCCGATAACGAGCTCCTTGCAATTACAGCATCACTGGAAGCACAATCGTCGCATATCATCGGCACATCAATTGTCGATGAAGCAAAGAAACGAAAACTTCCACTCCGTGAGGTTGCATCATTCAAAAACATTGCCGGTCAAGGCGTGCTGGGGACGATCGAAGGTACAGAGTATCTCGTAGGTAATGAGCGTCTGATTCAAGAACATGGCATTGAAATAAAGAATGCACAAAAAGCACTCAGCGACTTTGCGAAAAAAGGAAAAACACCCGTCATTATCGCCACGAAAAAGAATGTGATCGGCATTATCGCGCTTGCCGACACGATCAAAGAAGAGTCCCACAAAGCGATTGCGAAACTGCATGAGCTTGGGGTAAAAGTTGCGATGCTCACCGGTGACCATAAAGCTGTCGCGCAAGGGGTAGCCGATGATCTTGGCATTGATACCTATTTTGCCGAAGTACTGCCAAAGGATAAATATAAACACGTCAAAGAACTGCAAGAGAAAGGCAATGTGGTGCTTATGGTCGGCGACGGGGTCAACGACGCACCGGCACTCACGCAAGCAAACGTCGGTGTCGCGATCGGCGCCGGAACCGATGTTGCAGTCGAAGCTGGTGACGTGGTGCTCACCCGCAACAGCCCGCTTGATATTGCACGGCTCATCGTGCTCTCTCGCAGAGTCCACACCAAGATGATCCAAAATCTCGTATGGGCACTCGGATACAATATTGTGGCAATCCCCGCGGCCGCCGGTGTCTTTGCCTACTGGGGTTTCTTTCTTCGTCCCGAGGTTGGCGCACTGGTGATGAGTCTCTCGACGGTTATTGTCGTTGCCAACGCACTTACCTTAAAGCGAATTCAACTTACCATACTATAAAAAAAAAGCCCGGCATCTTACTATCAAGATACCGGACTCTGTCACCTCCACGCGACAAGCGCTTTTTGAACCTTTCTTCCAACGCAACGCGTTATGCAGAATGAAAGGTACCCACCCGCAAACAACATGAGAGTCATCTCTGCGGCCACCATAAGCAACAAGGCGGACAGTACCATCAATGCTACCGCATACTTTACCGGCGTCCTCAATGCGACCAATGCCACAAACCCCATAAAAGATTTCATGTGAACCCCCTCTCTACCATGTTAGAGAAAATTGTTTGCATCTATTGAAAATAGTAACTATAATATTACTGCACGTCAAGAGTTTCTCACCAACAACTGGACGCTGAAACCTTGCACACTTATGATTTGCCTTTTTAAAAACACGCGCTATACTAACCCTATGATACAAGCATTAAAAGATCATACTCCCCCCTTGAAGTTTTTGCTTGGGCTATCCTCCTTAGCCACCTTGTGGTGAAGGGTTCACCGATGTTTACCGAAAGATACCATTAGGCAACCATCGGCAAGTCCTCCACCACAGCGGCTGGAGGACTTTTTCGTTGTTGAAAACACACGAATAAAAGAGCACTTTGACAACATAAAACAGGATACCTACCGATAACCAACCACCAACAAAGGAGAGGAGTGAGGATCATGGCAAGGCAGAACCAAAAGAGTCACCGTGTCATTTTTCTGGACACAACAGCACGAGACGGCAAGCAATCACCGGGCTGCAACTTTGGACCGGATGATACCGTCCGACTTGCACAACAACTCGTACGCATGCGGGTTGATGTGATGGAAGCGGGTTTCCCCGCCTCTCAGCTCGCTGATTTCGAAGCAGTGCGTCGCGTAGCAACTGAAGTTTCCGGTATTACCTGTGCCGCCCTGGCGCGCGCTCGTCGTGATGACATTGAGTGCGCAGCCCGTGCGTTTGAAAACGCGCTCAGTTCTCCGCGCATGCATATCTTCGTTCCTTCGAGCGAAGTTCACATGAGACGGAAGCTCAAGCGAGGAGAGTGCGATGTTATCAAGATGGCAGTCGACGCCATCCGATACGCGCAACAGCTCGGTATTGAGGACATCGAGTTCTCACCCGAAGACGCAAGTCGGACCGGTTTTGATTTTCTTGCTCATCTGGTAAGCGCCGCTATTGATGCCGGCGCGAAAACCATCAACATTCCCGACACGGTCGGGTATGCGGTTGGAACCGAGTTTCCGAACACGATCATCAAGCTCATGAGAGTGCTGGGAAACAAACAAAACGACGTGGTGATATCCGTCCACTGTCACAATGACCTTGGTTTGGCAACCGCAAATACTCTTGCGGGGTTGGCGGCCGGGGCACGACAAGCACATTGCACAGTGAACGGCATTGGAGAGCGCGCCGGAAACACACACTACGCGGAAGTGGTTATGGCGCTTGAAACGCGAAGTGATTACTACAGACTCGCGACGCGGATCAATACCCGCGAAATCGGACCGACCGCTCGCCTGCTTGCAAGCATTCTCGGGAAGCCGATTCCGGACACGAAGCCGATCATCGGGTCGAATGTGTTCGCGCACAGTGCCGGCATTCACCAAGACGGCATTATCAAGGATCGAGCGACCTACGAGATCATGACTCCGGAGAAAATTGGATGGCAAGGACAATCATTGCCACTTACCGGACAATCCGGTCGACATGGGGTCAGGCAACGACTGCTTGAAATCGGGCATACACTCGACGACGATGTATTCGAGTGTATGTTCACTGCGTTCAAAGAGCTCGCGGCAACAAAATCGTTGATACACAACGACGACTTGCACCTGCTCGTACAGGAAGCTCAAGCACATCAACACACCGAAAGGACCGGAATGATCAGGCTTCAGTGTGTCGATTACCACAAGATGAGAAACATTCACAGTGTGCTCATCAAAATGGCCATGGGCGACAAGACATTTGAAGCAAGTGGCACCGGTAATGGACCGGTGGATGCAACGTGGGATGCGGTACGCAACGCACTCACGCGAGAAAAAATGTGGCCGGGAGTTATTACTCTAGACTACTTTGAGGTTGGAAAAGGTTTCGGGAATACAGAATCACTCGGAATCGCCACCATGCGAATCACACTCGAAGAGAAGACCGGGTTTGGTCGTGGGGTTGATACAGACATCATCATGGCATGCGCAAAGGCAAATGTTGCCGCGCTGAATCACCTTTTCTACACCCCGATCGTGCTTCCCACTGTGGCCAGTAAGCCCACCACAATAGAGGTGCCGGTATCCTGATCGAGTCCACAAGACTCGAGCGAACCAAGTCCCCCCTTACCGCACTGCGGTTGGGGGACTTTTTTTATGAAGCAATAAAGGGTGAAAGAAGCGTCTCAACCCTAACCTTTTGCGTAATGTAACCATTTGTGTATACAATGATATATTATGACCGAGGAAGAAAACAGCGTAAATACGGGAGAAACGAGAACGATGCAAAATCTGATCCAAGACGCAGGCCGCGGAAACGAGGCGGCATTCCAAGAGATCTTTGAAAAGACCACTGATAGGGTTTTTTCATATGCACTCTCCCGAGTCCACGACCGAGATCTGGCAAGCGATATTACGCAAGAAACTTTTATCGACCTCTGGAATGCGCTGAAGAATTTTCAATACAAATCAGACGAAGCATTTCTCGGGTTTGTATTCATTATTCTAAAACGAAAGATCTATAAAAGTTATAAGACGAAAGACATGCTTACACTCGAAGAGAATATGATCAATGAGAGTTACGAAATGGATCCGGAAGACTACCGCTTCCTCCTCAAATATATCGGGGTGCTGAAAGAGCGCGATCAGGAAGTATTGCGACTGCGCTATTGGTCAGATATGACATTTAAACAAATAGCATCTGTGCTTGGAATTACCGAAACGAATGCAAAGGTCCTGCATCACCGTGCGGTGAAAAAATTACAAATATTACTTGAAAAATATGAACATGAGATCTGATATTGAAAAATTACTCCGACACGCCAAACCACGAGGCCTCTCTCCCGAGGAAAAAAGTTCCCTCTGGAGCAATATCAAGAATGGGATCGCCTCGGTGCATGGATCAAACGCGTATCGTCTTTATAACCTGAGTATCTTTCGTTACGCGTATTTCCAAAAAAGGAAGGTAGCGTTCGGTTTCATGGTGGCACTATTAACACTTGGATCGGGAATAACCGTAGTAGCGGCTAACGGCGCGAAACCGGGCGACATTCTCTTCCCTATCGATCTTGCTGCGGAAAAAGTGCAGATCGCCCTTTCAACCAGCGCAACCGGTAGAGATAATTTAAGAGTACAATTCGCACGAGAGCGACTCAGTGAGGTTCAATCGATCATCGAAGAGCACGAGTCATTGCCGGCACTGGTACCAAGCAATGTGAATACCACAACCGGCACAACCACGGCAGTAAACGCGAGTACCACCACAACGAAAGTAGATACTCCGGCGGAACAGAAAATGCGAGAACAAGAAGACCGAGCACTCGCCAGCGCGCGAGCATATCTTGAAGATGCCCGAACACAAGTCGAGATTGACGGTAACGTGTCATCAGTGGAAACGATTGACCGGCTTATCGACGAGCTCTCTACCATCTCGACGGAACGAGATCATCGAGAAAAGGAAATATCCGAGAGAAGCGAGCCATCTGAACATACTGAGACCGGTAACAAGAATGAGAACAAGGGCAAGAACGAAAAGAAGATCGAAAAGAACATCGATCCGGAAACACAGAATGATGAGGAAACTCACCACAGCAATAAAACTACCGACACAAAAACACATGAGGCTGATACGCATGAAAACGACCGAGAAGACGGACCGGGTGTACCGGATATATCTGAGAACAAACCAAAAGAGGAACACAAAGAAATAGTGAAGCGAGACAATGATACAAACGAACATCAAGAAATATCGGGGGAGGACAGCGATAAGAACGAGCACGAGGATGAAGACAATGAGGATGAAGGCGATGACATTGAGCATGGTAACGGAGGCACAAGCGTTCCTGTTGATACGACGCCACCACTGATCTCAGCAATAGGTACGGTAACCGGCACCACAACCGCAACGATCACCTGGACGACAAACGAGCCAGCCGATAGCACTGTCTGGTACGGAACATCAACCCCGCTTTCGATCGGAGGAACAACAGCATCGGGAGGAAGCGGAACCGCCACCTACACGATATCGGAAGTAGCGACACATAACACAGCAGCGGATTGTTGGCTCGTCATGCACGGCAAAGTATATAATGTAACAACCTTTATCTCTTCGCACCCGGGAGGTGTTCAACAGATAACTTCTCGATGCGGTACCGACGCCGGAACAGCATTCGATGCCATTGGTCACTCGGGAACAGCACAAAATATGCTCACCCCACTCTACATCGGAGATATTGGAGCATCCTCAAACACCGGTACGCAAACATCGACATCGCTTTCAGTGAGTAACCCGACGCTTACCATGAACCACACTGCGATCCTGCAACCGCTCACCGCAAACACCACGTACTACTATACGATCATTTCAAAAGACAGCTCGGGAAACACAGCGACTTCACCCGAGAGCTCGTTCCAGACACCATCGCAATGATATCGTCTATCAATAAAAAACACTCGATGCACAAAACATCGGGTGTTTTTTATTGACGACGTAAAGCGAGAAAGGATCCTTTATTTCAAAGCCAGCAAGGTAACATAATCAACGAACTCCGGAAGACTCGATCCACTCGCCCGAATCGCTTTTGGGAGAAGAGACTCTTCGGTCAATCCGGGGAGACTGTTCGATTCAAGGATATAAATGCCGTGATCTGAAAGAATAAAATCAGATCGCGAATAGTGGCGCAAACCAAGGGCGCGATGTGCCTGAACAGCAAGTCCGCCAATCGTACGAGTCGCCTCGTCATGTAGATCTGCCGGGCACACTTCCTGCGCTTCGCCACTGTACTTAGCTTCATGATCAAAAATATCAGCACTGTCCGGCAAAACGACTTCGACGAGTGGCAGTGGATAGAGATCGTTGCCATCCGAACTTTCAACGACCGAAGCGGTGACCTCTCTTCCGGCAATATATTCCTCAACGACCACGATCGGTGAATAAGTAAGCACTTCTTGTACCGCACTCAGCAGGTCATGAAAATCTCGTACCAATGAGACACCAACTGATGACCCCGCGGCAAGCGGTTTAACAACATACGGACCGGGCATTGATCGAATGATCCGGAATATGGAATCAGGCACATCACGCTTCTTATCAACGATCCGACATTCGGGTGTTAGTAATCCCGCTTGCCTGAAGTAATATTTTGAAAGTGCTTTGTTCATCCCGATTGCCGATGAGAATGCCCCGGAGCCGGTATAAGGCACGCTGAAATGATCGAGGGCTCGCTGTACCTTGCCGTCTTCACCATACTCACCATGAAGCGCGTTGAATACAACATCAACCGTCCGCGAGAGTTTTTCCGGATTGGTCGGATAACCATTCATGCTCCACTCCCCGTCCTTGGTGATCAATACGTCGAATGGGTCGTATCGTTCTTCTGTCAAATTCTCAAGCACCGAACGACCACTTTCAAGTGATACATCATATTCAGAACTGACCCCTCCGCGAAGTACTCCTACTTTTATGTTCATATTGTGTGCGATTATTCTATCAAAAAATTATCGTTCTTTTAATTTCCTTAGTTGTGCGTCTTCAGTTTTGAAGCAGCATACTCAAGCGTACCAGCTGTCTTCTTACCGGGATTAAATATCTCACGCGGGTCGAAGATCTCCTTCAGTTCACGGAAAAGTCGGCACACTTCAACACCATACTGTTGCGGGAGAAACGGTGTGCGCATGATCCCGTCATTGTGTTCACCGGTCATTGAACCACCATATTCAAATACGAGCGTATAAACCTTTTCCGCGATCTCGGGAATGATCTTACGAACCTCCGGCAAAGAAAGATCCATAAGAGGAATTATGTGGAAATTGCCATTGCCGATATGCCCGGCAATATTATAGATCATGTACTGCTTGTATTGATCAAGTATGGCGTTAAGTTTTGGGAAAAATTCCGGCAAACAAGCGGGCGGAACAATAATATCATCAATAAATGCGGCGGCGTTCTTCCCTTTTGTCTTGTGTCGCAATAAATTAAAGCTCTCGCGCCTGATGAGCCAGTACTCCTTCGCTTCTTGCGGATTTTTGATCACCTCAAGATAGCGTGGCGAATAATCCTGCAAGTCAATTGCCAACTGCTGTGCCTTTTTCTCAAGCTCCACCGGATCATCGCCATCAAACGTGATCTGCAGAACAAGCTTCGGGAACCCTTTTCGTATGATCGACCACGCTTCAGGAATACCATTCCACGCAAGCGTGAACAAATTCTTAATACCGAGCTTTTTCATCAACTCAAAGGCGAACTTAACCGCGAGACGAAGCGTTTTGTCATCGTAGGACTCGAATGTTGTCGGGTTATGCTTGAGTACTTCAAGCGTCAGGTCACCGAGCCGAGACAGATCATCGAGGAAGAGCACCATCATCTGCGAGTGCTTCAGTGGACGAATAAGTTTAAAATCAACCTCAGTAACAATGCCGAGTGTCCCCTGCGAGCCGGTGATGAGTTTTGTCAGATCAAAGACCCCTTTCTCTTTGTCATAAACATTCCACAGATAGTAGCCTGCCGAGTTCTTAGAAACTTTCGGCTTTGCATTTTGCAAAAGATCATAATTGTTTGAAACAAGCTCAAAAACCTTTTTATAAAGATCACCCTCGAAATCACCCTGCGCCATTTTTGCATTCAACTCATCCATCGAAAGCGGGCGTACCTCGTACTCATTCCCGTCGGCAAAGATAACCTTGAGTGAACGGATGTAATCTTCCGTTTTTCCATACCGGAGTGTCAACTCACCACCGGAGTTGTTGGAAATAATACCACCAACTGAGCACAATTCGCGAGACGCCGGATACGATGGCATCAAGAGATCGCGCGCTAACGTTTTTTTCTCAAAGTCACGATAATACGCACCCGGTTGCGTTTTGATCGAACCTTTAATGACCGGATTAGTGGGGTCGGTGTAGTCTTGCGCATCGGAAACATGATTGAGGTATTTCGTGCTATCAATCGAAACCGATTCGGTCAACGCCCCGCCATCCATACCGGTCCCCGCGGCACGAACCGAAAGCGCAACACCATCGTGATCATTGGCGAAGGTGACCAAATGCTTGAGATCTTCAACATTCTTCGGAAAGACAACGACGCGTGGCTTTACCTCGAACAACGACGCGTCGTGCGAGTGAATATCAATTTCTGTCGGCGTATCGGCAACATCTCCCGCGACAACCTTTTTGAGCTCCTCTTTTATATTCTCCATTGGTTTCAGTATACCGCGTAATCGATGAGAAGTAGTGTTGAAAACTTGCCCAAGCACCAAAAATACACATTTTGTCACTTTTTTATTGCCATTTTTTGAAAGTTATGGTATTGTGACGGTTGCCTTTCACAATCAGGCTAGATTTTGAACATTATCTTGTTACGCACTTCCTCTCTCCGGGGAGCCGGGGAGATTTTTTTAATGAAAGACAACCTCAATAGTATGGAAATCAGAAACATCGCCATTATTGCCCACGTCGACCACGGGAAAACCACGCTCGTCGACGCGATCATGCGCCAATGCGGCGCCGAAGAAGCGGGAGCCACCATGGACAGCAACGCGCTCGAAAAAGAGCGTGGCATTACCATTTATTCAAAGAACGCGGCGATCACCTATAAAGGTACCAAGATCAATATCGTCGATACCCCCGGGCATGCTGATTTCGGCTCAGAAGTGGAACGCGTACTCCGTTCCGTCGATTCAGTTCTGTTGGTCGTTGATGCTCAAGAAGGGCCTATGCCCCAAACAAGGTTCGTTCTGCAAAAATCGCTCGCATTGGGTCTTCGCCCGATACTTGTGATCAATAAGATCGACAAACCGGCAGCTGACCCCGAGCTCACACACGATAAAGTCTTCGAACTCTTCGCCGAACTCGATGCCGACGACCAGCAACTTGATTTCCCGGTCATTTATGCGATCGGTAAAGAAGGTGTGGCAAAGCGCAACCTCGCTGACGATTTCAAAGACATCACACCGCTCCTTGATATGATCCTTGAAAAGGTGCCCAATGGCGCAGTAGAGACCGAATCAATATTTCGTGCTCAACCATTCAATCTCGCCTATGATAATTTTCTTGGCAGGCTTGCGATCGCGCGCGTCTACAGTGGTTCGGTACGACCAGGAGAAACGGTGTACATCAAAAAACCTTCCGGCGATACCGAGCGCGGAAAGATCACCAAACTGTTTACCTTTGACGGCATCCGACGTGTCAACGCGGAATCTGTCAGTGTTGGAGATATCGCGATCATTGCCGGCATACCAAACATCTACATCGGCGACACGATCACAAGTGACCAAAACACCCCACTCCTTGAGACGATAGCAGTCGACGAACCGACCATCAAACTCAATTTTCTTATCAACGACTCCCCTTTCGCCGGACGCGAAGGAAAATATGTGACCAGCCGCCAGATCCGCGAACGGCTTGAAAAAGAACTCGAAGTGAACGTCGGTCTGCGTGTCGATTTTGACACTGAGAGTGCTGAACGATTTACCGTCTACGGTCGCGGAGAACTCCATATCGCCATCCTTATCGAGAATATGCGCCGCGAAGGATACGAATTGCAAGTTTCGCAACCGGAGGTCATCATCAAGGAGATCGATGGACGCAAACATGAACCGTTTGAGGAACTCGTCATCGATATCCCCGCGGAAGCACAAGGCAGTGTCATCGAAAAGCTTGGTACACGCGGAGCGATCATGACGAATATGGAAAATCACGAAAACCGTGTTCTCCTCACCTTTGAAGGACCAAGCCGAGGACTGTTCGGTTATCGCAACAAGTTCATTGTCGACACCAAGGGTGAAGGGATCCTCGCTCATCAGATGATCGGCTACCGCCCATACGCGGGAGAGATCGAACGACGGGAAGCGGGCTCCATGATCTCGCAAGTGACAGGAAAGACGCTCGGTTACTCACTTGCAAACCTGCAAACTCGCGGAACACTCTATATCAAAGAAAATACGGAAGTTTACGAGGGTATGGTCATCGGCAACACTTCAAAAGGTGAGCAGATGATCGTCAATCCAACCAAAGGGAAGCAACTCACCAATATGCGCGCCGCGGGAAACGACGACTCTATCAAGCTCGTTCCACCGACGCCGATCTCCATCGAAACAGGGCTCGAGATCATGGCAAAGGATGAGTATCTTGAAGTAACACCAAAAAGCGTGCGCCTGCGCAAACAACATCTCACCGAGATTGCCCGCTCACGAGCACGAAGAAAATAAGAGAACAAATCGGATCGGACGTGTGAGAGCGTTTCGTTTCGCTTGACTTCACACGCTCACGCATCGCTCACTCTCCGCCACTCATAAAGAAAACTGCTCACCCCCATCAAACACCTCCACTTACCATGCGACCACTTACCATAGTTGTGTGCGGTCGCACACAACTATGGTAAGTGGTCGCAGACTAGCAAGCGAAAATTTTGAAGTCGTGAAGTTGTCGTGGAGTTTTGGAACCGTGGAAAATGACATACAGCATGTACGTAATACACCTATGCTTGGTTGACACACATATTTTATGGCGTACTATTTTATGAGGAAATATTTGTTCAACTCGCAGTCAATGAAAAATTAAGTTAGCGAACCGCACAGGAGGATCACCTATGTGATACGTACGAAGAACAAGTCTGCTTGATCTCAGTTGCGAGCATCGCTCGCGAAAAGTCGGCGCTTTGCCGATACCTACCACAAGGAGGGTAACTTCGCCCTCCAGGAGGAGAAGCAATGAGTTCCACCGTTGAAACTGCAGAAGCTGCACAAGCTGAATTGGATCTGGGGATCCAACAACAGGACACCTGTCTGCACCAGCAGTCAGACGGTCTGTGCGGTCTCTGCGGGCAAGAGATCATCTACACCTTCCCAGACCCCCGTGACGAGTTCCTGTCCGACATGAACTGGGAGCGGCGAAACATCGGTCGGATGTTGCTCTGTGCTCGGTGCAACGGATAGTTCGTTCGACCCACACCCCCATCTGTCAACCGGCAGATGGGGGCTTTTTTAGTAAGGAAAGTAAAAGTTGCGGTTGCGCGAACAACAACAAGTATGTTATAATTGCCGGCATGACAGCATTGCACGCACTTATATTCGGCATTATTGAAGGCATCACCGAATTCCTGCCCATCTCCTCAACTGGACATCTCATCCTCGCGGGAAAGATTCTTGGATTGTCGGCAACGGATTTTCAAAAAAGCTTCGACATTATCATTCAGCTCGGCGCGATCTTGGCGGTTGTTGTCTTGTATGCAAAAACACTACTGAAGGTCAGTGTACTAAAAAAACTTATCGTCGCGTTCATTCCCACGGGTGCCATCGGCCTCGCACTCTATCACGTGGTAAAAACTTATCTTCTCGGCAACACTAATGTTGTGCTGTGGTCACTTGCTCTCGGCGGTATTGTGCTTATCGCCTTTGAGCTCATTCATAAGGAGCCGACAGAGCCAACAAAAGACACCAGTAAGGATATCGAGGCAATCTCTTACGGCAAGGCGTTTGTGATCGGCATTTGTCAATCGGTCGCCATCATTCCCGGTGTTTCGCGCAGTGCGGCGACGATCATCGGCGGACTCGCGCTTGGCATTGACCGAAAAACCGTTGTCGAGTTTTCATTCCTCCTCGCCGTTCCGACCATGCTTGCCGCAACAGGGCTCGATCTGGTAAAGAACGCGGGTGCGTTCTCCAGCTCACAATTTGACGTCCTTGCGATCGGTTTTATCGTTTCGTTCGTTGTCGCAATTGCGAGCATTAAACTTCTGCTCGGCTTCATCAGGCGGCACGATTTTACCCCCTTCGGCATTTATCGCGTGTTGCTCGCGATCGCTTTTTGGATTATTATTTAAATACCAGTCATCACTATAATGAACATACACCCAATTTTTGTACACTTCCCGATCGGCTTACTTGTCGTTTACGCGCTTATTGAACTATTTGAATCGAAACGCTTCCGCACGTCCGATGTATGGCTACGCGTTCGCGCCGTGCTTGTCATCGCTGGAACACTCGGTGCGTACTTTGCACTCTCGACCGGCGAGATGGCTGAGCATATTGTTGAAAAAGAGCGCGATGTGCACGCTCTTATTGAAACGCACTCTCTCTTTGCCGGCCTTTCAACGGCCATCTTTTCGCTTTTAGCGGTCACGTACCTTATACAGATCGCGGCAGGATCCTTACTGAGAACAAAACCGCTCTTTACCCGGCCTGCCGTTGCTCAACTCGGGCGACTTTTGCAAACGATCGCTCGCATCGTGCAAAAACCGATCGTCATTCGGATCCTCGCGCTCTTCGGTCTTGTTCTGATCACGATCACCGGGGCCCTCGGAGGTGCTATTGCCTACAGCCCCGACGTTGATCCATTCGTTCACACTATCTATTCCCTCTTTTTCTAATATTCCACATTGACTATTGCATACCATTTTGCTATAAAATATCGCAATAAGTAGAATGTATGCGTCGAATACGTTTTTATTTATTTATTAAAAGTAGATAAGCAAGTACGTTTCGCACGTATATACATTTCAACGATGCAAACTAATGATAGCCCGCGCCAAATGTTCCAAGGAAACTGGAAATGTAGCGATTGTGGTGGTGAAATCACCGAGCTCCCGTTCCAACCTGACCCTGAGCGCACAGACAGCTTGAAGTGCCGCGATTGTCATCGCAATTCACGACCACGACGCGATGGATTCCGCGCACAGCGCCAAATGTTCCAAGGAAACTGGAAATGTAGCGATTGTGGTGGTGAAATCACCGAGCTCCCGTTCCAACCTGACCCTGAGCGCACAGACAGTTTGAAGTGCCGCGATTGTCATCGCAATTCGCGATAACACGAACGACACACCAAGCAAAGGAAAACACCTCTTGTCACTTCAGCAAGGGGTGTTTTTGATTGAATGTACCATATAACCATTTTTGATAAAGCGAGTCTGTTGGTATAATAAAAACATTATGAAAATACACTCTACGCACCTGCCGGAGCTCGGCGTCTCGTTTGCTTCGGGTAAGTCAGTTTTGCCTCAATGCTCAATTTATTCAATAACCATATTAAATCTCTGACATGACCGATAGTATTGCAAGAACATGGCATGATCGACCACTTCAAAAGATTGCTCGAGAATTTTCCTCGGACACGGAGGTTGGATTAACAAAAGCTGACGCGCAAAAACGTCTCGCAGAGGAGGGAGAAAATATTATTCCCCGTCGTGCGAGCGAGTCATGGTTTATACTTCTTATTCGACAACTACGGAGTCCGCTTGTTTACATTCTCCTCATCGGAGCAGGATTGACCGCGTTTCTCTCCGACTGGATCGACATGGCCGTCATCCTCGCGGCCGTTGCTATCAATATTGCGGTTGGTTTTGTACAAGAGTACCGATCAAATCATATTTTAGAATCACTCCGCAAAGCTGTTCGTACTGTCGCTATCGTTATCCGTGAAGGAAACTATCTCGAGATCGACGCGCGGTTTGTCGTTCCGGGTGATATCGTCGTACTAAAACAAGGGTGGCGAGTCCCGGCAGACGCACGACTTATCACGGCACGTAACCTCGAGGTTGATGAGTCGACACTTACCGGTGAATCAACGAACATTCACAAGGAACCACTGCCCGCCCTCGATAAAAGCGCAGCACTCGGCGATCGACGCAATATGGTATTCATGGGTACAACGGTCGAACATGGAAGCGGCAGAGCGATCGTTGTTGCCACCGGCGCCCATTCGGTATTCGGTGACATCGCACTCGCAACTCAAGAAGTTGTAGACGACCCAACACCGTTGCAACAACGCATGAAGGGGCTTGGTACATGGCTCTCAATTTTCGTCGGGGCGATCTCAGTGGTGATCTTTACTATCGGGATCGTTGAAGGACACACGATCGAAGAAATGTTCACCACCGCAATCGCAGTGGCAGTTGCCGCCATTCCCGAGGGGCTTCCGGCTGCGATCTCGATCGTTCTGGCGATCAGCGCTGAGCGAATATTGAAAAAGCGCGGTGTTGTCAAACGACTGGTCGCCGCGGAAACCCTCGGATCGGCATCGGTCATCTGCACCGACAAGACCGGAACGCTCACTGAGGGAAAGATGCGCGTCGAAAAGATCATCACGAGTGGCGACGAACGCGAGATCTCTTCAGCGCTTGCACTTGCCAATGAAGCGATCATCGAACGCAGTGAGGAGAAAAGAGTGATCCGCGGAGAAACGACCGACTGCGCGAAAATGCAAAAATTCTTCGACGATGGCGGGGATCTCGATAAACTTCTGACGCGTTTGCCACGTACCGGATTCCTGCCGTTTGATCCGGTGAAAAAATACTTGGTCTCTCTGCACAGTGGCGGACCAAACACTTCACGGATCTATGTCAGCGGTTCACCGGAAGCACTGCTCCGTCTTTCTTCTCATATCGCATCACACGATACCCCCGTACTACTGGATACCGCAAAAAAGGACGCGTTTATCGCCTCGTATGAAAAGTTTGCCACGGAAGGATACCGCGTCATCGCGTTTGCGCGCAAAGATACTCCAACATCGGTAGACAACATTGTTGAAGGAGCAACGATCAAGGATGACTACGCGCGTGGCTTCACTCTGCTTGGACTCGCCATTCTCCGTGATCCGATCCGTGAAGATGTGCGCGAGTCGGTTACAACCGCGCGCCATGCCGGCATACGGACTGTCATGCTCACTGGCGACCATATTCTGACCGCCCGCTCGATCGGTGCCGAGCTTGGTTTTGCCACACATAAAGGAGCGGCGATCGAAGGAGCGGCGATCGAAGATCTTACTGACGCCGAACTCGATATTCTCGTTGGAAAAACGTCTATCTACGCGCGTGTCAGCCCCGAACATAAACTGCGAGTCGTATCCGCGCTCAAACGTACCGGCAACGTGGTGGCAATGACCGGCGACGGGGTCAACGACGCCCCGGCGATCAAGTCTGCTGACATTGGAATCGCGGTTGACGCAGGAACTGATATTGCCAAATCGGCATCAGACCTGATCCTGCTTGATAATAGTTTTTCCGTCATTGTATCAGCGATCAAGGAGGGGCGGATCGCTTTCGATAATATTAGAAAAGTTACGGTGTTTCTGCTTGCCGGATCATTCACGGAAGTTATTATGGTTCTCGCTTCGCTCATTTTACATGTCCCCTTGCCGGTAACTGCCGCGCAGATCCTCTGGACGAACCTTGTTGCCGATACGTTTCCAAACGTCGCGCTTTCGTTCGAGCCGGGCGAAAATGACGTCATGCGTCGAAAGCCGAAAAAAAAGCATGAGCCACTCCTTGATGCCGAAGCGAAAGTGATCATTTATATTGTCGGTATCCTTACTGATCTCATTTTATTATCAGTATTCCTCGTCTTGTTGAACGTATCCGCGTTTGATATCACCCGCATCCGCACGATCGTCTTTGCGACACTCGGCCTGAGTACATTCTTCTACGTCTTTTCGGTCAAATCACTTCGCAAACCGCTCTATAAAATAGATATTTTGAGTAACACAAAACTGGTGTGGGCAACACTCGTGGCATTTGGAACCATGGTCGCTGCCATTTATGTCCCTTTGCTCAATACTGTCGTAAAGACTGTTCCCCTTCATACTCTTGATTGGGCCATCGTCATTGGGCTTGGATTGATCGAGATCATTGCCATCGAGATCGCCAAATGGTGGTTCATCCGAAAGAACGCGACGCCGGCACTCGCTTGAAATACTTGAAGTGAAAAGTATAATGGCTAGAGAGTGATACCACCCCAACAGAGAGGAGGATGCGACCATGGAATTTTGGATCCTGAAAGATGAGGAAGTATGGCTGAAAGAACACGCGCAAAAAGATGCGTGCCTGTGGCGATGCCGTAAGACCAATGATATCATTCGGTTCACCAAAGTACGCCATGCGGTGAGATATGAGCGTGAAAGAGGTGTTACGTTCGTCGAAAATGACGTGATGTATCCGACATGCCACGAGTGTCACGAGCATTTAGTCGCGGTACATGCCAAGGACGGCACACCGATTGACCAAGATGCGATCACGAAAATGACGTGAAGCATACACCCCGGCATCTTGAAAAAAAAGATGCCGGGGTTTTTAATATATTCCCTTCTATTTAAGACTTGACGTTATTATATAATAGTTTATCCTAGCCGATACAATATTACGATAGCTATGTGCGACCATAGAAAACTATCGTAATTAGGCAAGAAAATGAAAAATTCTTCCCAAGATAAGGGAACAACAGAATCTTGGGGAGATAAACAAAAGTAATACCAGAGCTCATAAAAAAGGTCGATACATTACAATATACAGCGCGATCAGCTTGTATTCATCTTTCCGGAAAAAGTAAAATGTTTGAAATGACAATGTAAATTGGAATACTATTTGTTGACCGCAAAAACAATTATGAATAACGATCCATTTGATGATTATCTCGAAAATAACGACGATGAATTAGAGTTCGATGATGATGAAGAAGATCTATTCATTGATGACAAGATATTCGATGATAATTCGCCTATCTCCAATGATTGGGACGATGACAATGACTACTAGGTAGTCTGAAACGTACTATACACCGACCAACTTTCGAGAGATTAAACCACAGACAATAAGAAAGCGCCGTATCCCTCAAGAGAGATACGGCGCTTATTTCTTCTCATATGTCCTTATCCGCGCGATATTGGAATTTCTCTTTCGAGAAAACCTCACACGCGGCCATGGCAAGCACTGTATTGGAATTTCCCTTTCTAGAAAACCTCAAGCACTTACTCAGACATCTTCCTACAACCTACCTACGGTGTCGCCGTGGCGGAAAACAGTGCCTCCGCCGCCCAACCGGGCTCACCGGGGCGCATTGCGTCATTCATGACAACTCCCAACGCATCGCGAGATGCCTTGCTCTTCCGCAGACTTCTGGCGATGTTCTTCACGAGCACGGGCTCATCAGAGCCCGCGAGGATGAGCCTCACCTCGCCATCCGTCGACCTGGGGTCAATCGGAATGTAAACGATCTCCCCGTGTCCATCTACCCTCGTGAGGTCACGCGGGAGCGAAAACGGGAACGAAACCGCTCCCAAGTCGGCGAGCGCCTTGTCACGCTCGCTCATCATGCGAGAAATGGTGGAGCTCTTCTCGCTAATGGCCTCGTCCGCTTCCGCGAACAACGCTTCGGCGCGATCGGCGCGCATCGACGCCTCTTCGGCGTGATCACGAACTGCCATGATGGAACCCCGGAGCCCTTCGTGCTCCGCGCGAAGCTACTTCTTCTGGCTGCGATGGTTCATTGCGACGAACAGGAGAAGCATTGCAATCGCAAAGAGCCACCCTTCCGGCACAGTGAAGTTCCGTGCGCGCGCAACAACAGACGCGACCGTGAGCGGCTCTCGCTCCGGCGGTGTCAACTTAGCGATGATCATGTCGATTCCACCGCTTAAGCTGTCAATCCTTTCCCCGAGCGCGGTAACCGCCCCCTCGAAACTGCGAGACGACGCTAACGAGTCGGAGAGCGACTCCCTCAATGTTGCGATCTGCGAATCCATTTCGGCAATCTTGGTCTTCGCCGCGACGACGATCGGCAACGTTGCAACGTCGAACATTTTCGTCTCGGTAAGTACGTACCGCCCGCCGTCACGCTTGAGCGTGACGTTCATCGGCAACGTCACCGTGTCGGGAGTCGCCGTTCCGTCATCGGAACGGACGATGTAAGTGCCACTCACGCCACTTCGCGCGGGAGCATACCAGATGCCCGGCTCAAGATGCCGAAGAGAGTCCTCCGAGCAGTCGATCTGCATCGTCTTGCAGAATCCGGTGAGCCACTCCTGAAACGGAGCACTACCGCGGTAGAACTGATTCCACACAGCCCACGCACTGCCACCGGCGGGAACATCGAACTCCTCCACCGAGACAACCGTGAGGTTACTCATCGAGTCGGATCCGGTCACAGAACCACTACCCGTTGTCGCAAACGCCGATACGGCGAACAGCAACACTGCAACCACTGTGAAAATCGTTTTCATGATCATCTCCTTGTGTTGTGAGTACTTCCTTGGTTGAAGAATGTCCTGCGATTTGATCTCCTTTCCTTCGTAAGTAGGTTTTTAGTTGTGATGTACTGTATATTAAATCATTGCGACGGCGAACAAGGGTTTTCACCCTCAAATCCAGCCGTTTTAAGCATTTCAGCGCAATGGAATAATTTCGTAATCTTGGCTTGTTCTACACCAAGTCATCCTTTTTGTCAACCCCAACACCTCACACCCTACTGGAGACTTTTAGCAAGGACCGTCCTTGCTAAATTTGCTCTGAATAGTGTTGCGGGGCAAACAAAAAAAGGGGCACTATCCCGCTCACGCGGAATAGTGCCCCAAAAAAGTGTTGATTCAGTGGGCAACAATGCCCTGTGCAACGGAATGATCCGTTGCGGCGACCTGACCAACAGTGTTCCCGTTGCCATGGACGGTCGTGTTCTGTACCGTTCCATGTGGCGCAACGATGTGCGGACCGGTATTGGTGACGTTGTTCACTCTGGTCACTGTCGAATGCCTGCTCTGGTCGACAAGCGCCGAAGCACTGGCGTCGGCATCAGACATACTATTTGAGTTTGAGTATGCCGTACTCATGCCACCAGTCGCATTGGCGTTCCCACCAGCGACATCGCCAACATTACCACCATAGCCAGAGCCACCGTGTGCAGTGACCCTGGGATTTGCCGTAGCATTTCCACCCGACCCGCCGCTACCACCTTGCGCGGTAACCGGACCGGTATAACTCCTGCCACCAGAGCCGCCGTGTGCGGTGTTGGAAACATCACCAACACCAGACGAACTGGTACTCCCGGCGACGTTGATCGCGCCGGTCGTGGCACCACCCGCGGTGTTCGTCGTGTTCACCCGCAGAGCGCCATCGGCAACAGCAACTCCCCCACCGGTGGCATCACCACCATGGCTTGTCGAGGTCGGGTTTGCCGTGACGGTCGTGTCGCCACCATTCACCGCTCCGCCGTTCTGGGTCGGACTAGCGGTCTGGCTTTGGTTCGCAGTCGCACTGACCGCGCCATCAGCAAGGTTCACGTTCGCGTCACCGCTCGTCGCGGAAACACCGTCAACCGATCCACCCTGCCCACCGGCCACATCACCAACATTACCGCCGGTACCACCTTTGCCTCCTGTCGCGGTCTGATCTTGCGACTGATCACCGCCGGTATTGGTGAGCGTTATACTCTTATTGTACGTCGGCGGAGTGAGGTTGGTTCCGAATGCTCGCGCCGCTTCCACGTTGCCTGTCGCAATCGCTTGCGCCGCGTCAACATTGCCCTGCGCGGTCACGCGCGCCGCTCGCTCGTTGCCTTTGGCAATCTCACGCGCGACAGTTGCGTTACCAAACGCGGTCGCGATGGCGGCACCGGCACCAACGCCGAAACCGTCCACCATAGATTGCCCCCAACTGGTGCCACCGAAGCACGCCTGGCCAATGGGAACATTGCCAACGAACGTGTAAGTACAGGCGCCCTTGGGACCGCCATCGAACCCGGTCCCGGTGTCAACCACCAGCGACCACACATCGTGATCTTTGGCAATCTGCGCCCCGGGACCTTTCGCCTCCGGAACGAACATCTGTGAGTGCGCACACGCGCACAGCATCATCACTGCAACTGCCGTGGAAATTTTCTTCATCACTCGTCTCCTTTTGGAAGTGACCTACGGTTGAACATTTTCAGGGAAACGCCCGATCTGCATGACCGTGATCGGGGGACCAGTATGCGGTACCGCAAGAGCACCGACACCCATCCACACGCGTCGACCGGGAATCACACCTCTGGTTTCCACCAGCTTGGTCCTAATCCTGGTCGATGGAGCAAGAGGCTTTTTCGCCGGCGACTCTTCCACCGCCGGTGGTGACTCCTCGGACGGAGACATCTGTGCGTCACTCTCGATAACATTTCCACACCACAGCGAGAATACCGCACTATCTCCGATATAGGCAGTCAGCTCCGGAATACCATCACGTGTTTTCGCACACGGTGGCGCACCACCGCGGTGCCATGAGCTGAACTCCCCCTCCTCGTTCACTCGTTCGATCGGCGGAACGGTTTCCGCGCCCCAGGTGCAAACCTCGATCGAGGTTACCGCCGCTTCAAGCTCTTGTCGCGAGGCAAAGTGATACCCCTGCCGATTGACACGATCGAGAAACTGCTCGATCGTCACAAAGGCATTCACTCCGAGCACTCCCGACTCGATATCGTCGAGAAGCTCGCCCACCGTTGTACGCGGGGAACATTCCACAAAAGGGTGCCACCCCGCGAACACCGGCAATGGCTTGAACATGACTCCCGAAAAAACAAACAGCCCAATTACGAACCCATACCTCATCATTACGCCCTCCTTTCTGCAGCACCTCTATGGCTGCAATCTGGTTATGCCGGTCATATGACCGATCAATATTGTCTGGACGAAACACTACCACGGCCTGAGAATTAGTCAATATCTGCACAGATATTGACTAATTCAGAAAAGATGCCTATAATATAAAAAGACCACCCACCGAGGGGGAAGGAGAAACGCCATGAAGATGCAGTTGATGTTGAACGCTCTTATGGGATTCTCTCTTTTTTTCGGAATCCTGTGCGGGCTCATCAAGCTTCAGGACATTGCACGGTCAGTGCAATGTCAGACGAGCCAGCGACTGCGGTGTCGGGTCGTTAGAACCCTTTTCTCGTAGCCGCATGCATGCCTCGTCTCATCCGTTTATCATAGGATGGGGCGAGGCTTTTTTTTGCCCCTTGACGAAGGAAAGAGGTTATCGCTATACTGAGGATAGAACATTCTATAGCCCTTTCCACCCACCCCTTTCCATGGAGGACGAGATGCGTGCATGCATGAAGCTTGTAGTGTTTATTGGGATAGTCGCATCGATGGTGGTAAACACGAATGCCGCCCCGCTCAATACTGACCACGACACTATGGTTGTGTATTCCGGCGTCGTTGAGGCGATCATCGGTGAACATACCACCACTGCCAGTGGTGTTGAGCTCTGCATCATGGTAATACACATCAGGTCAGGTGCAGTAACACATGATGCTTTCTTTTTGGTGCCGGCGCCGGTCCGAGCGGAGATCAGTCGCTTTATCTGCAACGACCGTTATCTAAGATCGGTCAGTGCCGAACTGCAGAGCCATGTCGAAGCAAAGATCTGGATCACAGCACGTGATTTCACATCACAGGAGATCCATATTTTGCGATCACCGTTTGTCTCCGGTAATTGGATGGCACACCAAAAGGCGCTCAAATTTGGGATTGCAAGGGTGGTACACACTATCAACAAAGGGGAAGATGCGTCAGTAATTCTCCACTGCAAACTTCTCCAGAGAAGTAGCGAGAGTGCCGTCCCTTGGCTACAAAGTATCACGGTTGGCAACCGAACCTTCGTATTGGCAAACTAGCCAGCTAACGAAACGGTGGATGATAGAAGTATATACTTCTATCATCCACCGTTTTTTCTATTCCATCACCTCTTATTTATTCATATCGCAAAGCCTCAATAGGGCTTTTCCGCGATGCTTGTCGTGCCGGATAGATACCAAAAATAAGACCGACCGCAACAGAAACACCAATGGCAAGAAAAGCTGCAGAAAGTGGAAGTGAGAAATTCCATGATGTGGCAAGAACGACAGTGAGTATGAACGATGCCGCAACAGAAAGGAGGACACCAAACAAGATACCAATCAAACCGCCAGAGAGGGTCAGGAGTACGGACTCAACAAGGAATTGTGACAAGATATCACGATTTGTTGCCCCCAATGCTTTCCGCAAGCCGATCTCGCGGGTGCGCTCGGTCACCGAAACGAGCATAATGTTCATCACCCCAATACCACCAACCACAAGAGAGATCGCAACAACCGACGAGAGAAACGCGGTCAGAGCACCCAAAATCGTGCTGATCTGCTCAACAAGCCCTTGTTGTGTTTCTATGAAAAAATCATTTTCGGTCGAATCAGAAAGCTTATGTGAAGCACGGAGAGTCATCTCAATGTCACGAACGGTTCGCGACACCGCTTCAGGACTACTCGCACGTATCATAAGTTCGTGATAATAATTAATTCCGAGCAAATACTTTTGAGCAGTTGTATAAGGGACGACAACGGTATCATCAACATTCATAAAAGCCGCTTGCCCATGTGGCTCCAACACGCCAACAACCCTGAAATTTTTATCCTTTATCCTGATATTCTTTCCGACCGCTTGCTCTAACCCAAAGAGTTCGGTCTTTACTTTCGAACCAATAACTGCAACATTCGCATTGGCACGGATCTCGTTATCTCCAAAAAGTGTTCCGCTCTTCGGATAGACTTTAAACATCCTGCTTAAAAGTTCCACCGACCAACCAAAGGTCGTCGGGCGATACGTTTCTCCCCGATATGAAACTGAGCCGGAAACAATAACTGCCGGGACAGCTTCAATAAGGTCCGGCACATTACTTTTCTTTTTGAGCGCGACGACATCGGCGTTCTTGAGTGAATCGGCAAAGAGCGTATCGGCAAAATCAGACGGTCCGGACGGCTGTTTTCCGGGACGTACCACAATCGTATCCGCACCCATACCACCGATCTGATCAAGAATTAGATTCTCTGCGCCATTTCCGATCGAAACGATAAGAATGATGGAGGTTACGCCGATCACGATCCCAAGTATCGTAAGCAATGAACGAGTGCGATGCGTCCATACTGAGGTGCCTGCTGTTGAAAATAAATAACGAATCTTCATATTATTTGACGATTATTTGACGAAATGACGATGCTGGTCCTTTTGTTCAACCTTTCGGTCGCTCTCTATACGACCATCAACCAATGTAAGTATCCGCCCCGCGTACTCTGCGGTGTAGGTCTCATGAGTGATCAAGATGATTGTTTTTCCCTCACTGTGTAGCGCTTCAATGATCTCCATAACCTGCTCTCCCGACTTCGAGTCAAGATTTCCTGTTGGCTCGTCGGCAAAAACAACAGGTGGGTTGTTTACCAGCGCACGAGCGATCGCAACGCGTTGCCTCTCCCCTCCGGAAAGCTCTGCGGTGTGATATGAAATACGATGCGAAAGACCAACGGAATCGATCGCCTTTTCCGCCATCCCCTTCCATAACTTTTCCGGAATATCGGAATACAAGAGCGGAAGCATCACGTTGTCGATAACTGTCGCCCTTGCCAGTAGGTTGAACGCCTGGAACACAAATCCCATCCGTTTGTTGCGAACATGCGCTAACTCGTTTTGCGAATAGTCGTCGATCGTTTTCCCATCAAACCGATACTCTCCACCCGAGTTTCGATCCAAAAAGCCGAGCATGTGAAGCAATGTCGATTTTCCCGATCCTGAAGGTCCCATGATCGAAATAAACTCCCCTTCCTTGATCTGAAACGTTACGTCCTGCAATGCCGGAGTTTTTACCTTTCCGGTGACATAGATCTTTTCAAGATTGTGCGCTTCAATAAGAGCCATGATAGTGCCACTCGAAGAATTATTGTTCAAGCGGTGTCGTGATTACTTCATCTCCCGCCTTAATACCTTGCACGATCTCTATTCGTCCATCAGAATTAATGCGCCCTGTTTCGACCGGCACTGTTTTTACAACACCGTCCTGTAATAACCTAACTGTTTTTCCCGCATCTCCCGGGTTGACCGCACGTACCGGCACTGAGAGTACTCCTTGGAATTTGTCCACAATGATGTCTATATTGGCAGTCATTCCCGGTTTGATACGATCATCACTTTTATCAAAATAAAGTGTTGTCTTGTATGTTGGTACTCCTTGCAAGATCGTCTCTGCCGGATCGACCGAGACAACCCTCGCGCCGAATATAATGTCGTTATACGCATCGAGGGTGATGTTGGCATGATCACCCTGAGTGACATCAACAATATCAACCTCGGGGATATTAGCTTCTACTTTAAATTTTTTATCGGAAATGATCGTAACGATCGGTGATCCAACAGAAACGATCTGACCGTCTTTTGCATTCTGTTCGGTCACCACCCCGCTCATGGGAGAGCGTAGGACGGTCTTTGCGATCTGCGCTTGAATATTTTCCACGGTTGCCTCCGCCGACACAACTTGTGCCTCTTGGGCAGCAATATCTTCTGCAGTGGCAGATGCCTTGGTCAGTGAAAGCTGATCAATTGCAAGCGAAAGACTAGATTCTGCAGATAAGTACTTTCCTTCAACTGTCGAGAGGTTTACGACCACAGCATCAATGCTCGCACGAGCTGACGAAACACTGGATTTATACCCATCAATGGTCGTCTGCGATAGAGATGCATTCGCGGTAAGATCATTCGTTGCAAGCGCAACCTTATCAAGAAAATCACGAATCATTGCCAAATTTTTTTCAGAAAGAGCGATTAGCGGTTTTGGATCATCATTACCGATCTCAGATGCTATCGATGTACTCCACGAGTTCAGCATTTTCTCGACGGTAAATTTCCTCCACTCAACATCAACCTTGAGCTGATAGTCATTGATCGTATACTTGAATTTTGGATCGGAGCTTTTCGGGTTGTTAAAAAGTCGATCAACATTGTTGCGGATCGCGTCATCTGATTTCGAATAAGCACTTTGGATACTGTTCACAACGTCCTGTTTCGTAGTGCCGATCGCCACCTGCGCATTTTGCACTTTGGTCTCTTGTACCGCCACCTCCTCTGCTCGTGCGCCCGCCTTGAGTTTATCAAGCCCTGCTTTTGCTTTTTCAAGTGATGCTTCCGCCTGATGCAAAGACGCGGAAAGTTCCGAGGAGTCAAGTACAACAAGTTGCTGACCAACTGACACATGATCGCCAACATGCGCATACACCCCGGCAACCCGTCCCGGTTTTTCAAAACCAAGCGAAACATCGCTCACCGGCTTGACCCGTCCGGTAACGCTCACATCGAGCACAAAGTCATTTTCGGTAGCGGTCTCTGTTTGGTATGTCGGAGTAGTGTTGCGTGAAAAGAAGAACACGCCGATAACGATCACCACGATCACCACGATACTCCCTAGAAGTGTTTTCTTTTTGCGAGAAGTCATAAGAATAAGATAAAAATACTCTGTTAAAAGCTACTCCGCGCCAAGGACCGCATCGATCTTTGCAACGACTGATTCGTACGGTTCCGCGCCATTGATCACATCACGAGGGGTACCGTCAGACGAAATGATGATGCTATAGGGAGTGCCCTGTGCTCCGGAAGCGACTGCGTTCTGAATGCTGGCGTTTAATTGCTCCATGTAGGAATCGGCATGTGTTATACAATTCTCGAATGCAGTGCTGTCGACCCCCATGTCCTCAGCAGTGCTGGGTAAAAGTGAAAGATCAAGCCCATTATTCGACGGTGTTATCTCAAAGAGATTGTCCAAGTATTGCCAAAAGGTGTCTTCTCCGGCGAGTTTCGCGACGCATTCAGTGGCAACCGCCTCGGTCGGTGCTTGTGAGTGAAGACTCTGAATTGGAAAATGTCGAAACACCCACGCAACTTTGCCCTCTTTCCCATAGGTTTCCATCACTTTGTGAAGTGTGTTGTGAAAGACCTTACAGAATGGACATTCAATATCAGAATATTCAATAATTTTCACCGGAGCATTTGGATTACCAAGAATATGATCAGTAGCGGTTATCGGAGCGACATTGGCAATGTCCGGCTGTTGCTGTGGTGTTTCTGGCGTTTCTTGTGTTGCGACACCGACCGCGGCGGCCTCATTGCTATTCCCCGGGGCTTTTGTTCCGGATGTATAGATGACCGCTCCTGCGACGACAACCCCGGCAATAATGATCGCCAAGGGGATGAAATAAGCACTGCCTTTGTTTGATCTAGATTCTTCCATAGTGTAAAAAAATAAATGTTTAATAGCTCAATTATACACAGATAGCCGAAAAAGACCACTCATGTATATCACTATCCCAATACCAGAGAACACCGGGAAATGCTATACTTATCTACGATGAATAAACCGCTCAAGCATGGTTTCACCCTTATTGAACTTCTTGTCGTCATCGCGATCATCGGCATTTTAGCGTCGATCGTCCTCTCCAGCATCAACGCCGCTCGTGGGAAAGCAATGATCGCAAAGGCAAAAGCGGAATTACGCCAAGCGCAAAGCGCGATCGCTCTTCTCGAGAGTGACACAGGTAAGTGGCCTAATGGATGCCCGCCGGCAACTGTGACAAATCCCGAAGTTGCTCTTGACGCCGCCCAAGCGGGAATTAAACAAATGCCAGCGGTTCATGATAATGGTAACGGATGCGAGTGGACCGCGTCAGATATCGCCGCGTGGAACGGTCCGTATATGGATACCCCTGTTGACCCATGGGGAAACTCGTATGTATTTGATCCAGACTACCATGCTGACCCAACAACCGACCTGCGTAAGAATTGCCCTGCCGCAGGGAGCAACCCCGGGGTCCCATCTATTGTCGCTGTGTACTCCCCGGGACCAAATGGATCAGCAATGAATTCCTACGATTGCGACGACATCATCTATCCACTGTATTGAGATCAAATCTAAATCTGCAGATTTTTCACGTCTGCCAATACCTCGCTCGGATGCTCCGCCGGCTTTACTTTTTTATAGTGTTTGATGATCTCGCCATTTTTCCCAATTAGGAATGAATCGCGGCGAATACCCCTATATTTTTTCCCGAACATTGACTTTTCAACCACGACACCATAATGCTCTGCAATCGTGCGCCCCTCATCAACAAGGAGCGGAAATCCAAGCGAGTGTTTTTCACAGAACTTTTGGTGCGACTGTGCGCTGTCGCCGGACACTCCGAGCACGGTTACGCCAAGCTTGGCAAATTCCGCCACCTTTTCTTGAAACCTGATCGCCTCGACGGTGCACCCGGGTGTCATGTCTTTCGGATAGAAATAGAGCAGGACCATTTTCCCATGATAATCGGCAAGCCGATGGATCGTGCCGTTTTGGTCGGGAAGTTCAAAATCGAATGCTTGTTTGTTTTTCATAATACTAGAGAATTTTAGCTAATAATTCTTCCCTCCCCGCCCCTTTTGTGGCGGAAAAGGCAATGATATCACGTTCCGGGATGCCTGTCGTGACAGACAGATCCTTGGCAAGTCGATACCGCGCACCCTGCTTCATTTTGTCGGTCTTATTTGCCACCAAGAGAACACGGTGTTCATTTTCACGCAGAAGATCAAGCATATCGCGATCAAGCTCGGTAATGCCAACGTTTGCGTCGACGATCTGCACCACTGCGTTCGGTCGCGCATCAGGATCAGTGAGATACCAGATCATCATCTTGCGCAATTTCTCGCGCCGCTTCTCCGGGATCTTCGCAAACCCATATCCGGGAAGATCGACGAAGTATCGATCCCCATTCACTTTAAAAAAATTGATCTCTTGTGTTTTCCCCGGGGTCGCGCTCGACTTCACCAAACTCTTTCTCCCGGTGAGCGTGTTGATGACACTCGATTTGCCGACATTCGAGCGTCCGACGAACGCGATGTGTGGAACCCGCTCTCTCGTGATCGGATCGGTCCCGACAATCCCTTTGACAAATTCTGCACTCGTAATATTCATATCTTTAACAAATTACAGCCCAAGCATTTCACACAATTCCTTGCTCGGTTCCCACGGTGGATCAAAAGTGACCTCGACGCGGACATTCTCCGGCGCGAGTGGCGCGAGCGCTTCCTCGACCACGGTGACGATCTCCCCACCAAATGGACACAGAGGCGACGTGAGCGTCATCACAATCTCGATCCCGTCATCGATCTTTATCTCGTAAATAAGCCCGAGCGTGTAAATATCGATACCGAGCTCCGGATCTTTCACCGTTTTCAATTTCTCAATATCTTTTTCGGTGATATTCATACTATTTTGGATTATCCTCACCCGCCACATGAAAACCATGCTCGCGAATTTCAGCGATAAGGTTACTCCCACCCGAGCGCGTGATCCTCCCTTCAGTCATGATATGTACCTGGTCCGGTTTGATATGGTCAAGAATGTGCATAGCATGAGATACAAGCACGAAACCGGTCTCAGTATCGTCACGAAGCGCCCGCAAAGCCGCAAAAATGCGTTTCTGCGCATCGATATCCACCCCCGAGTCGATCTCGTCAAGAAGCGCGAATTTTGGCTTCACCAGGGCAAGGAGGAGCACTTCGAGGAGCTTTTTCTCTCCACCCGAAAACCCAACATTCACCTCACGAGAGAGAAGACCTTCCGCGCCAAATTTCGCCGCTCGCTCTTTGAGACCACGGTGAAACTCCATCGCCGGCACACTCTGCCCCGTGAGCGCTTCTGCGGTTTTATGGAGAAAACTCGCGACGCCGACACCGGCAAGTTCCGGTGTGTACTGAAGCGAAAGGAAGACCCCTCGTCGCGCCCGCTCCTCGGTCGGCAGTGCGAGCATATCCTCGCCATCAAGCGTGACCGCCCCGCGTGTGATCTGATACGCGGGATGTCCCATGATCGCGTTGAGTACGCTCGATTTTCCCGACCCGTTGCGCCCCATTACGACATGCACCTCGCCGGAATTAACCGCAAACGACACATCGCTCACGACAGTCTTGTCTTCCACCGCAACTTCCAAATTTTGTATCTCAAGTTTTGCCATATTATTTTTTGTCTTTTCCTTGCGTATCAAGCGCCCGTCCGAGCGCGCCATACGCAAGCAAGACACACGCGCTTCGCGAAGGGCCGACCTTCCACCCAAGCAGGGTGTAGATATCACCCGGTGTGAGCAAGCGCACATCGGAGAGCTTCATTCCTTGCAATTTTTCCACGAGCATCGATGCGGCCGCGCGGGAGAGCGCGCACCCATCGCCCGTAAAACCGATACTACTCACGATACCATCATCGCTTGTTTTTATGAAGAGCGTGACCTCATCACCACACGTGGTGTTCTTCTTTTCCCCCTTCACGTCAAAATCATCAAGCGCCCCGTAGTGTCGCGGGTTGTGGTAATGATCCAAAATATTTTCTTTGTAGAGCTCTTCATCCATAGAATTATTACTTCGCGAAAATTTTGACCGCCTCGCGTATAGACGCGACAAGCGTATCAACATCGCTTCTCTCATTGTATAAATAAAAACTCGCACGGGTGACCGAAGACAGATCAAGGCTTCTGACAAGCGGTTCGGCACAGTGGAAGCCGGCGCGGAGCGCGACCCCGCTTCGTCCGGCGATCTCGGCAATGTCATGCGGATGAATGCCCGCCACGGCAAACGAAATAATCCCGCCATTCTCCCCCGCCTCGCGCCGCGCGATGATCGTAACGCCGGAAATCGTTTCAAGCTCGCGTATCGCGTACTCGACAAGACCACGTACGTGCTCATGGATCCGATCAACGCTCATACCGCTCAAGTATTCGGCAGCGGCAGAAAGCCCGATCGCTCCCGCAATATTTTGCGTCCCCGGTTCAAAACGCTGAGGCGGTTCGCGCCAGATGACCTCGTTCTCCCCAACCGTTTCGACAATTCCACCGCCAAGAACGCTCGGGACAAGTTTCGTAAGCAGGTCATGCTTGCCATTGAGCACGCCGATGCCGGTCGGTCCGCACATCTTGTGCCCCGAAAAGACAAGAAAGTCACAGTCAAGTTCACGCACATCGATCGGAATATGCCCAACCGCTTCCGTTGCGTCAACGACCATGATCGCACCCGCATCATGTGCACGCTTACTGATCACGCGTACATCGTTGATCGTCCCAAGTACATTGGAAACAAGTACGACCGAAACGATCTTTGTACCCTTCATGATGACACGCTCCGCTTCATCCATATCAAGTCTAAAGTCCTCCGTAATGCCGATGCGCGTGATCTTCGCGCCACTCTCGCGAGCAAGAGCACGGAGCGGTAAATACGAGCTGTGGTGCTCCATCATGGTTGAGACGATCGTGTCACCTTTGCCAAGCTTTATCTGTGCGCCGAGACTTCGCACTAACATATTCATTCCCGCGGTCGAGCCGGAAGTGAACACGACCTCGTCAGTATCAGCACCAATGAATCGTGCAAGAGTTTCCCGTGCAGCCTCAAAATGATCCGTGGCAGTTGTCGCCAGTGGATACCCGCCACGATGAATATTCGCCCGAAAGTGCGTATAATATTCTTCCATTGCCACAAGCACTGCCTGCGGTGTTTGTGAAGTTGCCGCGCTATCGAGATAGACAAGATCGGGATTGTTCGCGAATATCGGAAAATCCTCTTTTATTTTTTTTGTATCAAAAGTTTCACTCATACATACTACATACGGTAACTTACACTATTTCTCCATCTCGAGCTCGATCAATTTATTAAGCTCGATTGCATATTCAAGCGGAAGTGCTTTCACAACCGGACTGACAAAACCAGAAACGACGAGCTTGATCGCTTCCTCTTCGCTATAACCACGGCTCTTGAGATAAAAGATCTCTTTTTCGCCAATACGGCCGACTCGCGCTTCATGGGCAACGCTCACCTTATCATTTGCCGTTTTAACAGCAGGATAGGTGTTAGACTGTGAGCTGTTGTCGAGAATGAGCGAATCACAAGAAACAAGCGAGGTTGAATTCTCAGCGTTTGCCGCAATCTTCACCATACCCCGATATTCCGCGACGCCACCATCCTTCGATACTGATCTCGAACGAATGATCGAGGTTGTATTCGGCGCGCGATGTTCCGCCTTCGCGCCAACATCTTGAACTTGCCCTTCACCGGCAAAGACGATTCCGGTACTTTCGGTCCGTGCTCCATCGCCGAGCAGGATCGAAGACGGATAGAGCATCGTCACTGCCGAGCCCATATTACCATTGAGCCACTCAATAGAAGCTCCTTCATAGACAAGCGCACGCTTGGTATTTAAGTTATAGGTGTTTGTTGACCAATTCTCGATACTTGAGTATTTCATCCGCGCGCCGGGCAACACAAAAAG
>Ga0114931_10000461_pt1 | contig 49103 bp, 32 predicted proteins | sample 2SBtaG_FD_89579 | JGI IMG/M metagenome (GOLD analysis project Ga0114931, IMG submission 89579) | Deep subsurface microbial communities from Kolumbo volcano to uncover new lineages of life (NeLLi) - 2SBTROV14_V59a metaG | ecosystem: Environmental > Aquatic > Marine > Volcanic | place: Kolumbo... | reverse complement strand
AGGGCGCTGAGACGGCGTTGGGTTTGTGTCAAAATTTGGGGCATATCCAGTGGCGTCAACTGCACATCCTCTTGCCGAATACTGGCCATTAACAGCAATTCATCGATGATGTGCCCCATTTTACGCGCAGTGTCATCAATTTTTTGAGCGTGGGCTATTTCTGGCGCAGCAGAATTTTTTTCAGATAAATCCAACATCAACAAATCGACATATCCGATGATGATGCTGAGCGGATTTTTCAAATCGTGAGCCACTGTATGGGCAAAAGCATCCAGTTCGTTGATAAGTTCTTCGCGACGAGTTATTTCGGTGCGTAACTGTTGGTTCGATGCTTCCAGGGCTGCGTGGGCTTGTTTTTGCCGGGTGGCATCACGGAAAACCAGCACCCAGCCGATGAGAATATCCGCCCCTTCGTAGATGGGAGAAATGCGCCAGTCGAAATAACGGGGGTTGCCGTCAATAACCATTGTCTGCTCGCCATGGCTCTGCACGTTTTTTTCTAATGCCCGTACCAGTTCTGGCCACTGCGACAGGAATGTGGCGGCATACTTTCCCACAACATCCCGTTCAGTGTGTCCGATGATTTTTTCCGCCAAAGGGTTCATATCGATGATATGACCGCGCGTGTCGAGTACCATCACCCCCGTTTGCATGTTTTTGACGATTGTATCGCGCGCAATGGGAACAATATCAACCAATTGATAGCGCCATGTCCCCCACACCACCAGCAATCCACCCACAACAAACAAAAATGGTGTAATATCAGGAATGGGTTTGTCGCCCCAATTGAGTACCAATTTGGAAACGTAAATGACATTTCCAATCCAAGGAACGAACGAAAATGCCAGCAAAGTTAGTATCTGGCGGCGGTAGAGACGTTGGGCACGTAAAAAGGTATGGAGAAGCAGGATGGTGCCGGCAATAAATAAAATATATGAATAGATGGCATTGAACCAAAACCACCAGCCGTAATTCACCACTCGCATCACGATGATGTCATTAGACACCAACGTTGCACTGCGTTCAAAAAAATGATGCCAATTGTTGGTTTGAGAGATGATGTAACCGGTGAGTGGTTCGATGGCTAAAAAGATAATCACTTGGCGGGTTAACCAGCGGCGATAACCGGTATATTGCAGCACCGTTACCAGCCATAGCGTTGCCACCGGGACGATTCCAAGATTTTTGATGTTGCGCCAAATAACTTTCGTCGGTTCATCGGCAGCGGCGAGTTGAAGTGCATACCCCGCCGACCACACCGCCAGCGACAACATCAATAGCGATAATGCAACACCGGATAATGTTTGTTGTCGCCGCCAGCTGAAATACGCCGCAAAAAGCGAAACCAGCGCGGCAGTCATCAATGGTATAGTGTATGGTGAATACTGCCAAACCATAGAAACACCTAAAAAATCAATCTATAAAAAGGTGTTTCATTATAGTCCCGTTTGAATGTTTCGTAAAAAATTAATCATATGGGTGCGTTTCAAATGCAAAACGCATCCATCAATTACCGCGCATCAAGTTTCTCTCGGCAAATTTACCGAAAGTGGCCGGTTTCCGACCCAATAACCAGGTCAATACCCGTCCGTTTCCCCAAAACCCAAACCGGTCATAATAGCGAAACATTTTCAGCAGCGTCTCAACCTGATAATCGCCCAATCCCGCGGCACGGGCTTGCGCTTCCCAATCTGACAGCGATACTTGCTCGGCGCGCACGCTTTGCCCCAGCGAGGCACTCAGTATTGCCGCAACCTCCGTTTGCGAAAGCCGTTCATCGGTTGCCAGCTCGTATGTCGCGCCGATGTGTGCCGTAGGTTCAGCCAGAATTGTCGCTACCGCCGCCGACACATCCGCCAAATCAACCATGCCCAATCGCGTACCGACCCCGTACGGCACGGGGTACACGCCGTGCATGGCAATTCGTTGCCGGTGCGCCAGTATATTCTGCATGTATGCCGCCGGTTGCACGATGGTAAATGGCACGCCGGCACGGAAAAGATATGCTTCTACCCGCATTTTCTGCCAGTGGTGGGGCATTTCTTCCACCTGCGGGTGCAAAACCGAGTGATACACGAAGTGCCCCACCCCATATCGCACCGCCGCATCGACAATGGTTTCACCGATGGAAAATTCGCGCGGGTGCATGTTCGGGCAGATGTGGTACACGGCATGTACACCGCGTACCGCCGCCGACACATCTGCCGCTGTTTCCAAATCACCCACCATCGTTTCTGTCGCGCCCAACTGGCGCAATTCTGCGCGCTGTTCCGCCCGTCGAACCATCGCCCGCACGGGAAGCCCTTTTGCAGCCAGTTGTTGCACAACCGCTTTACCTGTTTTTCCGGCGGCCCCCGTCACCAAAATCATCTCTGCTCCCAAATTTACCAGCGTTGATGCACTTGAGGTTTGATTTTCTCATCATACAGCCTGCGAAGTTTCGCCATCGTTTCATCGCTGAGCGGCGGAAAGTCGGCCGCACGAGCATTGTCTTCGGCTTGTTGGCGATTTTTCGCACCGGGAATAACCGTGCTCACCGCATCGAACATCAAAATCCACCGCAGGGCAAATTGTGCCATCGTCATCCCCGCCGGCACCAACGGTCGAATTTCGTCCACCGCCGCCAAACCGGTTTCATAATCCACCCCGGCGAAGGTTTCGCCCACATCGAACGCCTCGCCGTGACGGTTGAAATTGCGGTGGTCATCGGCAGCAAATGTGGTTTCACGGGTCATTTTTCCCGTGAGCAATCCGCTGGCAAGGGGTACACGCGCCAAGATTGCCACGTTTTTCTGCTTCGCCAATTTAAAGAAGAGGTCGGCGGGACGCTGGCGGAAAATATTAAAGATAATCTGCACGCTTTTGACGTTTGGAAATTCTATCGCTTTGATAGCCTCTTCTACTTTTTCCACACTTACGCCATAATGTTTGATTTTTCCGGCCTGCACCAAGTCATCCATCACGCTGAATACTTCCGGCATGTAATAAACCTCGGTGGGGGGACAATGCAACTGCACCAAATCGAGCGCGTCCACTTCCAGATTTTTCAAGCTGCGTTCCACAAATGCCGTCAGGTTCTTGCGGTTGTACCCTGTCGCCACATGTGGGTCAAGCCGCCGCCCGGCTTTGGTGACCACATAAACTTGTTCCGAACGCTCTTTCAATACCTGCGCAATCAATCGCTCGCTTCGGCCATCGCCATACACATCTGCCGTGTCGATAAAATTGATGCCGTTGTCAATTGCCGTGCGTAACGCATCCAGTGCATCTGTTTCGCTGACGTGTCCCCATGCGCCGCCGATTGCCCATGCGCCAAATCCGACAGCCGAAACTTGCCAGCCCGTGCGCCCAAATGTACGATACTCCATCGTTTACCTCCATTTTGCCGATTTCATTTTGATAGTACAATCAAATGATAACATAAAGCAATTGAAAAGAGAAAATTCATGGTCAAATTATCGCGTATTTTAATTACACTGATTTTCACACTGGGGATGGCTTTATTTGCCGGTTTGAGCCTGTCCCGCGCCGAACCGCCCGCCCCCGCCCGGCAACTTTCGGCATCGGTACGCGCCAAAATTGACCCACGGTTGCTCCATTCCATAACCACAAAAAACACCCACACCGCCGTTATTATCGAAATGAAAACCCAACCGGTATTGCCGCGTTTTTCGGCAAACACCGATACCCTCACCCGCCGCGCCGCCATTCGCCAAACGCTGCAAGCCACCGCCGCCGCGAGTCAAGCCGGGGTGCGCGCCGAGTTGAACGCGGCACAAGCCGCTGGGCACGCCGCCGATATTCGCCCGCTGTGGATTGTAAACGCAGTGGCGGCTTCGGTTGCCAGCGACACACTATTTTCGTTGGCGCAGCGCGACGATGTCGCCCGCATCCGCCCGGATGAAACCATTTCCATCCCGCCTTTTGCAGCAGTAGAAACCACGCGCGCCCCCGGCACGCTCGAATGGGGCGTTCAGAAAATCGGTGCGGACACAGTGTGGCAATCGCTGGGTATTACCGGTGCGGGGGTAGTGGTCGCAAATATAGACACCGGCGTGGATTTTCTGCATCCCGAATTGAAAACGCGCTATCGCGGGTATATCAATGATACCGTGCCGCCGCAAAACAGCGGCAATTGGTTCGATGCCACCGGCGAAGGCGCGACATACCCGGTGGACACCAACGGGCACGGTACACACACAATGGGGACGATGGTCGGGCAAGACGGCATCGGCGTTGCGCCCGGCGCGCGCTGGATTGCGGTGCGGGCATTCAATGGGAGTGGGCAGGCGGCAGAAAGTTGGTTGCACGCAGCATTTCAGTGGGTGCTTGCTCCCGATGGCAATCCCGCCCTCGCGCCGGATGTGGTCAACAATTCATGGTCAAATGGCGACGGCAGCACCGATGCCTTTGTGACGGATATTGCCAATTTGAACGCAGCGGGCATCATCGCCGTTTTTTCTGCCGGAAACAGCGGTTCGGCAGCGGGTACGGTCGGTGCGCCGGGCAGTTATCCCGATGCGCTGGCAGTCGGCGCAACAGATTCCGATGACCTGATAGCCTATTTTTCCAGCCGCGGACCATCGCCGTGGAATGGTATCATCAAGCCAGATGTGACCGCGCCGGGGGTAGAGGTGGTTTCGACCCTGCCGGGGGGCACGTTTGGGGCATACAATGGCACATCCATGGCAGCGCCACACGTGGCGGGAACCATCGCGCTGATGAAAGAAGCCAATCCCGCGCTGGTTTTCACTGATGCACGCCGAATTTTAACCGAAACGACGGTGACATTGGGCACATCCACCCCCAACAATGCTTACGGCTGGGGTAGAATTGACGCGCTGGGAGCGGTGGAACTTGCGCTGAATGCGGGAACTGTCGTCGGGCAGGTAACAAATGCCGCAACCGCTGCGCCGATTGGCTTCGGCACGGTGACTTTCACGCCGCGGCATACCGGACTGACCGCGACCACCGCTATCGCCCCCGATGGCACGTTTCGGCGCGGGATGCTGGCGGGCGATTACGACATGATGGCTGCCGCGTTCGGATTTGAATCGCAAACACACACCGGCATCACGGTGGTAACAGGCACGGTCATCACCGAAAATTTTGCGCTGACGCCATTGCCCACCGGCAATATCAGCGGTCAAATCACAGAATTGGGCACAGAAACGCCGCTAACCGCCACTATCGCCGTGGAAAATACCCCCGTTACCGCGACCGCACACGGCAATTTTTCGCTGGCGCTGCCCGCCGGCAGTTACACGCTGACCGTCACGGCATGGGGGCATCGGGTGGGACACGCTGCCGCTGTGTCTGTTTCAACGGGCGGAAATACCATCCGCAATTTCGCACTGCCCACCGCCCCCACCATCCTGCTGGTGGATAGCGGCGCATGGTACAACGCCGGTGAAATTGATTTTTACCGGCAAACGCTCGACACGCTCGATTATCCATATCACGTCCGGCATATCATCGACACAACCACCGATGTGCCCGTTTCAAGCACACTGTCGGCGTATGATGCGGTGTTATGGTCGGCGCCATTCGATTCACCGGGGTTTGTCGGTGCAGACGGGGCGCTGACCGATTATCTGACGGGTGGGGGAAATTTACTGCTCAGCGGGCAGGATGTGGCATATTTCGATGGCGGCGGGTCGGCATTTTTTTACGCGCCCTATCTGCACGACCTGCTGAAAGCCGATTTTCTGCGCGAAACTGACCCGGTCACCGTGAGTGCGGTTACCGGCGGGATTTTCGATGGTTTGACATTTTCCATCTCCGGCGGCGACGGGGCAGACAACCAACGCACGCCGGATGTGCTCGCCGTGCCGGATGCCGATTTCGCCGCGCCCGTGCTGGCATATCCCGATGGCGGCAACGCCGGGCAAATTGCGGGGCATTGCCTGCCATATCGTGCGGTGATGCTTCCCTTTGGCGTGGAAGGAATTGCCACCACCGCCGACCGCAACGCGGTCATCAGCCGCACGCTGGCGTATTTTCAATCGCCGCGGCAAGCCGTCGGGTTGGAAGTTTCGCCTGCGGTAGAAACCCGTGTCGGCAATTTCGGCGAAACCGTCACGCACACCATGCGGCTGTTCAACACCGCCGAAACGGGCATCACCGACACATTCACGCTCTCGCTCGGCCCGCACCGGTGGGAAACCCATTTGCTCAGCGATACCGTATCACTTGCCCCGTGCCAAACGGCGTGGGTCAGTTTCACCGTCACTGTGCCCGCTGATGTGGCTCGTGACGCGCGCGACACCGTAACGCTCACCATGCAATCAGCAGGTTTCCCGACCCTAACCGCAAACATCACCCGCACCACCAAATCACCTGCCCCGATACTGCTGGTGGATGATGACCGCTGGTATGATTTTGAAGGCGCATTCACTCAATCGCTCACAGCAAACGGCTATCAATTTGACGTGTGGCACGTGCAGGGGCAACCCGAAGAAGCGCAAGGCACGCCACCCCTATCCATTTTGCAGCACTACCCGCAAATTATTTGGTTCACCGGTTACGATTGGTTCGATCCGCTAACGCAAGCAGAGGAAGAAACGCTGAAAACATATCTGGATGGCGGCGGGCGGCTGGCATTTTCCGGGCAAGAATATTTGTGGAACCTGCCCGACCACCGCGCCGATAATTTTGCCCGCGATTATTTCGGTATTGATAGCCACTCAGATTATCTCACGTCCACCGAAATTTCAGCGGTGGCGGGTAACCCCATCGGCGACGGATTGGGCACGTATCCGCTCGATTTTCCGCCCGGCTACCAAAATTGGACAGACAGCATCACCCCCACCGCACACGCCGATGCCTCATTTATGGGCAGCCGCGGTTATCCGATAGCCGTCACCAATTTCGGCACTGTTACCGGCACATGGCACACGGCGTTTTTTGCATTCGGTCCAGAATTGGTTGCCGAACCAGACCGCACCAACCTGCTGCGCCATACCGTCGGCTGGCTAAGCCCGCTGGGACAATCTACCATCACAGCGGATAAAATCGCTGCCGCAGAAGGCGACACCATCACCTACACCGCCGTGCTGAAAAATGACGGATTGCAGCCCATCACCACGGTGTTCACCGGCACATTCCCCCCGCCGTTGAATTTTGTTCCGGGTAGCGCCACCGGCGGCGCGATGGAATTCGCCGGGCAAGTGTTGTGGCAGGGCGAAATTTCGCCGGGGCAAGCGGTCACGCTGACATACCGGGCGCAGGTAGACACCGGCGTGCCGTATGGCACACCGGCACGGCAAATCGGTTGGCTCACCCTCCCCGAATACCGGTTGACATTCGACCGCGGGGCGACGGTGGGCATCAATACCGCCGATTGGGCGCACAGCACCCTAACCGCACAAAACACCCGCGCTGCTATCAGCGACACCATCACCTACACCCTGCGGCTGGAAAACAGTGGCATCGCCGCCGCACCGATGGTCACCGTGACCGGAGAAATTCCGGCATATTTGCGCCCACTGGCAACCGACGGCGGCTCGTTTAGCGGGCAACATCTCGAATGGCACACGCCCGTCGCCCGCAATTCCGCCGTCAGTCTCATTTTTCAAACCCAAGTAATCTCCGTACCATACCCGTTCACGCTCCCGCTCACGCTTTTCGCCGATGACGGGTATGCCGTCAACCGCTGGACAACAGAAGTGTGGATTGAGCCGTATCAATCATACCTGCCACTGATTTTTAAATGATGATTTATTTACTCAACAGTTCTGAAAGCCGGAACACAGATAGCACGGATTACACTGATTTTTATGCCGAAACGATTTTCACTTGCTAACCAAAATTGGCAATTTGGGCAAACCGACCGGCTACCGTTTGATGCCCCGACAGTGGACAATCGCGCCACCATCGCACGTTGGATGCCTGCCACTGTGCCGGGAAATGTTCGACTTGACCTGCTGGCCAACGGATTACTCTCTGACCCGCCTCACCAAAACAGCGATTGGGTGGACGATGTTGACTGGTGGTACAAAACCACCGTGTCGGCAGTACTTTCGGCGGGCGAGCGGGCATTCGTCCGCTTTCACGGACTAGACTACCAGACAGCGATTTTCGCTGGCAATGATGAACTTTCGCGCCATTCGGGAATGTTTTCGCGGGTGACTGTGGAAATCACCGACTGCCTCCGCACCGGCGCATGCCCAATTGCCGTGCGATTGTGGGGCAGCGGCGCCCTTCCCCACCGAACACTATCGCGCCGCGAAAAAACGTGGCAAGCCATCGCCCAACGGTTACAGCGCAGTTGGACAGGGGTTTATCCCGACCGCAGCGCTACCCTGAAAACCCAGATGTCATTCGGCTGGGATTTTGCCCCGCGGGTGCTGACCGTCGGCATTTGGGACACGGTGGAAGCCATCATCACCGGCGAAACGTTCATTGCTGATGCGCAAATCGCGGTTACACCCACCGGACACGGCACGCTGCGTTTAAATCTCGACAGCCGCACGGCGGCAGATATTCCCATCACCCTGAAAATCACCGATACCGGCAGCGAACGCCGGTTTCAATTTTCCGCACCCGGCAGTGGCACACACAATTTTTCTTTTGAATTGCCGTCGCCACAATTGTGGCAGCCGTGGGACCGCGGTCGCCCGCACCGCTATTTGGCACATGTGGAAATTCCCGGCTCTGATGCGCTCATCCTCCGGTTCGGCGTGCGTTCAGTAACCCTGAAAAATTGGCTGTTCAGCATCAACGGACAACCGGAATTTGTGCGCGGGGTCAACTGGGTTCCCGCCGATATTTTTCCGGGGCGAATTTCCACTGCTGATTACCGCGAATTGCTTTCAATGGTGAAGGCTGCCGGGGCGAATTTGGTGCGGGTGTGGGGTGGCGGCTTGCGCGAAAAAGCCGCATTTTACGATATTTGTGATGAATTGGGACTGCTGGTTTGGCAGGAATTTCCATTTGCCTGTATGTTTTTGGGCAGCGCACCGCACACGGATGATTTTCTGTCGCTGGTGGCACAAGAAGCCGGCGAAATTGTCCGCCAACTTGATTCTCATCCGTCGGTGGTGATATGGTGCGGGGGAAACGAAATCAATCCGCGCCACAATCGGCACATCATCCGCACGCTGAAAACCGCTATTGCCGAAAACAGGCTTTCGGCACGCCCGTTTTTGCCTGCGTCACCGGCAGCGGGAGATGCCCACTATTGGGATGTGTGGCACGGATTGCAACCGTTGGCAACGTTTCGGCGGGTAAAGGCACGTTTTTTGAGTGAATTCGGATTGCAAGCCCTGCCCGACGCCGATACACTGCCGGATCGATGGGGAGATTGGCTGGGTGACACCGAAAAATTGCAACGATACCTGCAAAATTTCCTAACCACAAAAAACACCCGCACCACCGAAACCATTATCGCCGCCAGTCAGCAAGCGCAGGCAACCGGATTGCAAATTGCCATCGAACATATCCGCCGCCACCGCCGAAAAACCGGCGGTGTGATTGTGTGGCAGTTCAATGAACCGTTGCCTGCTATCAGTTGGGCGGTTGTGGACTATTTTCGCCGCCCAAAATTAGCATTCCACCGGCTGGGAGACTGGTTCAACCCGGTGCTGGTCAGTGTGGATTTTCCACCGGGGAAGCAGTGGCGCGCAGGCGATACCTTCTCGGGGCGTGTGTGGGTGGTGAACGATACCCTGCAACCGGTGGCGGGCATCTGTACGGTGGCACTGGATGGCGAACCTGTTTTCAGCGCTGAAACGGAAGCTCCGAGAAATGAAGCGGTGTGTCCGGGAAAATTTTCGGTGCGGTTGAAGACTGTTCCGGCACAGCTCTCAATCACACTGAAAGACAGCACGCGCATCATCGCTCGCAACCGGTATAATTTGCGCTGGCATGATGATTCGGGGCGACGGTGGGGGCTGTGGCTGCGCCGCCGCATCGCCGATTTGGCGTTACGGTAGTTTCGGCGTGCAAGCCGTTTCGATAGGGTTTGCCTCCAAATGCTGCGGCAATCACAAATTATCAAATCCCAGAATTGACAAAACCAAAACTTTAGAGTATAGTGTTGTTCGTAGGCTGAAGTAAGTATCTGTATGGTTTCTGAGCAATCACCAGAACTTCATTTGGTGGTTGCTTTTTTTTCAGTGCAAACTTTACCCTACAATTTATAATTTTTTTTTTAGTTTCAGTAAGGAGAATTTCATGTCTGAACGAGTACAAGGTACGGTAAAATGGTTTAATGCAAGCAAAGGCTACGGGTTCATCGCCCGCGAAGGTGGAGACGATGTGTTCGTACACTATTCTGCCGTGCAAGGTGATGGCTTCCGCTCATTGGAAGAAGGCCAGCGTGTTGAATACGAAGTGGAAAACGGCCCCAAAGGCTTACAAGCCAGCAACGTCGTCGCCATATAAGACACCGTAAAAACAATGAACGCGGAGCAATGCTCCGCGTTTTTTTTTATTGAACTAAATATTTCCCTGCGGGAAATTGCAGAATGACGTATCAAAAGTTGGTTTTTTAAGCAATTGTAAAAAGTTTCAGTAGGCTCATTGCCCGGTTGGCAGTGTCAGCAATGGACGCCCCCGCAATGCCGACCGCATCGCTTCGCGGTCATCCCACGGATATTCCGTTTCTCCAAAACACATACTCTGCTCGTGCCCTTTGCCCAGTGCGATAACGATATCGCCGGCACGGGCAAGCTGCGTTGCCAAAAAAATAGCGCGCCCTCTGTCCGGCTCGCGGAAAAATACCGGACGCGGCACGCTTGCGGCATCTGCCGCCGTGTACAATTCAATCGCACCGCGAGCCGCCATCGCTGCCGCCATCGTTTCCAGAATCTCCGCCAGCGATTCGGTGCGCGGGTCTTCGGCTGTGAGAATGGTTATATCAGCCAGTTCAGCGGCAACTTCCGCCATCAATTGCCGTTTTGCCACATCTCGCAACCCCGCCGAACCAAACACGGCAATCACCTGCCCGTCGGTCAATGAACGCACCGTTTCCAGCGCCTGCCGCAAGGAGTTCGGCGTGTGAGCAAAATCTACAATTGCCGTGAAATCCTGTCCGGCATCAACACGTTCCATTCGCCCCGGCACCCCCTCAAATTTTTCCAGCGCCGCTAGCGCTTGCCTCGGGTCAATCTCTATCCCGACGACGGTCACTGCCAATGCTGCCAGCACATTGCTGACATTGAAAGCCCCCACCAGCGGTGTTTTCACCTGCACCGGCTCGCCGCGCAATTCTGTGCGGAAAATGGTCGCATCGGGGCGAGTAACAATTTCGGTGGCGCGTATGTCTGCCCCCGCCGAAACGCCATACCGCACAATTTTTGTGCCCGGCTGTACCCGGTCGGGCAGATACTCAATCGAACTATCGTCAGCATTCAGCACAACGCCGGTGGTTGCCATGCCGAACAATTTCGCTTTTGCCCGGCGATATGCTGCCAGCGAACCGTGCAAATCGAGATGTTCGTGGGTGATATTGGTTACCACCGCCCAATCAAAATCGACAGCGGTGACGCGATGCTGTGCCAGCCCGTGCGATGTGGTTTCCAACACGCAAATTTCCGTGCCGGCAGCAGCCATTTCCGCCAGATAGCGTTGAATCTCGGGCGCGTCGGGGGTGGTGGTGTGCAATCCGGTTTCCAGCACGGTGTCACCGATGACAGCGTTTACGGTAGAAATCATCCCCGTTTTTTTACCGGCATGGCGCAAAATGTGGAATATCAAATTGGTGGTGCTGGTTTTGCCGTCGGTGCCGGTTACCCCGATGACGGTCATCTGCCGCGAGGGGTGGTTGTGCCACGCGGCGGCAACATACGCTAATGCTTCGCGCCCGTCGGGCACGCGGATGCAAGGGGTTGTCGGCGGCATTTCCGCGAAAGAATCAATTTCGGCGATGATGGCGGCAGCGCCACGCGCCAATGCGTCGGGGATGAAGCGGTGGCCATCTGTTTGAACACCGCGATATGCCACAAAAAGAAAGCCCGGTTCCACCCGGCGGCTGTCGGCGGTGATGCCGGAGATGTCCGGGTTGGCAGTGGGGAAATCAATTGGGTGCGGAAAGTTTGCCAATAATGTGGAAAGTTTTTGGGTCATAGCGGGTTTTCGAGGTCAGCTTTTTGGCGCTGATTGTTTTCATCTTCTTTTAGCAGTGGCAGTGTCAGCGTAAAGGTGCTGCCCAACCCGGGTTCGCTTTCGGCGGTGAGCGTGCCGTGATGAGCTTCGGCAATCCATTTGGCGATGGCCAAGCCCAATCCGGAACCTCTGACCCGCTGGCCTTTCACGCGATAAAATCGGTCGAAGATGTGCGGTAGATGTTCGGAAGAGATGCCGGCGCCGGTGTCGGCGACAGAGATGCGCACCGAGTTTTCGCTGCGATAAACAGACAGTGTGACACTGCCCCCTTTGGGGGTGTGTTTGATGGCATTTTCCATTAAGTTGATGAGCAACTGTTTTAACCGGTCTTCGTCGCCATAAACCCGGGCGGGGTCGGCATGCCCAAGTTTTAGTTCGACGCCGTTTCGCAAGGCGTGCGCCTGCTGAAATACGTCCAGTATCACGCCATCCAAATCGACGGGTTTCATTTTCAGCATCATACCTGCATCGGCCTGCGACAGTAGCAGCAAATCGCTGACCAGCCGTGCCATACGGTTGAGCGCGCTTTCGATAGCGTTCAGGGCTTCTTCGCGGGTGGTTGGTGAATCGCCCATACGCCGCAGAATATCCACATTGCCGCGAATGATGGTCAACGGGGTGCGCAATTCGTGCGACACATCGGCACTGAGGCGCACCTGTGCTTGAAAAAAGTTGTCCAGCCGTTCCAGCATCCGGTTGATGGTGCGGCTGAGCCGTGCCAGTTCGTCATCAGTGGGGGGCACGGGCAAGCGTTGTTTCAGGTCTTCGGCGCTGACAATTTGGTTCGCTGTTTCGGTGATGCGCTCGATGGGGCGCAAGCTGAGATACACCAACCACACACCACCCAAAGTAGCCAACACCAAAGATATCGTTGCTCCGCTGACCAAAAATAAAAGCACCCGCCGCAGCGTGGCTTGAATTTCACCCACAGGATTGCCCACTTGCACAAACCCAAACACCGCGCCGCCGGAAGAAACGAGTGGCGCGGTGTATAATCGCATTTCCACCGACCCCACTGTAACATTTTCGATGATGGGTTGCTGTGCGGCAATTGCAGACAACACTTGCCGGTCAATCGGCAAATCTCGCCCCATCAGGTTGGGCGAACGTTTTACAACGTTGCCGCTTTCATCGGCGATTTGAATGTAGATGGAACGGGAAGAAAATACATCCAATTCCGGCAGGCGGATAACCCCGAAACGTTGAATGCTCGATGGCGTATTTAATGCTTGGATGCCCACCAATACCTGATTTGCGCGCTCTTGCAACGAGCGGTCAACTTCGCTGGTGAGGCTATATTGCAATACTGAATAAAAAGCGACGCTGAAGGTAATTAAAATGATTGCCAGCAGCGAAACATACCACAGCGTCAGCCGAATGCGGATGGACATAAACTATCCCCGATGTGTGATGGTTTACGATTCACGAAGGACGTAACCCACGCCGCGTACCGTTTCGATGAGCCTCGGTTCGCCGTTTTTTTCCAGCTTTGAACGCAAATAGCGAATGTAGACTTCGATAATGTTCGATTCGCCGCCAAAGTCATAGCCCCAAATTTTGTCGAAAATCTGGTCGCGCGTGAGTACCTGATTGGGGTGACGCATAAACATTTCCAGCAAGTCGTACTCTTTGGCGGTCAGGGTGATAGATCGGTCGCCGCGGTATGCCAGCCGGGCAGCCGGGTCGAGCTTCAAATCGGCGAAAACAAGCGGCTCGTTGCTTTTTTCGCCACCGGCGCGGCGCAGTAAAGCACGCACGTGAGCCAAAAGCTCGTCAATGTTGTATGGTTTGGTCATATAATCGTCTGCACCGGAGTCGAGTCCGCTCACCCGGTCGGGGATGGCATCTCTGGCGGTGAGCATTAAAATGGGCACATCAACTTTCGCCGCGCGAAGTTCTTGGGTAACAATGAGACCGTCAATATCCGGCAATGTTAAATCAAGCAGCACCAGCGCCGGCGGGTCATCGTAAATCCGCTTTAAGGCGGTCTCTCCATCATACACGGTTTCTACTTCGTACCCTTCATACACCAAACGCCGTTCCAAAAATTTGGCGATGTCTTCTTCATCTTCAACAATAACGATTCGCTCGGTCATCATTTCCCCTTTCTGCCACTTATTAGCGGCACGTAAATTATAGCAGAGGTGCGAGATTTTTTCGAATTGGATAAAAAAAGCACCTTCTGATTTTGAAGGTGCTTCTGTGGGCGATACTGGACTCGAACCAGTGGCCTCCACGATGTCAACGTGGCGCTCTAACCAACTGAGCTAACCGCCCAACTGCGAGCAGAATTATACTTGCGGCCGGGTATTTTGGCAAATTGAACGCCGGTTTGGCTAGAAAATAAGATTCAAATTGGAAAAGCCCGGAATGCCCAAGTTGATGTAATCCAGCAAGTCCAATCCCAAAAGGGTTACGCCACCACAAGCACACACAAACACCAAACATCCGACACCGGCCCACACCAACCGTTTGCCGCTGCTTTTTTTCTTTTTCACGACCGGTACGGGGGCAGAAACCGGCGCGGCAGAGGGTGTGGCATCGTATGGCGTGGGAACCGGTTTGATATCCGGCTCTAATTCCAGCACCATAACTGTCTGCCCCACACCAATTTTATCACCGGCGTGCAAGCGAGTCGGGGCGGTAATTTGCACACCATTAACGAATGTACCGTTTGAACTTCCCAAATCTTGCACCACAAACGCATCGTTATGCCACATAACTTCGCAATGCCGCCGCGAGGCCTCTGCGTCTTGAATGCGAATGTCACAAGCCTCTTCTCGGCCGAGCAACAGTTTGCTCTGCACAATGGGAAATGTAATGCCGATTTGGGGACCTTGTTTTACCACAAAACGCGCCGCTGGACGCCCGCTCGATAAAATTGTTGCATCATTTTGTTCTGCCATCATACCCTCCAAATTTTGCTATGGGCAGGCTGCCGTCTGCTGAACCAATATATTACTGGGGCTTGATTCGCCCGAATCGTTAAAAGCCACAATGTACAGGCGATATGATCGCCCGCACGATAGTCCGCTGACGCTACCGGTTGTCGCGTCGGCGTCGAATGTTGCCAGTACGGTATTCGCGTCTGCATCATAAATCCGAAAGCCGGTTTCGTTGTCGCTATTATCCACCCATTGTACCGAAAATCCGTCTACCAACGCTTCGACCAGAGAAAGTTCGGTGGGTGCATCGGGTTTTGCCAATACGGTGACGGTCACTTCTTTTGTTTCTTCGCTATCGTCCGGTTTTACAACCCGCAATGTGAAGGTGGTTGTCTCGGTGGGGCATTCTTCGCGTTGAACTGCCTGACCGTTGTCGTCGCCCGCAACCCCTTCATCCTGATAATACACCTCTTTTACATTGGTTGCCAACCACGATACAGTGGTGCATTCGCCGGCGTTGATGCTCAACGGATTGGCCGTAAAGTTGATGGTTGTAACCGGCACAGGGGTGTCGGTGGGGGTGGGCGACGGTGTTGCGGTTGCCGGCACACTGGTGGGTGTGGTTGTCGGTGTGGGCGTGTCGGTTGCAGTGGGAACCGGTGTCGGGGTCTCGGTCGGCGTGGGGGTGGGGGTAGGCGGTGCAACCACCGGAACGGTATCGCTGTTGGTTGATGGGACATAATCGGCGGCAACCCAACCATGCCCATCCGGGGTATCGGGGTAAACGATATACCACCACGACCCCGCCTGATTTTGCCCGACGATTTCAACTTCGGTATTGGCTGCCAGCCGTCCCACAACTTCGTATTGTGTGCCGGGACCGGCGCGAACATTCAAATCTGTGCGAACCACACCCATCGGTGTGCTTTCAATGTTCGGTGTTTCGGTGGGTGTTGGCGTGACAGTGGCTTTGGGAGAAAGTACCGAACCGACCACATTTAAATTGATGGTTGTCGGGGCAGATTCACCCCCATCGGTGTTAAATGCACGCACCGAAAGCGAGTACGACCCTTCAACCTGAGGCGTCCATTCCAGCACCGCGGTAAAAGGCGATTGCCCATTCGGAGCGGGGCTGTTGGCTTCGGCCACCATTTGCCCGCCAACCCACAGTTCCAGCCGGGTCACACCGAGAGCATCGGTAGCGGTGGCTTGCACGACCACTTTCTGCCCCACGTCAAATTCGCTACCGTTTACCGGCGATGAGATGATTACCGTGGGAATATCGCCACTAACCGCTTGCCGGTTGTTTCGAAACAGGAAGATGGATGTGCCAATGATGGCAATCACCAACACGGCCAAAAGCGCCAAACCTGTCCACAAAAGCCAGTTGCTGCCACCTTGCCCGCCAGAAAATGCATACGATGCCGAGCTTTGGTATGTTTGCCACGGAATATCATCGCGGTTTTTGCCCGATTGTGCCGCCACCCCGACTGTTTTCGGGGCGGAAAATCCTGTCACGCTGAAAACCGATGCGCCAATGCTGATAGTTTCGGCGGGTTGTAGCGTGTGTGGGCTGTAAATACGTTTACCATTTACCAGAGTGCCATTGGTACTGCCCAAATCTTCTAAAATAAGTTGCTCGCCATCTCGGCGCAACACGGCATGATACCGCGAAACGCGCGGGTCATCCAAACTGATGTCGTTATCGGGAGCACGCCCAAATGTCAGCGCATCCCCCACAAAGGGAAATCCTTTTCCGGCCAGCGGTCCTGCATGCACCTCTAATCGCAATTCATTTTCAGGTGACGCGGGTTGCGCATTCGATGAAATATTATCCATTCACAATCCTCAAAAATAGTGGTCTACTCTGCTTGAGCCAGTGGCGGCTATGGGCGTTCAATGCGCGGGTTTAGCCAAATTGCCCAATCTTGGTCGGCGTTACCATTGGCTTCTACCCGCAACTGAAACCATCCGGCATTATAGCCGTTAAGCGGACTTAAATCAACCTCAAACGATTGTAATTCGCCGTCATAGCTTTTGCTCAGGTCTGCAAGACATTCACCATCAATCATGGTAAAGTAGCAAAACTTGAATGTTACCCCATTTGAAAATGTGGCGCCTTTTAAAAATCCGACATCTGCCACAAATTTATCGCCCGATTTTATCTCAAAATCAACTTCATACGACCCAGAAATAACACCATCTGCAACCCACTGGGGATGTGTTTCCAAAACGACATCGGGCACCGTATCATCTTCTAGCGTGATATTCTCTTGCGGAATGACAAACCCGCGCGGGTCATCCGGCTCGCCATTCCACGGCAATGTGTCGCCATTGCCGTTTTCCCAAGTTGCTGACGGGCCTTTTTCTATGAAATCATAAACTACTTCCACCGGTTTTGGCGAAACTGTAATCGTTACTGTGGCTTCAACGTTACCGCGTGCATTTGAAGCCACCAAGCGGTAGATAGTTGTCACATCGGGCGTGACCTGCATATCGCCGGGCGCGGTAACGCCGCTATCACCGCCGGGATATATGAAAATCCGGTCTGCGCCACTGACATCCCACTGCAACAGCACCGTTTCACCCGCAATAATATCCAGTTTATCGGCGCGGAAATAGTGGATAATCGGATAATCAGGCAGTGGCAGCGGTGTATTGGTTGGCGTGGGTGTGGCGGTAGCAGTGGGAATGGGTGTGGGGGTCGGCGGGCTGACCACCACCGGCACATTTTCGGCGTGCAGTGCCGTGCCGTATGCCACACTTGCCGATGCCCAACCGTGCCCGTTTGGCGCACCGGGAAATGCCACCAGCCACCATGTGTGTTCGGCATTTACGCCCAAAATCTCTGCTGACATGTCTGCCGGTAAAATACCAACAACCTGAAATTCGGTTGATGGCCCGGTTCGGATGTTCAAATCTGTTTTTGCCAGCAACGTGGGCGTTTGCGGTGTTGGGGTGAGCGTAACAGTGGCGGTTGCGGTGGGTTGCGGAGTGGCGGTGTGAACAGTTTTGCCGGCCACGGGCGCTTCTTCGGCAACGGGGGTGAAGGTGCTGCGCACCACGGTCACCTGTGCCACTGGCTCGCCCACCGATACCGACACGACAGCCGGTTCGCTTTGGGTGCCATTCACATCTATCGCACGCACTTCCAGCCGGAATGAACCGGTTGCCGATGGTGTCCAACGGCTGGTCATGGTAAACGATTGCTCCCCGGCGGCATCTGTCACATCCGTAAGACGGCCGTTCACATAAAATTCGATGCGGTCGATGCCGGATTGACTGACACCAATAGCTTTAATATCGGCGGCTTTCCCGACAGTCAGGACGGCATTGTTTTCCGGTTTGACCATGGTAACGACTGGCGCGGGGGCTTTTGTCAATCGGCATCCCGCCAAAACAACGATGACCGTTGCCCAAAAAAGGAATATTTTTATGCGGTTTACATGCCACATGGCTCAACTCCTTTTCGCATTACGGACGCTTTAGTGCCGCCGTCACCCAAACAGCCACTGCATCAGTTATATTTGCCCCGTAATTGGCTTGTAAAATGAACTGCCCCTGCGATCCTGCGGGAACATTGGTCAGCGGAAACGAAGCCGTAACCGGTACGCCATTGGGGTTAACCGCCAGCGCGCCCAACTGTACGGGCGGTTGTCCGACCGGCACAAAGATGACACCATACGTTGCGCCGTTTGACACTGTTGCGCCATTGAGAAACGCCATTTTCACTTCGACAACATCGGTGGGCTGTGTACCTCCCGCCAAATTGAAGGTATAAACCCCCTGTACAAATGCCGAACTTGCCGGGTTGATTTCCAGCACACGGGCGGCGGTATCGCCATTTTGCAGCACAACCGTATCCCGCCATAGCACATACGCCACCGAAAATTGAGGCGGGGTCAATGCCCGCGGGTCATTTCCAAAGGTTATGGGGGCACCGGTATCGGTTTGCCATGTCGCCAAATTTGCCGTTTGAATAAAATCAATCAGGGTTGTGGGTTGCGACACTGTGACGGTTGTTTGTGCAGTTGAAACACACTCGCCATCGGTGGCGGTGAGCGTGTATTGGGTTGTTGTTTGCGGGGTAACGGTAAGCGAGTTGTTATTGCCGGGTACACCTACATTCGGCGTGATGGCAATCTCTTTCGCACCGGTGACCGTCCATTGCAGTATTGAACTCTGTCCGGCAGAGATAACCCCCGGTTGGGCTGTGAACAGTGTAATTTCGGGGTTTTGGCATGCTTTCGGCACAACGAATTCCACAGTAAATTTTTGCCCGAATGGCTTGCCTGCGGGGTCGAACATTTGCCACACCCCGCGGTACGTCCCCGATAAAGTCGGTGCAGTCATATTCAAACTGATTTCCGTCGAAGCGAGTGCCGGAACAGCCGGCACCGTGGTACGCGCCGCCCCAAAAGCCTGCCCCTCTACCAAATCGAGATAATAACCGGCGCGCCAATCACAGGTTCCCGAATTTTTGATGCGCCACGTTTTAACGAATGTTTCTCCCGGTTGAATGGCCGTGCCGGGTGGAACCGTTACATCCTCAACCAGCGCGGCATTTTTTTGGCACGCAATCACCATCGGGGTTGGCGTGGGGGTAACCGCAGCCGCAGAAGATGGTGGTAGCGCGCCGGCTTCGACAACTTTTATTTTTACCGTTTTTTCGGATGGGTTTACATTGGGGTTGACCGGATTAGCGCGAAGCGTGAATGTGTACTCGCCCGGTTGGGTGGGGGTGTAAACGGTTGTGACCTTAAAAAAAGTTTGGGAAAATGGCGGATTTTCGATAGCAACTAATTTGCCATTCACAAAAAATTCCACGTCGCGGACGCCATCGGGGTCGGTATGGGCAGAGGTGATGGCAATGGGGTGGTTGACGGGTACAGGGTTCGGAATGATATCATTCAACACTATCGAATCAACGGTTCGTTTGGGTAACGGATTGATGCGGGATGCGATAAATTGCGGGGTAGTAGAGCAGGCAGAAAGCACAATTGCCAGTGCGCCCAGTAGTAACATCTGCCATAAAAATACCTTTTGCCGTTTAATGCTCACAAATACCTCCGCGCACCCGTTTACCATTACCCATATTCTTTAAATAATCCGGACAGTCCCAATGCAAACATTCCAATACCGATAATGGCAAACACCACCCCCAATACCAAACCCAACCATATCTCCCCCTGCGAGAAAGCCGACCAACCCGCCAGCAAACCGCTTGCCAAAAAGATACCTCCGAATGCCATCAGAAAAACATGGATGTTTGCCAACGGTTTTAAATATTGCAATACCGTTTTGCCAAAAATGCCTATCCCGACAAATGCCACAACCCACACCAGCAGTTCAGCGGGTAAAAACCAGTTTGGAAGTGTGGGGTCTGCCCCCAACCCAAAGGGAACACAGCCAAATATGCCCCCCCATATCACAAAAAACACGCTTTGGATAAGGCTGATATTTTCTTGACCACGTATCATCTGCCACCAACCGCGCACCGCATTACCAATGGCAGCTGCGCCGATGGCGTGGAATATCGACAAAAACGCCAACAGAAAAACCGGGCTATCTAGCATGTGATGACACACTCCCCATTAAAATTATATCGCAAATCGGCAATTTAATCAACATAACATTTGATGTATGGCATCGATTCGCCTCATTTCATCTGTTATCTGCACCCGACAGTGCGGCATTCAATTGTATTTTGAGGACTGTTTTTGGGCAAACCCGCCCTACCTCCCTGCAAAGGTTATCCGAACGTCTTTCACATTCCCCTGAAAGCGGGAATCCAGCGATTCAAGTGTTCTGCCACTTCTTGTGGTGTGTCCATCGGCAAAAAATGCCCGCCATTTTCAATGAAAACCAGTTCAGAACCGAAAATATCTTGCCGCAACCGCATCACTTGGTTGTGGGGAATGTATGGGTCGCGCCGCCCTTGAATGATGAGGGTGGGGATGGATATGCTTTTGATGATGCGCGGATATTCGGCAAAAACAATGTGCGGCCGCCCCCAGCGCAAATTGCGCAACAGCGCCGCTCGCCCCGTCGAACCGGAAAATGCTCCCGCCATCGCCTGTTGCAACACCGGGGTAAAGCGTTCGGGGTGAACCATCCCCTGCCGTATGCCCCTGCCGAACAGCGCATTTTTCATCACCATCACCAGCAACTCGCCGAGGACAGGCAATCGCACCAGCTTGACGATAGCCGGTTCAACAAAATCGGGATACACCGGCGGACTCATCAACACCAGTTTTTCTACAAATTGCCCGTAGGTTTCCATATAATCAATCGCCACCGACGCGCCCAAGTCGTGCGCCACCAATATGAAACGCTCCAGCCCCAAGTGGGCGCGCAGTTCGTCCAGTACATCGGCGCGCTGTTTGTGGCTGATGGGATGCCCGATTTTTTCCGATTCGCCGTAATCGTTCAAATCGAAGGTGATGCAGCGAAATTTCTTGGAGAGATGGGGCATCATCGGCAAAAACAATTCTTTGGAGGTTGGCAGCCCGTGCATAAAAATAACGGGGAGCTCTCCGGTGGCGGTGTCGGTAAAAACTATTTTTCCGTGTGATGATGTGAATTCGGGCATGGTGGCCTCCCTAATTTAAAAAGATTATCCCCTGCCCGCAACCGCAGACAGGGGATAAAATTATGCAGTTGCAAACTCTACGCCGGGGCGGATTTCCAGTTCGTAATCGGTATATTGCCGCGCCACATGCATCCCGGCTTTTTCATACAGCCGCGTCGCGCCCGTAAGGCTGGCTGCATCCAACCCCAGCCCCGCACTTTTTTTGCCAATGCGGGCAAACTCGCGGAAACTATGATGCAACAAAGCCAGTCCCAGTCCTTTTTTGCGCCATGGCCGCCGCACGCCGAGAATGTCCACCCAGCCCATATCCGGGTCGTGCGGGATGGTCTTGTATCCCAGCGACACGCCTGCGATTTCATCACCATCCATTGCCAAAAACCACAGATTGGCATCAAATTCCGGGTCGTCTTCAATCCATTTTCGCCAGCGCGCCAAGCCTTCCTCCGGCGGCGATGACACATGCCCCCAGTGGTCTTCAAACGCTTCATCAAACGCACGGTAGGTTTTTTCAAAATCCTGCGGGTGGCGATATGTGCAGACGGTGATACCGTCAGGGAATTTCGGTTGGGGCAAATCACCCTCAAACTGAATTTCCATATCCCAGAAATGACGAATCTCCGTCATGTTGAAATTTTGCAAGAGTTCCACAGCAGGGGCAAATCCCCCGGAAACGCCGCAACGCACCGACACGCGCGCCTCGGGGGGGACGCGGTCAATCGCCGTGTGAGCACGTGCAAATGCCCATTCGGTCAGGGCTGTGCCCAACCCCTGTCCCATAAAATCGGGGTGAACACGCACCGTCACCCACGGATGCACCGGCGGATTGCGCACCATGTATGCCGTCCCCAACGCCGCTAGACGGCCATCAGGCGCAAACACCAACCGCGAGTTTTCAGGCAGGTTGTAGCCTTCCGTGTTCCAGTTCAAACGCAATTCGTTCTCATTGGTTTCTTTGATGCCAATTTCATTCATCGTGCATGCATTCAGCAAATCCACCGCAATGGGAATATCTCCCAGCGTGGCAGGACGCGCCGTAAATTGTGCCGGAAGGTATAATTCTTTGTTGATTACAGATTCTTGTGTCACAAACTTTCTCCTAAAATTTTAAAGGTTATTTTTGCCATCACTGTTTTTTCTGATTTGACTATCACCATCACACACCTCCTTTTTCAAAATAAAAAAAACCGTGGCACACAGCTCACGGTTTTGGGGAAATAAAAAACCGCGAGCGACGCACGTCCACGGTTTAACTCATCCATACAGAACAGACGCACGTTTTACAAAAGTTGGATTCCTCCGTTTATCAGTTGCATATTCATCGTCTGCTCCTTTCAAAAGAATGGGGATAGTGTATCTTTCGAAATGCTGATTGTCAAATGCCCTGCCAAAAATAACGGCGAAATTAATCTTTTGCAGTATTTTTGCCTCGTCTCACCCGTGGCGGAAAAGATATCGCCTCCGGGCGAATCCACCCCAGTACCCGTGCCGACACCGGCTGCGAACTCCCAAAATATCAATCCACCCCATATCGGGGTCGTAAGGGATAGTCGTTTGGCACAACGAAACACCTGCGATTTCATCGCCATCCATTACCAAAAACCAAATATCAGAGTCGAATTTGGAATATTCGGCGGCGATGAAACGTGCCCCAGTGGTCTTCAAGCGCTTCATCAAACGCCAAATAGGTTTATCTCAAATATTGGGGGTTTTGCCCGCTCATTTCCAGATGCCGATAGTGTATTGAACACCTCACCGGCTGTCAAGTGATTACCTGAATTCACCCTGATATTTTCAAATATGCTATTGACATTTGATGCCAAAAAAGATATAATGGGCTCGCGGTAGTTGTTTGCGCAACTATTGCAAACCCATTTATTTTCACATCTCACCAATTGCACGTTATTCATTGGAGAATTTGGACGCGCGCCGTCAATGGAACCCAACACAACCTTGACCGTACACGATTTACTGGCAGAGACCTTCATTTTGCTTGATGAAACCGACCGCCGGGCATTAACACCACTCAACTTAACAATCCGACAATATTATGTATTGTATCATTTAGGCAACAACAGCGGATTGAACATTCGAGACTTAAGTGCCCGGTTGCTGTGCGACAAAAGCACCACAACTCGCTTGGTTGAAAAAATGCGGCAAATCGGGTTACTGTGCCGCAACCCCGACCCAAACGACCGGCGTTATGTGGTCATCAATCTCACCAAAGAAGGGCGTGCATTACGTGAACAAGCCATTCAAATCCACCACGCAAACATTGACCAAAGATTGCAACACCTGTCAACTCAAGAATTGGAACTACTAAAAACAACTTTACAGAAATTGCGAAACAACTTGTTGTCACAACTCGGTTATGTAGAATCCACAGAAAAATAGCAATCCGAGAATATCTTACGCAATAAAAATGAGGAGGTGGTGCCACCCAACGCCAAAACAAAATCTATTGCTTAATTATTTACTTTCGGATCAAGCGTAATTTCCTTTGGAGGAGAATGCAATGAAAAAATCAATACTCGGTTTACTCAGTGTGATGGTTGTACTATCGATACTGGTCTCGGCATGTGGTTCTGCTACCCCCGAAACTGTAACGGTTGTGCAAACCGTCGAAAAAGTAGTAACTCAAGAAGTTGAAACTGTTGTCACTAAAGAAGTGGAAAAAGTGGTAACCAAAGAAGTTGAAAAAGTAGTAACCAAAGAAGTTGAAAAAGTTGCCGAACCTGTTCACATCGTGTTGTGGACAAAAGAAGGTGAAACGGATGGCGGTTTGCAATTTGTGCAATCACTTGCCGAAGCATACACATCCATTCACCCGAACGTTACTTTTGACGTAGTAAACAAAGATGTTGAAGCATTGCGCGAAGACTTCCAAACAGCTGCTCTCGCCGGCTCATCACCTGATTTACTGTGGACGGTTAACGACCATGCTGGTCCATTTACCGCCGCCGACCTGATTATGCCGGTGGATGATTTGTTTGACCTGAGCGCATATGTTGACAGCGCATTGAAAGCCGCAAAATTGGATGGCAAAACCTGGGGCGTCCCAATTTCTAACGGGAACCATCTAATGTTGCTGTACAACAAAAGTTTGGTTGCTACCCCACCCGAAACGACCGACGACCTCATTGCTATGGCTGCCGACCTGAAAGCCCAAGGCATTACCCCGCTGGTCTTCAACCAAACCGAACCGTTCTGGATGGTTCCGTGGTTGGGCGGCTTCGGCGGCGCAGTATTTGCCGATGACGGCGTGACCCCAACCCTCGACACACCGGCAATGGTGAACACCCTGGCCTTCCTACACGACATCAAATACAAAGAAGAAATCATCCCCACCGAAAGTGATTACGATGGCGCAGACACACTCTTCAAAGAGGGCAAAGCCGCAATGATCATCAACGGCGACTGGAGCCTCGGTGGTTACGCCGATTTGCTGGGCAAAGACCTCGGTGTGGCACGTATCCCCAAAGTGAGCGCCACCGGCGAATGGCCCAAACCCTACACTGCCGGTGTATACTTTATGCTGCCAAACACCCTAGAAGGCGCAAAACTGGATGCCGTGGTCGATTTTGTAAAATTTGCCACCAACACCAACAACCAAGCCCTGATGGTTGCCAAACTGAATCGCCTGCCCGCACTGAAAACCGCTCTGGATGACCCACTCATCAGCCAAAACGAACTACTGAAAGGTTCTGCCGACCAGATGGTTGTTGGCGTGCCAATGCCCACCGTGCTAGAAATGCGCTGCAACTGGGACGCAATGAAACCAGAAATGCAAGCCGTTCTCGCAGACACCAAAACACCAGAAGATGCTGCTGCTGCTATGCAATCTGCCGCAGATAACTGCATCAAAACGCTTGAATAGTTTTTCTCAAGGCTGGGGGCCAACGCGCCCCCGGCCTTTTTTGTCTCCGTACTGCCAAGGGAGGGTGTCGTTATGCACAGCCTGACATTTGATGTGATCCGGCGCAGTCTAGAAGAAGTTGGCTCAACTGTCGCCCTGATTTTTGTGGGAACAGTATTGCTCGAAGCGTTACTCTATTTTGTGTTAAGGCGGATTTTTAAAAGCAAATTTACCATCCCGTTTATGCTGCTGGGGCCGGCTATTGTTGGTTTAATAGCACTGATTGTGTACCCATTGTTATGGGAGTTTAATTTGTCGCTGACCAACATGAGCTTGCGCCACTTTGGTGACAAAGCACAATACACATGGGTTGTATGCCAAACACTCGATCCCGCAAAAATTGATTCGTATCTGACCGATTGTCTGATAAAGAACTATGCCAATGTTTTTCGCTTGCCTGTCTTAAAACAAGCATATTTCTTCCCCGTTTTCTTTAAAACCATTCTGTGGACTTTCATCAACGTCTTTTTTCACGTTTTGGGTGGATTAGGGCTGGCAATTTTACTCAACCGCCCCATGCGCGGACGCGGTTTGTATCGCGCCATTTTAATTCTACCATGGGCTATTCCACAAGTAATTGCCGTGTTGGCATGGCGTGGCGAATTCCATTTTGAATATGGCTTTATGAACATAATTTTGCGAGATTTGGGAATGCAACCCATCAAATGGATGACCGACCCCACATGGAACTTCGTGGCAATGGTGTTGGTTAACGTATGGCTGGGCATTCCGTTTATGATGGTCATTCTGCTGGGTGGATTGCAGAGCATTTCCGGCGAGTTTTACGAAGCCGCCGAAATTGATGGCGCAAGCAATTTTCAGCAGTTTACAAATATCACCCTCCCTTTATTGCGCCCGGTCATGACCCCCGCCATTGTTTTGGGTACCATCTGGACATTCAACAACTTTAACGTACCCTTCTTCATCAACCAAAACGAGTTGGAAAGCAGTGATATTTTGGTGACGGCACTCTTCCGCGCCGCATTTCAGTATAACCGCTATGGGTTTGCCGCTGCTTTCGCATTCGTCATTTTTGTGATACTACTGATCTATTCCATCTTCTATATCAAAATAACAGGTGGATTGAAAGAGGTGTATGAATGAACGCAACACCAAATTTTTTCAAATGGTTTTTTTCTGCCAAACGCGGCGACAGTCCGTTCAAACGCCTGCTCATCCACCTAACACTCATCGCCGCCAGTATCGTTGCAGTTTATCCGGTGTTGCGCGTGGTTAGCGTTTCGCTGCGCCCCGGCGACCGGTTACTTTCTACATCGTTGGCGCTCATCCCCGCCGATGCCACGTTTCAAAATTATATAACGGTTCTGGTTGAAAAAGATTTTCTGCTGTGGATATGGAACAGCTTAGCCATCACCATCTCCACCGCCATCATCGGGGTCATTCTGTCATCTACATCGGCGTATGCCTTTTCTCGCTGGAAATTCCCCGGCCGCACCGCAGGTTTGATTTTTCTGCTGGCAACCCAAATGATCCCCGGTGCAATGCTGATGGTGCCCTTGTTTATTCTAGCAGTAAAATTGCATTTGGTGGGAACATATCGCGGGCTGGTTATTGCCTATTCTGTCGGCGCAATTCCATTCAGCGTGTGGATTTTGAAGGGTTATTACGATACCATTCCCCGAGATTTGGAAGAGGCGGCACTCATTGATGGCGCGACACGACTTTCTGCATTTTATCGTATTATCCTGCCACTTTCTACCCCCGCACTGGCGATTGTCTTTCTATTTAATTTTATGCAGGCTTGGAATGACTTTCTGCTGGCACGTGTGCTGCTGGCAAACGCTACCGAAATTTGGACATGGCCACTCGGCTTGCAACAATTGCAGGGACAATTTCAAACGGCGTGGGGACAATTTGCCGCCGCATCCATCATGGTGATGGTCCCCGTTGTGGCACTATTCCTCTATTCATCAAAATATCTCATCTCCGGCTTGACGCTGGGTGGCGTAAAAGGATAGTTTCGACACGGTATGAAACAGTTGTGGACTGCGCTACGGCTGGCGTTGGGTGATTTGCGGGAAGAAGTTTTTTTACTAATGATTGCCAATATGATATGGCTTGCAGGCGCGCTGCCCGGTATTTTTTTGCTGGGGTACAGCGCGCTGTTGCTGTCTCTGCCCCTGTTAGGGCTGGGGTTACTGGCACTGTTACCCTTTCCGCTGGTAACAATGGGGCTTTTCCGGATGGCCGCCGCTGTCAGCCGCCGACAACCCGTCGGCTGGAAAAATATGGTTTCTGCAACATGGGCAGTCAAACGAGATGCCTTTTGGTGGGGCGGATTGAATGTGCTGGTGTTATTGATTTTACTGGGGAATATCCGTTTTTACGCCGACCCCGCTTCGCCGTGGGGCGGCGGCACCGTTGGGCTGATAGCCACCGCTACATTTGCCGCACTGACATTTTTGTGGCTGATGTGGCAAATGTTTACGCTGGCAACTTTTGCTCGCATGGAATCCCCCCGTTTAGCTATCGCCTTGCGGCAATCGGCAAATTTTATCGCCCATCGAACACAATTCGCCGTGATAGTGGCACTGGTTGCCACCATGTTCGCCATCATCGGCATAGTGATACCCGTGCTGGGGTTGTGGGTAAGTTTTTCGTTGATGGCGTTGCTGGCAAACCGAGCCATCGCTGTTCATCCGAATTGATGCTCATTTGATGCGGCTGATACGCGGCGAAAAAGATATCGCCTCCGGGCGAATCCAGCTCAGTATCCGCACCGACCACGGCAAAAGCCGCCATGCCACGCGAATGGCCCATGGCGCCTGCAACCGGTACAGCCAGCGCGCCAATTGTACCCGCAATGGCAGCGTGCCGAGCAAAGAATCGCCGCGCACACACCGCCCGTAATCCGCCAGCGAAAAATCGTTTCGCGCACACGCCGCCGCGATGGTTTCGGCGGCAATTTTGCCATACCTCAGCGCGAAAGAAATTCCTTCCCCGACAAATGGATCGACGCCCGCCGCATCGCCCGCCAACAAAACCCGCGGGCGCGAGAGCGGCAGTTTTCCATCAAACCATTGAATGGGATGCCCTTTCAGCGGCACGGCAGACAAATCGCGCCCACGCTGTGCCAGTGCTTGCGCCAAAATTTCTTTCAACCTGATGCGCGGGCGTTCGGGACGGGCGCGGCTGTCGAACACCCCGCGATTCATCACCGGACGGCCATCTTTCAGGCTGGGAAAATCCCACACATAGCCCTGCACCCCCGCCAACTGCGCCGAAAAATCGAAGACCGCCACACCCTGCGCAAACAGGGGTTCGTCCGGCGTTTCGGGTGTCAGTACTTCCAGCAGCCGCGCCACCGGCGGATGTTTTCGCGGCGATTCCCAGCCGAGCATGCGGCGGCACGCGCTTTTTGAGCCGTCGGCGATGACCACTATTTTGGCGCGGACGGTGCGCTGTTCGGTGGTCACGGTTACGCCGTCAGCTTCGGGGTGAATGGCGGTGACCGCCTCCCCCTGCCGCACGGAAATGCCCCGTGCTTCCGCCTCGCGCACCAGCCAATGGTCAAATTCATCACGCCGAATCACAGTGAAAACCGGCTCATCACGCACGGCAAAAACCATGTCATCCACCTGAAATCGCAATTCCCGAATCGGCACTTTCGGCACAGGAATAGACAACCCCAGCCCGTCCAGAATTTTCAGGCCGGGTTGTGTCACGCCGCCGCCGCACAATTTTTCGCGGGGATGAACGGCTTTATCCACCACCATCATCCGGCGGGCAAAATTTTCGTCCATCTGCGCTAGATGCAACGCGGTAGAAATTCCGGCGGGGCCGGAGCCGATGATTAAAATGTCGGTGCTTTCAATTTCTGCCATATTGAGTATAGTTTCTTACAGAAAGTTCATCTAAAATTTGATATATCTATTCAGGTCAACGGTCGGAACACAGAGAAGCACGGAGAAAACAGGGAGAAACACAGAGGATTTCATCATAATTTTTTGCTGTCCTCCGTGAATCTCTGCGAAAACACTGTGTCGCTCTGTGTTCCTAAATAGACACAATTTGATAACATTATGCGGGCAAAGAACATTTCTAGCAAACAAAGGAGAAGACGTATGGCACAAAAATGGTATCGGGTGGCAGATGCGGACGTATTGCCATCGGAACAGGTGATGACGGTGATGGCAGGCGTGAAAGCGGTGGTGCTGATTCACACGGAGAAATACGGCTATACCGCGCTGGACAACCGTTGCCCGCATCAGGGCGGCCCGCTGGGCGAAGGGCAAATTGACGGCGAATGGCTGCTCTGCCCGTGGCATGGCTACGAATACGACCCTCAAACGGGCGAACCGCCGGAAGGCTACGGCGATTGCGCCACCCCACTCCCGCTGGAAATCCGCGCCGATGGTATTTATGTGCAGGTGGATGAGCCGGAACACCATCCCACCGTGTCTGACCAGATGGTGAAGGTGATGACCGATTGGGGCGTGGATACGGTGTTCGGCATGGTGGGGCACAGCAATTTGGGCTTTGCGGATGCCATGCGCCGCGCGGAAGAGGCGGGTAGATTGCGCTATTTCGGCGTGCGGCACGAAGGCGCGGCGGCATTCGCGGCGACGGCCTACGGCAAATTGACCGGACGCCCGGCGGCGTGTTTCGCCATTGCGGGGCCGGGCAGCACCAACATGCTCACCGGGCTGTGGGACGCGCACATGGATCGCGCGCCGGTGCTGGCGCTCAATGGGCAGGTGGACACGCAGGTCATCGGGCCGGGCGCGTTTCAGGAGGTCGATTTGTATGCCGCGTATGACGCGGTGCGGGTGTGGGGTCAAACCGTGTTGACCGCCAAAAACGCCAGCGAGTTGATGGTGCTGGCGCTGAAACACGCTGTGGTGGAACAGGGCGTTTCGCAATTAATTCTGCCGAATGAGGTGCAGGTTGCCCCCGCACTCGACGATTTTCCCGCCACGCCGCGCCACGGGCGAATTTCCGCCACAAAGATTGCCCCGCCGGCGGCAGAACTCGCGGAAGCGGTCAATTTGCTCGCCACCGCCCAACGCCCGACCATTATTGTGGGGCACGGGGCACGGTTCCACCGTGAAAAGATCATCGAACTGGCAGAAAAAATTGACGCAGCGGTCATTACCACATTTAAAGGTAAAGGGTTAATTGCCGATGACCATCCGCTGGGCTGCGGCGTGCTGGGGCGCAGCGGCACACCCGTGGGCAGCAGTATGATGGGGCGCAGTGATGTGCTGCTGGTGCTGGGCGCGTCTTTTTCCAACCACACCGGCATATCCACCAAAAAGAAACTCATTCAGGTGGATGTGGATCGCATGACGCTCGGAAAATTTCACCCGGTCACCGTGCCACTGTGGGGCGAAATCGGCGTGACGGTGGATGCGCTGCTGGAACAGCTCGCGCCGGTGGAACGCCCGCAGGTGAAGGCGGATATCGCCAAACGGTGGGCATATTGGCGCGCCGAAAAAGAAAAACACGTCGGGCATTTGGATGGGCGCGGGCGCATGCACCCTGCGCTGGTCTTCAAACATCTCTCGGAACTCGCCCCTGCCGATGCCGTGCTGTGCGTGGATGTGGGCAACAACACGTACAGCTTCGGGCGGTTTTTTGAAGCCAGCGGGCGGCAGGATGTGCTGATGTCGGGCTATTTGGGCTCAATCGGATTCGGCTTTCCGGCGGCGTTGGGTGCGTGGGCGGCAGTCGGAGACATGCGGAAAATCATCTCCGTGTCCGGTGATGGCGGGTTCGGGCAATATTTGGGCGATTTCACGACGGCGGTGAAATACAACATGCCCATCTGCCACATTCTGCTGAACAATGATGAGTTGGGGAAAATATCGAAGGAACAGCGCGCGGGAAAATTCGCCGTGTGGCAAACGAGTCTGCAAAACCCGAATTTCGCCGAATTTGCGCGGCTGTGCGGCGGGACGGGCATTCGCGCCACCACCCCCGCCGAAGTTGCGCCCGCCATCGCCGCCGGTCTCGCCGCAGACGGCCCCGCCATCGTGGAAATCCTCACCGACCCGATGGAAACGTGATGCACACGTGGGAGTTTCCAGCGAGAAATTTTGGTCGTGGCTAAATCACGAACAACCCGAATGGACAAATCTCACGAATTTCCAGGAATTATTGGGGCGTAACTATTCAGGAACACAGAGCGACACAGAGTTATCGCAGAGATTCACTGAGAAAAACAAAAAGTATGATGAAATCCTCTGTGTTTCTTTGTGCATTCTCGGTGCTTCTCTGTGTTCCAATCGACAACCTGAATAGATACATTGGGGCAATTCGAAAATTTGTGGCATTCGTGTTTACTCAGTATGTCATCGCAAGGGCACAGCCCGAAGCAATCTATATGCCAAAAACGGAGATTGCTTCGCCTTCGGCTCGCAATGACAAACAGGGCGCGGATATTCAACCTTAAAAATCCTGTCACACGATTGACAATCCCTGCCAAATATGATAAGGTGTTTGGACACTGCGCCCTGCGCGCAGAAATTTTTGAAAGGAGTATGCCAGATGCAAAGCTATACGTTTTGGACAAAATGCTTTATGGCTCGCCAACCGCTCGGTGGTATCGATGCAGTTGCGCCCAAGAAAAGTGCGTCTGGAGACTCTGTGTAACGTTTAATTTTCGCTCACAGAAACCGCAGGCGCACCGGTCTGCGGTTTTTTTATTGCGCGGAATTTCTCCGCACCGACCGCAGACCCACCGGCTGCGGTTTTTTTATGCACACAAAGGAGGATGTTTCCCATGAAATTTGATCAGTATCGTACCCTCATCCTAAAAAATTATGACGGGTTTGTCGGCACAGATAAAATATCAGCAGGAAAATTTGGAGAGTATTATGTACGGTTTGGAAAAACATATGATGGTCGTCCGTGAGCAGCATAATCCGCGCAATAACCGCGTTCCCCGCCCGAAATCACACCGGTGGATGCCGGTTCATTGGCGGCAACGGCGCTCTATGGCGCAACACGCGGCACGGGCTGTCGGGCGACAGTTGGAAAGATTAGGCGTAAAATTACAGAGATACGCCGCGGTTTAAAAACATTTTCGGGCAGGATAAAAAATCTTTGCCCACATAATATATACAGGTTTAACCATGATAAAATCAAAATTCTACCCTGATTTGAATATCAAAGAAACCACTTCCACCAACCGGATTGTGGGCTTGTGGCGCATGATGCGCGGTTTCCGGCTCACGTATATTGGCGGGGTGGCGGCGCTGGCAGTGGCGGCGCTGGCAAAAACATCGACCTATCTGCTGCTGCGCAACTTCGTCGATACAGCGCTGGCAGCCGGTAGCACAGTGCCCATCTACTATTATGCGCTCGGTTTTTTGGGATTGGCACTCTTCGAGGCGGGATTCACATTTTTCAGCGGCAAACTCGCCGCCCGTTCCGCCGAGGGGATTACCCTGCGGCTGCGAAACTTCCTGTTCGACCATATGCAGCGGCTGTCTTTCAAATACCACGACCACATGCAGACCGGCGAACTGATTCAGCGCGTGACTTCCGATGTGGATGCGGTGCGCCGCTTTTTTGCCGACCAAGGGACGCAAATCGGGCGCATTTTGATGCTCTTCATCATCAATGTGGCGGCGCTGATGGTGCTGAACCTTCGGCTGGCGCTGTTGTCGGTGATATTCATCCCGGTGATTGTCGCCATTTCCATCTGGTTTTTCAAACGGATTGCGGCAGCATACGATGACTACCAAAATCAGGACGGGCTACTATCGGCTACCTTGCAAGAAAATTTATCGGGCGTGCGGGTGGTCAAAGCCTTTGCCCGCCAATCGTTTGAAATGGACAAATTCGAGCAGGTGAATCACAAAAAATTCGTGCTGGGACGGCGGCTGCTGTTGATGCACGCCCTCTACTGGCCCACCTCCGACATCGTGTGCGGCGCGCAGTTGCTCATCAGCTACTGGCTCGGCGCGCAAATGGCAATCGCTGGCGACATATCGGTGGGGACGTATCTGGCGTTTTCCAACCTGATTGTGTGGATTATCTGGCCTATCCGAAATTTGGGGCGGCTGATTGCGCAGGGTTCAACCGGGCTGGTATCGTACAAACGGGTGGCAGAATTGATTGACGAAACGCAGGAAGCGGTGGCGGAAGGTCGCCATATTGAAAAAAGCGATATGCACGGCGAAATTGTGTTCGACCATGTGTCGTTTGAGTACAACCCCGACGCAGCGGTGCTGCACGACATCACCTTCACCGCCCACCCCGGCGAAATCATCGCGCTGATGGGGCCGACGGGTTCCGGCAAAACATCGCTGGTCAATCTGCTGCCGCGATTCTACGATTACACCAGCGGCAGTCTGCGACTCGACGGGGTGGAATTAAATTCATACGCCCCGCACGCCCTGCGCGAGCACATCGGCATTGTGGAACAGGAGCCGTTTTTGTTCAGCCGTTCCATCCGCGAAAATATTGCCTATGGTGTGCGCCGCGAGGTGACCCAAGCCGAAGTTGAAGAAGCCGCTCGCGCTGCCGCCATCCACGATGTGATTGCGACCTTCCCCGAAGGATACAACACGGTGGTCGGCGAAAAAGGCGTGACCCTTTCCGGCGGGCAGAAACAGCGGATTGCCATCGCCCGCACGCTGCTGAAAGATCCGCGCATTCTGATTTTGGACGATTCCACATCGTCGGTGGACACCGAAACAGAAGTGCAGATTCAAGCCGCGCTCAACCGGCTGATGGCGGGGCGCACCACATTCATCATCGCCCACCGCGTGCAAACGGTGATGCGCGCCAACAAAATCATTGTGCTGGAGGATGGACGCATCGCCCAAATGGGCACGCACGCGGAATTACTGGCACAACCGGGATTGTATCGAGAAATTTACAAGATTCAATCGCAGGTGGATGAAGAATTGGAAGTTGTCGGAAAATAATCCGTAGGGGCGCGCTGCAGCGTGCCCCTACAAAGAAGGAAACACTCATGTCAGACTTTTATTTTGAAGAAGAAGAATTCAATACTCAATTCAACGGCGCAACGCTGAAACGCATCTTCGGGTTGGCAAAACCCCATTGGCGATGGGTGGTCGGGTTTGTACTGCTCATCGCGGTGGTTGCCGTGCTAGATTCGGTGTTCACCTTCATCAGCAAACTCATCATCGACGAAGGCATCGTCGCCAAAGACCCGGAACGGCTCAAAGAGTTGATTTATCTGTACGGCGGATTGACCATCATTCAATCGGCGGGGGTGTTCGGGTTTATTTATCTGACCGGCATTCTCGGCGAGCGGATTCGCTATGAGTTACGGCGCGATTTGTTCAACCACCTGCAAACGCTGTCATTCAGCTATTTCGACAAAACGCCCGTCGGGTGGATTATGTCGCGCGTTACCTCTGACACTGAACGCATTGCGGAACTGGTCACATGGGGCACACTGGACGTGACATGGGCAATTTTGAACCTCATCACCGCCATTACCTTTATGACCATCATCAATTGGAAACTGGCGCTGATGGTGTTCCTGATTATCCCGGTGCTGGTGTTCATCGCCACCGAGTTCAAAAAGCGAATCATCGTGCAGTACCGCCGCGTGCGGAAACTGAATTCAAAACTGACCGGCACATATAACGAAAATATCACCGGCGTGCGGGTGGTGAAAGCGCTGGTGCGAGAAGACCGCAACCTGGAAGAGTTCGACAATCTCGCCAGCGATTTGTACCGTGCGGCATATCGGGCGGCGTGGCTTTCGGCGCTGTTTTTGCCCGCCGTGCAGATTGTCGCCGCGCTGGCGCTGGGCGCAGTCATCTGGTACGGCGGCGTGCAAGCGCAACTCGGCGTGATGACCATCGGCGGAATTCAGGCGTTCATTTCATACCTGACGTTCATGATGTTTCCCATTCAGGATATGGCGCGGGTATTTGCCGAAATGCAGCAAGCCATCGCTTCGGCGGAGCGGGTTTTTTCGCTGGCAGATGCAAAACCGGACATCGTGGATCGTCCCGGCGCAACCGACCCGGGCTTCATCCGTGGCGAAATTCAGTTTAAAAATGTGGATTTCCGCTACACGGATGATGGCAATGCAGTGCTGAAAAACTTCAATCTGACCATCAAGCCCGGTGAAACCATTGCGCTGGTGGGGCCGACCGGCGCGGGCAAATCGACCATCGTCAATCTGCTGTGCCGATTTTACGAGCCGTCCGGCGGTGCGGTGCGCGTCAACGGCACCGATTACACCACCCTGCGCCTTGATGCAATTCAATCGCGCATCGGCATGGTGTTGCAAACACCGCACCTGTTCACCGGAACCATCCGCGAAAATATTCGCTACGGGCGGTTAGAAGCGACCGACGCCGAAGTGGAAGAAGCGGCGAAACTCGCGCACGCGCACGAATTCATCACCACGCTGGAAAACGGGTACGATACCGATGTGGGGGAGGGCGGCAATTTGCTGTCGGTGGGGCAGAAACAGCTCATCAGTTTGGCGCGGGCGATTCTGGCGCAGCCGGAATGGTTCATCATGGATGAGGCGACCAGTTCGATTGACACCATGACCGAATCGCTCATTCAAAAGGGCATGGAAACGCTGATGGAAAATCGCACCAGCGTCATCATCGCCCACCGGCTGTCCACCATCAAACGCGCCGACCGCATTCTGGTCATCGAAGATGGCGGTATTTCCGAAATGGGATCGCACGCCGAGCTGATGCACCAGCGCGGACATTATTACAATCTGTACACCAACCAGTTCCGGCAAGAAAAAGAACGGATGGCGTTGGGATAAAAACGATGCCCCGTCGGGTTATTCCGGCGGGGCATCTCGGAGGAAGAACACATATCCATTTGGTCATTTCGCCAAATTCTGATATGATTTCCCTTTATCTTAGCTGATAATCGTGGTTCTTTCCGTTGGCAACACCGTTGGCAATCCAAACTCCCCCTCGTTTCACATTTCCGAAATTCTCAATCTGATAGCGAAAGATAGGGTCAACCATGACGCTACGTTTGCTGTTTTTGGGCAAACCAAATATTATCCGCGATGCAGAAACCATCAAACTCCCCGCACCGCGGCCACTGGCACTTTTAACCTATTTGGTTTTAAATCAACGTCCCCTCACCCGCGAACATCTGGCAGATTTGCTGTTCGATGCCCCCGCCGACCCGCGTGCCGCACTCCGCTGGACACTGACAAAATTGCGCCGACTCATTGGCAGCGATTATCTACTGACAAACCGGCAGACCATCACTTTTAACACCGAAGCGCCGTATTTTTTGGATGTCGCCGCTTTTCGTTCCGGCGAAACCGAATTGTATCGCGGCCATCTGCTGGAAATGGTTCATTTGCGCGATGCACCGCATTTTAACGATTGGCTGCTATTTGAGCGCGAAGCGCTGGCACGGGAATACCGCGAACAATTAGAAACCCGGCTGAAACATCAACAACGCGCCGACGATTTTGCCGCACAGGTTGACACATTGCAAGCGCTCTTGCACCTCGATAATCTGCGAGAGGATTGGCATCGCGGGTTGATGACCGCCTACGCCGGACTGAACAACCGGCAGGCAGCGCTCGCACAATTTGAGCAATGTCAAAAACTACTGCACACCGAAATCGGCGTCGCCCCATCCGCAGAAACACAGGGGCTCGCCAACGCTATCCGCAAACAAGCACCTATATCCGCCCCGGCGGAAATTCCGACCACACCCATTCCGCTGCGCTCACCGTCTTATTCTTTCCGCACGCCGCTATTTGGCAGGGATGATGAGCTCACAAAATTACGCCACTGCTGGGAAGACACACAATCCAACCAAGGGCATATTGTCATGTTGAAAGGTGAACCGGGCATCGGCAAAACACGCCTGGCGCGGGAACTGCTGTCGGAAATTGATGGCAACGCGCTCATTCTGCATGCCAAATGTCCTGAACTGAAAAACCCGCTGGCATTCACGCTATTTGTCAACCCGCTGCGGGAATTATTGGCACACACCAACGGCAATGACCTGCCACCGGAATGGCTGGCGGAAATCAGCCGCATTTTGCCCGATATTGCTGCCCCCGTGCCGCCGCCACAGGCCGCCGAACCGGATGTGGCCCGCCGCCGCATGTTCGATGCCATCTGCGCGACATTGCTTTCAGCCGCAAAAGAACGCCCGCTGGTGCTGTATCTGGACGATTTGCAATGGACAGATGCCACATCGCTGGACATGCTGCAACATTTCACCGCACAGATTCACCATCATCCCATTATGATTCTCGGCACATTTCGCCATCATACCCTGTCCAAAAACCATCCATTGCACGCCGCGTTACAACACTGGCTGAGTTTCAGTGACCGGTTTTGCACGCTGGCTCTGTTGCCACTGCCGGAACATGCCGTGAGAAAACTGTTTTTGACACTGACAAATGCAACCGCCGAATCCGACACATTCAGCGAACAATTATTCGCCGAAACGGGTGGAAATCCCCTTTTTGTAAGAGAGTCCATTGCAACGCTGAAAGATGCGGGACAATTGCCGGATGATTTAAACAGTTGGGAATCATTCAATCTTAAAAAGTTTATGCCCGTGCCCCGGATAAAAACCGTTATTGAAGCGCGGCTGAACCGACTGAACGAGGTGAGCCGTGACATCATCGACGCGGCATCAATATTGCGGCGCGGGTTTTCCTTCGGAAGACTTCAACAACTCGGTGAATGGGACAAATGGACGTTGCTGAATGGGATTGAAACCCTGCTGAGCAGTGGTCTGCTGGTTGAAGAGCGCGGCGGGCGGGTTAATTTCAGTCATGATAAAATCCGCGAAGTGGCACACTCACAATTGAGTGCTGTGCGGCGGCAATTTTTGCACGCCCGTGTCGGCGAAATGCTGGAGGAAACGTACCGTGGCCGCGAGGCACACGGGGCGGAACGGCTAGCCTTTCATTTTAGCGAGGCAGGAGAAACGGAAAAAGCGTGCCGGTATCATCAACTCGCCGGTGAAACCGCGGAGACACGCTTCACCCATGATGAAGCCGTGTACCATTTCACCAGCGCGCTCGATCTGCTCAACGGAATGGAGTTTGCTGCACAGCGGGCCTCAATTTTAGAGCAACTGGGCGATATCTTCAATCTTCTGGCTCGCCACACCGATGCGGCAAAGGCCTTTTCTGAAGCGAGTCAGACTTTCAAAGAACTTTCCGACGGCGTCGCACACGCCCGGGTATTGCTCAAACTTGGGCTGGTCTATCATAATCTTACCGACGGGAAATCCTCGCTTGCCGCGCTGCGCGAAAGTGAAAAGATTGCACAGGCAGCAGGAGAAGCTGCCTATCCGATACTTGTCCAGTCTCTCGCAAATCAGGCGTGGTCCGAACTCATGTGGCCGAGAAACCCCAAAGAGACCCGCAAGTTGGTAGAACAGGCACTTGAGATCACCCGGAAAATAGCCCCGCCAGATTATTTGGCTATCGGCGCAAGTTTGAATGCAAAGGGCGGCTACCTGAAAATGGTCGAATTTGATATGGAGGGCGCGATTGAACACTGGAAACGTGCCGAAACCGCATTTCAGAGTGTTGGACAATATCAGCACGTTTTCCAAATACGGGTAAACATTGCTTCGGCTTTTTTCGAATTTGGCTATGCCGAAGAAGCGTTGGCCATGATTGAAGAAACGCTCCCCAACGTGGAAACATATGGAGATGTATATTTTCTGCTGGCATTTCAGCACATTGCTGCCGCAGCAAAATTGATGATGGGGCAATATGCCGCCGCCGAAAAAGAATTTGAGCAATTGGTTCGCTCTTCGGATGTATCCCGTTACGGCGACTTCCATTATGCGCTGATGGAGGGCTTGGCTATGGCACGGTTACGCCGCGGAAAAATCAATCAAGCGCTGCAAGTTGCCATCGAAGCCTATGAGGGCACCCGCCATTATGATACCACCGGCACGGCGTGGCTGCTACGTGTGCTGGGGATGATTGCCGCGCAAACCGGCAGTCCCATTACCATTGACGGCATTGCCCTCGATTCCACCATATGTTTTTTGAAAAGCCTGCACATCTTCGGGCAATTTAATCGTCCGGCACATATTGCCGAAACATTGCAATTGTGGGGGAATGTCGAGCTAACTCACGGCAGCACCATTTTCGGTGAAACACTGTGGCGGCAAGCTCGCGCGGAATTTCTGCGCCTGAATCACGCTCAAAAAGCAGCCAACATGGATGCCGAACACCCCGAATTGGCGGGGTAATCGCCAATATTTTCTTCCGTTTGAACTGAGAGAACTATCATTGCGGGCAAAGCGCCCCAATTTCAGGGTGTATAAACGCGATGGCATCGGCGCAAATACGTGCCACGCAATGATATTTTACAGCTTCCCATAGAATTTCAACCCTCACCAACCTTTTTCCCAAAAAACAACGATAGCGACAACGCTTCTCCCAACGGTGAAGATGTATGCTGGTTGCATAAAATTCACTGAAAGGAGAGGAACGATGACACGTTATGCATTGAAACAACGTTTGGGTGTCGCAATTTTGGCTTTGCTGCTGTTGCTGGTTTTCGCAACACCCGGTTTTGCATGGCTGAATGACGACCATGAAACCGTTGATCTGAATCGGCATTTGGTGCAATACCAATCTGCAGAAGAAACCAAATTCGGCCCGGCCGTCACAATTGTCCGTCCCGCGGACGATGGCGAAATCCGGTTCGGTACGGCAGAATACCCGTGGTCGCTTGCGCGAGCAGAATAAAATGAACACCCGACAATTTTCAGCGGGAGGAGCATAACGCATGTTACGTTTCTCCCGCGAAAATTAATTTTGATAAACCCCCAAACGAAAAGAAAGAAAATGCCAGTACACAATTTCAAGAAAGTACAATATTTTGGATGGATGATAATTTTGCTGTTCGTGGCGGGAACGCTTTTGCCCGCATCTGTATATGCCGGTGGCGATGATGATGAAATTGAGCAAAAAGAAACAGTCTACATGTCCGCCAATAACATGATGGTGGGCAAGGCAAAACTTGAGCGCGAAGGCGATGAGGTTGAATTGAAATTCCGCACCAGTAAACTCCCCGCGTATGAAGCGGTGACGCTTCGGTAATGGCCTGCAAAACGTTATGGGTGCAGAAATTCATGTCATTCTCCGCGTTCATGGAACTGCCAGCAGCGACCCGGCACTGCTTTACGAACAAACCCATACATTTGGTGGCGCCTGTGATGTTGACGCATGTTTCAATCCGCAACATGCAATTTTTTCAGCGCCATAATCCACCCGTAAACCAGAAACACCCCGCCGGAATAACCCGACGGGGTGTTTTTTTATTGCCGTAATTTGTATGGGATGTTGAAATTCAGTTTGTCATTGCGTCCGCAACATCAGTATCCCTATTTCACAACCAGCGGCAGGTAAATATAGAATCGTGTTTCCGCCAGCGGGTTCACCGTTACGGTAATGTTGGCAGTATCGGCGAGCGCGCCATCGGTGACGATATAGCTGAACACATCCGTGCCGGTGAATGCCGTGGTGGGGGTGTACACAATTTGCGTTCCCCCGCTGATGACCGCTGTGCCGTGCGCCACCGTGCCCACCGCGCTGATGGTGAGCGGGTCGTTTTCCACGTCCGAGTCGTTGCCAAGCGGCGAAATGGTGATGGCCAGCCCTTCATCGGCGGCGGCGGTGTCATCGACGGCTGTGGGCGCGTCATTGATACTCTGCACGGTAACCGTGACCGCAGCCGAGTCGGTCAAATAGCCATCGGTGATGGTGACGGTGAACACATCATCCCCATTAAAATTGAGCGTGGGGGTGTACACAATTTGCGTCCCACCGCTGATGACCGCCGTGCCGTGCGCAGGGGTATCCACCGCGCTGAGGGTCAGCGGGTCACCGTTGGGATCGGAGTCGTTGCCCAGCGGCGAAATCGTCACGGCGATATCTTCATCGGTGGCGGCGGTGTCTGCGACGGCTACCGGCGGCTGGTTGGCGGAAATGTTCACGGTGATGGACGCGGTATCGGTGAGTGCGCCATCGGTGACAATGTATTGCAAAAACTCCGAGCCGTTGAACGACAAGGTGGGCGTATAGACTATCTGCGTTGTGCCGCTGACGTTCGCCGTGCCGTTTAGTGCGCCGGAAACACTTTGCACTGTCAGCGCATCCCCATCAATATCCGAATCATTTTCCAGCGGCAGAATTGTGAGCGGTTGCGTGTCCGTGCCATAGACAAGATCATCCACGGCGGCGGGCGCATCGTTGACCGCTGAAATCGTCACGGTGACGGTGGTTGTGGCGGTCAGTGCGCCATCCGACGCCACATAACTGAATGTATCGGTGCCGTTGTAGTTTTGTGTGGGGATATAATAGACTCTTGTCCCCGCCGAATTGACAGTCGACCCATGCGCCGCCGCCCCAACCGAGGTGATGGACAATCCCTGCCCATCCACTTCCACGTCATTCGCCAGCACATCAATATAGGTTGCCACATCTTCGGTGATAACCGGCGTATCGGCAATAACCTGCGGGGGGTCCTCCTGCGGGTTGATGGTGACGGTGACGGTCAGCGAGTCGGTCAGTGCGCCATCGGTGATGGCGGCGACAAAACTGTCTGTGCCATTATAATTCGCGCCGGGGGTATAGCTCGGACTTGCGCCGCCACCGGCGCTGCCGTGCGCCGGAGCAGCCGCCACCGTCCATGTCAACACCGTTGAATCATAATCCCACACCGATGGGGGTGCCAGGTAGAACGGTGTGGGTGAACCATCTTCATCCATCGTGACAGCGGCGGTCAGCACCGGTGTGAGAATCACTTTGGAAACCGCACTGCCACTGCCGGAATAGAAATGTGTTTCATTGGCCGGATTGACCGCCACAACTGCTTCAACGCCCGCAGTTGTATCGGATAAAACCGTTGTCCATGCATTATTAATATATTGTTTCATCCACAGTTCCGATGCATTGGCGACACACACCACCGTGGGGATGCCGCCATTGGTCATCGCAAAATCTGCTGCCAGAACATTATCGCTCAAATCCGCGCCGACTTGCGCCCACGCCGCGCCATTGTATGCCATCACGCGCAATGTTTTGGTGAAGCTGTTGTCATCAATATACGCCGCATACGGCACGTCATCATTATTCAACGCCATACGGGGTGCAACAACATCGCCGTGCGAGAATCCGAGCGTGCCGAGTGCGGTGAAATTTCCGCTGCTATTTTCAAACACGGCGGCTTTACTGCTGATGTGGCTGCGCACAGCGACATACGCTGTACCGGCGCTGTTCAACGCCATGGCGGGTTTAAATCCACTCCCATAACTGGCATCCGACACCCATGCAGAACCGTTAAAACGATCCATATAAATACCACCGTCGCTGTATGTGACCAGCGGCTCATTGGCGGCGTTAAATGCCATCGTCATATCAGAGACGACACCACTGCCGCCCGATGAGCGTGCGATCGCGCCCACGGCAGACCAGTTGCCGCCGGAATACTTTTGCACGGTCAACAGATTATTTGACGGGTCGCGGTATGCCACGAAGGGCATATCCTCTTTATCGATGGTAAACGTGGAATATGTTGCGCCACCGAGCGTGACAACCGGTGTACCCACCAGCGTCCATGCACTGCCGTTGTATTTTTTCACGGTGATGGCAAAACTGGCTGCCGAATCCTGATACGCGACATACGGTGTTCCGGCATGGTCAAACGCCATCTTCAAAAATACTGCGCCGGTGAACTTGGTTGCCGTCACCGGCTGAAACGCCGTCGTAGCGATTTGCGGGGCATCGTTCACCGGAGTCACCGTGACGCTGACGATAGCGGTATCGGTGAGCGCCCCATCGCTGGCGGCATACCAGAACCGATCCACGCCGTAAAAATTGGTGTCGGGCGTGTACACAATTTGGGTGGTGCCGCTGATGGTCGCTGTACCGTGCCGCCCGTTGCTGACGTGGGAAATCGAAAGGGTATCGGTATCCGGGTCGGTATCATTCAGCAATGGGGAAATGGTGACGGGGATATCCTCGTCTGCCACTGCGCCATCATTTGCCGCGACCGGCGCATTGTTCACACTTACCACGGTGATGGATACGGTCGCTGTGTCGGTGAGCGCGCCATCGGTGACCACATACCCCAGCGAGTCGGTGCCGACATACGCCGTGGTGGGCGTATAAACAATTTGCGTGTACCCGCTGATGCTGGCTGTCCCATGCAGTGGTGCAGTCAAAATGGCAGACACGCGCAGATAATCGCCGTCCGCATCGGAATCGTTTTCCAACGGGATAAACGTTGTGGGTGTGCTGTCCAGCGCAGATGCGGAATCATTCCCCCCCACGGGAGCCGTATTTGTGCCGAGTTGCATCACCGCCACATCCCCGCCGAGGCCGTTATCTGAAAAGCCGATAATCGGGGTGACGCTGGTGGGTATCACGGCAATGGACGGGCTGGTGGTATCAATGTCTCCCACCGATGCACCCCGATTGCCCACATAGACCCAATTGCCCGACAATGAGTCGTACGACATCACCGAAATTTTATTCCCCGCAAGTTCATCGGCAAAGGCAACAAAAAGCTGGTCACCCGCCCCGACGGCAAGTTTGGGTGATAGCCCCTTCCCGCCGCTGAAACCTTCCGCCCCCACAGCAACCCATGCGCTGCCGGTATAGGTCATCACGGTGGCGTAATCGGTTGTCCCGGGAGCGCTGTCTTGGAAGGCCATCACCGGTGTGCCCGTGCTATCGGTCTTTAAGCTGGGAAAGATCCCCTGCACATATGGCTTCGGTGCCGTTGTCCATGTGCCGCCCGAATATTCCATCAATACAATTGAACCGAAGGTGCCATATGCCGCATATACCGTGCCCGTAATCCCTGTGGCAATACTGGTGCCAAAGTAGACGCCCTTACTGGATATTGCGAGACTACCACCCAACGGCGACCAGTTTGTGCCATCAAAGTGCATGACACTCAGTTTCCTTCCATGTGCCAAATCGGCGTATGCCACATAAATGTTATTGCCATATAAGGCGATGCTGGCTGTTTGCCCATTGCCCGTGTTGATGGTAGGAGAAACGACATGACTCCATGTTGTGCCGGTATAAACGTCTACCGTTAACCCACCGGAACCATTGCGATACAGCGCATATACGGTTGTACCGGTGATGGCAAGATGTACCTCATTCACCGAAGAAGGCGAGAACCCCGCGCCGCCCACTGCCGACCATGTCCCGCCGGTATATTTCATCACAGTGGCCTTGTTGCCATTAGCGCTATCCACAAACGCCACATACGGCGTGCCGCCGCTATCATAGGCGACATCGGTATAATTGTTTCCGCTCACCGTACCGACACTCGGCGGGCTGCCCAGAAAGTGCCAGCTTTCCGCAATGCCCGCAAAGCTGACGATGGCTAGCGAGGTCATCAAAATTAGTGCAAAAAATAATGTAACAAATAGCTTTCCTATACGTTGTGTCATACTACATCCTCCTCCTGTCTTTGCTGTAAAAATAACATCAATTTTCCCAGTGATGTGAATGATGTTTGCTCTCCCGTGTGAATATTTTCCAGTATAACACGCCAATTTTCATCGCTGCTACGCCACATTCGCAATAAAAATGCGCGGTAATTTTTGTCAATTAGGGTTGATGGAAGATTATCCGGTGTCTCGCTCATAATTTTCCTGTTCAGGTCACTTCTTTTTTGATATAATGGAAATGAAACTATTCCTACTGTCTCAACTATAACCGGCCAGCGTTCAAGAAACGTTCAGAAATTAAACCTTCATGAAAAACCAACTCACAATTCGCCTATTGGGTGGCCTCACCATCAAAAAAAACATCACCGTGTCACGGGTCTCGCCTCCCGAAAGGCTTTGGCGTTGCTGGCTTATCTGGCGCACACCCGCCGCACCCACCGCCGAGACTCGCTGGCAACGCTGTTGTGGGAAGACCGTCCGCAATCGCAGGCAATGGGCAACCTGCGTGTGCTGCTGTCAAGCCTTCGCAAACAGTTGCCGCAATTCACGCTGATTGAACGACATACTGTTTCGCTGAATTTTGATGCCGAAATATTTGTCGACTCGCTGGCATTAATCGATGCGGCCATTGCCGCAAAACATCACTATCAAACCCCAAAACAGCTATTGCCCGTCCAGGCCTCCGACCTGGAAAGTGCCGTTAGCCTATATACCGGTGATTTCCTGGCAGGTTTTCATATTCGGGATAGTCTGGGTTTTGAAGAATGGGTATCGCTGACCAGAGAGCAAGTTCGCATGGCCGTGCTGGACGGGTTATATTTGCTCTTGGCACATCACACAGCCGCCAACCATCTGCGAGAGGCAATCGCCACGGCAGAACGCATCATTGCTATTAACCCGCTGCAAGAGGCGGCACACCGGGCCGTTATGCGCTTGCTGGCGCTGAACGGGTTGCGCAATGCCGCTATCCGCCGTTATAAAGCGTGTGTGGATGTGCTGGACGCTGAACTCGGTGTGGAACCGCATCCGCAAACCATTGAACTTTATGACCGCATCGTGGATATGAACCGGATGCCCGCCATTGCATTGCCGTCTCAACCCACACCTTTTCTAGGGCGCGAAGCGGAATGTGCGGATATCCGCCGCCGTTTGGCAGACGACAATTGCCGTCTGCTGACGCTCACAGGACCGGGCGGCATCGGGAAGACGCGGCTTGCGCTGGAAACTGCACGCCGAACACGCCCCATGTTTTTACACAGTGCCGCATTTGTGCCACTGGAACAGGTTGAGGCAAACACAGAAGTTGTGCCCGCCATCGCACGGGCCTTCGGGTTTCCGGTTGACGATGACGCGCCGGAAGCATCGCTGTGGGATTTTTTGCGCGAAAAAGAGTTGCTTCTGGTTTTGGATAATTTTGAACATCTGCCCGCTTCAGCCGCCACCATCATCCATCAATTAATAAAAGAAGCCCCGCTGATAAAAATACTGATTACCAGCCGCAAACCGCTCGCCCTGCGTGCCGAGTGGGTTTATTCTGTTTCGGGGTTTCCCCTGCCTGCCAGCAATCCCGCCGCGATTGCCGCATCAGACGCGGGACAATTATTTGTGCAATCGGCGCAGCGGGGAGCGAGTTTTGCGCCAAACGACGACGATTTTTGCGCCATCGGCGAAATTTGCCGCTTGGTAAACGGGCTGCCGTTGGGGGTGGAATTGGCAGCAACGTGGGTTCGGGTTTTTTCGTGCGCCGAAATTGTCCGGAACATTGCCACCGATTTGGATTTTTTAAGCGCACCTGCCGTCGACCGCCCCGCACGGCACGATAGCCTGCGGGTGGTTTTCGAGCAATCGTGGGGGTTGCTGACCGATGCCGAGCGACAGGCTTTGTTGCGAATGGCGATATTTCGTGCGCCGTTCAGTCTCGCCGCGGCAGTCGCCGTTGCCAAAATTTCGGCGCGACAGTTGCCGCCGCTGGTAGATGCCTCGTTTTTAATTGCCCAACCGGAACACGACACCTTTGATATGCATCCACTGATGAAACAATTTGTGGGGCATAAACTTGATGCACGCCCACAATTAAAAGCGGAAGCGCAACAGCGGCACGCCGTTTTTTATGCCAATTTTCTCCACTCGCAAGAAGATGCATTGCGCAGCGCAGAAACGGCGCAAGCAGAGCAGGCCATCGAACGCGCGGAAGAAAACATCCGCGCCGCATGGGATTGGGCCGTCAACAACGGCAACGATGCCATCATAGAAAAGGGAGCAGAAAGTTTATATCTGTATTTGTGGAAACGGGGACGCATACAGGAAGGCAAACGCCGTATGCAAGATGCCGCACAAGCCGTCATCTCTGCGGGAAAATCTGATTTTCTGGCAGCCAATTTGCGCCTGTTTGCGGCGGAATTTCAAGCATGGCACACGGAGTATGAAACCGCCATCCATACCCTTAACGAGTGCATCGCTGTGTTTGAAGCACAGTCCGCACACCGGCAATTGTCGCAGGCTCGTGACCTTCTGGGGCGTGTGGCGTATTGGCAGGGAGACTATGCCGCGGCCCAAACCTATTTTGAGCAAGCAACCGTCGATGCCCGTCACGCCGATACCCCGTTTGAACTGGCACAAGCGTTGTGCAGTCTCGCCAATGCCATATGCGAAAATTCGGCGGATTATGATGCTGCTCACGGCTTTTATGCAGAAAGTCTTGCGCTTGCCAAAAAACTGGGAGATGCCCATGGTGTGGCAAAAGTGACCATCAATTTGGGTGCCGCCGCACAAGAATTGGGGCAGTTAGAGCGGGCGCGTATTTTGTTTGATGAAAGCCTGACGCAATACCGACACATCAATTATCGGCACGGCATTGCGGCGGCGCTCACCTATTTGGGAGAAGTGGCACTGGCACAGGGAAAGCCGGACAATGCACGGCATTACATGGAGGAGAGTCTGCAACTCAGCCGTGAGGCAGGTGATCGTCAATCAATGGTCGGTATTTTAGTCTCACTGGGGAAGTTGAACACGCAACACGGCGATTTTCCGCAAGCACAATTCCGCATCCGGCAAGGGTTAAGAATGGCATTGGCGCTCGATGCCCCGCAATGGGTAGCCCAAAGTTTGCTTGCCTGGGCAGAATTGCAACATGCCCGCAACAACCCGGAAACGGCTTTAATCGTTTTGAGCTGGCTGGTCGCACAAAGCGATTTTGGGGAAGAATTCTCTCGGAAAATCGGGCCGGTTTTTGAAAATGTCGCCTCCGCAGTACCCCGGCCATGCAAAAAGCCTGCCGCGCCGAAGCAGAATCGGCAGACCGGCAGGCCATCATCGCGCTGGTTTTGCAAGATTAGCCGTTCAATCAATCCCGTCTTCTTCCTCGCCGCGCAGAAGATTGACGCGCTCAGACTGGCTCATTCCCGCCGAATCGTTCGCCATGGCAGCGTAAAATTCGGCGTCATAGGTGCGAGTCTGCACCACCACCGGCATCGGCACGGCGTGCCCCATGATGAGCGCCTGCTGTTTGGTGTCGAGCCGCGCCAGCACTTCGCGCAAGCTTTCCGCACCATTGACGCCCGACAGCACGGCGCGAATGTCGCGGTCGTTGTCCAGCAGTGCCGTCACCCGCGTGCCAATTTGGCTCATCACTTCTTCATCAATGCCGGATGGACGCTGGTCAACCACCAGCAGAGTCACATTATATTTGCGTAATTCGCGGGCAATAATCCCGAAAATTGTCTGCTGGGCAATTTGCGGGTCAAGAAATTTATGCGCTTCTTCGATGACAATCATCAGTGGTGGTGGAGCTTCAAAAGCCTTATTTCCAAGTGCGCGATTCACTCGTTCGACATACATTTTGTGGATGCGCCGGGTAAGGTAGTTTGCCACCAGAATATAGGCCTCCAGCGCATTGCCATAGCGCCCAAATTCCAGGACAACTGTTTTCCCCTTTTCCAAAAAACCGATGATTTCAGTAGCACTGTCCTTCTGCCTAGTATCTTGGATGAAATCAAACCGCGCCAATCGTTCCAACCGGCGGCTGAGCGCGGAAACACTGGCTTTGGCGATGCTGGTGTTTTCAGCCACTTCATCAAAATCCTCTTTTTCCGCGTCCAACAACAGTTTTATCCAGTCCGATCCCCAGTAGCGGCGCAGAGTATACGCCGCGCCAATCATCTGGTCGCTCAGGCCAAGGGTTATTTTCAGCATT
>Ga0114931_10000460_pt1 | contig 49110 bp, 55 predicted proteins | sample 2SBtaG_FD_89579 | JGI IMG/M metagenome (GOLD analysis project Ga0114931, IMG submission 89579) | Deep subsurface microbial communities from Kolumbo volcano to uncover new lineages of life (NeLLi) - 2SBTROV14_V59a metaG | ecosystem: Environmental > Aquatic > Marine > Volcanic | place: Kolumbo... | reverse complement strand
GGGGCTACCCACGCTGGTAGCATGATGACAACCGATTTGATAATGAACCGCCCTGGTACGTGATCCGTATGCCGGGTGGTGTGGGAGGAGGGATGTCGTGAGGCATCCCCCTATCCCGATTATGCGATAAAAGAATAGATAGGTGATTACTTAATATGCCAACAATACTTAGAATGGGATCCTATCGTTTCTATTTCTATAGCAACGAGAAAGGGGAGCCGCCACATATTCATGTACAACGAGAGCGGTTTCTTGCCAAGTATTGGTTAAATCCTGTTGCGTTGGCAGGGTCAAAGCGGTTTGCTTCGCACGAATTACGAACGATACAGAAGCATGTTGAAGAAAACAGAGAAATATTCCTGGAGGCGTGGAATGAGCACATTGGCAGTTGAAATATATCCTTTAGCGCAGGATGTAAAATGTACAGATGATGATTTAATAGTGTCATTGGTGGATGGGCGCACTGTGACAGTCCCGTTAGTATGGTTTCCTCGTTTATCGAATGCCACAAAAAAACAGCTAGAAAATTACGAAATCCTAGGCGATGGTGAAGGTATACATTGGCCTGAAATAGATGAAGATCTGAGTGTGGCTGGGTTGCTGCGTGGCGATCACTAGTTAGCAACGCATAACAAGCCAATCGAGCTGACAGCATACCCTACGCTGCGCTTGTGTGTCATGAAGAAAGGCGAAAGCCTTTCATGCTGTATTAAAGATGAGAGTAGGCCTCTCGGTTTCGGCGGCCAGAAGCTGGGACCAAACCACCGGATGCGGCTGCTGTAAAGAGCAATGGTCGTGAGCGATCCGGGAAAAGGCCATCTAGAATGGTCAGGTAGGTATTATGTAGATGAACGAAAGTGAACCCCCGATGCAGGAACAACAGGGGTCAGATCCCAATTCTTTCTTATATTAGCGAAAACTGGGATCTGACCCCGTCCCCCCCAGATCATTCGTCGACCTTGATTACCCGAATCAGGTCAGTGCCACCGGCGCGCTGGCGCTGTCCGGCAGTTACGATCACGATGTCCTCTTCATTGATGTAACCTTGCTCACTGGCGTAGTTGATGGCGAACTCGATGCGTGCATTATCCGCGGGTTCACCCGTGTAGAGTACGGGAATAACGCCCCAGTTCATCGACAGCTTGTGGGTCACTGCTGTGGAAGAGGTGACTGCCAGGATGGTGCATGCAGGGCGATATTTTGAGATAAGCCGGGATGTGAAGCCGGTCTCCGTCAGGCAGATGATGGCGGCCGCATCCAGACTGGTGGCCATGCTGACGGCGGCCTGGCCAATTGTTTCAGTGATAATGTTGGACGGGTTGGGAATGATTTTCTGCAGGTAGCCGTATTCACCCAGTGAGGCTTCTGCACGGGTTGCTACGGTTGCCATGGTCCTGACCGCTTCGATCGGGAAATTGCCGACTGCTGTTTCACCCGACAGCATGACGGCCGAGGTACCGTCCAGGATGGCATTGGCGACATCACTGGCCTCGGCCCGGGTTGGTTTCGGGTTATGTTCCATCGAAGCCAGCATCTGTGTTGCAGTGATGACCGGTTTGCCATTCGAGACCGTGGTGCGGATGATGTTTTTCTGCGTGGCCGGGACATCGGCAAGCGGCAGTTCCACGCCCATGTCACCGCGCGCCACCATGATGCCGTCAGCGGCAGCGACGATTTCATCGAGGTTGGTGACTCCGGCCTTGTTTTCAATTTTGGCGATGATCGGGATATTGACGTTTTTCTCGACAAGTATTTCACGCATCTTGTAGACATCATCAGCCGCCTGGATAAACGACGCAGCGATATAATCAACGTCATTCTCGGCAGCAAACCCAAGCTCCCGGACGATATCTTCACGGTTCTCCGGGCTAACGGCGCTCAGTGCCAGTCGTGTATCCGGGAGGTTGACGCTCTTGCTGTTACTCAGTCGTCCGCCATGAATAACGACGCAGCGTATTTCACCATTAGCCGTTTCCCGGACTTCGAGTTCGATGGCGCCGTCATCTATCAGTATCGGGGTGCCCGCACTGACTTCCTCGGCCAGTTTCCGGTAAGTGATGGATACACCGTCGGCATCACCGGCGTGGTCACGGGTGTAGAGGGTGAATATGTTTCCCGGTTGGAGGTCGACGGGGCCGTCTTTCAGGGTGCCGGTGCGGATCTCGATACCGCGCGTGTCGATCATAATGGCGATCCGGGTGTCGGCCTGTTTGGCCGCCTCGCGCAACTGCTGGATGCGTTGCTTGTGTTCCTCATATTTTCCGTGGGACAGGTTCAGACGCGCGACATTCATGCCGGCCTTGATCATGGCGACCAGTTTGTCCTGCGCTTCACAGGCGGGGCCGATGGTGGCGACGATCTTGGTTTTACGCTGCTGGGAGTGCGGCATGAATCAGTTCCTGTATTATTGTTTCCGTGATGCCTGGGGCGGATTGTTCCCGATATTTTACCGCCTTATCCCGCGAAGATATAATAAAATACACCTTCCATTCAGAGATATTACAGGATATCCGGCTTTGCTCATGGCTTGCCAGTCAGTCAGCCTCGTACACAGGATGATTTCCCGTTGCCGATTAATGCTATGTGGCGTGCTGTCGGTTTTCGTGGCCGGTATGCCGGTCTATGCCGATTACCCGATTGAGGTCATCGAGCTGCAGGCCGCCACCCTGAATGAAGTCATGCCGGTTGTTCGACCGCTGGTGGGTCCGGACGGGACGGTTACCGGAATGGGTAATAATCTGGTCATCAAGGCGGCACCGGAGCAGGTGCGCGCGATCCGGGCGTTGCTTCTCCGGATTGACCGGCCACCGCGGCGGCTGCTGATCACGGTTAGCAATAGCGGGGAGGAGGTCAGCCGGGCATCGGGTTATACCGGCAGTGCGGATATCAAACGGGGCAATGGACAGGTGGGGATCAATTCTACCGGTCGCTCGGTCGAGGATTCCCGTGCCCGACTTTAGGTTCACCAGTGGGGTGCGTTCCGGGAGCGTCGCGCAGGGCAGCAGGTCCAGGCGGTCGAAGGTCGGCCGGCCTGGATTTATGCCGGTTCACAGGTGCCGCTAGAAGGTGGCTATCCTTACGGGACACAATTGCACGATGTCACCCGCGGATTTTATGTAGTACCGCGCATCAGCGGGAATGAGGTAGTGCTGGAGATTCAGCAGCGGGATGATCGCATCGGGCGCAAGCCCGCTACCTTCGATATCCAGCGGGCCGCTACTGTTATCCGGGGCAGGCTGGGGGAATGGATCACTCTGGGTGGCATCCACACGACCGGGGACAACAGCGGCAGCGGCCTGGCGCGCTCGCAGCAGCAACGGTCAAGGCAGTCGCAGCAGATCCGGGTCAGGGTGGAATGTATTGACTGCGGGAGTAACTGAGCCCCTGGATAGAAAACAGCCGTAGAGTCGGGTTAAGCGCGCAGTGTCGTAACCCGGCAGGCATGCTTGTCGGGTTACGCCCTTCGGGCTAACCCGACCTACCTGAATCACAAAGACGGGAATCAGTATACGGACCCGGAATTTAGCCTGGTTCGCTATGGCCCTGAGAATGATTTTTCATGCCCGGCCTGGCCCATGCGGCCGTCGTCCAAGGGGTCAACGAGGACACGATATTTATTTTTACGGCAGACTACCCGGCCGACTTTCCCATTCTGATGGATCGGGAGTGGAACGATAGCAGGATACTGGAGAAGATCCGGAAACTGGAAAAATGACGCAAGGGACCGGTTTCCTGATCACTGTGCCAAGGGGAAAATGTGCAATGATCGGCAAGTGTTCAGATTCCGGCCCCCTGCGAACATAACCGTCTTGTGTTGAACTATATCGTACTCTTGTAACAATTCTACAACATTTCTGCACTTACAGTATGCGCAACCGGGTATGGGCGTGTCGGGAATCCGGTCACGCTTTGGGCATTCCCTTGCAGGGAAGCGGTTTAAGTGACAATAACCCTTTGAAATTATTTAGACTTGCGCCCTGGATAGAAGACCCGCAAGAAGGGAAGTGAGCGGTGGCCTCTCCATCTTGGTTCAGCCAGTGGCGGTTTGGTCAGGTCCTTCCGGTCGGGCTATATCCGGGTGCAGTTCACTCAGGGGGATGGACAGACCATTATCAGTCACAACCCGTGCATGGAAACGCCTGAGCTGGCGTGGTTCCCGGACGCCGCAAGAATGGGCGATGATGCCGACCTCATAGACCATGTTCCTGGCATAGTTCGCCACCCTGACGGCCTTGTCCTGCGGGTTGAGGCCTTTCTGGAGCCGTTTGTTGTGTGTCGTGATGCCGGTCGGGCAGGTGTTCCTGTTGCATTGCAGTGCCTGGATACAGCCCAGTGCAAACATGAAGCCCCGGGCAGACACGACGAAATCAGTGCCCAGACACAATGCCCAGGCGACATCGGCCGGGGTAACCAGTTTTCCGGATGCGATGACCTTGACGCGTTCGCGCAGGCCATGCTGGTTCAGTTTGTCGATCAGCAGGGGCAGACTTTCGCGCAAGGGCAGGCCGACATCGTCGATCAGCGGCATCGGCGCCGCGCCGGTACCGCCATCGGCGCCATCCACCGTAATGAAATCCGGGGCCGACTCGATACCGCGCCGGTGTACCTCGGTGAACAGGTTATCCAGCCAGCCATAGGCTCCGATCACGGCCTTGAAACCGGTAGGTTTGCCGGACACATCGCGTACCCGCTGGATCATGTCGAGTAGCTCACTGTCCGAATTGATATCGGTATGACGGTTCGGGCTGATCGCGTCGCTACCGACCGGGATACCGCGGATAGCGGCGATTTCCCTGGTCACCTTGCCCCCGGGAAGGATGCCGCCCTTGCCGGGCTTGGCCCCCTGGCTCATCTTGATTTCGAACATCCGGACGCTCTCGTGCGCGGCCACGGCGCGCAGTTTGTCATCACTCAGCTTGCCTTGCGGGTCACATACCCCGTTTTTTGCCGTGCCGATCTGGAAGACGATATCGGCGCCGCCTTCCAGGTGGTACGGGGACAATCCGCCTTCCCCGGTGTTCATCCAGCAGCCGGCTTCCCGTGCCCCGTACGAGAGGGCGAGCACCGCGGGCCGGGATATGGCGCCATAGCTCATGCCGGATATGTTGAACAGGGAATTGGTTGTGTAGGGCCGTTTGCAGTAGGGGCCGATGGTGACGTTGTGAGGAGGGACGGCATCCTGGCCCAGGGTCGGGAACGGGCAGTTTACAAACAGTACCGTACCGGTCGGGCGCAGATCGCGGGTTGAACCGAAGCCGACGGTGTTGTCGATATTCTTGGCGGCGCGGTAGGCCCAGGTGCGTTGAGACCGGTTGAATGGCAGTTCTTCCCGGTCCATGGCAAAGAAGTACTGCCGGAAGAATTCACCCATGCGCTCGAAGAAATAGCGGAATCTTCCGACCACCGGGTAGTTACGCCGAATAGCGCTCCTTGTCTGGGTGATATCAATTACAAACAGGATGATGATGGTCAGTACGCCGAGTCCCACCAGGAAGACAAACAGGGCGGCCATGACCTGCAGGGCCGTGGTAATAACCTGAAAAATTTCGGCTGATAGCATGTCTTCGCCCGGTTACCCGACCACTGTATTTACCTGTGTGAGTAGGTTAGCAGGTACCTCCCTTACGCCATTTACGGGCGATCCAGTAGTCGAGACTGAGGTAGTTCCCGGCCCCGATGAAGAACAGGGTCAGCAGCATGATGAAATAGGTGGCCGCAAATTCAATACCGTTATTGAGTACTACAAAATGGCCGTTTTGAGTCAGCCAGTCATAGTTGCCATGTTCCTGCAGGATACTCTTTGCTTTGTCGAGGCGTTCGATGGCGCCCATGGTCCGCTCATTGGCGAAGAAGCTGCCACTACCCTCGGCAATAGCAAGCCAGCCGTTTGGCAGGTGTACAGTCACGGCGGCAACGACCATGGTGATCATCAGTGGTACGGAAATCCAGCGCACAGCAAGTCCGGTCAGCAGCAGGATGGCCCCGAAATATTCTGTGTAGGAAGCCAGTGAGGCCATCAACTCGGGAAACGGCAGACCCAGCCCCCAGTCCGTATTGCCGAACCAGTCAATGATGTCCTGCTTTGGTAAAAAGCTGCAGCCACTGTCACTGGATAAACAATCGAGTCCGGCATTCTCCAGCTTTTTGGTGCCCGACATCCAGAAGATCGGCACCAGGTACAGGCGCAGTGCCAGCGGCGCAAGGAAGTCGAGTGCGCGTGTACGGTCCAGCAAGCCCTGCATGCAGTTCAGAAAACCAGCCATGGTGCTCCTCCCGGTTATATGTGATTGGTGTAACCCGTTTGACGGGTTTACGCTTGCTTTGTTCCGAGAATGATGTCTTTTTGATACAGGTTGTTCAGGATCCCGGCACCGCCCTTGATGACGATATCCGGGTTCGGGTGATCCATCTCGGTGGCGATACGGTCCAGCAGCGTTGTGCCCGTTGCCCCGCTGTCTTCGTCTACCAGTTCCAGCAACCGCTTGGTGACCGGGTTTATCTCAAGAAACCCGACGTCATTATCGCGATTGCGATACACGACGAGACAGGTGGGTGCGCTGCCCGGGCTGGCGGGCAGGAAGTCCGGACCAATGCGATGCACCGGCCAGCGGTATGCAAGGTGCCATGCCAGTGGTGACAGTACGGGGATGCCCTCCAGGAGATCGCCATCGCGGCCAAGGCCCGGCACATCGAGTGATTCTTCGGAAATGGACAGTGCCAGTTCCACCCACTCGTAGTGGGCCAGCTCGGTGAGGAAAGGGAGATCCCCGTCCTGTGCGTCGCGCTCGCTTTCCAGCCAGGTGAGAAACTCCCGGGGCATTTCCAGGAACAGCGGGGTGCGTGCCCGGTGCCGGGAGAAATAGTCCCGTAGCAGGCTATTCCAGCTGTCATCGTCGAGGGTCTTTCTCAGGACCGGGAAGGTCCCGGCAATAAAGCCTTCGACATTGTTGAAGAACAGTTCGCGGTAGACACCCATGCGCCGCTCTTCGATATCCGCCGGGGCGGGCCGGTTTTGAGGATCACGGATGTGTGCGGCAAATTCATATTGCCGGCGGATAAAATCAGGCGGATCAGTTCTGGATGGCGATGCCATGGTCGTCCGTATCCCACTTCGATTGCAGTACCCTGATCTGATTTACCTCAGCCAGTAATTCGGGCAATGGCGGAATGTTGAAGTCACGCTCCAGCAGGGTCGGCACCACACCGCAATGTTCATAGGCGGTTTTCAGTAGTGACCATACCGGACCGATGACCGGGGCGCCGTGCGTATCTATCTTGAGATCTTCCGCCTCGTCATAGTGACCGGCCATGTGTAAGTAGACAACGCGTTCAGCCGGCAATTGCCGGAGAAATGCTTCCGCGTCATAGCGATGGTTGATGCTGTTGACGTAGATATTGTTGACATCCAGCAGCAGGTCGCAGTCGGCCTCATTCAGGACAGCATTGATGAAATCGATTTCATCCATCTCCTTGCCCGGCGCTGCATAATACGACACGTTTTCCATGGCGATACGGCGTTCGAGAATATCCTGGACCCGGCGAATGCGGGCAGCCACATAACGGACGGCCTCTTCGGTGAACGGGATCGGCATCAGGTCATAGAGATGGCCATCGTCACTGCAATAGCTCAGGTGTTCCGTGTAGCAACGAAAATCATGTTCATCGAGAAAGCGTTTCAGACGAAACAGAAAGGTTTCGTCCAGTGGGGCAGGGCTGCCAATAGACAGTGACAGGCCGTGACCGGCAAACGGGTACTGCTCGGTAAATTTGCGGAACTCGTTGCCGAGTCTGCCGCCGACACCAATCCAGTTTTCCGGAGCGACTTCCAGGAAGTCGACTGCTGCGGGTGGATTGTCCTGCAGCGGGCCCATCAGGGTCCGCCGCAGTCCAAGTCCGGTTCCCTCGACGGGATAGTCTTTATTGCTCACAACAAGCTCAGGGGCTGACTACTTCTTGCTCCCGCCGCATTTGCCTTCGCCGTCATGCTTCATGCCTTCCATCTTCATCTTGTCGGCACCGCACTTGCCTTCCCCGCATTTGCCTTCATGTGCCATGCGCTTGGCGCCGCATTTTCCTTCACCGCACTTGCCTTCGCCTTTCTTCGTCATATGATCTGCTTCGCCGGCTTTCTTGCTGCCGCCGCAGTTGCCTTCGCCTTCCTTCATTGTATGACTTGCTTCGCCGGCCTTTTTGCTGCCGCCGCAGTTGCCTTCCGCCGCATCTGCAACCATGTAGCCACTGGACAATTCGGACATGGCAAACGGATTTTCCGCAGCGTTGGTGACCGTTGTACTGGCCAGTGAGGTAATAAAAGCAGTTCCGATAGCTAACGCCAGGGGTTTCATCGTGGGTTTATCTGACATCTGATCTGATCTCCATACAGGTTTTGAAAAAAAGGGGCACATGCCCCGGCTAGTGGTCGTTTGCCACGACCTTTTGTGGTACTGCCAATTGCTACGACATTGGCAAGTTTGGAAAGTTTCTGGTGTTCTCCGGTGGCGACCAGCGGCAGGCGGTTATCCGGATCGTTGGCAGGTTGAGAATATAGCATACCGCGAGCATACAGTGACATGCATGTAACTATCTATAGTTAATCAATATTCTTGTTTTTATAGGTGCATAAATCAACAATGATGCAGGACTGGCAACGCGGCCTGCGGGCAATGCAGGTGTAACGGCCATGCAGGATCAGCCAGTGGTGGGCATTGTGTCGGAACTCCCCGGGTACCCGACGCAGCAGCCGGTCCTCGACCTCGGTGACATTTTTACCGGGCGCAATACCGGTCCGGTTGGCGACCCGGAAAATGTGGGTATCTACCGCGATGGTGGGATGCCCGAATGCCGTATTGAGTACTACGTTGGCTGTCTTGCGACCCACACCAGGCAGGGCCTCGAGGGCAGCCCGGTCTTCCGGCACCTTGCCGTGATGTCGTTCCTCCAGAATGGCGCAGGTCCGGATAATGTTCCTGGCCTTGGTGTTGAACAGACCGATCGTCTTGATGTGTTCCTTGAGACCGGCCTCTCCCAGTTTCACCATGGCCTTCGGTGTTTTAATCTTTCTGAAGAGTGCGCGGGTTGCCTTGTTGACTCCAACATCGGTGGCCTGGGCGGACAGGATCACAGCGACCAGTAACTGGAAGGGGTTGGCATATTGCAGTTCCGTGGCAGGTGCCGGGTTGGCTGCGCGCAGGCGTTCGAAGATTTCCTGTCGCCCGGCGCGATTCACGGTGGTGAATATCGGGTTGTCAGGCTTTCGCGGGTTGTATTAACGGGAGTTCCACCGCGGCACGGCGTTCACGACGGGCGTTGATGACGTTCATGCCGGCGATCATCATTCCCAGCCCGATAAATGCCCCGGGCGGGAGAATCGCCAGCAGGAAGCCGCGGTAATCATCCAGCACGGTCAACGTAAGTGCCTTGCCGGCCTCACCGAACATGAGCTGTGCCTGTGCCAGCAGGGTTCCCTGGCCGAGCAGCTCGCGCATGCCACCGAGGACGACCAGCACCAGGGTAAATCCGGTTCCCATCGCCAGACCGTCCAGCAGGGCACGGTCGGCCGTTTGCTTTGAGGCGAATGATTCGGCGCGCCCGATGATGACACAGTTGGTGACAATCAGCGGAATGAAGATACCGAGTATTCTGTAGAGGTCGTGAAACCAGGCATTCATGACCAGTTCGATCACCGTCACGGTAGAAGCGATGATCAGTACGAATACCGGGATTCGTACTTCGGCCCGCACCAGGCCGCGAATCATCGACACGATGAGGTTGGAACTCATCAGTGTCACGGTGGTAGCCAACCCCATGCCCAGGCCGTTGATGACGGTAGTGGTGACTGCCAGCAGCGGGCACAGGCCGAGTAACTGCACCATGCCGGTATTGTTGTGCCACAAACCCTGGCGGATGATTTCGCTATAGCTTGGTGAATTCATAGTGGTAACCGTTGTGTATTACTGCCCGTTATCCCGGTGGCCGGAGGTGCTGAACAGGGTGTCGCGGTGTGCGCGGTAGTATAACAGGGATTTTTTTACTGCCTTGACGACGGCCCGCGGGGTGATGGTGGCGCCGGTCAGCTGGTCAAAGTCTCCGCCGTCCTTCTTTACCTGCCAGCGGTTCATTGCCGGATTGCCCAGTGACTTGCCGTCGAATCCGTGGATCCAGTCCGAACGCTCTTCCTCGATGCCGTCACCCAGCCCCGGCGTTTCGTGGTGGGAGATGACGCGTACACCGGTCAGTGTTCCATCGTAATTGATGCCCACCAGTAACTTGATGGTGCCGTTGTAGCCACCCGGGGCCACGGCCGGCAATACCAGCGCAACCGGGCGCGAAGTCTTGCGCGCCCGGTACACGGCGACCGGTCCAGGTGTGCCTGTCAACTCCCGGTCGCGGAGCATGACTGTATCTTCAAACAGGTTGTTGTCATAACGTGCCGGTTCGATCAGCAGATGGAGCTTGCGCAGCAGGGTTGCGCGCTCATTGGCGGCAATCCGGTCGCGGGTATTTTCGTAGGTAAAGGAAACCAGCGCAGTGCCGGCGATTGCGAACAGGAACAGGATCAAGCCGGTAATACTGATCGTGCGCCAGTTCACGATTGATCACCATTTTTGCCGAAGACACGGGGTTGTGTGTAGTGATCGATCGTCGGGGCTGCCATGTTCATCAGCAGTACTGCGAAGGCGATACCCTCGGGATAGCCTCCCCAGTGGCGAATGATGTAGGTCAGAATGCCGATACCGGCGCCGTAGACCAGTCGCCCGGTCGGTGTGGTGCTGGCGGATACCGGGTCGGTTGCGATAAAAAAGGCACCCAGCATGGCCGCACCGCTGAAGAGCTGAAAAGCGGGTGAAGTATATGTTTCCGGGTCCAGCAGGGAGAAAATCAGCGCCATGCCGGCCAGGGCGGTGAGCATGCCCAGCGGGATCTGCCAGTGAATAACCCGCATCTTCAGCAGCCATAAGCCGCCCGCAAGAAACCATAAGTTGATCCATTCCCAGCTGCTTGCGCCAATCAGGCCGAACAGCTCGCCTGCCTGCAGCGTGGAGATGGACCGCTCCAGTCCGATCCCGATCTTGACGCTGTCCATGGGCGTTGCCCTGGTGATTGCATCCAGTTCCAGGCCGGCCGGCAGGGTATTGAAAAAGACGAGGTTGAAGGTATCGGCCAGTCCCAGCCCTGGATGTGGCGCCGGCCACAGCGTCAGCTCGCGTGGAAAGGAAATCAGCAGGACAACATAACCGATCATGGCGGGATTGAACGGGTTAAACCCGAGGCCGCCATACAATTGCTTGGCGACGATGATGGCGAACAGCGAGCCGATGACGGGTATCCACCAGGGCGCCAGTGGTGGCAGGGCAAGCGCCAGCAGTACACCGGTGACCAGGGCGCTGCCATCAACCAGCGTACTGCTTACCGGTTTACCACGCAGGCTCAGCATAGCCGCTTCGGCAACGAGGGCGGTTGTTGCCGCCAACAGCAGGTTAGCGATGACCCCGGGCCCGAAGTACCATGTCATGCACACGACACCGGGCAACAATGCGAGCAATACCTGCCGCATCATGGTGGCAACGCTGGCGGTTACCGGGAAGTGGGGCGAGCTGAAATAACCGGTGCTCATGGCGGTCAGCTATCCTCGTCCGTGTGCTGACGCCGGGCGTCTACTGCCCGGATGCGCTGTTGTTGCTCACGGGTCAGGTTGTCCACATTCCCCGGGACTACATCGCTGGCGGCCTTTTTACGGCGGACCCGTTCCAGCGCAGCCTGGATGGCGGCCTGCTTCGGGTCTGTTGCCGGGTTTGCGCTGTTATCGAGTGCCCGTTTCTTGCGTGCCAGTCGCTCGGTGCGTTCCAGCCGGATGCGCTCAAGGCGTTCCAGCCGGGCTTCATGGCGGCGGCGTGCGAGATCGGAGGCCCGCTTCTGTTTCTCGCGCGCCCAGATTTCCGCCTTGGTATGCCGGTAATATTGCACCAGCGGGATATGGCTCGGGCAGACATAGGCGCAGCAGCCGCACTCGATGCAATCGAACAGGTGATAGTCCTGTGCGGCGTCCAGGTCACCGCTGTGTGAATGCCAGAACAGCTGTTGCGGCAGCAGGTCCGCCGGGCACACGTCAGTGCATTTGCTGCAGCGGATGCACGCTTGCTCCGCTGGGGGCAGCGGCATTTCCTCGCGGGTTGCGGCGAGTATGCAGTTGGTCGTCTTGATAACCGGGACCGTATCCGAGCTGACGGTAAAGCCCATCATCGGGCCCCCCATCAGCAGGCGATCGACCGGTCCGCGGTAGCCACCGCAGGTTTCGATCAGGTCACTAAACGGCGTGCCGATGAGTGCCTCGATGTTCCCGGGTTGTTTGACCCCGGCACCGGTGACTGTGACGATACGTGATAGCAGCGGCCTGTTGTGCACGATCGCCTGGTAGATCGCAGCTGTCGTTCCGACGTTTTGACAAAGTATGCCAATGTCGGCCGGGTAGCCCTGGCTGGGCACTTCCTTCCCGGTCAGTATCCGGATTAGTTGGCGTTCGCCACCGGACGGGTAGCGGTCCGGCACGCTCACCAGACTGAGCCATTTGTCACCGGTATTGTCGATCGCGGCCTGCATTGCGCTGCTGGCGGCGCCCATGTGATTCTCGAGGGCAATAATGCAGCGGTCCGGTTTCAGTATATGCCGGAGGATGCACACCCCTTCGATGATTTCCGCCGCACGTTCCTGCATCAGCCGGTCGTCACAGGTAATGTACGGCTCGCATTCGGCGCCGTTGATGACCAGTATTTCGATGTGGTGGCGCAGTGAACTGCCGAGTTTTACCTGGGTGGGGAAGCCGGCGTCGCCCAGGCCGACGATACCCGACTGCCGAATGTGGTTCACCAGTCGGGCCGCATCCATGGCGCGGTAATCGGCCGGCACCTCTCCTGGATCCAGCCATTCGTCCCGGCCATCGGTTTCTATAATGATGGCGGGGGTCGCGAACCCGGAGGGATGTGGAAACGGCCGCGGCTCAACGGCAACGACAGTGCCGGAACTCGGGGCGTGGATCGGCGCACTGACAGTGCCGCGCGCCGCCGCGAGCCTTTGTCCCTTGAGAACCCGGTCACCGGGCGTTACCAGGCATTGCGCTGCAGACCCGATATGCTGAAGTAATGGCAGTACCAGTACGGGCGGTATACCGGCCTGCCGTAGCGGGGCGTTCATGGTGTGTTCCCGGTTGCCCGGCAGCACCAGTCCGCCATGAAAGGTGTGCAGCGGCGGTGCAGGGGCACGGGGGTCTGCGGTCATTGATGTCCGGTCACTGTGCGGCATCAGCGGGGGGCCTGTTGCAATGTTCCGGTTGCCGTTGAGGCCGGCGGGCCTTCACCCGGTGCCGGCCAGATCCAGTTTTCGAGCGTCGTCTCGACGGCTGTCACGTGGATGCATTCTACCGGGCAGGGGGGGATACACAGGTCACAGCCGGTACATTCATCGCGTATCACGGTATGCATTTGCTTGGGTGCGCCGAGGATGGCATCGACCGGGCAGGCCTGGATGCACAGGGTGCAGCCAATGCAGATTTGTTCGTCGATGACGACGACCGTTTGTTCCTTGTGTTCACCGTGTTCCGGGTTCAATGGTTTGGGGTCCTTGCCCAGCAGATCCGCCAGTGCCTGGATGGTGCTTTCCCCGCCGGGAGGGCACTGGTTGATATCGGCCTCGCCCGCGGCGATGGCCTCGGCATAGGGGCGGCAGCCGGCGTAGGTGCACTGGCCGCACTGGGTCTGCGGCAGCAGTGCATCGATTTGTACCACGACCGGGTCGCTGTCCACGCGAAAGCGGATAGCACTGTAGCCCAGTAACAGGCCGATCAGGCCGGCAAGAAGGCCCAGTGTCAGCAATGCGGTCAGCATGGTGGCATGGCGAACTGCAACGGGCGTTATTCAGCCCTTGACCAGTCCGGAGAAGCCCATGAAGGCCAGCGACATCAGCCCGGCCGTGATCAGGGCAATGGCCGAACCCCGGAAGGGTACCGGTACATCGGCTGCCGCGATGCGCTCCCGCATGGCGGAGAACAGGATGAGCACCAGCGAAAATCCGACGGCGGCGCCGAAACCATAAACTGCCGATTTCAGGAAGTTGTGGTGTTCCTGGGTATTCAGCAAGGCCACGCCGAGGACGGCGCAGTTGGTGGTGATCAATGGCAGAAAGATACCCAGTACCCGGTACAGCAGGGGGCTGGTCTTGTGGACCACCATTTCCGTGAACTGTACGACGGCGGCAATGACCAGGATGAAGGTGATGGTGCGCAGATATTCAAGACCCAGCGGCACCAGCAGGTATTCGTTGGCCAGGTAACTGCAGATTGAAGACAGCGTCAGCACGAAGGTGGTCGCCAGCGCCATGCCGGTTGCGGTATCCACGTTGCGCGAGACACCCATGAACGGGCACAGACCGAGAAACTTGACCAGCACGAAGTTGTTGACCAGGACGGTGCTGACGAGAATGAGTGCAAGTTCGGTCATGTTCGGTTACCGGTTAACCGGTTTCCCTGATTCCGCGGCGCTTCAGCCGCCCTGCGTGAAAAGATGTTGTCACTGTTTGACGCACTGCCGACAGTCATCTATTTCACCCGCATTCCTGGTTGTGCGCCTTGATCTGGCGCAAGTATCCACAGGTCCTCTCCACCGGGTCCGGCCGCCAGCACCATCCCCTCGGAGACGCCGAATCGCATCTTGCGCGGCGCGAGGTTGGCGACCATTACGGTCAGCTTGCCTTCGAGTGATTCCGGTGTATAGGCGGACTTGATACCTGCGAACACGTTACGGGTTTCCCCGCCCAGATCCAGTGTCAGGCGCAGCAGCTTGTCGGCGCCGTCAACGTGCTCGGCCTTTGCAATGCGTACGATGCGCAAGTCCAGTTTGACAAAATCATCGAAGCTGACCGTGTCCGCCAGCGGGTCATCCTGCAGGGGCCCGGCCGGTTGTGCATCGATGTTGCTGCCGGCGGCGAGATTTTCCTTCGAGTCTTCGAGCATGGCGTCTACCTTGTCCTTTTCAACGCGGGTCATCAGGGGTTTGAACTTGTTTATCTTGTGGCCGGTCAACGGTGTGCGCACGGCATCCCAGGTCATGGGCGGAATATTCAGCAGGGCCTCCACGTCGCTGGCCAGCGCCGGCAGCACCGGTTGCAGCCAGGTCACCAGCACCCGGAACAGGTTGATACCGGTGCTGCAGACGGCCTCTACGGCGTCCGCCTTGCCCTCCTGTTTCGCGAGTACCCAGGGTTTGTTGGCATCAATATACTGGTTGGCCCGGTCAGCCAGCGCCATGATCCTGCGAATCGCGTGCCCGAATTCCCGGGCATCGTAATCCGCGGCGATGGCGTCGCCGGTGGCGACAAATTCAGCATAAAGATCCGGCTCGGAGCATGTGCCCGCGAGTTCGCCGGCAAACTGCTTGTGAATAAAGCCGGCGCAGCGACTGGCGATGTTGACGACCTTGCCGACCAGGTCGATGTTGATGCGTTGCCGGAAGTCGGCGAGGTTGAGGTTGATATCATCAACGCCACTGCCGAGACTGGCGGCAAAATAGTAGCGCAGGTATTCGGGGTTCAGGTGATCAAGATAGGTGCGCGCCTTGATAAAGGTGCCGCGTGACTTGGACATCTTCTGGCCATCAACTGTGAGAAAACCGTGGGCAAACACGCCAGTCGGGGTGCGGAACCCGGCGCCTGCCAGCATGGCCGGCCAGAACAGTGCGTGAAAATAGATGATGTCCTTGCCGATAAAATGATACAGCTCGACCTTGCTGTCCTTGTCCCACCAGGCATCAAAGTCCAGTCCGGTCCGGTCACACAGATTCTTGAAGCTGGCCATGTAACCAATGGGCGCATCCAGCCAGACGTAAAAGTACTTGTCCTGCGTGTCCGGAATGCGGAAACCGAAATACGGGGCATCGCGGGAGATGTCCCACTCGCGCAGGCCCGCCTCAAACCACTCGTTGAGCTTGTTGGTGACTTCCGCCTGCAGGTGGCCGGCCGTGGTCCAGTCACGCAGCAGGGGCCCGAAATCCGCCAGCTTGAAGAAGTAGTGCAGCGATTCGCGTTCCACCGGAGTTGTGCCCGAGATCGCCGAGACCGGGTTGACCAGCTCGGTCGGTGCGTAGGTGGCGCCACACACCTCGCAGCTGTCGCCGTACTGGTCAACTGCGCCGCAGCGCGGGCATTCCCCCCGGATGAAGCGGTCCGGCAGAAACATGTCCTGCTCGGCATCGTAGGCCTGGGTGATGGTGCGGGTGGTGATATGGCCGGCCTCCCGGTGCCGGTTGTATACGCGTTCGGCAAGTTCCCGGTTTTCCGGGGAATGCGTGCTGTGATAGTTGTCAAAGCCGATATTGAAATCGCTGAAATCCGTGCGGTGTTCCTGCCCGACGGTCGCGATCAGCTGCTCCGGTGTGATGCCTTCCTGCCGGGCGCGCAGCATGATCGGGGTGCCATGCGCATCGTCTGCGCAGACATACAGACAGTCGTGCCCGCGCAGCTTCTGGAAGCGCACCCAGATATCGGTCTGGATGTACTCGACCAGGTGGCCGAGATGGATCGGCCCGTTGGCATAGGGCAGGGCGCTGGTGACCAGCAGGGTGCGTTTGGACCGGGGCATGCGGGGATTTTGGCTAAAACCGTGTTTCCAGTGTGAAAATCAGGGGCACAAGTATGCCATAGACGCATCGCCCTACGATATATGCGGGATCTCGGGGTGTGCAACATGGCGCCGGAGTTCGTGTACAATTCGCGGTCTTTTCACCTGATTCCGGGCGCAAGCCCCCGGGTACTGTATCGAGGAATGACCATGGCAGAGATAACCGCGACCGACATTGAGACACAACTGAAGAGCTATGTGGACCCGTATCTTGAGCACGACCTGGTGTCCGCCAAGTGTGTAAAAGACATCAGCGTCGATGGTGACACGGCGAAGGTGCAGGTGGTGCTGGGCTTTCCGGCAGATGGTTACCGGGATCAGCTGAAGAGTACCCTGAAGGAACTGATTGAGACGCTGGACGGTATCAGCACGGCCAGTATTGACGTGTCGTCAAAGATATCCGAGCATGCGGTTCAGAAAGGCGTCAAGCACCTCGACAATATCAAGAATATCATTGCCGTCGCCTCCGGCAAGGGCGGTGTGGGCAAGTCGACCGTTGCGGTCAACCTGGCACTGGCGCTGGCGGCCGAGGGAGCCACGGTCGGTATGCTGGATGCGGACATCTACGGCCCCAGCCAGCCGCGCATGCTCGGGGTCCACGGCAAGCCCGAATCGGTGGATGGCAAATCGCTGGAACCCATGGTCAGTTACCATATCCAGGCCATGTCCATCGGCTTCCTGGTCGACGAGGAAACGCCGATGATCTGGCGTGGCCCCATGGTGACGCAGGCCCTGCAGCAGTTACTGGGTGATACCAACTGGAAGGATCTTGATTACCTGGTTGTGGATATGCCACCGGGCACTGGCGATACCCAACTGACACTGGCGCAGCAGGTGCCCGTCAGTGGGGCTGTTATCGTGACCACGCCACAGGACATCGCGCTGCTGGATGCACGCAAGGGCTTCAAGATGTTCGAGAAGGTCGAGGTGCCGGTACTCGGGATCGTGGAAAACATGAGCCTACATATCTGTAGCGAGTGCGGACATGAAGAACATATTTTCGGTGAGGGCGGTGGCCAGCGTATGTCCGAGGAATACAATGTCGATTTTCTCGGCGGTATTCCGCTGGATATCCGCATTCGCGAGGAAACCGACTCCGGCAAGCCGACCGTCGTGGCCGAACCCGACAGCCGCATTTCACAAATCTACAAAGAGATCGCCCGGCGCACGGCGGCGAAGCTGTCATTGAAAACAAAGGATTATGCGGCGAAGTTCCCACAGATTGTTATTCAGAATGATTAGTGACAAGGGGTGTACTGAGCACGCAGGACGCACCGTGTACACCAGGTATTGGCAGGTTACTGGCAGTACGCACAGCGCACCCTGCATCCGCAGGAAGCCCTGGTTTATTCCTCATTCCAGCGCAGGCCGGGATGCCAGAAGGGCCATTAATCAGCGGTTCCGTAATTGGTGCAACGCTTGTTCATAGACCGGTAAATCGATGTCGATAAAATCCGATAAATGGATCCGCCGCATGGCGGTCGAGCATGGCATGATCAAGCCGTTCGAGGCCGGTCAGGTCCGTGAGAACGGGGCCGGGCGCATCGTTTCCTACGGGACCTCGAACTATGGCTACGATATTCGTTGTTCCGACGAGTTCAAGATCTTCACCAATATCAATTCCGCCATCGTCGATCCGAAGAACTTTGATGCCAACAGTTTTGTGGATGTGACGGGTGATGTCTGTATCATCCCGCCGAACTCTTTTGCACTGGCACGCACGGTCGAGTACTTCCGCATCCCGCGCAACGTGCTGACCATTTGTCTGGGCAAATCCACTTATGCGCGCTGCGGGATTATCGTGAATGTCACGCCGTTCGAACCGGAGTGGGAAGGGCACGTGACCCTGGAGTTCTCCAACACGACCCCGCTACCGGCCAAGATTTATGCCAATGAAGGGGTGGCGCAGGTGTTGTTCCTGGAGTCCGACGAAGTCTGCGAGACCTCTTACAGGGACCGGGGCGGCAAGTACCAGGGGCAGAAGGGCGTTACCTTGCCGAAGACCTGAGGCCGGACTACTTGCCGGGCTTGACGGCCTTCTTGTTGCACAGGCCGGTAAATTCCTTGCGGTTGCTCCCCATGGTCATGACGCCGGTATAGCGATTGATGATCGCAAGGCTATCTTTGTCCTTGCCGGGGCTCCACACGATCTCCTTGTCCGAAATCATGGCCGGTGAGCCATTGGCTGTTTCCCGGGTGTAGTTGATGTTGATATCGAGCACCCCGTGTTTGAATGCGCAAGCGAGCGTTACCGTCTCGTCTGCAAGCACAGCCTGGACAGACAGTAGCAGTGAAAGTAGCAAGACCGTAAGTTTCATAACAGACCGGGCATCGTGTGTGGGCACTATTCTACACGCAATGCGTGGCTGACACGTTCAAGCACACTGGTATAGCGGGCCCCGTTTGCCTCGATGCGCATGACCTGTACCGGCAAATAGCCGAGTGCCGGCGCCAGCCAGAGGTAGGTTCTCCGGTTGCCATATTCCGGTGTTTTCTCAACCTTCAGGGTTGCAAACCGTCCGGCGGGGAGTACCAGGGTCTCGCGGCCCTGGATCCGGATGCGGAAGTCCTTCAATTTGCCACCGTCAGCCACGGAGAACTGTTGATCCTGTTCGGTTTTCTGCAGGTTGTGCATCATGGCGATCTGTACCACCAGCTTGTCGAGTGTGCCCGGTGGCACCGTCATCTTCCAGGATCGGCCATTAACGGTGTTTTTGACCTGTCCGCTGATCCAGTCGAAGCTGACCTCGGTCTGCTTGTCGCCCTTCCCGCCGCTGCGTTCGAAATGGTAGTAATCGGGATGGATACCGTTCACATCCATAAAGCCACGGCTGATTTCCACCACGCGATCATCACGGAACCAGGCAATAAAACCGGCTACCTCGGTAATGGACTCATAGACATAGTGGCTGCTCGGGCTGGTGTGAAAGCGCAACTGGATCCGGCCAATGTCGAAAATCGAGCGTTCGATCCGGTAGCTGGCCTCGAACGAGGGTAGCTCGGGGCTTGCCGGCGCGTTGCCCGTGAAGCTGCACAGCAGGAACCACAGTAGGAGCAGAACACGGGGACAACTCATGTGCCGGGTCCCTGGCCGTTGCCAAGCACCGGTACGGCTTGCAGCGGTATCCCGTCCAGGGTCACCGTATTCTCATTTTCCAGCACAATACGGCCTTCAGCCACCTGTCGTATGGCCTCCGGGTACAACCGGTGTTCCTGCAGCAGGACCCGTTCGGCCAGTGTAGCGGCCGTATCATCCTCGTGTACGGCGACTTGCACCTGCAGGAATGCCGGTCCGCCGTCGGTTTCCGGGGTGACGAAATGTACCGTGGCCCCGGTGACCGGCCGGCCGGCATCGATGACCTGCTGGTGGGTATTCAGTCCGGGGAACTCGGGCAACAGCGAGGGGTGGATGTTGATCAGTCGGCCACGGTAATGCTCGACGAACCCCGCTGTCAGGATGCGCATGAACCCGGCCAGTACCACGAGTCCGGGATCGAAAGCATCAATGATATGTTGCAGGGCGGCGTCAAAGCCGGCGCGATCGGCATGACAGGTGTGGTTGACCACGATGGTTTTGAGTCCGGCAGCCCGCGCAATCCGGATACCGGCGGCATTCGGGCGATTACTGATGACGGCGTGAATGTCGATCGGCAGCGCGTTATCCCCGATGGCTTCGATGATTGCCTTGAGGTTGCTGCCGCGTCCCGAGATCAGTACTACGACGGGCAGGGGGTGTTGAGCGGCGCCGGCCATGAACAGGTTGAATAAGTACGAGCCGTGAGCTACCGGATCAGTTTTCCAGTATGACGGCAGGGTCTCCGTTACCGGTTTCTATCCGGCCAATGACACGGGCGTCTTCACCGTGGCCGGCAAGGTGCTCCAGGGTGTGCTGGACATCGGCCGGATCGATGCTGAGGACCATGCCGACGCCGCAATTGAAGGTGCGCAGCATCTCGGTCTCGCTGACATGACCGGTTTGCTGCAGCCAGTCAAAAATCGCCGGACGTTGCCATGCTGCAGTATCGACGCGGGCGCGCGTGTCTTGCGGCATCACCCGTGGCAGGTTCCCGGTTAATCCGCCGCCGGTAATGTGCGCCAGTGCATGAACATCGACTTCCCTGAACAGTGACAGCAGGGGTTTTACGTAGATACGGGTGGGCGCCAGCAGCCATTCGGCCAGTGACAGGTCGTCGAGGGTGTTATCCAGGTTGCTGCCGGATACTTCGATAATTTTACGAATCAGCGAATAGCCATTGGAATGCGGGCCGCTGGATGCCAGACCGACAAGCGTATCGCCCGCCCTGACCTTGCTGCCGTCAATGATGGCGTCTTTTTCCACGATGCCGACACAGAACCCGGCAAGGTCATAATCATCTATGGCGTACATGCCGGGCATCTCGGCCGTTTCCCCGCCGATCAGTGCCGCACCGGCCTGTTCGCAGCCGTTGGCTATCCCGCTGATGACGTGGGTTGCGATGTCGGTATCCAGCTTTCCGGTGGCGTAGTAGTCGAGGAAGAACAGCGGTTCGGCGCCCTGGACAATGATGTCATTGACGCACATGGCAACGAGGTCAATGCCGATGCTGTCGTGCAGGCCGGTTTCAATGGCGAGTTTGAGCTTGGTGCCGACCCCGTCGGTGCCCGAGACCAGCACTGGTTGGCGGTAGCGGTCCAGCGGCAACTCGAACAGGGCGCCAAAACCACCAAGACCGGCCAGCACTCCAGGCCGGTGCGTACGTGCGACGGCGGGTTTGATTTGCTCGATCAGCCGATTGCCGGCATCGATATCGACGCCGGAGTCCCGGTAGCTCAGGGAATCGGATGGTTGCGTGGGGGCGGTGCTTTTTTCCTGTGCGTTCAAGGAAGGACTCCGTCAGGTGACAGTGCCAATGGTAGCGGTCGCCAGCTACCGGTGTAAACCGGTATGCTCCGCAATCGTTCTGATATGGCCAAAATCCGGTGATACCCGTATGCTTATCGACCTTTGCACAGGATGGATAATCAGCAGTATGTACGGGATCTTACAACAGGGGGCCCGGTTTCTGGCGATGACCGGTTTGCTGTGGCTGCTACCGGTGACGGGTTATGCGGCCGCTGGTCAGGACCTGTTCGAGGTCGAGGTACCGGTGTCCGGCCAGCAACCGGTGGAGCGCAAGGCGGCCATGCGGCAGGCCTTATCGACCGTACTGGTGCGCGTCACCGGTCAGCGTGAGTTACCGGGTTCCGGTCGGGTACGCCCGTTGCTGGATACTGCTTCGCAGTATGTTCAGCAATACCGCTATTTTACCGTGCCCGGAAGCACACCGCCGCAGCTGATGCTGCGGGTGCGCTTCGACGGCGACGGAATCCGCCAGGTGCTGCGCGAACAGGACATTGCCTACTGGGGTGACACGGAGCGGCCCGATACTCTGGTATGGCTGGCCGTTGAGGAACGCGGGCGGCGCTACATCGTATCGGCACAGGATGAGACGGTCATCCATCGGCAGATGGTGCAGGCGGCCAGGCAGCGGGGCGTGCCCTTGCTGTTTCCGTTAATGGATCTGCAGGACCAGGCGCAGGTGCGTTTCAGCGATATCCAGGGCGGTTTCTTCGATCGCGTGCTGGAGGCCTCCGCGCGCTATAAACTGCAGGCGATACTGATCGGACGCCTGAATCTTAGCGCATCAGGCAGCTGGGTGGCACGCTGGAACCTGCGCATTGCCGGCAATACGACAACCTGGTCGGATACGGATAACCAGCTGGCGGGCGTGGCTCGGGCGGGCATCAATAACGTGGCGGATAACCTGGCGTCACGTCTCGCGGTAACGGATTCCGGTGCACTCGGCAATCACGTCACTGTGACTGTCGAGGACATCAACACCCTCGCGGCCTACGCCAGGGTGACGGATTACCTGGGATCGCTGACGGCCGTCCGGCAATTGCAGGTTAAGCAGGTGGCCGGAACTTCCGTGGATTACAGCATGCAGCTGAACGGCACCCTGCAGGGCCTGACTCAAACCATCGTCATTGGTAGCGTGCTGGAACCCGTTGTGGCAGCCCCGCCGGGGTCTTATCGGGTCCGCCAGTGAAACGCAGCGACATCCCGAATATCCTGACGTTGTTCCGCTTCCTGCTGGTGCCGCCGGTGGTGTACTACATGCTGGACAAGCGCTTCGAACCGGCCCTGGTGCTGTTCGCGCTGGCCGGGTTTTCCGATGCGCTGGACGGATACCTTGCTCGGGTTTACCAATGGACCAGCCGGATCGGCGCCCTGATGGACCCACTGGCCGACAAGCTGCTGATGGTGTCCAGCTTCCTGACGCTGGGGTGGCTCGGACTGTTGCCGTTGTGGCTGGTCGGGCTGGTGATCCTGCGCGATGTGGTGATTGTGATCGGCGCCATCGTCTACAACGCGCGCATTGAGCAGGTAGAGGCCGATCCGAGTATCGTCAGCAAGCTGAATACGCTGGCGCAAATCCTGCTGGTGTTGTCGGTGATGTTCAGTCAGGCCGTCTACACGCTGCCGGTCGTCTGGATTGATGCGTTGGTCTACAGTGTGCTGGTCACCATATTGTGGAGCGGTGTCGGCTATGTCTGGATCTGGGGCCGGCGCGCCTGGTTCAAACGCGTACCCTGATCCGTTGTCGCCCGGGTGGAGGCCGCAGCCCGGAATCCGGGGCGATGTATCGGACAAAACGGTGTCGAATACTTTCAATGAACAACCCCCAGTTACCTCTCGGCCTTGCATTGCGTGACAGTGCACGTTTCGCGAGCTTTTTCCCGGGGCCCAATGCCGAGGCGGTGCGCTGCCTGCAGGCAGCAGCGACGGGGGCGGGCGAATCACTGGTGTACCTGTCCGGTGCCACCGGTCTCGGCAAGAGTCACTTGCTGCAGGCCGCGTGCCACGAGGCTGCCCGGCACGAAAGTGCAGCGGCCTACCTGCCACTGGATGCATTGAAATCCCTGTCACCGGACCTGTTCGAGGGAATGGAGGCGATGCCATTGATCTGCGTGGATGACGTGGATGCCATTGCCGGTCTTCCTGACTGGGAAACCGGTTTGTTTCACCTGTTTAACCGGATGCAACATAGCGGTGGCCGCTTGTTGCTGGCCGGTACCGGTCGTGCGGACGCGATCGGAATTGTGTTGCCGGATCTGGTATCAAGGTTGTGCTGGGGCGTGACCTATGTCCTCAAGCCAATTGACGAGCAATCGGTGCAGGTGGCATTGCAGCACCGCGCGACCAGTCGTGGCCTGGAGTTGCCGGAAGAGACAGTGGCGTTCCTGCTGAAACGCATTCCGCGAGACCTGCCATCGGTGTTTGAATTGCTCGATCGCCTCGATGCGGCGTCCATGGTGGAACAACGGCGCCTGACGATTCCTTTCGTCAAGACGGTGCTGGATCAGTCGTAGGTCGGGTCAGGCGCGTCAGCACCGTAACCCGACGACAGGCCCGATGTCGGGTTACGCCCTGCGGGCTAACCCGACCTACGGCTCGTACGGCGCACCCTGTCAGCAGGCTGTGTGAGGTGCGGGTCCTGTCCGTCGTGTATTTCACCGGTCTTCCAGTTCGTGCCCGACACGAACGAACATGATGGCGCCGGCAAACCACAGGATGGTAAATGAAACTTCCAGCAGGCCGTAAAGTAGCGTGGTGTTCGAGTGCGTCGCTTCCACTACGCCGTGAATGAAATACAGCAGGGCAAGAAAGCAACTCCAGGAAAAGGTGTAGTTACGTCCGTGCAATAGCCCGCGCAACGGGAACAGCAGCGGGGTACCGAGTACCAGCAATACCAGGGATACCGGGAAGTAGGGTGAGGGGGCAAGCACGGTATACCACGCCATCAGCAGGGCGAAGGTTCCAAAATAGCCGGTCAGTGTGACCAGGTACCAGCCGCGGCGGCAACACATGCTAATCAGTTCCTCAGGTTATGTTTACAAGTATATGACTATTAATATCTTTTGTAGGCTGGTTTAGGCCGAAGGCCATAACCCGACAGGAACGTGTTGCAGCTTGTCGGGTTACGCTGTGCTAACCCGACCTACCCGTTCTGAAGTTTTATAACGGTTTCCGCCAGCCGTTTGCCGGTGGCACGGCACAGGTTTTTCTCTTCTGTGCTCAGCGGCCGCTTGCTGTCGGCGCCGGCGGTGTGGCTCGGCCCGTACGGGGTACCGCCGGTTTGGGTGCTGAGCAGTTCGGTTTCCGAGTAGGGCAGGCCCAGTATCAGCATGCCATGGTGCAGCAGTGGTAGCATCATCGACAGCAATGTGGTTTCCTGCCCGCCGTGCAGACTGGATGTCGAGGTGAACACGGCCGCGGGTTTGCCGGCCAGTGCGCCGGAGAGCCACAGGCTGCTGGTGGAATCGATAAAGTATTTCAACGGGGCCGCCATGTTGCCGAAACGTGTCGGGCTGCCGAGGACAAGAGCGGCACATTCACCCAGGTCATCGAGCGTGGCGTAGGGCGCGCCTTCCGCTGGGATGGTGTCTTCCGTTGCTTCGCAAACCGCCGACACCGGTGGCACGGTGCGCAGCCGTGCCTGGCAGCCACCGACTTCCTCGATGCCGTGGGCGATACGCTGTGCCATTTCCGCGGTGGCGCCGTAGCGGCTGTAGTACAGGACGAGTATTTCATTCATTGATACAGTCTGCCATCTTGTCCTGTGGGAAACAATTTCTCGCGCAAAGATGCAAAGGCGCAAAGAAAAGACAGTAAAAAACTTGCCACAGAGTAAAAGACCCGGGAGATAAGAAAACAAGAAATAAACAGGAGGAGATAATGACTAAACATGAAATACAATGCATCTTGATCACCGTTACCAGGCGTATATTAACTTGCCTTTACAGCCTGTTTCTTATGACTGATCTAGCGTTGGCTCAGGGTGGCTGCGGGTCCGCCTGTCTACCGCTGGAGTCACTGGATGTCGTGGGATCCCAAGTGGACGATAACAGTTTTCGCATGTCGCTAACCTGGCAGTATGCCCGTTTTAATGATTTCAGGGAAGGTGACAGCAGTGTTACTAATCCCGGTGGTAACAAGGCGACCATTCAGGATATGACATTGTTTCTGGACTATGGTCTGACGGACCGGTTTACGGCCTCGCTGCTGGTACCATATATCCGCAAGCGGCAGAAAACCAACAAGTTTAATTATCGAACCGCGGAAGGTATAGGCGATGTGGCGCTGTTTGGTCGATACGAAGTACTGGCGCCAGAAACGCCGGATATATTGCCCGGGATACTGGTCAGTCCACCGAAAAGTTTTACCCCCGGACCTTCGGTAGCCGTCGGATTGGGTCTCAAGTTTCCGACCGGTAGTAAAAATGAACCGGGCGGAGATGTGTCCCGGTTGCCGCCAGCCTTTCAAAATGGCACAGGGGCATATGATCTGGTTCCAACAGTGACTTACTTTCAAGGCTTTCAGCAGTTTTCCCTGTTCGGCAATGCATTCGTCAGACTTCCCCTGGAAGAGGACTCGCGCGGGTATAAATTTGGTAATGAATACGAGGCTCATTTCGGGGTGGAATATCCGTTACGGCACTGGATTCAGAAAGTTGATTTGACGCTGTCACTGGATTATTTGTACGGAGACCATGACCGCGATTCGGAGGGCATTCTCCCGCCACGGGTCCGCGACGGGAAAAAGGTCCTGAATACCGGAGGTTCTTTTCTAGACATCACACCCGGTGTGACGCTGAGACCGACACGCAAGACTGCAGCCCAGTTGCGGGTTTTTATCCCGATTCATGAGGACTGGCATGGCGAACGATCGCGGAACGTTGGCCAAGTAGCGCCAAATTATACCTTTCAGGCAACTTTCAGCTATTTGTTCGACTGACGGGATGTTGAGGAAAATTATGGATACCTTTCCATTGGTTAGTAGATATTGTCCTTCATGGCGCCCACGAATATTTCTAACGAGGCAAAAATCAGGAAGGGAGCCCTGATCCATTCATTGTCATTCCGTAGGCCGGGATCCAGTAAGTGGTTGAATCGTAAACCCTGGATTCCGGCTCTCGGTAATTGCTCCATGCATCGTTCTACCACCGACATCCCCGTCTGTGTCCGCTGCGCTTTGGAATGAAGGATTAACCGGCGCTTTCTTGAAATTACTGCTATCCAGGCAAAAGCGTACCCGACTCTAAACAAATCCTCCGGATTCCGCTGTGTTACTAAGAAGAACGTAAGTTAGCCTACATGCTCATCCGTGGGATACCATAACTACGTCCCTGCAGGCTTGACGGCAGCCTCCCTGCTGCCGTCACTCACGGATAATCCTGTCGCCTGACTAATGAATTCATTAGTACGTCCGGGCTGCATGACTTTTTTATCTCAGTGATCTCTGTTCCTTCGGTGGCAATCCTTTTATCAATTATTTCCTGGTGCCTTTGTGTCGTTGCGCGAATTCTCATTACAAAATATCCAGCACTTTCTCCGGCGGCCGTCCGATGGCTGCCTTGCCATTGCAGACCACGATGGGCCGCTCGATCAGGCGCGGGTATTTGATCATGGTGGCAATCAGTTGATCGCGCGACAAATCCGGGTTGTCCAGCCCGGCCTCGGTGTATTCCTTTTCATGGGTACGCATCAGCTCGCGCGGTTCCAGGCCGAGCAGGTCGAGGATCGATGTCAGGGTTTTCCGGTCTGGCGGGTTGTCCAGGTATTCGACGATCTCGGGCTCGACCGCTTTGGTCTTCAGCAAGTCCAGCGTGGCGCGCGATTTGCTGCAGCGCGGGTTATGGTAAATGGTGACGGTGTCGCTCATGAGTTCCGGTTCCGGTAATTGCGAGGATCGTGATTATAGCCCGTGATGGCGTGCGCCGGTTGCTGTTCAGTGCCGCTTCATCAGCCACTGACGACCGGGATCTTGCCGATTCGCATACGCCACTCCTGCGGGCCGCTCTGGTGTATGGAATGCCCATGGGCATCGACGGCCACCGTCACGGGCATATCCTCGACCTCGAACTCATGGATGGCCTCCATGCCGAGTTCCGGGAAGGCGACCACGCGCGCCCTGCGGATGGCCTTTGAGACCAGGAAGGCGGCGCCGCCGGTCGCGATCAGGTATACGGCGCCATAACGCGCGATGGTCTCCACCGTGTTGGTGCTGCGCTCGGCCTTGCCGATCATGCCGAGCAGCCCGGTTTTCTCCAGCAGAGGTTCGGTGAACTTGTCCATGCGGGTGGCTGTGGTGGGTCCGGCCGGGCCCACGACCTCGTCACCAACCGGGTCCACCGGACCGACGTAGTAGATAAACCGGCCATTGAAATCGAGCCCTTCCGGTAGCGCTTTCCCTTGGTCGAGCAGGTAAATGAGGCGCTTGTGCGCGGCATCCCGCCCGGTAAGCAGCTTGCCGCTGATCAGCAGGGTCTCGCCCGGTTTCCATTTTCCGACCGCGGCGCGGTCGAGGCTATCGAGATTGACGCGGCGCGTGCCGCTGATGTCACGGCTAATGTCCGGCCAGTCATCCAGGGACGGAGGCTCGAGTTGTGCGGGGCCGCTGCCGTCAAGGGTGAAATGGATATGTCGCGTGGCCGCACAATTCGGAATCAGGGCGACGGGTTTAGAGGCGGCGTGCGTGGGATAGTCGCTGATCTTGACGTCGAGGACGGTAGTCAGGCCGCCGAGTCCCTGGGCGCCAATGCCAAGGGCATTGGCCCTGGCATAGATGTCCAGGCGCAATTCTTCCACACGGTTACGTGGCCCGCGCTGCTGCAGTTCGTGGATGTTGACCGGTGCGAGCAATGCCTCCTTGGCCAGCAGCATGGCCTTTTCCGCTGTTCCACCAATGCCGATACCGAGGATGCCGGGTGGACACCAGCCGGCCCCCATGGTCGGCAGCTGCTCCAGCACCCAGGCGGCGATGTCGTCACTCGGGTTCAGGATGACAAAGCGTGACTTGTTTTCCGAGCCACCGCCCTTGGCGGCCACGGTCACCCCAAGCCGGTCTCCGGGGACGACATCCTTGTGAATAACGGCCGGGGTATTGTCACCGGTGTTGTGGCGCGCACCCGCAGGGTCGGTGACCACCGAGCCGCGCAGCGGGTTTGCCGTGTCGCTATAGGCCTCATGCACGGCGCTATTGACCATCTCATCGATGCCGGTGTCGGTCTCCCAGCGCAGATCCATGCCGATGGTCAGGAACACATTGACGATACCGGTGTCCTGACAGATAGGCCGTTGACCCGCGGCGCACATTCGCGAGTTGATCAGGATCTGGGCCATGGCATCGCGCGCCGCCGGGGATTGCTCGTTTTCCCACGCCTCGGTCATGGCCCGGATGAAGTCCGGTGGATGGAAACAAGAAATATATTGCAGTGCATCCCGGATGCTGTCGATGAAATCCTGCTTTTTAATAATGTTTCCCATGCCAATACACCCTGGTCTGCGATTTCATGCCCTTGTTGCACCTTGATTCTAGCCTGATTCACTGCAGTCATGAACTGTCATCACCCCTTGTTGTCACAAAACAGGGTATAATTTCAGGATGTTTACATGCAGGAGCCGGTAATGCGCTTGGTTGTTTTGTTGGTTGGATTGCTGTCACTCACGACTGTCAGTGCGGATGCAGTCGATTTCACCCTGCCCGATGTCAATGGCAACAGGGTGTCCCTGTCGGATTACCGCGGCAAGTGGGTTATTGTTAACTACTGGGCGACCTGGTGTCCGCCATGCCTGGCGGAAATCCCTGACCTGGTCAAATTCTACGAAAAGCACAAGGACACGGATGCCGTGGTTCTGGGCGTGAATTTTGAAGAGCTCAGCAAAGACGACCTGGCGGAATTCGTTGACAGTCATTTTATGTCCTACCCGGTACTGCAGATGGCGCCGGTGCCGCGGACCGTACTGGGTCCGGTCATGGGCCTGCCGACCACCTACATTATTTCGCCGACCGGTGAACGCGTTGCGCGCCAGGAAGGCCCGGTCACCGGGGAAGCACTCGATGCATTCCTGGCGCGTAAACGGTTGCAGCCAGGGACGGCCAAGGTTGACCCTGTCCCGGTCAAGACCGTAGCCACGACTCGTTAATATTCCGCTGCGTGTCCTGCATGCGCTGTTTTGTTTCCGGCCGGGTGCAGGGCGTGTTTTTCAGGGCCTCGGCGCGGGAACAGGCACGGTCACTGGGCGTCAGCGGTTATGCGCGCAATTTGCCCGATGGCCGCGTCGAGGTGTTGGCCTGCGGACCGGATATGGCCGTGCAACAGTTATGTGACTGGCTGGCAGTCGGCCCGCTGGCTGCACAGGTGGTCGAGGTCCACTGCCATCCGGATGACGCAACGCCGCCGGACACCTTCCTGCCTTATTGAGAGAGGTGTTGCCGGACAGCGGTTTCCGGCAGGGCAGCGGGGTCGAGGACGGTATCCACGGGGGGTGCATTGGTGTCCATCTCCGGGTAGTCCAGTGTGTAGTGCAGGCCACGACTTTCCTTGCGTTGCTGGGCTGAGCGGATAATCAGCTCGGCAACCTGTGCCAGGTTACGCAGTTCCAGCAGGTCACCGGAGATGGTGAAATTGCTGTAATACTCCTGGATTTCCTGCTGCAGCAACCGCACCCGCCGCGAGGCGCGTTCCAGTCGCTTGCTGGTGCGGACGATCCCGACGTAATTCCACATACAGCGGCGCAGTTCATCCCAGTTATGGCTGACTACGACCTCTTCATCGGAATCGCGTACCCGGGATTCATCCCAGGCTGGTAACGGCGGCGGTGCCGCCACCGACTCCAGCTGCGTCATGATGTCCTGGCTTGCGGCATGGGCGAATACCACGCATTCCAGCAATGAGTTGCTGGCCATGCGGTTGGCGCCGTGCATCCCGGTACAGGCCACCTCGCCGATGGCATACAGCCCCGCTACATTGGTCCGCGCGCGGAGATCGGTCATTACACCTCCACAGGTATAGTGTGCGGCGGGCACCACGGGAATCGGCTCCAGGGTCATGTCGTAGCCCAGCTCCCGGCAGCGGGCATAGATGGTCGGGAAATGTTCCCTGATAAACGGCGCCGGTTTGTGGCTGATATCCAGCAGGACATATTCCAGTCCCAGGCGTTTCATCTCATGGTCGATGGCACGCGCCACGATATCCCGTGGCGCCAGATCCCCGCGCGGGTCAAAGCGCTGCATGAACGCTTCGCCATCGGGCAACAGCAACCGGCCACCTTCGCCCCGGACCGCTTCCGACACGAGGAAGGACTTGGCCTTCGGGTGATACAGGCAGGTCGGGTGAAACTGGTTGAATTCCATGTTGGCGACCCGGCAACCGGCACGCCAGGCCATGGCGATACCGTCACCGCTGGAGGTATCCGGGTTGCTGGTATACAGATACACCTTGCTGGCCCCGCCGGTGGCCAGCACCACGAAGCGCGCAGCAAATACCTCGACGTGTTTTTGTTGTCGATCGAGTACATAGGCGCCCAGGCAACGATTGCGATCGAGGCCGACCCTGGCGCCGGTAATCAGGTCGACGGCGATGTGATGCTCGAACAGCGAGATATTTGCGCGCTGCCGTGCCTGGCCTGCCAGGGTTTCCTCGATGGCCTTGCCCGTGGCATCCGCCGAGTGCAGTATGCGGCGGACCGAGTGGCCGCCTTCCCGGGTGAGGTGAAATTCCTGGCCATTGGATCCTTCCGGGTCCCGGGTGAACGGGACCCCGAGATCCACCAGCTGATGGATGGCGGCAGGTGCGGCCTCGATGGCATAGCGGACAGCGGCCGGGTTGTTCAGCCCGGCGCCGGCATTCAGTGTGTCTTCAATATGTGCCGCAAAGGTATCCTCCGGGTGGGTGACTGACGAGATACCCCCCTGGGCGTACAGGGTGCAGCCCTCCTGCAGGCGGCTCTTGGAGATGATCGCCACCTGCAGCGTTGCCGGCAGCTCAAGTGCGAGACTCAGGCCGGCGGCGCCACTACCGATGATTAATAGGTCGAAATTATGTGTTGTTGCCATCGCTTGAGCCTGCCGGGGTTAATAGGTACTGTGGGTTCCCGGGCCAGGTATCTGTATCCGGGGCTTGTTGGGACTTACTGATAAATATCATAATTTTGATGATGTATGCGAACTATTTGTTACTGATGCTGTCACACTCGCTAGCATCCAATGATCCGGGGCACCGGGGACGGAGCCTCGATGAGTGAACGAAAGGTCGATCATGCCCTGGTTGAGCGGGTTCAGGGAGGCGACAAGGCGGCATTTGACATCCTGGTTCTCAAATACCAGAACCGGATCATCAAGCTGGTCAATCGCTATGTTCATGACCCCGATGAGGCCATGGACGTTGCCCAGGAGGCCTTTATCAAGGCCTACCGCGCCGTGGACCGGTTTCGTGGTGACAGTGCGTTTTATACCTGGATGTACCGGATTGCAATCAATACGGCGAAGAATTACCTGGTGGCGACGCGCCGCCGCCCGCCGGCTAGCGACATCGATGCAACGGAAGCGGAACAATATGACGGTGCTGCCGGTCTGAAAGAGTACGACACACCGGAGCACCTGCTTCTCAAGGACGAGATCCAGACAACCATTGCCCGGGCCATTAATGAATTGCCGGATGATTTGCGCACGGCGATTTCGTTACGGGAACTGGAAGGGTTGAGTTATGAAGAAATCGCACTCGCCATGGACTGCCCGATCGGCACTGTGCGCTCACGGATATTCAGGGCCAGGGACGCGATAGACAGTAAACTGCAACCATTGGTGGAAAACAGTTAAACTCAGGCTTATTGCTATGAAAGACAATGTACATGAACAACTCTCGGCGCTGGTCGATGATGAATTGACAGCATCGGAACAGGCCTTGCTGACCCGGCGTATCGGCATGGATACTGACCTGCACCGGCGCCTGTCACGCTACCAGCTCATCAGTGACACCTTGCGTAACCAGTTGCCGGACCGGGTTGACCCGGCGTTTACTGCGCGGGTGCAGGCTGCCGTCCGGGATGAGTCCACGCCGACTTCAACGGCGGCGGGCAGTCGCCGGCTGGCGGCGCTACTGAAGCCGGTGGCCGGACTCGCAGTAGCGGCTTCCGTCGCTGTGGTTGCGGTACTGTCCCTGCAATCGGTTCGCGAGGATCCCGCATCATTGCCTGCCGTAGCAAGCGTGCCATCCAGTACTGATTTTATTCGCGCTGACAGTACGCCGCAGCCGACCGTTCATCCCCGGATGGGCAGGAACCTCGATATCTACCTTGTCAATCATAATGAATATGCCATTAACCGCGGCATGCAGGGTATGCTGCCCTATGCCCGTATCGTCAGCCATGAAATGAATCGTGATCCCGGGGAATAACGTTGTGCGCTGGTTGCCTGTTCTGTTGCTGGCAGCGGCGTGCCCCGTGGTGGCGCAGGAAACGGCACGGCAGTGGCTGGATGATATGGCCGGTGCCGTGCAGGGTCTTAGCTATGACGGGACCTTTGTTTACCTGCATGACAACAAGCTGGAAGCCATGCGTATTATTCACCAGTCGGGGGATGCGGGTGAGCGCGAACGCCTGGTTTCGTTAACGGGTAGCGCCCGTGAGGTGCTGCGCAACAATGAGGCCGTAACCTGTATCATGCCGGACAGCAAGTCGGTCATGGTGGGGCAGAGCCGGCCGCAGCAACCCTTCCGGGTAGTCCCTCGCGACCTGGATTCCCTGAAAAAATACTATCGTATTGATACTGAAGGTGATGACCGGGTTGCCGGTTATCTTACCCGGATCGTTACCATTACCCCGAAAGACGCCTATCGCTACGGCTACCGTTTCTGGATCGACAAGGACAGCAAAATGTTTCTGCGCTCGGATCTCCGGGGTATCGATAATCGTCCGATCGAACAGGTGATGTTTACCCGGCTGAGCATCGGAGGTCCAATATCCGATGCAGATTTACAGCCGTCGCTGACCGGGGACGGGTATACCTGGTATCACCAGGATAACAGCACGGCAGCGCAGAAGAAGGCCAGTGAAAGGCCGCACTGGATGGTACGCCGCTTGCCGACGGGTTTTGATATGACGAATTACCAACTTAAACGCATGCGTGAGGATGGAGACGAGACCGAGCACATGGTTTACAGTGACGGGCTCGCGACGGTGTCGGTCTACGTGGATACCGGGACTGACGGAAAGGATGCCTTTACGGGGTTGTCCAGCATGGGTGCAGTGAATGCCTGGGGCGCCGTGGTTAATGGCCACCAGGTGACCGTGGTCGGCGAAGTCCCTGCGATCACTGTGGAAATGATAGCCAAATCGGTCGCTCCCCGGGGGGATACCCCGGATGATTGAGGAAACCGGGAAGGTGGCCGAGGTGCGCGGACAGTATGCCTGGATAGCAACCGAGCCACAGACGGGGTGCCGCAGCTGTTCTGCTCAACGTGGTTGTGGTACCTCGGTACTGGCAAAAGTCCTGGGACAGCGCACCGCGCCAGTGCGTGTCATCAACAGTATCGGGGTCACGGCCGGTGATCGCGTAGTAATCGGGATATCGGAATCCGGGCTGGTGCGCGGATCGCTGGCTGTCTACTGCATGCCACTGGCGGGTCTGTTTGCCGGTGCCGTGACAGGCTATTATCTGGTTGCCGGCAGTACGTCGGCACAGGCCGATCTGGCCAGTATCGCGGGTGCGGTGGCCGGGTTTGCGGCAGGACTTGCCTGGTTGCGCACCTTCAGCAGGAAATTGGCGCAGGACAGCCGTTACCAGCCCGTGTTGCTGCGCCAGATGATTGCAATTGCAGAGTAACCCGGCTGGTGCCGAATAGATTACGGAACCTCTGATTAATTCTCAATATCATGGGATTTAGCGGGTGAACTGTCTGTAGGGTGCGCCGTGAGCACCACGTATCAACCGCCTGCAATTTATTAGCGGTGCGCACGGCGCACCCTGCGTCAAGTCGTTACAATTAACCAGAGGTTCCTTACCTTAGTATGAAAATAAACCTGGAGAGACAAGTATGATGATTGCCCGCAATATTTCTGGGCGTGCCTGGTTGACAGGCCTCGTAATGATGTTTGCTGTGTACAGTGTACAGGCGCAGCACCTTCCGGAATTTACCGACCTTGTCAAGGCGGTGGGTCCGGCCGTGGTCAATATCAGTACTACGCAGAAAGTACAGACCGGGGTCCACGGGCTGCCGAAAGGATTCGAGATGCCGGACCTGCCGGAGGGCAGCCCGTTCGGCGAGCTGTTCAAATACTTCTTCGACCAGGAAGAGGGGAGTCCCGAGTATCGCGATGCCAAGTCGCTGGGCTCGGGTTTTATTATCTCGGCAGACGGATACGTACTCACTAACTACCATGTGGTCAAGGATGCTGATGAGATTATCGTGCGTTTGAATGATCGCCGCGAATTGCGTGGTGAATTGATCGGGGTGGACAAGCGCAGTGACGTGGCATTGCTGAAGATTGATGCGACCAATCTGCCGGTGGTGGAAATCGGCAATTCCGGTTCACTGGAAGTCGGTGAGTGGGTGCTGGCGATCGGTTCTCCCTTCGGATTCGATTACTCGGCAACTGCGGGTATCGTCAGTGCCAAGGGGCGCAGCTTGCCACGCGAGAACTATGTTCCCTTCATCCAGACAGATGTCGCCATCAACCCGGGAAATTCGGGTGGTCCACTATTTAACCAGGAGGGGGAGGTCGTCGGGATGAATTCACAGATCTACAGCCGCACCGGTGGTTATATGGGGCTGTCTTTCTCGATTCCGATCGAGGTGGCCATGGATGTGGCGGACCAGCTCAAGGCTACTGGCCATGTCAGCCGTGGCTGGCTCGGCGTGCTGATCCAGGACGTTACCCTGGAGTTGGCGGAGTCTTTCGGGATGAAGCAACCGCGCGGGGCGCTGGTTGCCAAGGTGCTGCCCGACAGCCCGGCACAGGCGGCCGGTATCGAGGTGGGTGATGTGATTGTCAGGTTTGATGGCAAGGACATCAGGGAATCTTCCAGTCTGCCGCCGATTGTCGGCAGGACCAAGGTCGGGGTTTTTGTTCCGGTTGATGTGATCCGCAGCCGCAAGCAAAAAGTTGTCAAGGTGAAACTTGGCGAGTTGCCCGAAGATGCGGTCGTGGCCAGCATCGACAAGCCACTGGTTGATAAAACCAACCGGCTTGGGCTGGGTGTGGAAGACCTGACGGATGAACAGCGCACAGAGCTCGAGGTCGATGCGGGTGTTGTGGTAACCCGGCTGGTTAATGGTGCTGCTTCCCATGCCGGTATACACAAGGGTGATATCATCCTGAGTATCGACAGCCAGCCCGTCAAGAATGTCGAGAAGTTCCAGAAACTGGTCAAGGGTCTGTCGGCTGACAAGTCGGTGCCCGTACTGGTACAGCGCAATGGCAGCCCGACCTTCCTGGCGATCAAGGTGCCGGATGCCGATAACGGCTGACCGGACCGGTCGAATATGCCGGCGAGTCTGACCGTCTATGTGCGCCACGGATGCCACTTGTGTACCGACATGGTAGATGAACTGGAAGTCCTGAAGGCCGAGCTGGATATCAGCTATACGCTCTGTGATGTCGATACCGATACTGCGCTGGTCGAAAAATACGGCAGCCGGGTACCGGTGCTCGTGGGGGGTGATACCGAGGTATGCTGGTATTTTCTCGACCGCGACAGTCTGCGTGAGTACTGTCGTTCGTCCTGAATGTGTATAAATCTGTGGGTGCTTCCCCTGATCGAGTGGATCAGGTTTTAAGAAAATATTTAGCATTATCAGAAGGATACTTGTCTTCGTCAATGTTGGCAGCGTCAAGCTTGCGGGACCGTCGGCCACAAGGATGCGGCCGTCAAGCGATCAGGGATGACTTCACAGCACGTCATGCAAGTTTATGTCAGCTAACCTCTGCACACCTTGGTAACATACCGCCCCGTTTCCCTAACTACAGGATCGATGGTAGTGAGGTATCGCGTTTCTGACGCGGTCCCCGCGTCTTGTCATGACCGATCGTCAACATGTTCGTAATTTTTCGATTATTGCCCATATCGACCATGGCAAATCGACGCTGGCTGACCGCTTTATCCAGATCTGCGGGGGGTTGAGCGAGCGCGAAATGGATGAGCAGGTGCTCGACTCCATGGATCTGGAACGGGAACGCGGGATTACCATCAAGGCGCAAAGCGTCTCGCTGAAATACCGGGCGCGTAACGGCGAGACCTATGAACTCAATCTGATCGATACACCGGGTCACGTGGACTTTTCCTACGAGGTCTCGCGTTCGCTTGCTGCCTGTGAAGGGGCATTGCTGGTCGTGGATGCGGCGCAGGGGGTCGAGGCCCAGAGCGTTGCGAACTGCTACACCGCGATTGACCAGTCCCTGGACGTTGTCCCGGTCCTGAACAAGATCGATTTACCGGCCGCGGACCCGGAGCGTGTTATCCAGGAGATCGAGGAGATTATCGGTATCGAGGCCGGTGATGCGGTGCGTGTGAGCGCCAAGACCGGGGAGGGCGTCGTTGATCTGCTGGAGTCGCTGATCAAGAAGATACCGGCGCCGGAAGGGGATGCAGAGGCGCCGTTGCGTGCGCTGATTGTGGATTCCTGGTTCGACAACTATGTCGGGGTGGTCTCACTGGTAAGAATCGTCGAGGGAAAACTGTCCCGGCGTGAAAAGATCTCGGTCATGTCCACCGGCCGCACCTTCCAGGTCGAGAAACTGGGCGTGTTCACTCCGAAGCCGGAAGACCGCGACTACCTGCAGGCCGGTGACGTCGGTTTTATCATAGCCGGCATCAAGGACATCGAGGGTGCACCGGTCGGCGACACCCTGACCCATGCCGTGTATCCGGCGGAGGTGCCGTTGCCCGGGTTCATGACCGTACAGCCACGCGTGTTCGCAGGCCTGTTCCCGGTGAGTTCGGATGATTACGAGAACCTGCGCGAGGCATTGCAGAAACTGCGTCTCAATGATGCCGCGCTGCACTACGAACCGGAAACCTCGCAGGCCCTCGGGTTCGGTTTCCGCTGCGGTTTCCTGGGCATGTTGCACATGGAGATTGTGCAGGAGCGACTGGAGCGGGAGTATGACCTGGATCTGATCACCACGGCGCCCACGGTGATCTACGAGGTGGAGACGACCGCAGGAGACGTGGTGCAAATCGACAATCCATCCAGTCTGCCACCGGTCAACCAGGTCGAGCAGATCCGCGAACCGGTGATCGAGGCCAATATACTGGTACCACAGGATTACCTCGGCGCGGTGATCACCCTGTGTATGGAAAAACACGGGGTCCAGAAGAACATGCAGTACCTGGGCACCCAGGTGTCATTGAGTTATGAATTGCCGATGAGTGAGATCGTGCTCGATTTCTTTGACCGTCTGAAGTCGGTAAGTCGTGGATATGCCTCGTTTGACTATCATTTTGTGCGCTTCCAGTCGGCCCCGCTGGTCAAGCTGGATATCCTGATAAATGGAGAACGGGTGGACGCGCTCTCGGTGATTGTACACCGGGACGTGGTGCAGGGTCGGGGCCGTGCACTGGCCGTCAGGATGAAAGAGTTGATACCCCGGCAGATGTACGATGTTGCTATTCAGGCGGCTATCGGCACCCAGATTATCGCGCGGACTACAGTGAAGGCGTTGCGCAAGAACGTGACGGCGAAATGTTATGGTGGGGACATTACGCGTAAGCGCAAGCTGCTTGAAAAACAGAAGGCCGGCAAGAAACGCATGAAACAGTTTGGCAGGGTTGAAATACCGCAGTCCGCCTTTTTGGCCGTTTTGCGGGTAGATAATGATTGACGGCGGGGATGGTCTATAATGGCCGCCTTGTGAATACTGGCATGAACAAAGCGGGGTTTTATGAACTTTGATTTTCCAACAATACTGGTAGCAGCCACGTTCCTGACCGGGTTGGCATGGGCGGCCGATTCCCTGCTATGGGCGCCGCGCCGGCGCCGCAAGGCGGCCGAAATGATCGATACCGGTACCCCTTCCGATTCCGGGGAGGTTGTCAGGGCGCTGAAGGAGCCAACCTGGATCGAATACTGCAAGTCGTTTTTCCCGGTAATCCTGGCCGTGCTGTTGTTGCGCTCGTTTCTGGTGGAGCCGTTCAGAATCCCGTCGGGTTCCATGATGCCAACACTGCTGGTCGGCGACTTCATTCTTGTGAACAAGTATGACTATGGTATCCGGCTGCCGGTTCTCAATATCAAGGTAATTGATATCGGAGAGCCGCAGCGGGGCGATGTCGTGGTATTCAGATACCCCAAGAACCCGTCTGTAGACTACATCAAACGGCTTGTCGGACTTCCCGGTGACCGTATCAGCTATTACAACAAGCTGCTGCATATCAATGGAAAACCGGTCGGACAGGTGCCAGCCGGTATCTTTGTCGGCAAGGGATCCGGGGTATCCATGTCGGGCGCCAGCGAGCGCATCGAGCAATTGGGTGATGTACAGCACCATATCCTTGTGATACCGAACACACCCGGCATGGAAGGGGAATACATTGTCCCGGATGGGGAGTATTTTGTAATGGGCGATAACCGTGATAATAGTAATGACAGCCGCTATTGGGGAACGGTGCCGGAAGCGAACCTGGTCGGCAAGGCATTGCATCTGGATGAACTGGGATTCCGCCAACGGGGGGATCAACATAGACCGGATCGGGATGAAAATTCAATAGGACAGACACGAGGGAGACAGTATGCATTCATTGAAGCGACAAAACGGTATGACCGCCATTGGCTGGATGCTGGTACTGGCGCTGATCGGATTTTTTGCACTGCTGGCGCTGCGGATGGTGCCGGCGTATCTGGAATTCTACAAAGTTGTCTCTACCCTGGATTCACTGGAAACCGAGACTGGTTGGACCGAGGTAACACCGCAAGCCATCAGGCGATTGATCGAAAGACGCTTCGACATCAGTTATGTGAATTCGATCCTGCCCAGGCAGGTAAGCATCAAGCCGGTTGGTGCCTATTACAATGTAACGGCCAAATATTCTGCCCGTGAACACCTGGCCGGCAATGTGTCTGTGGTAATGGATTTTTATAAACAGGTCAAGGTGCGCCGGAATTGACATACCCGCTTTCGGATCTGGCAACAATTCTGGGTTACCAGTTTGCTGATCTGAATATTCTGCAACAGGCGCTGACCCACCGCAGCGCCGGCAGCCGGAATAACGAGCGCCTGGAGTTTCTCGGGGATGCAGTCCTGGGTTTTGTGATCGCAGCCGAATTGTACAAGCGCTACCCGCAGGTACGTGAAGGCGAGCTGAGCCGGTTACGTTCCAGCCTGGTGCGACGTGAGACGCTTGCCGCCCTTGCCCTCAAACTGGATATAGGCCGCTACCTCAGGCTCGGCGCCGGTGAGCGTAAAAGTGGCGGTCATCACCGGGACTCTATTCTCGCCGATACCCTTGAAGCCATTTTTGGCGCCATCTATCTCGATGGCGGCTTTGAAACCGGCCAGCAGTGCATTCTCTCCCTGTTTAAACCGTTGCTGGACGCAAGTCCGGACCTCGATGCACTCAAGGATCCCAAGACGCGCCTGCAGGAATACCTGCAGTCACAACAACTGGATCTGCCCGACTACAGCGTGCTGGATGTTTCCGGTGATGCCCATGCCCAGTCCTTTCGCGTGAGTTGTAGGGTCAATACGGCTGACAGGCTGGTGACGGAAGGCAGGGCGCGGAGCCGTCGGCATGCCGAGCAGGAAGCTGCCACGAAAATGCTTGAGCTGTTGAATGGCGGGTGAAGCGCTGGCGCCGGAGTTCCGTTGCGGCTACGTTGCGCTGGTGGGGCGCCCGAATGTCGGCAAGTCGACCCTGTTGAACCGGCTGCTGGGACAAAAGATCAGCATCACCTCGAAACGGCCCCAGACGACCCGCCACCGCATACTTGGTATCAAGACCGGCAGCCGGTCACAGCAGATTTATGTCGACACGCCGGGACTGCATCACTACAACGGGCGTGCCATGAACCGCTACATGAACAAGGCGGCAATGCAGGCCCTGGGTGATGTCGATGTCGTGGTGTTCCTGGTCGAGGGATTGCGCTGGACAGCGGATGATGAGCTGGTGGTGAAGCAGCTGGAACCGGTGGATTGCCCGGTCGTGCTGGTGGTCAACAAGGTCGACCTGATTGCCGACAAGGAGTCGCTGTTACCCGGCCTGCAGGCGTTATCCGGAAAATATGCATTTGAACAGATTATCCCGGTTTCTGCATGCAAGGGTGATAACGTTGCCGGACTGGAGGCCTGCCTTGAAACCCTGTTGCCGGTAGCGCCGCCGTTTTACCCGGCGGAGCAGGTGACCGATCGCAGCGAACGTTTTCTGGTCGCCGAGCGTGTCCGGGAGAAGTTGTTCAGGAGTCTTGGCAAGGAATTGCCCTATGGTCTGACGGTGGAGGTGGAGCAGTTCCGCCGGGAACAGAAAATAATCCACATTCATGCCCTGATCTGGGTCGAGCGCCAGAGCCAGAAGAGTATTGTGGTCGGCAGGCAGGGTCGGGTACTCAAGGCCGTCGGCCGTCAGGCACGACTCGAGATCGAGGCGCTACTGGACAGCAAGGTAAACCTGAAGCTATGGGTCAAGGTCAAGGAAGGCTGGGCGGATGATGAACGGGCATTGCAGAGCCTGGGCTACACCGATGACTGATAACACGCATTCGCACATTTGGGGTCAGAGTAAAAACTCACGAATTTTCGTGAGTTTTTACTCTGACCCCAAATGTGCTGCCAATAACCCATGAGTGCCCCGGGAAAAGTAATGCTCGAGCCGGCCTGGATCCTGCACCACTACCCGTACCGGGATTCCAGTCTCTTGCTGGAAGTGTTTTCGAGACAGTATGGGCGGCTAGGACTGATCGCGCGCGGCGCGCGTTCGGCGAAATCGCGCTGGCGCGGACAGTTGCAGGGATTTACACCGCTGCTGCTGTCGTGGAGCCTGCGTGGCGAACTGGGAACCCTGACCGGTCTCGAGCTGCTGGGATTGCCATGCATCGGCGTCGGACGGCCGCTGCTGGGCGCCAGCTATCTCAACGAACTGATCATGCGGATGGTGCCGCGGCATGACCCGCACCCGGCGCTGTTCGATGCCTATGCGCAGGCACTGCAGGACCTCGCCATCAACGAGGAACCGGTACTGCGGCTGTTCGAGAAGTGCCTGTTGCAGGCGCTGGGCTATGGCCTGCTGCTGGATCGGGAGGCGGATACCGGATTGCCGGTTTCCGCAGACAGCCGCTACGAGTACCGGCTGGAGCGCGGCCCGATCCGGTGCGACAATGGTTCCGCGGACGGACTGGTAGTGCACGGTTCCAGTCTGCTGGCACTGTCAAACGGGATCCTGGATGATCCGGTGTCCCGCCGGGAGACCCGGCGCCTGATGCGCGCGGCCCTGTCACTGTACCTGGGATCACGGCCGCTGCGGACACGGGAGGTGTTGCGGGAGTTTGCAGCGCTTGACCTGACGAAAGTGCTGACGGAAACCAGTGCCCGGGTGCGGGAGCCGGGTTGATGTACGATGAATATTGAAACAGATATTTTGCTGGGTGTGAATATCGATCATGTCGCCACGTTGCGCTCGGCACGCGGGACGCGCTACCCGGATCCGGTCCAGGCGGCTATCGAGGCCGAGCAGGCCGGCGCTGACAGTATCACCCTGCACCTGCGTGAAGACCGCCGGCATATCCAGGAACGCGATGTCCGCCTGTTGAAGGAGATCCTTCAAACTCGGATGAATCTCGAGATGGCGGTTACGGACGAGATGCTGGCGATTGCGGAACAGATTCGGCCGGCAGACTGTTGCCTGGTCCCTGAACGGCGCGAGGAGCTGACTACGGAAGGCGGCCTGGATGTGGCCGGTCAACCGGAGCGTATCAGGGCGGCCTGCGAGCGGCTTGGCGCCACCGGTGTGCGGGTATCACTGTTCATCGATGCCGAGGCCGCACAGGTTGAAGCGGCCGCACAGGCTGGAGCACCGTGTATTGAAATCCATACCGGCCACTTTGCCGATGCGACTGGCAGCCGGGGCCGGGAACGCCAACTGGCGCGGATTATCGAAGCTGTTGCGCTGGGCGCGGCGGCCGGGTTACAGGTCAATGCCGGTCATGGCCTGCATTACCATAATGTGAAAGCCATTGCCGCCATCCCCGCCGTGCGCGAACTGAATATCGGGCATGCCATTGTCGCGCGTGCCGTGTTTACCGGGCTGGCCGCTGCCGTCGGCGAGATGAAACGCCTGATGTGCGCGGCGCGTACCGGGTAGCCTACGCCTGGCGGGCCCCACTGCTTTCAATCAGTGCCGTGATGCAACGATTGACCATGTGGCAGGCGTGCCTGGTCTGTTCCGTGTTATTCATATCGAGCATCTGGCGCAGTTCGTCGAGTGCGGCTGACAGCTCGGGTAAGTTGCAGTAGGCAACGGCGCCTGCCAGTTTGTGTGACCACAAGGCCAGTTGTTCGTGGTCGTTAGCCTGAGTGGCGGATTCCAGGGTTTGCCGGTGTTGCGGCAGTTCCAGCAACAGGCGCGCAAATATTACCGTGCCCAGCGTGTCCTGTGGTGCCGCCGATGATCCACTTGCCGGTGTCACCGGAATCTGCTGTGGCGCTGTTGCTGGCCGCGGTTTATTACACAATCGTTTCAGCTCGTTGGTAACCCGTATACGCATGCGCAGCCAGTTCATGTGGCCTATGTTGCATCGTGCGCGGTTCAGGCTCAATACCTGTGAGCCGGCCCGCGGTGCTGATGTATACTGATCACACGTGTAAATCCGGATTACTTCATGGACTATTCCACACTTGAGGCCACTATCGGCAATACCCCGCTGGTACGGTTACAGCGCCTGCCGGGTGAGACCGGTAATACCCTGCTGGTAAAGCTGGAGGGTAACAACCCGGCGGGTTCGGTCAAGGACCGTCCGGCGCTCAGCATGATCCGGCATGCCGGGCTGCGTGGCGAGATCCACCCGGGAGATACCCTGATCGAGGCCACCAGCGGGAATACCGGGATTGCACTGGCCATGGTGGCCGCAATAACGGGTTACCGCATGCGGCTGATCATGCCGGAACACATGAGCGTGGAGCGCCGTGCCGTGATGCAGGCCTTTGGCGCCGACATCATCCTGGTCAGCAAGGAAACCGGCATGGAAGGTGCGCGTGACCTGGCGCTGGAAATGCAAGCGAATGGCAACGGCACGGTGCTGGACCAGTTTTCCAATCCGGATAATCCACTGGCACATTATGAAGGGACCGGCCCGGAGATCTGGCGCGATACCGGGGGCAAGGTGACCCATTTCGTGAGCTCCATGGGAACGACCGGCACCATCATGGGAACCTCGCGTTACCTGAAAGAGGTGAACCCGGCGGTCGAGATTGTGGGCGTGACCCCGGCGGAAGGCGCATCGATCCCCGGTATCCGGCGCTGGCCGGAAGCCTATCTGCCGTCAATCTTCAAACACACTCGTGTTGATCGCACCATCGAGGTTACCCAGCCGGAAGCAGAACAGACGACGCTTGCACTGGCCGCACAAGAGGGAATATTTGCGGGGATTTCTTCCGGGGGTGCGGTGGCGGCTGCCCTGAGGCTGTCGGAGGAAGTACGGGATGCCGTGATCGTGGTCATTATCTGCGACCGCGGCGATCGCTACCTGTCTACCGGGGTATTCCCAGACTGATCGAATGGCGCAAGGCTCTTCCCCTGATATGAGTGGGTCAGCATGGGAGCAAGGTTACTCAGGGGGCAGCGTGGCTGCTCAAGACACGCGGCAAGTACCTCCCTGTACGCTCGCTGGCCACATCCCTGCGGCCAACGGTCTTGAGCAGCCACGCTGCCCCCCGAGTAACGGTGTAGATGGTCGGTAATCCGCTCGACAGGTACAACTACCTCAATCAGGGGAAGAGCCTTGTGCAAAAAACCGGGAATCCTGCTGTTGGCCGGCCTGTTGCTGGCAGGCGTCGTGTTCACCGGCCATGCCATCGAAAGCAGCTGCATCCGGCTGGGTGCGGTTAGCGGGGATGGCTGGTCCCTGAAGGGCCTGCAGGTCCAGCTGGCATGGGTGGCTGTTGACCGGGTTGTTCTGCAACTGGCGGCGGAATCCATTACGCTGCCGGCGGCCGCGGGGGATATCACAGACGTCCGGCTTGATTGCCCCATGGCAGTGGTTACGGCACACCGGTTCGCCTGTGCCAGGGGACAGCTGGTTTTCGATTCCACAGTGCTCGGGCCGCAGCGCTCAGTGCTCAGCTTCACCTACCAGACCGCTACCCGGGGCCTTGCATTCAAGCTCGACAAGCTGCGTGTCGATGGTGGGCGCTTGTCACTGAGTGCCGCCACGCACCCGGGGGGTTGGGACCTGTCATTGCAGGGAGCCGGCATCAAACCGGACCGGTTCAGTACCCGTCTGGCCGCCCTGGAATTGCTGCCGGCCCGTGTGGAAGGTTCCGGCAACATCGATTTTACGGCAAGTCTGCAGGGCCATGCGGCTGATATTGATACGGGCCGGCTGCAGGCGCAGTTCCGCTCGGGAGAATTTTCCGATGCCTCGGGAAACCTCGCCGGGGACAGCGTTGATCTGGAAATCACGGCCGGTCTGCAACGCGCAGGTACAAACTGGCAGCTGGATGCCACCCTGGCAGGACGCCAGGGGCAGTTGTACATTGATCCCGTGTTTCTGGATCTGGATGCCCGGCCACTGTCTGCGGCCGCCCGCCTGGACTGGCAGCCGGGACCGCGTCGGCTGGTGCTCCGGTCATTCGATCTGCAACAACCGGGGGTGCTCGGTCTGCATGCCAGCGGAGTCATCCACCCGGAGCAGGAAAGCTGGCTGGACTCCCTGGAACTCGATCTCCGCCATGGCGAATTACCGGGACTCTATGAAACCTGGCTGCAGCCGTGGCTGGGTGACACGCTGTTTGGCGATCTGACAACCACCGGCAACATCACCGGCCAACTTCACTGGAACGCCGGTCAACTGACCGGAGTCGCCCTTACGCCGGAAGGTCTGGGCATCGACGACAACGAGCAGTACTTCGGGCTCAGTGGAATAACCGGCCAACTGAACTGGTCCCGCGATGCCGTGGCGCGGCCGTCTGAACTGCGCTGGGACAGCGGCCATCTGTACCGGGTACCACTGGGTTTCGCGCACATCGTGGCAACGGCGGATGCGACTACGCTGCGGTTGCGTGAACCGGCCCGTATCGGAATTCTGGATGGCGAGTTGCAACTTGCTGAGTTCGTGCTCGAATACCGCGATGGGGCAATCCGGCGCTGGCAGGTGAGGGGTTTGCTGACCCCTGTGTCGATGCGCCGCTTGACCCGGGCGCTGGGCTGGCCCGAATTCGCCGGCAAGCTGTCCGGGACTATCCCGGATGTGGAATATGCCGACGGCGTCCTGGAGGTAGGTGGTAAATTACGGGTGCGGGTATTCGATGGTGAGATTACCTTGCGCAATCTGAAACTGGAACGACCATTCTCGGTGGTGCCGCGACTGCAAGTCGATGCACAGGTGAACAACCTGGATCTGGAAACACTGACCCGGACCTTTTCCTTCGGCAGGATTGAAGGCCGCCTGGACGGGCGCCTGGACGGTTTGCTCATGGAGTCCTGGCGGCCGGTTGCCTTCGATGCCGCATTTGCCACCCCGGCAGAGGACAAGTCACGCCACCGCATCAGCCAGCAGGCGCTGGACAATATCTCGAGTATCGGGGGCGGTGGCGTGGGGGGTGCGCTGTCACGCAGCTTTCTGCGGTTCTTTGAGGATTTTCCCTATGACCGCCTGGGGATCCGTTGCCGGCTCAGGAACGGTATCTGCGCAATGGGCGGAGTGGCCCCTGCCGCAAACGGGTACTATATTGTCAAGGGTCGGCTGCTGCCCCCGCGTATTGACGTAATCGGTTATGCTGACCGGGTGAACTGGAACAGCCTGGTGGCGCAGGTCGCTGCTGCGATCGATCGGAAAGGAGCGGTTACAGAGTAAAGACAGTACGCTGTCCATGAGATAACTGCGGTTTCTAAATTCACACATGGATAGAACACTCATTTCCCGGGATGTTAACCTGTAGTCCCGGAATCCGTTACATAATACGAGGCAGGGCTGAAGTGCCCGAATACATAGAGGACTGCAAATGACCACGATACGACTACCGCTGGCCATGCTGTTGATGCTGTTTGTCGCGGCCTGTGTCACGATCAATGTGTACTTCCCCGCCGAGGCGGCAGAAAAGGCGGCCGACCGTATTATCAAGGATGTGTATGGTGAACAGCCGGCTGCCCCGGCCGACGAGCCGCAGTCATTCAACGGGTATCGTCAACTACCGGGTTACCAGGGATTGGCCTTGCTGGACTGGCTGATCACCCCGGCACAGGCTGCGGCCGATATCTCCGTGGATACACCGGCAATCCGCAAGCTCAAGGCCGATATGGAAAAACGCCATAAAAAACTGGCGCGCTACTACGATTCGGGCGCTGTCGGAATCGCCCGGAATGGCCAGCTCGAGATCCGTGATCAGAAACAGGTACCGCTGAAGAACCGCAAGACCGTGAAGCAGTTGGTCTCGAAAGACAACCGCGACCGCGTCGCGCTGTACCGGGAGATTGCCCGGGCCAACGGACACCCGGAGTGGGAAGCGGAGATCCGGGGTATCTTTGCCCGGCGCTGGGTGGACAATGCACACAGTGGCTGGTGGTACATGAACCAGAGCGGCCACTGGCAGCAAAAGTAGGCCCCGTTATTCATGAACCTGTTCGTCTTTGACATCGAGACGGTCCCTGATGTGGCGTCCGGCAGGCTGTTGTATGGTCTGGATGACCTGGACGATCGCAATGTGGCCCAGGTGATGTTCCACAAACGTGCGGAAGAAAGCGGCGGTTCCGAGTTTCTGCGTCACCACCTGCAGCGGATCGTGGCGATTTCCGTGGTGTTGCGGACACCGGACAAGTTCAAGGTCTGGTCGCTGGGAGACCCCGACTCGCCGGAGGCCGAACTGTTACAGCGGTTTTTCGACGGCATCGACCGCTTTACCCCCACCCTCGTGTCCTGGAACGGTTCCGGTTTTGACCTGCCGGTGATTCACTACCGCAGCCTGTTGCACGGGGTGGTGGCCCCGCGCTACTGGGATACCGGTCACGATGACAAGAACTTCAAGTGGAACAATTATCTCAGCCGCTTTCATGAACGCCATACGGATCTGATGGACGTGCTCGCCGGTTACCAGCCACGTGCCGCCGTACGACTCGACCAGGTGGCCACGATGCTCGGGTTTCCCGGCAAGATGGGCATGGACGGCAGCAAGGTCTGGGAACATTATCTTGCCGGTGATATCGAGGGTATTCGCAATTATTGCGAAACCGATGTCCTGAATACCTGTCTCGTCTACCTGCGCTTTCAACTGATACGCGGACAGCTGGATGGCAAGGTGCATGACGCCGCCTGCCGGCAGATGCGCGAGGTGTTGCAGCAGGAAGGCAAGCCGCACCTGGATGAGTTTTTGCAGCATTGGAGGAGTTGACGGATGAAGGTTTGCGGGAAAACCCTTGTTCGCGCAAAGGCGCAAAGGCGCAAAGGGCGAAAGGGGACGGAGGGCGAAAGGGGCTTGGTGAAAATCCTGGCAACTCTGATTGTTGCCGTCACAGCACACAGTATTGGCAGTTTGTCTGATGCGCCCGATGCATGAGCTCTTTGGAGGTTGGCGCCATGTCCCGTGGCAGCCCTGGCTCTGTACATGCCACTTGGCCATGCAGGGGTACTGAGGTTTTTCTGGAGCGGACTATCCGCTGGGGCCTGGCAGAACACCGCCATGCCTGGATCCTGGTGGGTGACTGGTGCGCTTCAGTTTTGAAGCAGCACGAACATTGAAAACCCAGGTGCGTGTTTAGATAGCTGGCATTCATACGTATGATGCTGGTCATCAGGGGATTGCTTGGGCACTTGACCGGAGATGGCTAATGGGCGTCCCCTTTTACTCCGATGGCTAATGGGCGTCCCCTTTTACGCTCCTTTTATACGTTTTATTTTTTTATGCTTGTTGAACTCGTTGATCATTTGGATTTCTATAATTTGTAAGAGTAATATCCTTTAGCATTATAAGAAAAAGCCATAATCCTTTCGGAATATTATTTATCCCTTTCTTGCCAAGTATCAGGTGTATTGCAAGTTCCCGTTTGGCAAAAAGATGGCCTAACTCAGCCGCTTTTGCAAAATACGTCATTGCCTTCACGTGATCAATTGGGACATATTTCCCGTTCCGGTAATAACATCCAAGTTTGTAGGTTGCTAGGCAATTGCCCTCATCTGCTGATTTATGCAACCACTCTAAAGCCGACATATGTTTTTTTTGTCGTTCATAGAATTGAGCCAGTGGCACATATGCCTGTGGGTGTTCCCTTGATGCACGCTTGTACCAACGTTCACTTGCATCAAAATCCTGTTTTACACCACAACCAATTTCATACATTCTTGCTACATGCAACTGTATCGCAGGATAGAGATTATCTTTTTCTGCTAATCTCTTATATAAACTAAAGGCAGCGCTGTAATCACCATTTTTATCATATTCAGCGGCCT
>Ga0114931_10000459_pt1 | contig 49117 bp, 51 predicted proteins | sample 2SBtaG_FD_89579 | JGI IMG/M metagenome (GOLD analysis project Ga0114931, IMG submission 89579) | Deep subsurface microbial communities from Kolumbo volcano to uncover new lineages of life (NeLLi) - 2SBTROV14_V59a metaG | ecosystem: Environmental > Aquatic > Marine > Volcanic | place: Kolumbo... | reverse complement strand
GGCGCCCGCCGGCGCGGTGGTACGCGCGGTGCCGCTGCCCTCGGCGGCGCGGCGCCTGGGGCCGATCGGCCTATATCCAGGCGAAGGCTTCGCCGTCGATCTGCTCGGCCGTATTGGCACCGTAGTGCCGGCCGAAACCGAGCTGGAGTTGGAGACCTTATGGTCGCTGACCGCCCTGATCGCGCCCTACTATGCGCTGATGGAGACAGCTTGCGACTGGGCGGTGGCGGCCGGCGTCGCCCGGCCGACCGCCAAGGCCTATGCCGCCTCGATGTTTCACGGCCTGTCGGTCCTGGGCCAGGAGCACGAGGGCGACGGTTTCGCCGAGTTGGTGGCCGAGGCGCAGACGCCCGGCGGCCTGAACGAGCAGGCGCTGCGGGAGATCCGCGCCACCGGCGGCTACGGCTCCTTCACCGATGCCTTGGATAGCATCCTGGTCCGCCTGGGCGGCACGCCGCGGTCGCGCCCGCCAACGGCCGGCGGGAAACAGGCCGGCGGGGAAAAAGCCGGCGGGAAACAAGACTGAGCGAGATCGGCGATGGTCAAGGCGCCCCAGCGAAGGCCGCCATCCTTTGCCCGCCGGCGTCGCCCACGGGCTGCTTGAGGTGCGCCGCGCCGCGACCCACGCCTAGCCACGGCGAGAAAGAACCCGGTCGAATGAGTGTCTATCGGTCAGACTATGCTCTCTAGCCGGCGGCTTTCTTCTCCGTGCCGAGGGGCGCCGTGGCGGCCTTGACCGAGGATAGGCCCGCGCCCGTCTCCGCCGCCTTGGCCTGCTTGCTATCCATGCGCCGGCAATGGCCGTCCAGATGCGCCCCGGCCTCGACCGCCAGGGTCTGATGGATAATATCGCCGACCACCCGGCCCGACTTGGCGACGGACACCGCGGGCGCCTTGATCTCGCCCTCGATGGAGCCGGAGATATGCACCGTCTCCGCGATGACCGAACCCTGGACGTGGGCGCCGCTGCCGATGGTCACCGAGCGGCTCTTGATGTCGCCCTCCACGTTGCCCTTGACCTGAAGATCGCCGGAGCAATGCAGATCCCCGACCACGCGCAGATCGGCGCTGATGATGGACGGTTCGCCGCTGGGGCGCGCCGCCGGGGCCGGGGTTTCCCGGGCCGGCGACGGCGTCTCCGGCGATGACTTGCTACCGTGTGAAAACATTCTTTCCTCCGTATTTTGATCGTGGCGTTTGCCGCGTTCGGTCATTTATTTGCCCATGTCGGCGTTCTTGGCTTAGGCGGGTTCGGCGTTCCGGTCGATATGGGGTCGCCACGGGCGCCGCCCCTCGAGGCGCGCGCCGGGCTCGATGGTCAGGGTGTTGTGGAACACGCTGCCCACCACCACGGCGTCGCGCCCGATGGTTACGTTGTTGGCGCGCACCGGCCCGACCACCGTGCCGCGCACCTCGACGAACTCGGCCAGCAACGTTCCCTCGACCTCGCCGCCCTCGCGCACCAGGATCGAATGGCTGTTGATCGTCCCCTCCACGCGCCCAATGATCTCGACGTGTCCGTCGGTTCTTAGTTCGCCGCGCACCACCAAGTCGGCATGAATGACCGTATGGCCCGCGCCATCCCTGCCTGGCCGCGATTTCTCCTCGTCCAGCGCGCCGCGAACGCTACGGGCCGAGCCGATACTTAGGATCATTGCCCGAGGCCTCGATTCGATCCCCCCATGCCCCGCCGCCGGCCCGACAGACTTTATAACAAGCGCGCCGTCGCGCGTTCTGTGACAAATCTGTGCCGAACCGGCCTGCCCGGACCGATCTAGCCTACACCAATGCGGTGGACCGCCGCCAGTTTCCGATTGAACCAATCATGTAAGCCGCCAAATCGGGCACGAACATGGCGCCGCGCTTGCAACCGACGAGGGCCACCGCGTAGCATCTCGCGGCCGGGCGGGAGCATTCGGCGGAACTTTGGCGGAACCATGCCGGGCGACGGCCATGCTGTGCGGCGATTGCGCGACCGACAATGCCAACGAGCGTCGTTTCTGCGCCAATTGCGGGGCGGCGCTGGCGCGCGCGTGCGCCGCGTGCGGCTTCGCCAACCAGCCCGACGCCCGGTTTTGCGGCGGGTGCGGCACGGGGCTGCAAGAGGGTGCCGCGCCGCCCGCTTCCGCCGCCCCGCCGCCCGCCGGCGCCGAGCGGCGCCAAGTCACAATCTTGTTCGCCGATTTGAGCGGATTTACCCGGTTGTCCCAGGACCTGGACCCGGAGGACCTGCGCGATCTGGTGACTGAATTTTTCACGGCCGCCGACAGCGTGATCGAGCAATACGGCGGCACCGTGGACAAGCACATCGGGGATGCGGTCATGGCGCTGTTCGGGGCGCCGGTGGCCCATGGCGACGATGCCCTGCGCGCGGTGCGCGCCGCGCTCGATATTCACCGCGAGGTGGAGGCCCTCGGCGCCCGCGCCGGGCGCGCCCTGACGGCCCATTCGAGCATCGCGTGCGGCGAGGTGATGGCCGGTGGGCTCGGCCGCGACGGCCGCGCGGAATATACCGTGTTGGGCGATGCGGTGAACCTGGCGGCGCGTCTGAACGACCTGGCGGCGGCCAATGAGATCGTGATCGCCGACGCGGTGTCCCGGTCCGTCGGCGAGGTCGCGGAGTGCGAGGCCCTGGGCGAGGTCTCGCTCAAGGGGCTAACCCGCCCGGTGCGCGCGTGGCGGGTGCGCGGCCTACGGGCCGGGGTTGGGACCGGGGCCACGGCCGCCGCGCGCGCGCCGTTCGTCGGCCGGCAGCGCGAGATGCGGCAGCTTTCCGGCATGCTAGATGCGTGTATCGAAGGCCAATCCGGGCAGGTGGCCCTGCTGCGCGGCGAGGCCGGCATCGGCAAGAGCCGGCTGCTCGACGAGGTGTGGGCCCTGGCGGAGGCGCGCGGCTTCACCGCGCACAGGGGCCTGGTGCTCAATTTCGGCGTCGGCAAGGGGCGAGACGCAATCCGCGCGATCGTGCGCAGCGTGCTTGGGCTGTCGCTGAGCGCCGACGAGGCGAAACGCGCGGCGGCCTTGGAAGCGACCATGGAGGCAGGGCGCCTTGACGCGGAGCAGCGGGTTTTCCTCAACGATCTGCTCGACCTGCCGCAACCGCGGGATCTGCGCGCCCAATACGAGGCCATGGACAACGCGGCCCGCAATCGGGGCAAACAGCGGGTGAGCGCCGAATTGATCCGTGCCGCCGCGGAGGCCGGGCCGGTCTATCTGGCGGTCGAGGATATTCACTGGGCGCCGCCGGTGACCCTGGCCCATCTGGCCGCGATCGCGCGCGCCATGGAGGATGGGCCCATGGTGCTGATCATGACCACGCGCGTCGAGGGCGACCCGATCGACAGCGCGTGGCGCGCGGCGGCCGGGGGGTGTTCCCTGGTCACGGTCGATCTCGGGCCCCTGCGCGAGGCCGAGGCGTTGTTGCTGGCCGGGCGTTTTGTCGATGCCACGGATCGGCTGGCCCGGCGCTGCATCGAGCGGGCGGAGGGTAATCCGCTGTTTCTGGAGCAACTGCTGCGCAATGCCGAGGAAAGCGAGGATAGCGCGGTGCCCGGCACCATCCAGAGCCTGGTGTTGGCGCGCATGGACCGCCTGCCAACGGCGGACAAGGAGGCCTTGCAGGCGGCGTCGGTGATCGGTCAGAGATTCGACCTGGTCGCGCTCCGGCACTTGTCCGAAAAGCCCGACTACGATTGCGGCGTTCTGATCGACCACGTTCTGGCGCGCCAGGAAGGCGACGAATTTTTGTTCGCGCACGCGCTCATCCGCGAGGGGGTCTACGCCTCGCTCTTGAAGAGCCGGCGCCGCGCCCTGCATTTGCGCCTGGCGGCCTGGTTCGCCGAGCGCGACCCGGTGCTCCACGCCGAACACCTGGACCGCGCCGAGGATCCGGGCGCGGCCTGGGCCTATCTGGGCGCCGCCGAATCCCAGGCCGCGAATTACCGCTACGAGCATGCGCTCGCCCTGATCGAGCGCGGCCTGGCCCTGGCCGACCGGCGCGCGCACCGGTTTATCCTGACCTATACGAAGGGGCGCATCCTGCACGACTTGGGCACCATTTCGGAAAGTAACACGGCCTATGAAGCGGCGTTGGAGCTCGCCGATGACGATGCCGGCAGGTGCCGTGCCTGGATCGGATTGGCCGCGGGCATGCGCATCACGGACGATTTCGATGGCGCGTTCGCCGCCCTGGAAAAGGCCGAGGTGGCGGCGCGCGCCGAGGACCTGACCGAGGAGCTGGCGCGCATCCACCATCTGCGCGGCAACCTGAACTTCCCCCTGGGACGTATCGAGGCGTGCCTGGAGGATCACCGCAAGTCGTTGGAATTCGCCCGCCGCGCGGGCTCGCCCGAGCAAGAGGCCGAGGCCCTGGGCGGCATGGGCGACGCCGAATACGCGCGTGGCCGCATGGTCGAGGGCGAAAAGTATTTTCGCCGCTGCGTGGCCTTGTGCCGGGACCACGGGTTCGGCTGGATCGAAGCCGCCAACCAATCCATGGTTGGGCACCTGCAACTCTATCTGGACGGCCCCGCCGCCGCGGTGGAGGCAGCGAGCGCCGCGGCGGCCACGGCGAGGGCGGTTGGCCACCTTCGGGCGGAGTTGAACTGCACACTCAGCCAATTCTTCTCGCTTATCGAGCTTGGCAGTTGCGACGAGGCGGATGCGCTGTTCGCGCGCGCGGAGGTGCTGATCGAACGTCTTGGCGCGCGGCGGTTTCGCAGCACGGTCTTGGCCTGGCGCGCGCGCGGCCTTCTTATACGCGGGCGCCGGGACGAGGCCCTGAAGCTGGCGCGGGCGGCCTACGAGATGACGCGCGCGGTGGGGTTTGGGTTCGACGGCCCGCGCGTCTTATCCGTCGTGGCCCTTGCCAGCGAGGATCGGAATGCCCGCCGCGCGGCGCTCGACGAAGGCGAGGCGCTGATCCGCCGCGGCACGGTCGCCCACAATCAGTTCCATTTCTATCGCGACGCCATGGAGATCGTGCTGGCGGAGCAAAACTGGCCGGCGGTGGAGCGCTATGCCGAGGCGCTGGAAACCTTTGCGCGGCCGGAGCCCCTGCCGTGGAGCACCTTTTTCGTAGCCCGCGCGCGGGCGCTCGCGGCGCGGGGGCGCGGCCAGCGCGACGGGGCCCTCGCGGGCGAGCTCGAACGTTTGCGCGCCGAGGCGGCGCGCCGGGGCTTTATCACTTCGATCCCGGCGATCGAACGGGCGCTCGGTGTCACCGAGGCGTGACCGGGGCGTGAGTTGACAGCTACTTTGGTATAAGGTTAAGGCTCCGTTCCCGCGGTTGGGCTAGGCCCGCTGTTATCGCGGCCAATCGCGCTAAGAATATCAATAACGATATCGCGAACTTGAAATGGGAGGATGCTCGTGAAACGGATGTTGCTTGCGACGGCGCTGGGCCTCGGCATGACCATGGCGCTCGGCGCGGCCGCACAGGCCAAGACGCTCGTCTATTGCTCCGAAGGTAGCCCGGAAGGCTTCAACCCCTCGCTCTACACGGCCGGCACCACGTTCGATGCCTCGTCGCGCCAGCTTTACAATCGCCTTGTCGAGTTTAAGCGCGGGTCCACGGAGATCGAGCCTGGTTTGGCCGAATCCTGGGATATTTCGCCCGATGGGCTGGTTTACACGTTCAATCTGCGTAAGGGCGTGAAGTTTCATACCACCAAGAACTTCACGCCAACCCGCGACTTTAACGCGGATGACGTGCTCTTCAGCCTGAACCGCCAACTGGACAAGAACCATCCGTACTTCAATGTTTCGGGGGGATCTTATCCGTATTTCGAGTCCATGAGCATCCGCGAGCTGGTCAAGTCGATCGAAAAGGTCGACGACATGACCGTGCGCATTACGCTCAACAGGCCCGAATCGCCCATGTTGGCCAACCTGGGCATGGATTTCGCCTCGATCTTTTCCAAGGAATACGCGGACAAGATGATGGCCGCCGGCACGCCCGAGAAGCTCGATCTCGATCCGGTCGGCACCGGGCCGTTCCAGCTTGTCTCGTACCAGAAGGACGCGGTGATCCGCTACAAGGCCTTTCCGCGGCATTGGCGCGGCAAGCAGCCGATCGACAACCTGATCTTCGCCATCACGCCGGATCCGGCGGTGCGCTGGCAGAAGGTCAAGGCCGGCGAGTGCCATGTGATGCCGTATCCGAACCCGGCCGATTTGGACGCCATCCGCCAGGACCCCAACGTCAACCTCATGCAGCAAGAGGGCTTGAACGTGGGCTATCTCGCGTTCAACACCGAGAAGAAGCCGTTCGACGACAAGCGGGTGCGCCAGGCGCTCAACATGGCGATCAACAAGCAGGCGATCATAGACGTGGTGTTCCAGGGCTCCGGCAAGATCGCCAAGAACCCGATCCCACCGACGATCTGGTCCTATAACGAGGATACCAAGGACTACCCCTACGATCCGGCGGCCGCGAAGAGGCTACTCGCCGAGGCCGGGGTCAAGGGGCTCAAGACCAATATCTGGGCGATGCCGGTGCAGCGGCCCTACAACCCGAACGCGCGGCGCATGGCCGAGCTGATCCAGGCCGACTGGGCCAAGGTCGGCGTCGAGGCCGAGATCGTCTCGTACGAGTGGGGCGAGTACCTGAAGCGCTCGCGCGCCGGAGAGCACGATACGGTTCTGCTCGGCTGGACCGGCGACAACGGCGATCCGGATAACTTCATGTATGTCCTACTGGGGTGCGACGCCGCCAAATCCGGCGGCAACCGGGCCCGTTGGTGCAACAAGGAGTTCGACGGCCTGCTGCGCAAGGCGAAGCAAATCAGCGACATCGCCGAGCGTACGCGGCTGTACAAGAAGGCGCAGCTTATCTTCAAGGAAGAGGCGCCGTGGGTGACCATCGCCCACTCGATCGTCTTCAAGCCCGTGCGCAAGGAGGTCGTCGACTTCCGCATCAGCCCGTTCGGGCAGCACGAGTTCTATGGCGTCGATATCAAGTAGCCGATATCGTTAGCCCAAGTACTTGCCACGGAGCGGGAGCGGAAGAGGCCGTTTAGGTTTCTTCCGCTCCTCGCCGTTGCCATAGATCAAGAGCGGTATGTTTCGCTTTATTCTGACCAGGCTGGGGCTCCTGATCCCGACCTTCATCGGGGTCACGTTGCTGGCCTTTTTGTTTATCCATTTGATTCCCGGCGATCCCATCGAGGTGCTGGCGGGCGAGCGCGGCCTGCCTCCGGAACGCCACGCGGCATTGCTGCGTCAACTCGGGCTCGACCGGCCAATGTGGGAGCAGTACGGACTGTTCTTCCTCAACATCCTGCGTGGCGACTTGGGCCATTCGCTGGTCACGCGCGAACCCGTGCTCGGCGAATTCCTGACCCTGTTTCCGGCCACGATCGAGCTCTCGCTGTGCGCCCTCGCGTTCGCGCTGGTCATCGGGCTGCCGGTCGGCATCATGGCCGCGATCAAGCGCGGCACCGTGCTCGACCACACGGTCATGGGGGTGACCCTGACCGGGTACTCCATGCCGATCTTCTGGTGGGGCCTGCTGCTGATCATATTTTTCTCGGGCTTCTTGCAGTGGACGCCGGTCTCGGGGCGTATATCGTTCCTCTATTTCGTCGAACCGCGAACCGGTTTCATGCTGATCGATTCGCTTCTGTCCGGGCAGGAGGGGGCGTTTCGCTCCGCGGTTAGCCATCTGATCCTGCCGGCGGTGGTTCTGGGCACCATCCCGCTCGCGGTCATCGCGCGCCAGACGCGCTCGGCCATGCTCGAGGTGCTGGGCGAGGATTACGTGCGCACCGCCAAGGCCAAGGGTCTGCATCCGCGCCGGGTGATCGGCCTGCACGCCCTGCGCAACGCGCTCATTCCCGTGGTCACCGTGATCGGGCTGCAAACCGGCGTTTTGCTGGCTGGCGCGATTCTGACCGAGACCATCTTCTCGTGGCCAGGGGTCGGCAAGTGGCTCGTCGATTCCATCTTCCGGCGGGATTACCCGTCGGTTCAGGGCGGGCTCTTGCTGATCGCCACCGTGGTCATGATCGTCAACCTGATCGTCGATCTGCTGTACGGGCTGATCAACCCGAGGATTCGCCATGCCAGGTGAGTGCCGTGGCCGCTGAGAGCCAGGCCGAGCGCCGGTTGCCCCGGGCACCCCGGGCGGAGTCGGCCGCCAAGCCGCCGCACCCCTTGCGCGAGCTATGGTATTACTTCGCCGAGAACAAGGGCGCGGTCGTGGGGCTCGGGGTTCTGCTCGGGCTTATCGCCGTCGCTATTCTGGCGCCGGTCATCGAGCCGCACCCGCCCCACGAGCAATACCGCGATGCCCTGCTGGTCCCACCGGCGTGGGAGGACGGCGGCTCGTGGCGGTTCGTGCTGGGCACGGACGTGATCGGGCGCGACATGCTGGCCCGCCTGATCCACGGGGCGCGCTTTTCCCTCGCCATTGGCTTTCTTGTAATCGTCTTGTCGGCCACGGCGGGGATCGGTCTTGGGCTGGTGGCCGCGTTTTTCCCCAAGTGGGCCGATGCCGGGATCATGCGCCTCATGGACGTGGTGCTGGCGATCCCGAGCCTGCTGCTGGCGTTGGTGGTGGTGGCCATTCTGGGGCCGGGCCTGTTCAACGCCATGTTCGCGGTGGCGGTGGTCTACATGCCGCATTTCGTGCGTCTAACGCGCGCGGCCGCGATCACCGAACTGTCGAAGGATTACGTGACCGCCAGCCGCGTCGCCGGGGCCGGGTTACCGCGCCTCATGGTCATCACGGTGCTGCCCAACTGCATGGCGCCGCTCATCGTGCAGGCGACGCTTGGCTTCTCGAGCGCGGTGCTCGACATGGCGGCGCTCGGCTTTCTCGGCATGGGCGCGCAGCCGCCGACGCCCGAATGGGGCACCATGCTGGCGGATGCGCGCGAATTTATCCTGCGCGCCTGGTGGGTGGTGACGTTCCCGGGCGTGGCCATTCTAGTTACGGTGCTCGCCATCAACCTCATGGGCGACGGGCCGCGCGATGCCCTCGACCCCAAGCTGAAGCGAAGCTGAGGGGACCGCCGGTGGCTCTGCTCGAAATACGCAACCTTTCGGTCGAATTTCAGACCTCGCAAGGGCCGTTTCGCGCGGTCGATGGGGTGGACATGACCCTGGACCGAGGCGAGATTCTGGGCGTGGTCGGCGAATCGGGCTCCGGCAAGAGCGTCTCCGTGCTCGCGCTCATGGGCCTGCTGCCGTGGACCGCGACGGTGACGGCGGACCGCATGGCCTTCGACGGCCTGGATCTCCCGCGGATCGACGCCGCCCAGCGCCGGCGCCTGACCGGCAAGGACATGGCCATGATCTTCCAGGAGCCCATGACCAGCCTCAACCCGTGTTTCACGGTCGGCTTCCAGATCATGGAAACCCTGCGCACCCACATGGGCGGCTCCCGGCGGGATCATCGCCGCCGCGCCATCGAGCTTTTGGAGCAAGTCGGCATTTCCGCGCCGGAAAGCCGGCTCGGGGCCTTCCCCCATCAACTTTCCGGCGGCATGAGCCAGCGCGTCATGATCGCCATGGCGATCTCGTGCGGGCCGCGTCTCCTGATCGCCGACGAGCCGACCACCGCCCTCGACGTGACCATTCAGGCGCAGATCCTGGACCTGCTCCTGGCCTTGCAGCGGGAGCACGGCATGGCGCTCGTTCTCATCACCCACGACATGGGCGTGGTGGCCGAGACGGCACAGAGGGTTTCGGTCATGTACGCCGGCCAGCAGGTCGAGGAGCGAGAGGTCGACCGCCTGTTCGACCGGCCCCGCCACCCTTATGCGGGCGCCCTCTTGGACGCCTTGCCCGAGCGCAGCGTGGGCCACAGGCGATTGCCGACGATCCCCGGGGTCGTGCCCGGCGCCGGGGACCGGCCGCGCGGCTGCCTGTTCGCGCCGCGCTGCCGCTTCGCCGACGACCGCTGCGCCGACGCGCCGCCGCCGCTGGAAGCCGACGGCGATGGCCGCGTGCGGTGCTATTACCCGCTGGGCGACACGCCGCCCGGCGATAGGCGGGGCGCGGCGGCATGACCGGCGAGATTGTTTTGGAGGCCGAGGGCCTGGCCCGGCATTACACGGTGCGCCGGGGCTTGCTCGCCGGGAGGGCCACCGTGCGCGCCCTGGCGGAGGCGAGCTTTACCTTGGCGCGGCGCCAGACCCTGGCGGTGGTCGGCGAATCCGGCTGCGGCAAATCCACCCTGGCGCGGGTGGTCACCCTGATCGAGCCGCCGACCGCCGGCCGCCTGCTGGTCGACGGGCTGGATGTGAGCACGGCGGACCGGGAGCGGCGCGTCGCCTTGCGCCAGGCGGTTCAGATCGTGTTTCAGGACCCTTACGGCTCGCTCAACCCACGCAAGAAGGTGGGCACCATCCTCGAGGAGCCCCTGGTCATCAACACCAAGCTGAGCGCCGCCGAGCGCCGTGCCCAGGCCGAGGAGATGATGGCCAAGGTCGGGCTGCGGCCCGAGTACTACGCACGCTATCCCCACATGTTCTCCGGCGGGCAGCGCCAGCGCATCGCGATCGCGCGGGCGCTCATGCTGCGGCCGCGCATCCTGGTCGCCGACGAGCCGGTCTCGGCGCTCGACGTATCGATCCGGGCGCAGGTGCTTAACCTCCTGATGGACCTGCAGGAGGAGTTCGACTTGGCGTATCTGTTTATCTCCCACGACCTGAGCGTGGTTCGCCATATCGCCGACGACATCATGGTCATGTATCTGGGCCGGCCCGTGGAGCAGGGGCGCGCCGAGGCGATTTTCGCCAATCCGCGCCATCCCTATACCCAGGCCCTGCTGGCCAGCACGCCGGCGGTCGATCCGGCCTTGCGGCGCAAGCGGATCGCCCTGAGCGGCGAGCTGCCCTCGCCCCTCGATCCGCCGCCGGGCTGCGCGTTTCATCGCCGGTGCCCCCATGCCACCGAGGTCTGCGCCCGGGAGCAGCCCGTGGCGCGGCCGTTCGACGGGCGCGCGGTGGCGTGTCATCACGTCGAGGCGGTGGCCGAGGGCATGGCCCGGCCACGCGCGCCGGCGCCGGCCTGAGCGCGACCGAAGCGTTTGCGCGGGGCCACCGATCCCATTAAACCGGGGCGGCACGGACTATGCTCTAGAGATACCGACATGCCCACAGGCACGGGTTCGTCCCGGGATACGTCGCCGGCGCTGAGCGTGGTCATTCCCGCCCACGACGAAGCGGCGAACATCGCCGCCCTGGTCGCGGAGATCGACGCCGCCCTGGCCGGTGTGGTGCCCTACGAGATCGTGGTGGTGGACGATGGCTCGAGCGACGGCATGGCGGCCTGCCTCGACGCGATGGCGGCCGAGGGATGCCCCTTGCGCGTGGTGCGCCACCGGGTCCGCCGCGGTCAATCGGCGGCGGTGCTGAGCGGCGTGCGCGCGGCACGCGCCCCCTGGATCGCTACCCTCGATGGCGACGGGCAAAACGATCCGGCCGATATCCCGCGCCTGTGGGCCATGGTCCACGAAACCGGGCCGGACCCGAGGGTAGAGACACCCACGGTCCTGATCGCCGGCCACCGGGTGCGGCGGCGCGATACCTGGTCCAAGCGCGTCTCCTCGCGGGTCGCGAACGCCGTGCGCGGCCGCCTGCTCGGCGACCGGACCCCGGATACGGGCTGCGGCCTCAAGATGTTCGAGCGCGCGGCCTTTCTGGCCCTGCCGCCGTTCGATCACATGCACCGGTTCCTGCCGGCTCTGTTTCGCGCCGCCGGGCACCAGGTCGTCTCGGTGCCGGTCAACCACCGGCCGCGCGGGGGCGGGCGCTCCCACTACGGCATGCTCGACCGCTTGCGCGTGGGCATCGTGGATCTGTTCGGCGTGCTGTGGCTACGGGCGCGCTGGCTCTCTCGGGACGGCGACGCGCCGCCCTAACCAGTAAACGCCTGAATTCCGGTTTGGGCGCGCCCCAGGATGAGGGCGTGGATATCGTGGGTGCCCTCGTAGGTATTGACCGCCTCCAGGTTCATGACGTGGCGGATCACGTGGTATTCGTCGGACACCCCATTGCCGCCGTGCATGTCCCGCGCGGCGCGGGCGATCTCCAGCGCCTTGCCGCAGGAGTTGCGCTTGGCCAGCGAGATGGCTTCCGGCGCCGCCTTGCCTTCGTCCATGAGCCGGCCCAGGCGCAGGCAGGTCTGTAGGCCGATGGTGATCTCGGTCTGCATGTCGGCGAGCTTTTTTTGCACCAGTTGGGTCGCCGCGAGCGGCCGGCCGAATTGCTTGCGCTCCAGGGTATAGGCGCGCGCCGCGTGCCAGCAGAACTCGGCGGCGCCCAACGCGCCCCACGCGATGCCGAACCGGGCCCGGTTGAGGCAGCCGAACGGGTCCTTGAGCCCGCGCGCGCCGGGCAGCAGGTTCTCCTCGGGAACGAACACGCCGTCCATGGCGATCTGGCCCGTGGCCGAGGCGCGCAGGGAGAACTTGCCCTCGATCTTGTGCGCGGAGAGCCCCTTCATGCCTTTTTCCAGAATGAAGCCGCGGATCGTGTCGTCCTCCGTCTTGGCCCAGACGATAAAGACATCGGCGATCGGCGCGTTGGTGATCCACATCTTGGCGCCGTTCAACACATAGCCGCCGTCCACGGCGCGCGCGCGGGTGGTCATGGCGCCAGGGTCCGAGCCGGCGTCGGGCTCGGTCAGGCCGAAGCAGCCGATCCATTCGCCGGTCGCCAGCTTGGGCAGGTATTCGCGCCGCTGCGCCTCCGTGCCGTAGGCGTGGATCGGGTGCATGACCAGGCTCGACTGCACGCTCATGGCCGAGCGATAGCCTGAGTCGACACGCTCCACCTCGCGCGCGACCAAGCCGTAGCAGACGTAGGAGATTCCCGCGCAGCCATAGTCCTCGGGGAGGGTCGGCCCCAAGAAGCCGAGCGCGCCCATCTCGGTCATGATCTCCCGGTCGAACCGCTCGGCCCGGTTGGCCTCCAGCACGCGCGGCATCAGGCGGTCCTGGCAATAGGCGCGCGCGGCATCGCGCACCATGCGCTCGTCCTCGCTCAACTGCTCGTCCAGCAGGAGCGGATCGTCCCACTGAAATTGGGCGCCGTGCGCGCCCGAATCCTGGGTACGCGGATGTGCCATGGTCCGATCCCTCCAACGTCCCGGCCGACGGCCGATTTCCGGCCCGGCGGTGTTCAACCCATTTTACCTCAACGCCGCCATCGCGAAAGGGCGCGGCGCGGCGGATGGGCGCCGTTAAGGCTTTGTTCGCCAATGGCGGCTCACGATCCGGCCATGCCCGGGAACACCAACGTGATTATCGAATTCTATCGGGTGGGCTCTTTCGTGAAGGTGTCCGCCATCGATCCAGCAAGCCTGACCGAGGTTTCCATTGTCGGCTCGCCCACCGCCGGCGAGGCCGCGCTGCGCGCGGCCGTGGTTCGCAAGCTCAGCTACGTTCTCAACCGCAAGGCCGGCCGCGCCGCCCGGCCCGGCGCGCGGCGCGCCTGATCGGCGAGACCAACGACAGCGCCGCCCCGCGGGGCACCCCACGCCAAATCTCGAATCGGAAAAGAATCTTGCGACGGCCAAACGGTCACGCTATGAACCGCGCGTCATGCTAGGGTAGATACGCGCCCGAGCCAATCGGGCCAAACAGAGAGGCGGGCCGCGCGCACGAGTACGCGCGGCGCAAAATTTCAGACGCGAAACTGGACCCGGCCGGACCGGGCCTGGGCTGGGCTGGGCTTTCTGGGGAGGCTGACCGCGTCGCGGCGCGGCACTGCTTACATGCAAAATAGCTTCGTATATTTCGTGGATCAGTTGATCAACGGCCTGACGCTGGGCTCGATCTACGGGCTTATCGCGATCGGCTACACCTTGGTCTACGGCATCATCGGCATGATCAACTTCGCCCACGGCGAGATTTTCATGCTCGGCGCCTTCATCTCGATCATCACGTTCATGCTTCTGGGTCTGCTCGGCATAACCTGGATTCCTCTGGCGTTTTTGATCGTGATCGTCGTGGCCATGATCTTTACCGCGATTTATGGCTGGACCCTGGAGCGGGTGGCCTACAGGCCCCTGCGCGGCTCGCCCCGCCTGGCGGCGCTGATCACCGCGATTGGCATGTCGATCTTCTTGCAGAACTACGTGCAACTCCTGCAAAGCGCGCGCAACAAACCGATGCAGCCGGTGATCACCGGCGGGATCCAGCTGATGGAAGATCGGGGCTACGTTGTCAACCTCAGCTACATGCAGATGATCATCGTCGTGCTGACCTTGGTGCTCATGGTGGTGTTCTCGCTGGTTATCGCGCGTTCCGCGCTGGGGCGCGCGCAGCGGGCCTGCGAGCAGGATCAGAAAATGGCGGCGCTGATCGGGGTCAACGTGGATCGAACCATCTCGCTGACCTTCGTCATGGGCTCGGCGCTGGCCGCGGTCGCCGGCATGATGTTCCTCCTCTATTACGGCGTGATCGACTTCTATATCGGGTTTTTGGCCGGCATCAAGGCGTTCACCGCGGCCGTTCTGGGGGGTATCGGCTCGCTGCCCGGGGCCATGCTGGGCGGGCTGCTGATCGGCCTGATCGAGGCTTTTTGGTCCGGCTACTTTACCCTCGAATACAAGGACGTGGCGGCCTTCTCGATCCTCGTCCTGGTACTTATTTTCCGGCCCAGCGGGTTGCTCGGGAAGCCGGATATCGAGAAGGTTTGACGCCATGACCGCGATCACCGCGAACGGCGTCGAAACCAGGCCCCTGAACGTCCCGGCGATGGTCAAGGAGGCGGCGCTGACCGCGCTGCTCATGCTGGCGCTGTCGGCCACCATGGTCGGTTTCGAGGTCCGCGACGTGTCGGGCGGGTTGGCGATCTACACGCGCTTCGGCGATGTGGCGGTTGTCGTCGCCATCGGGTTCGTCGGCCGAATCGCGCTCATCCTGCTGCGCGAGCATCGCCCCCTCCCAGTCCTGGTCGGGACGGTGGCGGCGACGGCGGCGATGCTGAGTCTCCTGCTCTCCGAGACCTTGTTCGGGGCCGAGCGGGGCGCGGCGCTCAAACATTTCATGCCGTTCAACGACCCGGTGGTCCTGTGGGGCGTGCTCATAATTACGGTCGGCTTCGCGATTCGCGCCGCCTATCTCTTGAAGCACATGACCTCGGTACTCAGCGCCGAGGAGCGCGACGCCCAAATGGACCGCATGGGCGCGCGCGTGCAGCACGCGGCGCGCCTGCTTGGGCCCGTTCTGCTGGCGGCGGCGATTATTCTGCCGTTCCTGCCCATGGCGAACCGCCATATCCTGGATATCGGGATTCTGGTGATAACCTACATTATGCTCGGATGGGGCCTGAACATCGTGGTCGGGTTGGCCGGGCTTCTGGACCTGGGCTATGTGGCTTTTTACGCGGTCGGCGCGTACAGCTTCGCGCTGCTGGCGACCCACTTGGATGTCAGCTTCTGGGTCGCCTTGCCGTTCGCCGGGCTCATGGCCGCCACCGCCGGGGTGATCCTGGGCTTTCCGGTGCTGCGCCTGCGCGGCGACTATCTGGCGATCGTCACCCTCGGCTTCGGCGAGATGATCCGGATCATCCTGCTCAACTGGTACAAATTCACCAATGGGCCGGACGGCATTTCCGGCATCCCGCGCCCAAGCTTCTTCGGGTTGGCCGAGTTCAAGCGACGGGTGAGCGACGGGCAGACGTTCGCCGATCTGTTCGGGCTGGACTACTCGTCCCTACAGCGAATTATATTTCTATATTACCTGATCCTACTCATGGCGCTGGCGGTGAACCTGTTCACCATTCGCATTCGCAAGCTGCCCATCGGCCGGGCCTGGGAGGCCCTGCGCGAGGACGAGATCGCGTGCCGCTCGCTCGGCATCAATCCGCGCAACACCAAGCTCACCGCCTTTGGAATCGGTGCCATGTTCGCCGGCTTCGCGGGGTCGTTCTTCGCCACGCGCCAGGGCTTTATCAGCCCGGAGAGCTTCACTTTCATCGAATCGGCGGTGATTCTGTCGATCGTGGTGCTGGGTGGGTTCGGCAGCCAGATAGGGGTCGTGGTCGCGGCCATCCTCCTGATCGGGCTGCCCGAGTTCTTCCGCGAATTGCAGCAGTACCGCATGCTCGCCTTCGGCATGGCCATGGTCTTGATCATGCTGTGGCGCCCGGCCGGGTTGCTGGCGCATCGGGAGCCGACCATTCGCCTGTTCGGCCGGGACAAGAAGGCGGAGGCGGAGGCGGAGACATGAGCGAGATGGCGCTCGAACCCATGGCGCCGGCGCCGAGCGAAAGCGCGGGCGGCGGCGAGGTACTCTTGTCGGTGGAGCACCTGACCATGCGCTTCGGCGGGCTAGTCGCCGTGGACGACGTGTCGTTCGGGGCCGCGAACGGGTGCATCACCGCCATCATCGGCCCCAACGGCGCCGGCAAGACCACCGTGTTCAATTGCCTGACCGGGTTCTACAAGCCGACCGTCGGGCGCCTCACGTTGCATCATCGGAGCAGGGATTACCTTCTTGAACAGATGGAAGGTTTTCGTACCGCGCAAGACGCGGGCGTGGCCCGAACCTTCCAGAATATCCGCCTGTTCCCAAAGATGACCGTGCTGGAAAATCTGATCGTCGCGCAGCACAACAAGCTCATGCGCGCCTCCGGGTATTCGGTGCTCGGCCTGTTCGGGGCGCGGCGATATCGCGAGGCGGAGGCCAAGGCGGTCGATCTCGCGCGCTATTGGCTGGACCGGACCAACCTGCTGCGACACGCGGATTCCGAGGCCGCCAGCCTGCCCTACGGCGGGCAGCGGCGGCTGGAGATCGCGCGGGCCATGTGCGCCGAGCCGCACCTGCTATGCCTGGACGAGCCGGCCGCCGGCCTGAACCCGCGCGAATCCCACGCGCTGAACGAGCTGCTGATCTATATCCGCGATCGGCACAAGATCGGCGTGCTGCTGATCGAGCACGACATGAGCGTGGTCATGGGAATCTCCGACCATATCGTGGTTCTGGATTACGGGCGAAAAATCTCCGATGGCACGCCGCTGGAGGTGCGCAGCGACCCGGCCGTGATCCGCGCCTACTTGGGCGAGGAAGACGACGAGGGCGACGAGGGCGCGCGCGCCGTGCCTGGGCCCGATGGCAAAGTCGACGGATAAGATCATGCTGCAAGTCTCGGGTCTACATACGTTTTACGGCAACATCGAGGCGCTGCGCGGGATCGATATCGATGTCCGCGAGGGGCAGGTGGTCAGCTTGATTGGGGCTAACGGCGCGGGCAAGACGACCCTGCTCATGAGTATCTGCGGCGACCCGCGCGCGGCGCGCGGCCGCATCGTCTTCGAGGGCCGGGATATCGCGGATCTGCCGACCTACGAGATCGTCCGCATGGGCATCGCGCAATCGCCGGAAGGGCGACGAATTTTTTCGCGCATGACCGTGCTGGAAAACCTGCAAATGGGTGCGATCACCACGGACCCGAGCCATTTCGAGGAGGACCTCGAAATGGCGTTCGACCTGTTCCCGATCTTGCGCGATCGCCAGCGCCAGCGCGGCGGCACGCTCTCCGGCGGCGAGCAGCAGATGCTAGCCATCGGACGCGCGCTCATGAGCCGGCCGCGGCTGCTGCTGCTGGACGAGCCTTCGCTCGGCCTGGCGCCAATAATCGTGCGGCAGATATTTCAAGTGATCGAGAACATCAATCGCAAGGGGGTCACGGTCCTGTTGGTCGAGCAGAACGCGTACCACGCGCTGCGTCTGGCCCATCACGGCTACGTCATGGCCAACGGCCGGATCGTGCTCCAGGGCGCGGGGCGGGAGCTGTTGGCCAACGAGGAGGTCCGCAAGGCCTACCTCGAGGGCGGCTAATACCAAACAGGCGGCGGAGGCGAACGGAAACATGGTCGAGGCGCTGGGCACGAGTTGGCCGGTCTTTATCGGGATCACGGTGATCCTGATGGGCTTTGCCAGCTTTATGACCGGGCAGGGGCTGGCCGGCACGTGGCGGCCCATGCGGCAGTGCGTGCCCTATGCGATCCTGCTGGGCGGCGCGGACCGGTTCTTGACCTGGGGCCTGTATCAGGGGGAGCTGTTCCTCTTCACCGGCTACGTGATCGATACCTTGGTTATTCTGGCGATCATGGTTCTGGCCTATCGTTTCACCCAAGCGCGCAAGATGGTGGCGCAGTACCCCTGGGTCTACGAGCGCAGTGGGCCGTTTGGCTGGCGCGAAAAAGTATGAGGGCGCGCGAGAATCGTTGCGCGCGTGGGAATTCGGGCAATTGGAATGGCTTGCCGATGGTAGGTACGGTGCTAAAGTAGCGGTCGGTATAAGCCCGAATATCCGCCGGCCGCTACTCGGCTTCGCGGCACCGGACGGGATGCCAATTGACGGCGAATCGTGGCTACAGGGAGATTGATTACCATGCGTAAGAGTTTCGTGTTCATGTCCGCGGCGGTGGCGGCTCTGGCGATCGCCGGCGCGGCCCACGCGAATATCACAATTTCGACCGCCGGTCCGATGACCGGCCAGTATGCCTCCTTCGGCGAGCAGATGAAGCGCGGCGCCGAGATGGCGGTCAAGGATCTCAACGCCAAGGGCGGCGTGCTCGGCCAGAAGGTCGTGCTCGAGGTTGGCGACGATGCGTGCGATCCGAAGCAGGCCGTGGCCGTCGCCAACAAGTTCGTGGCCGACGGGGTCGTGTTCGTCGCGGGGCATTTCTGCTCCGGCTCGTCGATACCGGCGTCCAAGGTCTACGAGGAGGAAGGTATCCTGCAAATCTCGCCGGCCTCGACCAATCCGAAGCTGACCGAGGAAGGCGGCGACAACGTGTTCCGCACCTGCGGGCGCGACGATCAGCAGGGCATCGTGGCCGGCAACATGCTGGCCGACGAGTTCGGCACAAAGAAGATCGCGATCCTTCAGGACAAGACCGCCTACGGCAAGGGCCTGGCCGACGAGACCAAGAAGCAGCTTCACGCGCGCGGCGTGAAGGAAACCATGTACGAGGCCTATACCGCGGGCGAGAAGGACTACACCGCCCTCATCTCCAAGATGAAGGCGAACGGCATCGACGTGATGTACGTGGGCGGCTATCACACCGAGGCCGGGCTGATGATTCGCCAGGCGCGCGAGCAGGGCTACAACATCCAGCTCGTCTCCGGCGACGCGTTGGTGACCGACGAGTTCTGGAAGATCACCGGCAAGGCCGGCCAGGGCACCCTGATGACCTTCAGCCCGGACCCGCGGAAGAATGCTTCCGCGGCGCCGGTCGTGGCCGAGTTCCGGGCCCAGAACTACGATCCGGAGGGCTACACGCTTTATACTTACGGCGCCATCCAGGCGTGGGCGCAGGCGGTCGAGAAGGCCGGCGGCACCGATCTGGACAAGGTCATCGCGTCCTTGCGCACCAACAAGTTCGACACCGTCCTCGGCAACATCGGCTTCGACAAGAAGGGCGATGTGACCGCGCCGGGCTATGTTTGGTACGTCTGGAAAGACGGCAAGTACGACTATCGTACCGGCGCGATGTAATCGTCGCTCGGGCGATTAGTTGCCTGGGTAGTTACCCGGGTGATCGTTTCGCTTCGCGCGGCGCGTGACGACCGGCCCGTCGGGGATGTTCCGGCGGGCCGGTTGCAATGCGGCGTTTCGATTTCGATGGGCGCGAGAGAGGGGCGCGTGGGCTGGTGCGCGCGCGAGTTTAGCGAGGGCGTTCCCGATTTAGCGACGGCGCCCCAGGCCGATCTTCTTGGCGAATTCCGAGCGCCGCTTGGAGTAGTTGGGGGCAACCATCGGGTAATCCCGGTCGAGCCCCCATTTGGCTCTGTATTCGTCCGGCGACAAGTTGTAGACGGTTCGCAGATGCCGCTTCAGCATCTTGAGCTTCCTGCCGTCTTCCAAACAAACGATGTAATCCGGCTTGATCGACTTGCGAATCGGCACGGCGGGATTGAGCGGCGCATCCGCGGCGCCGTCGCCGCCTCGCAAGCCGGCGAGCGATTCGTGCACGGTGCGGATGAGCCCCGGCAAGCTCCCGGTGGGCAGCGCGTTATTGCTGATATAGGCACTGACCACATCGGCGGCCATTTGCAGCAGGGCCGCGCGCGGGATTTCCTTTGACGGTTGATCGCTCATATTTCTTGTGCCCTATTTGTAAAGTGCCGTGGTATTGCACAAATTTTGCAAATCGTGCGAATAATGTCAATGCATCGTTCTTTAACCGTCCAATAGAATGATGAGTAACATTAAATCCGGCCGCGCCAACGACGCCACGGCGCGCGGCGCCATGGCTTGTGGCGCCTTTTCTCGCCAAGGCGACATATGGTAGGCTCTCCGCGATTATGCTCAGGAGCCCCGGGTCGGGAGCCGTGCGCGCGCGATGCCGTCTCAATCAATTGTTACCAAGCCGGTCGTTATTGCCTCCGACCACGCAGGGGTCGAGTTGAAGTCCCTGCTGGTGGAGACATTGCGCGCGCAGGGCTACGAAGTTCTCGATCTGGGCACCCATGGCGCCGGGTCCGTGGACTACCCGGATTTCGGTCACGCCTTGGCCGAGGTCGTGGCCGCGGGCCGGGCGGAGCGCGGGGTTCTCGTGTGCGGCACCGGCATCGGCATTTCGATCGCCGCCAACCGCCACGCGGGGGTGCGCGCGGCGGTCTGCCACGACGAGACGTCCGCGCGCCTCGCCCGGGCGCACAACGACGCCAACGTTCTCGCCTTGGGCGCGCGGCTGATCGGCCCGGAGGTGGCGAAGGATTGCCTGAAAATATTCATGGCCACGACGTTTGCCGGAGGACGCCACGCGGGCCGAGTCGCCAAGCTCGGCTGAGCGGTTCCCGGGCGCGGGTTGCGCCCACCTAATCGGAAAAGGATGAGCGGGGAAGCATGAGCACGGAAAACGCGGCGGCCCGGCCGGACGACCGGGACTCGTTTTTTGCCAGCCCCCTGGCCGCGGTCGATCCGCTGCTGGCGGCGGCGCTCGGCGACGAGTTGCGACGCCAGCAGACCCAGATCGAGCTGATTGCCTCGGAGAACATCGTCTCTCGCGCGGTTCTGGAGGCGCAAGGCTCGGTCTTGACCAACAAGTACGCGGAGGGCTACCCGGGGCGGCGCTATTACGGCGGCTGCGAGTTCGTGGATATCGCCGAGCAACTGGCCATCGACCGGGCCAAGGAGCTGTTCGACTGCGCGTTCGTCAACGTGCAACCCCATTCGGGCGCGCAGGCCAATCAGTGCGTTCTGCTCGCCCTGTGCAAGCCGGGGGATACGGTCATGGGGCTCGCGCTCGCCGCCGGCGGCCACCTGACCCACGGCGCGGCGCCCAATCTTTCGGGCAAGTGGTTCAACGCGGTGCAATACGGCGTGCGCCGCGAGGATGGGCTGATCGACTTCGACGAGGTGGAGCGCCTGGCGCGGGAACACCGGCCCAAGCTGATCATCGCCGGCGGCTCCGCCTACCCGCGGATCCTGGATTTTGCCCGCTTCCGACGCATCGCCGACGAGGTGGGGGCCTATTTTCAGACCGACATGGCGCATTTCGCCGGGCTCGTCGCCGGTGGGGCGCACCCCAGCCCGCTGCCCCACGCGCACATCGTCACCACGACCACCCACAAGACCCTGCGCGGCGCGCGTGGCGGCATGATCCTGTCCAACGATCCGGCGATCGGCAAGAAGATCAACTCGGCGGCGTTCCCTGGCCTGCAGGGCGGCCCGCTGATGCACATCATCGCTGGCAAGGCGGCGGGCTTCGGCGAGGCGCTGCGTCCCTCGTTCAAGGCCTATGCCCACCAGGTGGTGGACAATGCCCAGGCCCTGGCGCGGGTCTTGCTCGATGATGGCCTCGATATCGTGACCGGCGGCACGGACACACACCTGATGCTGGTCGATCTGCGCCCCAAGGGGCTAACCGGCAAGGCGGCGGAGGAGAGCCTCGACCGCGCCGGCATCACCTGCAACAAGAACGGCGTGCCCTTCGATCCGGAAAAGCCCACGGTCACGTCGGGCATTCGCCTGGGCACGCCCGCGGCCACCACGCGCGGCTTCGCCGTGGCCGAGTTCGAGCAGGTGGGGCGGCCGATCGCCCGCGTGCTCGATGGCCTGGCCGCCAATCCGGACGACAACGGGGCCGTCGAGGGCGCGGTCCGCGAGGAGGTGCGGGCTCTTTGCGCGCGGTTCCCGATCTACGCGGGATCGGCGCCGTAGCGCGCCGGTAGAGAGAGGGAAACGAGGAACCATGCGCTGCCCATTTTGCGGTAACGACGAGACGCAGGTGAAGGACTCGCGGCCGACCGAGGACAACTCGGCGATCCGCCGCCGCCGCCAATGCACCAATTGCGGCGCGCGCTTCACCACCTTCGAGCGGGTTCAATTGCGCGAGCTCACGGTGGTCAAGTCGAACGGCAAGCGCGTGCCCTTCGAGCGCGAAAAGTTGTTGCGCTCCATGACCATCTCCCTGCGCAAACGGCCGGTCGATTCGGAGCGCCTGGAGCGGGTGGTCAACGGGATCGTCCGCCGGCTCGAATCTTCGGGAGAAACCGAAATCCAAAGCAAGTGGATCGGCGAGTTGGTCATGGACGCCCTGGCCGGGCTCGATCAGGTCGCCTACGTGCGCTTCGCCTCGGTCTATCGCAACTTCCGCGAAGCGCGCGATTTTGAGGAGTTCGTCGAAAAGCTTGGCGCCGACACCGACTGATCGGACCGACCGGACCGACCCGGCGCTCATGGCCGTGGCCCTGGGCCTGGCCCGACGCGGGCTGGGGCGGGTCGCGCCCAATCCGGCGGTCGGCTGCGTCATCGCGCGCGACGGCCGCGTGGTCGGGCGTGGCTGGACCCAGCCTGGTGGCCGGCCCCACGCGGAAACCGAGGCCCTGGCCCGGGCCGGCGGCGCGGCGCGCGGCGCCACGGCCTATGTGACCCTCGAGCCTTGCGCGCACCACGGTCAAACGCCGCCCTGCGCGGACGCGCTGATCGGGGCCGGGGTGGCCCGCTGCGTGGTTGCCCTGGAGGACCCGGACGGCCGGGTGGCCGGGGCCGGGCTGGCGCGCCTGCGCGCGGCCGGGATCGAGGTTTCGTTCGGCGTTCACGCCGAGGCCGCGGCCGCGCTCAACGAGGGATATCTCCTGCGCGCGCGGGAGGGGCGGCCGCTGGTGACCCTCAAGCTGGCGTCCACCCTGGACGGGCGTATCGCCACCAAACAGGGCGATAGCCGCTGTATTACCGGCCCCGCGGCGCGCGCGCGGGCCCATCTGCTGCGCGCCCGTCACGACGCGGTGCTGGTGGGCAGCGGCACCGCCGTCGCCGACGATCCGCGGCTGGACGTGCGCGTGCCGGGCCTGGGCGCGGCCGATCCCGTGCGCGTGGTCCTGGACGGGCGGCTGCGCCTGCCGCTGACCCACGATCTGGTCGCGCGGGCACGGGAACAGGCGACCTGGCTGCTGACTCGCGCCGGCGGCGCGGCGGCGCGCCTGCGTGCCTACGAGCAGGCGGGGGTGACGGTGATCGCCGTCGAGGAGGACGACGACGGCCACATCTGCCTGGCGGGGGCGCTCGCCGCGCTTGGCGCGCGCGGCATAACCCGGGTTCTGGTCGAGGGCGGCGGCCGGGTGGCGGCCGGGCTGCTGCGCCGGCGGCTGGTCGATCGCATCGTCTGGTTCCACGCCCCGTCGATCGTGGGCGGGGACGGCACGCCCGCGGTCAGCGGATTCGGCGTCGAGGCCCTGGGCGAGGCGCCCGGCTTCGCGCTCGACCGGGTCGAACGGGTCGGCGACGATCTAATGGAAACCTACGTCCGGCGCGCGTAGAGCGGTTTCGCTTGGGCGGAGAATACCGTAGGGTCCGCCTCCATGTTTACCGGCATCGTGACAGACCTGGGCCGGGTGCGCGAGGTAGTGCGCGGCGCCGGCACGCGCATCGTCGTGGAAACCGCTTACGAGACCGGCGGTATCGCGCTTGGCGCGTCCATTGCGTGCGCGGGGGTGTGCCTGACCGTGGTCGATAAGGGGCCAGGCTGGTTCGCGGTCGATGTTTCCAACGAAACCCTCGCTCACACCACCCTGGCGGACTAGCGCCCGGGCACGCCGGTCAACCTGGAGCGCCCCGTGCGCGTGGGAGACGAACTGGGCGGGCACATCGTCTCCGGCCACGTGGACGGGATCGGAACGGTGGCCGAACGGGCGGACGATGGGGACTCGATTCGTTTGACGGTAAGGGCCCCGGCGGCGCTGATGCGCTTCATCGCCGCCAAGGGCTCGGTGACCGTCGATGGGGTTTCGCTGACCGTCAACCGGGTCGAGGATGCCCGGGACGGGGGTACCTTCGAGGTCAACGTCATCCCCCACACTATGGGCGTGACCACCCTCGGCGCCGCGCGGCCGGGCACGCGCGTCAACCTGGAAATCGACATGCTCGCACGCTACGTTCAACGACTTACAGCAAGGACTTGAGATCATGGGTGCGAGCAAGACAGCCGCGTGGCGCGCCACCTTCAGCGAAATCATCTCTCCGATCCAGGAGGTTATCGACGAGGCGCGCAACGGCCGCATGTTCGTCCTGGTCGACGATGAGGGCCGGGAGAACGAGGGGGATCTGGTGATTCCCGCGCAAATGGCGACGCCGGAAGTGATTAATTTCATGGCCAAGAACGGCCGGGGGCTGATCTGCCTGGCGCTGGCGCGCGAGCGCATCGAGGCGCTCGACCTGCCCTTGATGGCCCAGCGCAACGAATCGCGCCACGAGACCGCGTTCACGGTTTCGATCGAGGCGCGCGAGGGGGTGAGCACCGGCATCTCCGCGCCCGACCGGGCGCGCACGGTCGCGGTCGCGATCGACCCGAGCCGGGGGCCCAAGGACCTGGTGACGCCGGGCCATGTCTTTCCCCTGGTGGCGCGCGACGGCGGCGTGCTCGTGCGCGCGGGGCACACCGAGGCGGCGGTCGATCTGGCGCGCCTGGCCGGGCTGAATCCGGCCGGGGTGATCTGCGAGATCATGAACGATGACGGCTCCATGGCGCGCCGCGACGATCTGATCGCCTTCGCCCAGCGCCACGGGTTGAAGATCGCCACCATCGCCGATCTGATCGCTTATCGGCGGCGCCACGACCGGATCGTCGAGCGCGCGACCGTCGGCACCCTGGACACCCGCGCCGGCGGTACGTTCCAGGCCGCGGTCTACGTCAATCGCACCAACTATGCCGAGCATCTGGCGCTTTGGAAGGGGGATCTCGCGGCACCTGGGCCGGTGCTGGTGCGGGTGCACGTGCTCAACCTGCTGGACGACGTGTTCGGCGACAGGGCGAGCGGCAAGGCCGGGGAGCTGGACGAGGTCATGCGCCTGATCGACGCGGCGGGGCGGGGCGTGCTGGTGATTATCCGCGAGTCGGTGCCGACCAGCCTCTCCGAGGCGCTTGCCGCCCGCTCCGAGGCGCCGGAGCGCGCCTTCGGTGAGCTGCGCGACTATGGGGTGGGCGCGCAGATTCTGCTCGATCTGGGGGTGAGCGAGATGATCGTGCTGTCCAATACCAAGCGCACCATCGTCGGCCTCGACGGCTACGGTCTGAAGATCGTCGAGCAACGCCCCATCGACTTGCCGGGCGCGTAGCCGATGTCGGACTCGGAAAGGACGCCCCATGTCCTGATCGTGGAGGCACGGTTCTACGAGGATATCGCGGACGAGCTCATGAAGGGCGCGGTGGCGGCGCTCGATGGCGTGGGTGCCCAGTACGACCGGATTCAGGTCCCCGGCGCCTTCGAGATCCCGGCGGCCATCGTCATGGGCGTGCGCTCCATGGATTTCTTCAGCGCCCGGCGCCGGTACGATGGGTACGTCGCGCTCGGCTGCGTGATTCGCGGCGAGACCTCCCATTACGACTATGTGTGCGGCGAGAGCGCGCGCAAGTTGCAGGACCTCGCCTGCAAATACGCCATCGCCCTGGGCTATGGCATCCTGACGTGCGAGAACAGGGACCAGGCGTGGGCGCGCGCGCGCGCGGACCAGCGCGACAAGGGCGGCGAGGCCGCGCGCGCCTGCTTGCGCATGCTCGAGGTCAAGCGGCGCTTCCATCTTTATCCGCGGTGAGGGCCATGACGGCGACTCGTGGAGCAGCCTCGAAACGGCCCGGCGGCCGGCCCGGCCGGTCCGGTGGGCGGACCCGGCGCAGCGTCGCGCGCCTGGCCGCGGCGCAGGCGCTCTACCAGATCGAGCTGGGCGGGGCGGCGCCCGAGGACGTGCTGCGCGAGTTTCTGGAGCAGCGCCTCGGCGAGGAGGTCGAGGGGGTTCGGCTGGCGCCGGCGGACCGGGCCATGTTGGCGGACCTGGTGCGCGGCGTGGCCGCCCGGCGCGTCGAGCTCGACGATATGCTGGCGGCGGTGCTGGACCCGGACTGGCCGGTCGAGCGCCTGGAAACCCTGCTGCACGCCATGTTGCGCGCCGGGGTGTTCGAGCTGGCGGAGCGGCGCGATATCCCGGCCCGCGTGGTGATCTCCGAATACCTGGACCTTGCCGATGCCTTCTTCGATGGCAAGGAGCCGGCCATGGTCAATGGGGTATTGGACCGGGTGGCCCGCGCCCTGCGCCCGGAAGAATTCGATGCCCGGGATGCCGACCCGGCGCCCGGGTGAGGGGTTTCGGAGACCGGCCTTGCGTGGCGAGTTCGAGCTAATCGACCGGTATTTCGCGCCGCTCGCCCGCGCCGCGGCGGGCGCTGACGGCCTGCGCAACGATGCCGCTCTGTTCGACCCCGCGCCCGGGCACAGCCTGGTCGTGACCGTCGATGCCATGGTCGAGGGGGTACATTTCCTGCCCGACGATCCGGCCGCCCTGGTGGGGCGCAAGCTGCTGCGGGTCAATCTCTCGGATCTGGCCGCCATGGGCGCGCGGCCGCGCGGCTATCTCCTGGCCACGGCCTGGTCCGGGCGGATCGACGAAGACTGGATCGCCGCCTTCGCCGACGGTCTGGCCGTGGATCAGGACCTCTTCGACGTAGCGCTTTATGGCGGCGATACGGTCTCGACCCCCGGTCCGTTGACCCTCTCGTTGACCGCGTTCGGCGAGGTGGCGCGCGGGGCGGCGCTGACCCGTGCCGGCGCGCGGGCCGGCGACCTTATCTACGTGTCGGGCACCATTGGCGACGGCGCCTTGGGGCTCCGGTCCTTAAGCGGCGAGCTGCCCGGGCTGGCGGCGGCGGACGCCGAGGCTCTCGCGGCGCGCTACCGCTTGCCGGAGCCGCGCGTGGCCCTGGGGCGCGCCCTGGCCGAGGGCGGCATCGCCAGCGCGGCCATGGATATCTCGGACGGGCTGGTGGCCGATCTCGGGCATATCGCCAAGTCGTCCGGCCTGGGCGCGACCCTGCGCGCCGCCGACGTACCCCTGGGCGCCGCGGCCGCGCGCGCCCTGACCGGCGACGCGAACCTGGGCACGGCGATCCTGACCGGCGGTGACGATTACGAGCTGCTGTTCACGGTCGATCCCGGGCGCGCGGGCGAGGTCGCGGCCCTGGCCGGATCCCTGGATCTCGCGCTGACCTCCATCGGAGCCATGGAGGCGGGCGCGAACGTGCGCGTGCTGGATGCCGCCGGCGCGCCGCTGGACGTGCCGCGCGGCGGTTGGCGGCATTTCTGAAAATTACGCAAAATCATATAGTTAACGCTATATTCATGATGGTCGTGATAAGGCGCGTGGATCGAGTTCTTACCACGCACCATCCCGATCGGCGATGAAACGGTTAGTAATCATCCTTGTGTTGCTTCTTATCCTGGCCGGCGCCGGCGCGGGTGGGTGGTGGTTTTTTTTGCGCCCGGCCCCGGACGAGGCGGCGGCCGACGCCGGGAGCCAACCGGAGGCATCGGCGGAGGGCATAGTCTCCAAAAGCGCGATCGAGTTCGATCCCATTATTCTACCGATCCTGCGCGAGGGGCGCGTGCGCCGACACATGACGTTCGTGCTGACCCTTGAGATGGATCGCCCCTTGAGCCTGGATAAGATAAGCGAACTCAAACCCCGCTTGCGGGACGCCTTTCTCAGCGAGTTGCACGGCATTTATGCCTTTCGCCGTGTTCAGGAGGGCGATGCCCCCATGCCTGTCATTCGCTGGCGGCTCGCCCGCGCGGGCGAGCGGGTGCTCGGGCCCGGCGCGGTCAAGGGGGTGTTTTTCAAATACATAGGGCGCCGCGACCTGCCCGCCGGGTAGACATTTCCGCCGGTTGGCGCCGGATCGGCCGCGAATGCGCTCCAACGGTTGCGTTTGTGGGGCGGTTCTGGCATTTTCCGCGCGATTTTCCGCACCCGCGAAGTCCCCGGGGGGTCAAAGGGCGGACGCGCGGACGTACGACCATTACACGAAAATAAAGGGATCGAGGATGACAACGCAGCTTGTGTTTGCCCTTGTCTGCGGCGTGTTGGCGCTGGTCTATGGCATCTGGGCGTCGCGGTCGGTTCTGGCCTCAAGCCCGGGAAGCGAACGCATGCAAGCGATCGCGAGCGCCATTCAGGAAGGGGCGCAGGCCTACCTCAACCGGCAGTACCGGGCGATCGCCATGGTCGGCATCGTCGTTTTCGCGGTTCTGTCCCTGGTGCTCGGCCTCAAGGTGGGGATCGGCTATCTGATCGGCGCCACCCTGTCGGGCGCGACCGGCTATATCGGCATGAACGTCTCGGTGCGCGCCAACGTGCGCACCGCCGAGGCCGCGCGCCAAGGCTTGGCGCAAGGGCTGGGGATCGCCTTTCGCGCCGGCGCGGTCACGGGGCTTCTGGTCGCGGGCCTGGCGCTGCTGGCGGTGGCCGGATACTACGGCTATCTGCTGAGCAGCGGGGCCGAGGGGCGCGCGCTTATCGATCCGCTCGTGGGGCTCGGCTTCGGTGCCTCCCTGATCTCCATCTTCGCGCGGCTGGGCGGCGGCATCTTCACCAAGGGCGCCGACGTGGGCGCCGACCTGGTGGGCAAGGTCGAGGCCGGCATTCCCGAGGACGATCCGCGCAACCCGGCGGTGATCGCCGACAACGTGGGCGACAACGTGGGCGATTGCGCCGGCATGGCGGCCGACCTGTTCGAGACCTACGCGGTGACCGTGGTCGCGACCATGGTGCTGGCCTCCATTTTCTTCGCCGGAACCGAGATCGTCGCCAGCGCCATGCGCTTTCCGCTGATCATCGGCGGCGTCTGCATCGTGACCTCGGTGATCGGCACCTTCTTCGTGCGCCTGGGCGCCAGCCAGAGCATCATGGGCGCGCTCTACAAGGGCTTCATCGCCTCGGCGGTGCTGTCGGCCATCGCGCTTCTGCCCGCCACCGAGTGGGTCCTGGGCCTGGGCACCGAGTTCACCGTGGGCGCGCGCACTTTCACCGGCTGGGCGCTTTATGCCTGCGGGCTGGCGGGCTTGGCGATTACCGGCGGCCTCATCTGGGTGACCGAATATTACACCAGCACCGAGTATCGCCCCGTGCACAGCATCGCCCAGGCCTCGACCACTGGCCACGGCACCAACGTGATCCAGGGCCTGGCCATCTCCATGGAGGCGACGGCGATCCCGGCGTTGATCATCGTGGCCGGCATTATCGTCACCTATCTCCTGGCGGGCCTTTTTGGCATCGCCATCGCGGTGACAACCATGCTGGCGCTGGCCGGCATGGTGGTGGCGCTGGATGCCTACGGGCCGGTTACCGACAATGCCGGCGGCATCGCCGAAATGGCGGACATGGAGCACGACGTGCGCAAGACCACCGATGCCCTGGACGCGGTCGGCAACACCACCAAGGCCGTGACCAAGGGCTATGCCATCGGCTCGGCGGGCCTGGGCGCGCTGGTTCTGTTCGCCGCCTACACCTCGGATCTGGAGCATTTCGCCAAGACGGGCGTGATCCAGGTGGGCGACGGAATCGACTTCGCGCTCTCCAACCCCTACGTGGTCGTGGGCCTCTTCATTGGCGGCATGCTGCCGTATCTGTTCGGGGCGCTTGGGATGACCGCGGTCGGTCGCGCGGCGGGCTCGGTCGTGGTCGAGGTGCGCCGGCAGTTCAAGGAGATTCCCGGCATCATGGAGGGCACGGGGAAGCCGGAATACGGGCGCTGCGTCGATATGCTGACCAAGGCCGCGATCAGGGAGATGATCGTGCCGTCGATGCTGCCGGTGCTTTCGCCGATCGCGCTCTACCTTGTGATCCAGGCGATCGCCGGCCAGGCCGCGGCCCTGGCGGCGCTGGGCGCCATGCTGTTGGGCGTGATCGTGACCGGCTTCTTCGTCGCGATCTCCATGACCGCCGGCGGCGGCGCCTGGGACAACGCCAAGAAGTACATCGAGGACGGCAACCTGGGTGGCAAGGGCTCGGAAGCCCACAAGGCGGCGGTGACCGGCGATACGGTGGGCGATCCCTACAAGGATATGGCCGGCCCGGCGGTCAACCCCATGATCAAGATCACCAACATCGTGGCGTTGCTGCTGCTCGCCACGCTGGCCGTATAGCGGTCGGCAAAAACAAAACGCCCTGGGAGACCAGGCCTCCGGGGCGTTTTCGTTGTCCGGTTTCGACCGACTATTTACCGGCGGAGGTGAAGCGGCCCAAATTGCCGATGAGCTGTTGGATCACGGTGATCTGTCGCCCTTCGGTAGGGGTGATCCGGTCTACCGGGTCGATGTCCTGGCCGTCCTTCAGATCGTAGGTCTTGGTCCGGCTCACCATCCCGCTATTGTCGAACGATACCACCACCACCTTGCGCTCCAGCACCTCCGGCTTGAAGAACGCGAATTCGGAGGTTTTTTGGCCGATGTAGTACCACTTGCTGTCCTCGAACGTGGAGACGGTCGAGGGCGTGCCCAGCAGCCGGGCAACGTCCGTTCGCGAATGAATGCCTGGCGTAATTTTCGATAGATCGCCCGTTTTGGGGATATTGCCGCGCACGGCCACGGTCTGCTCGCAGCCCGCGAGGGCCAGGGTCAGAACCCCCGCGATACAAAGCGCCCGCGCGGCCTTTTTCCGCCGCCCGCCTCCGCCTGGTTGGCTCATCGCTTCGGCCCCTCTCTGGATCGTCCAAGTGCCTCGTGCTTGAATAAACCGGTCATCACGGATATTTCAAGCCCATATTCATCATGGGCATGGCCTGGGCCGGTTCGCTCCGGGCCGCCAAGCAGGGATAAACCCCTTGATTCTGCGCAATCCGTTTCGTCGCGACTCGAGCGCAACGGCCGCCGCCGGGCTCTACGAGGCGGCCGTGGCCCAGGCTCGGCGGCCGGAATTTTACATCAAATGTGGGGTGCCGGATACGGTGGACGGCCGGTTCGACCTGATCGCGGTGCACGTATTCCTCGTGCTCCACCGCTTGAAGCGGGACCACCCGGCCTCGGCCGGCCTGGCGCAAGCGGTGCTCGATGCGATGTTCAGCGACATGGATCGCAGCCTGCGGGAGATGGGCGCCGGGGATCTGGGGGTTGGGCGCCGTGTCAAGCGGATGGCGGAAGGCTTGAACGGTCGAATCGCGGCCTATGAGGCCGGGTTGACCGCCCCGGAGCGGACCGACCTGGGCGCGGCGCTGCGCCGCAACCTCTACGGCACGGTCACGCCCGAGTCGGCTTGCGTGGCGGCGCTGGCGGCCTATGTGCAGGCCCAGGCGGGGCAACTGGCGGCCCAGGGCCTGGATGCGCTTGCCACCGGGACGGTTGCGTTCGGCGACCCGCCCACGGCCTAGGAAGAGATCATGGAACAGGTGGAGTTTTCCCGCCTCATCGACGTGGCGCGCCTGGGCGACGCGGCGGAGACCCGGGCCATCGCGGCCACGGCGGACGAGCGCGAGGCCCTGGCGCGGCGCCTTGGCCTGGTTTCGTTCGACCGGCTGGAGGTGGACACACGGCTTCGGCGTCGGCCCGGATCGGGCCTGGTGGAGCTCCGCGCCCATTACACGGCGGCGTTGACCCAGGCCTGCGTGGTAACCCTGGCGCCAGTGCCCGGCCGCCTGGACCAGACGTTTATTCAACTGTACGACCCGGCGGCGGGCGTGGCCGGCGACGAGACGGCGCCCAGTCATGCGCGCCATGTGAGCGTGGACCCGGAAGCGGCCGACCCGCCCGAGCCGATCGGACCCGGCGGGATCGATCTGGGCGAGGCGGTGGTCCAGCATCTGGCCGTGACCCTAGATCCATACCCGCGCGCGCCGAACGCGCGCCTGTACGTGCCCGAACCTGGGCCGGGCCCGGCGGCCCCGGACGAGGAAGGCGGCCAAGGGGCGCGGGGGGAAAGCCCGTTTGCCGTGCTGCGCCGCCGGTAGCCTGCTAAAGCGGTTCAATAGGTGGAGCATGATTCTCTCGGAAAAGTGGTTTCCACTTTTCTGGACCATGCTTTAGAAAAACCTACCGCCGCCTTTCCAGGCCGGACTTGCCGGCACCGCTAATACGGGCTAAGAAGCGCGTTTGAACAGGCCGATTTGAGAGTGGAAAGCAAAGCCAATGGCGGTTCCCAAGAAAAAGGTGACCCGATCCAAACGAAATATGCGCCGGGCGCACCACGCGCTTGGGCCCAACGCCCACAACGAGTGCCCGAATTGCGGCGAGCTGAAGCGGCCGCACCACGTTTGTGGCGCCTGCGGACACTACGACGGCCGCGAGGTCGTCGAGATCGAAGGCGCCTGAGCCGGCCGGCCCCGGCCCGGGGCAAGACGCCGGATATTCGCCAGACGACAGGACAGAGCACGACGTGAGCCGTCGCCTGACCATAGCCCTGGATGCCATGGGCGGCGACGCCGCGCCGAACATGGTGGTGCGGGGCGCCAGCATCGCGCGCCAGCGCCATCCGGAGGTGGAGTTCGCGATGTTCGGCCGGGCGCCGGAAATCGAGGCGCTGCTCGCGCGGCAGAAACGGCTGGCGGCGGTGACCACGGTGGTTCACACGGACGATGTGGTGACCAGCGAGGAGAAGCCCTCCATCGCGCTGCGCGCGGGGCGCAATTCGAGCATGCGCCTGGCGATCAACGCGGTGCGTGACGGCACCGCGGACGGGGTCGTCTCCGCGGGCAACACCGGGGCCCTCATGGCCATGGCGAAGTTCGTGCTCAAGACCCTGCCGGGCGTGGATCGACCCGCGATCGCGGCGTTCTTTCCGACCCTGCGGGGCGAGACCCTGATGCTGGATCTCGGGGCCAACGTTGTATGCGACGCGCGCAACCTGGTTGATTTCACGGTCATGGGCAATGCCTTCGCGCGCTGCGTGCTGGGCGTGCTGAACCCGGCCTACGGCCTGCTCAACGTGGGCTCCGAGGAGCTGAAGGGCCACGAGGCGCTGCACGAGGCACGCGCGGCCTTGAAGGAAATCAACCTGCCGGGCGAGTTCGTCGGCTTCGTGGAGGGCGACGATATCGCCAAGGGAACGGTCGATGTCATGGTGACCGACGGCTTTACCGGCAACATCGCCCTCAAGACCGCCGAGGGCACGGCGATGCTGATCGCCGAATACATGCGGCGCACCTTCAGGAGCTCGGTCATCGCCGGGCTCGGGTACGTGCTGGCCCGTTCGGCCATGCGCAAGCTGCGCAAGCGCCTGGACCCGCGCCAATACAACGGCGCGATCTTTCTCGGCCTCAACGGCATCGCGGTCAAAAGCCACGGCGGCACCGATGCCCTTGGCTTCGCCAACGCCATCGACGTGGCGATCGACATGAAGAAATACGGGATCATCGAAAAGACCCGGGCCGACTTCTCCGCGCTGCTCGCCCGCCCGGCCAAGGCCGAGGCGGCGACCGGGTGATGGCGCCACGCTCGATTGTCGCCGGTTGCGGGTCGTACCTGCCGTCGCGCGTCGTGACCAACGAAGAGCTGGCGCGAACGGTCGACACCTCGGACGAATGGATCCGTCAGCGTACGGGAATTCGCGAGCGGCGCGTGGCCGCGGACGGCGAGTTCACCTCCGACTTGGGCCTGCGCGCCGCGGAGGAGGCGCTCGATATGGCGGCCATGACCGCCGACGATATCGACTTGGTGATTTGCGCGACCTCGACCCCGGACGAGACCTTCCCGGCCACGGCGACGCGCATTCAGGCGCGCCTTGGGATCACTCGGGGCGCCGCGTTCGACGTGCAGGCGGTGTGCAGCGGGTTCGTTTACGCGCTCGCCGTGGCCGACAACTTCGTTCGCCTGGGGCAGGCGCGCCATGTTCTGGTGGTTGGGGCCGAGACATTCTCCCGGATTCTCGACTGGGAGGATCGTTCCACCTGCGTGCTGTTCGGCGATGGCGCCGGCGCCGTTATCTTGAGCGCCAACAACGGCGAGGCTGCCAACGGCGCGCGCGGGGTACTTTCCACCCATCTCTATGCCGACGGTCGCTATCACGATTCGCTCTACGTGGATGGCGGGCCGTCCTCGACCGGTACGGTGGGGCACCTGCGCATGGCCGGGCGCGACGTTTTTCGCTACGCGGTGGTGCGCATGAGCGAGGCGGTCGATGCCGCGCTCGCCGCCAACGGCCTCGCCGCGGCCGACATCGATTGGCTGGTGCCCCATCAGGCCAACCTGCGCATCATCGACGCCATGGCCCGGCGCCTCAACTTGGCGGAGGAGCGCGTCGTGGTCACGGTCGATCGTCACGCGAATACCTCGGCGGCCTCGATCCCGCTGGCCCTGGACGAGGCGGTGCGCGATCAACGCATCCGGCGCGGCGACCTTATTCTCATGGAGGCCATGGGCGGTGGCTTCACCTGGGGCTCGGCCCTGGTGCGCTGGTGACGTGGGCGCCGGGCTGGCGCGGCGGCCACGACCGAGCCTTAAACAATCGCCGCATCCCCCGGAACTCGCGCGCGTTTGACCCTCTCCATGGGTTGGGTTAACGTCACCCCAAACAACAGCCGAATAAAGTTGTAAGGGAGAGCTTCATGGCGTCTCGTACGATCACGAGGGCCGACCTTGGGGAAGCCGTGTATCAAGAGGTCGGTCTGTCGCGCAACGAGTCGGCGGATTTGGTCGAGACTGTTCTGAGCGAGATTTCCGATGCGCTGGTGCGCGGCGATATGGTGAAACTCTCGTCGTTCGGCAGCTTCGCGGTGCGGCAAAAGGGGGAACGGATCGGGCGTAACCCGAAGACCGGCGAGGAGGTTCCGATCCTGCCTCGGCGCGTTCTCGTGTTTCGCGCCTCCCATGTATTGAAAGACCGGATCAACGATGCGCTGAGCGGCCGGGGCCGCTCCTTGGTATAAGGCCCGGCGGCGGCGCGGCTGCGTTGCGGAACCCTGACTCGATCATGGCAACGATACGCACGGGCGGAAAGTCCCCGGCGGCCTTTCGCACCATCAGCGAGGTGGCCGACAGGCTAGGCGTGCCGCAGCACGTGCTGCGTTTCTGGGAATCCAAATTCGCCCCGATCCGGCCCCTGAAGCGGGCCGGGGGGCGGCGCTATTACCGGCCCGAGGATATCGACCTGCTGTGCCGGATCCGAGACCTGCTGCATACGGAAGGCTATACCATCAAGGGGGTTCAGCGGCTGCTGCGCGAGGGTCACCTGAAGGCGGAGAAGCAGGCCGCCCCGGCCCAGGTTGGGCGCGAGGAGTTGCGGGCCATCCTCGACGAGTTGACGGCGCTGCGCGATCTGCTGCGCGAGGCGTCGGAGTAGTTCGGGATCGGCGCGCGCGCCGATTGCCTCGCGCCGTGGCGGGCAGTATATAGGGCGACGATCGGAGCGTGGCGCAGGCTGGTAGCGCACTTGGCTGGGGGCCAAGGGGTCGCCGGTTCGAATCCGGCCGCTCCGACCATTTTTTTCAAATGGCTAACCTGAGCCCAAGTGCCCATGAGCGGCGCTTGGGTCGCGTTTCGGGTGGGGTACGCCCGATGTTCGGGTTTGCTGGGGCGCATCCGATGCCACCCACCGATCGAAGGAGGAGACCATGTCGGGAAGGTTGTCCTTGTGCGCCGTTGCGTTCGGTGTGTCGGTGGCGGTATGGGGCGGCTCCGCGGTCATCGCCGCCGATCCGTCGCCAGAGACCCGACTGTCGCCGCGCGCGCAAACGCTGTTTCAGGCATACCGGGATGTCCCGCGCTCGTTCGGCTACAGGGCCTTCGCCGTCGGGCCCGAGAGCGTGGTAAGCGGACAGAGCATGCGGCTCAGCCAGCCGAGGATCGCGATCGACCAGGCGATCGAGGACTGTCAGCGGAGATCCGCGCGCACCTGCCAAGTCCATGGGGTCGGCGACATCATCGTCCTTGGCCTCGCCGACTGGAAGACCGAAGTCGCGCTCGCGCTCTATCGGGTCAAGACCGACGCGACCAACGACGATCTCGATGCGGTGACGTTAACGGGCGGCGGATCAGGAGACGCCGACTAACGATGAGTTTTGGTTGATCGCGGGCCCGGTGGGCGAAGGTACGCTCGTGACCTTCAATCCATGGTTGATATCTCTTGGTCTGGCGGCGGGCATGATATCATGGCGTCGGCGCCCCGATTCGCTTGCCCTCCCGGAAGGCGGGTCGCGCGGCGCCATTACGATTCGACCGATTTTTAAGTTGCGATGCAGAAATTAGACGGTGCATAAATCTACGATGTCCAAGCTCGCGGTGGGCGGCGATTCGCGGGGTCGCCTTGCCCAATCGCGCGGGCTATACGGGGGCAACTGACATGACGGGGATGGGAAGCCGGCGATGACGGAGACAAATGTACGCGGCCTGCCCGGCGCGAATGTAATCGTGGCCGGGGCGGCGCTCGCGGTGGGGGCGGTCTTCAGCATGCTGCTCATGGCGCGCGCGGTGGACCCGGTCATGAGGCTGCACGGTTTCTTGTTTTTCGCGTTTAGCGTGCTTGGCGCGTTCTGGCTGATCGCCCGCCATTATCGGGAGTCGGATTCGCCCGGCGTGGCGGCGGCTGAGGCGGTGCGCTACAATGACGATGTGGTGCGCGCCGGGGTCGTGGCGTCGATGTTCTGGGGTCTGGTCGGCTTCTCCGTGGGCCTGACCATCGCCTCGCAACTGGCCTTTCCCGCCCTCAATTTGGATCTGCCGTGGACCAATTTCGGGCGTCTGCGCCCGGTTCACACCTCGGCCGTGATCTTCGCTTTCGGCGGTAACGTATTGATCGCGACTTCGTTTTACGTCGTGCAGCGCACGTGCCGGGCGCGTCTGGCCGGCGACCTCGCGCCGTGGTTCGTGTTTTGGGGCTATAACCTGTTCATCGTGATCGCCGCCTCGGGCTACATGCTGGGCGTCACGCAAAGCCGCGAATACGCCGAGCCGGAATGGTACGCCGATCTGTGGCTTACGGTCGTGTGGGTGGTCTATCTCCTGGTGTTTCTGGGCACGCTCCGGCGCCGCCGCGAGCCACACATCTATGTGGCCAACTGGTTCTACCTGGCGTTCATCCTGACCATCGCCATGCTGCACATCATCAACAACCTGGCGGTGCCGGTCTCCTGGGCCGGCGTGAAGAGCTATTCGCTCTTCTCCGGCGTACAGGACGCGCTCACGCAGTGGTGGTACGGGCACAACGCGGTCGGCTTTTTCCTGACCGCCGGGTTCCTCGGCATCATGTACTACTTCGTGCCCAAGCGCGCCGAGCGGCCGATCTATTCGTACCGGCTGTCGATCGTGCATTTCTGGACCCTGATCTTCCTGTACATCTGGGCCGGACCGCACCACCTGCACTACACGGCCCTGCCGGACTGGGCACAGACGCTCGGCATGACCTTCTCGATTATGCTGTGGATGCCCTCGTGGGGCGGCATGATCAACGGCCTGATGACGCTCTCCGGCGCGTGGGACAAGCTGCGCACGGACCCGGTGATGCGCATGCTGGTGATCTCGGTTGCGTTCTACGGCATGAGTACCTTCGAGGGGCCGGTCATGGCGATCAAGGCGGTCAATTCCCTCAGCCACTACACGGACTGGACCATCGGGCACGTACATTCCGGCGCGCTCGGCTGGGTCGGGTTCGTCAGCTTCGGCGCCATGTACTATCTGGCGCCGGTGCTGTGGCGGCGCGAACGGCTGTATTCCCTGCGCCTCGTGGGGCTGCATTTCTGGGTCGCGACCATTGGCATCCTGCTCTACATCACCGCCATGTGGGTGTCGGGCATTCTGCAAGGGCTGATGTGGCGGGCCTACGACGGTCTCGGGTTCCTGGAGTACTCCTTCGTCGAGACGGTCGAGGCCATGCATCCCTTCTACATCATCCGTGCCGGCGGCGGCGCGCTCTATCTGCTCGGGGCCGCGATCATGGCCTACAACCTGTGGCGCACGGCCCGCGGCGACGTGCGCGACGAGGCGCCGGCCGTGGGCATGCGCCCCGCGGCGCCGGCGGCGGCCGAATAGGGGGAGGGAGAGATGTTCGAGAAACACGCGATCATCGAGAAGAACTCGATCCTCCTGACCGTCCTGGTCCTGATCGTCGTCTCCATCGGCGGTATCGTCGAGATTTCGCCGCTGTTCTACCTGGAAAGCACGATCGAGAAGGTCCAAGGCATGCGGCCCTATTCGCCGCTGGAGCTGGCCGGGCGCAAGATCTATATCCGCGAGGGCTGCTACAACTGCCACAGCCAGATGATTCGCCCCCTGCGCGACGAGGTGGAGCGCTACGGGCACTACAGCCTGGCCGCGGAGAGCATGTACGACCATCCGTTTCAATGGGGCTCCAAGCGCACCGGGCCAGACCTGGCGCGGGTCGGCGGCCGTTACTCAGACGATTGGCATGTGGCGCACATGACGAACCCGCGCAGCGTGGTGCCCGAGTCGATCATGCCCGGATACCCGTTTCTGGCGCGCACGCCGCTCCGCTTCGAGCGCATCGCCGACGACCTCAAGGCCAACCGGACGGTTGGCGTGCCCTATGACGACGAGATGATCGCGGCGGCCGTCGAGGATGTGCGCTCCCAGGTCGATCCCGAGTCCGATGGCGCCGAGGCCCTGTTGGCGCGCTATCCCAAGGCACAGGTGCGCGATTTCGACGGCAACCCGGCGGTGATCTCGGAGCTGGACGCGCTCATCGCCTATCTTCAAATGCTGGGCACGCTGGTCGATTTCGACGTCTACAAGGCCGAGGAGAACTTCAGGTGAGGAGGCGGGCATGAGCTATGACGACGTGGTGTCCTTCGCCGGTACGTTCGGCCTGATTTTCTTCATGGTCGTGTTCGCGGTGGTGCTGGTCTATGCCTTCTGGCCGGGCAACAAGCGCAAGTTCGAGGAGGCGGCGCGCAGGCCGCTGGAGGATGACTGACGTGGCGGGGCACAAGGAAACCGACGAGATCACGGGAACCGAGACCACCGGGCACGAGTGGGACGGCATCAAGGAGTTGAACACGCCGCTGCCCCGATGGTGGCTGTGGACCTTCTATGCGTGCATCGCCTGGGCGGTGGTCTATTGGATCGCCATGCCGGCCTGGCCGCTGGTCAGCAGCCATACCAAGGGCGTGCTCGGTTACGCCAGCCGTGCCGTGGTGGACCAGCGCCTCGCCGCGGCGCGCGCCGCCCAGAGCGTTTTCGTGGCGCGAATCAACGCCGCCTCCCTTGGCGAGATTCGCCAGGACCCGGAGTTGCTCGCGTTCGCGATCGCCGGCGGCCGGTCGGCCTTCGCCGTCAACTGCTCCCAGTGCCACGGGCGCGGCGCCGCCGGCTCGCCCGGATTCGCCAACCTGAACGACGACGCCTGGCTGTGGGGCGGAACGCTGGACGACATCCACCAGACCATCACCTATGGCATCCGCTCCGACCACGAAGAAACCCGCGTGGGCGACATGCCCGCCTTCGTGCGCGACGAAATACTGACGCGCGACCAGGTCGGCGATGTGGCCGAGTATGTGCTCTCGCTGTCGGGCCGCTCGGCGGACCCGGCCGCCGCCGGGCGCGGCGCCGCCATATTCGCCGAGCAGTGTGTCGCCTGCCACCAGGAGGGCGGGGTTGGCAATCGGGAGGTCGGCGCGCCCAATCTGAGCGATTCGATCTGGCTCTACGGCGGCGACAAGGCGACTATCGTCGAGACCGTGTCGAACGGGCGCGGCGGCGTAATGCCCGCGTGGACCGGGCGCCTCGATCCGACCACCATCAAGCAGCTCGCGGTCTACGTGCACTCCCTCGGCGGGGGCGAATAGGCGGCGATTAGGCGGCCCGGCCGGGCACCCGGCCAGGTTTGGAGTTTCCATGGATCAACCCGCGACATCGGAGCTTGGTGCGGGCGCCCCCACGGCGGCGCATGGCGTGGCTCGGGTGGACGTGCGGGCGGTCAACAAGAAGGAACACCGCTCCGCCTACCAAAAGCGGCTCAAGATATTTCCCAAGAAGGCGCGAGGCGGCTTCAGGCGCCTTAAATGGGGGATCATGGCGCTCACCCTGTCCGCCTATTATCTGGCGCCATGGCTGCGCTGGGACCGGGGCCCGAGCGCGCCGGATCAGGCGATCCTTCTGGATATACCGGCCCGGCGGTTCTATTTTTTCTTCATCGAGATCTGGCCGCAGGAAATCTACTACCTGACCGGGCTGCTGATCCTCGCCGCCTTTGGCCTGTTTCTGGCAACCTCGCTCTTTGGCCGGGTGTGGTGCGGCTATACGTGCCCACAAACGGTCTGGACGGATTTGTTCATCGCCGTCGAGCGCATGGTCGAGGGCGATCGCGGCGCGCGCATGCGCCTGGACAAGGCACCCTGGAGCGCCACCAAGATCGGCAAGCGGGTGGTCAAGCACGGGATTTGGTTGATCATCGCGATGATGACCGGTGGCGCGTGGGTTTTCTACTTTGCCGACGCGCCAAGTCTCTTGGGCGAGCTCGTCACGCTTCAGGCGCCGCCCATCGCCTACATCGCCATCGGGGTGCTGACCTTCACCACCTATATCCTGGGTGGGCTCGCGCGCGAGCAGGTGTGCATCTACATGTGCCCGTGGCCGCGCATTCAAGCCGCCATGGTCGACGTGGATTCGATGATCGTGACCTATCGGGGCTATCGCGGCGAGCCGCGCGGGCCGCACCGCAAGGGCGAGCCCTGGGAGGGGCGCGGCGACTGCATCGACTGCAACAATTGCGTCGCGGTCTGCCCCACGGGTATCGACATTCGCGATGGCTCCCAACTTGAATGCATCAATTGCGGGCTGTGTGTCGACGCCTGCAACGACGTGATGGACCGGATCCATCGGCCACGCGGCCTGATCGCCTACGATACCTTCGCCAACGTGGAACGGCGGGCCAGCGGCAAAAGCGCGCGGGTTAAGCTGCTGCGCGCGCGGCCGCTCATCTATGCCGGCTCGATGGTGGCCGTGGCGGCGGTCATGGTGTTTGGCTTGAGCACCCGCGCGACCCTCGACGTCAATGTGCTGCGCGACCGCAACCCCCTGTTCGTCACCCTCTCCGACGGCTCGATCCGCAACGGCTACACGGTCAAGATCATCAACAAGCAGCACGAGCGGCGCACGTACCGCCTGACCGTCGAGGGGCTGCCCGGGCATCGCGTCCGGGTGGTCGGTCGGGACGGGGCGGGCGCGCCGATGCTTCCGGTCCCCGCGGATCGGTTGGCCAGCTACCGGGTCCTGGTCAGCGCTCCGGTTGACGTGCTCAAGGGACAGTCCACGCCAATCGTCTTTTTGTTGACCGATACGGCGGGCGGAACACGGGTAAGCTACGATGCGGTGTTCCGAGGGCCGGGAGGCTAGGGATGCGAGTCATCACGGGACGGCACGTTCTCATCGGCGTTCTGGCGTTCTTCGCCGTCGTGTTCGCCGCCAATGGCGCGTTTGTTTATTTGGCGCTGGATACGTGGAGCGGCTTGAGCACTAAGAACCCCTATCAGCGTGGCGTTACATACAACGAGACCCTGGCGGCCGCCGCCGCGCAGAAGGCCCTGGGCTGGCACGCGCGGCTCGGCTTCACGGATCTGGGCGCCGGGCGTGGGCGCATCGAGATTACCTTCACGGATAAGCGCGGCGCGCCCCTGGATTATCTCGAGGTCGGTGGCACGATCCGCCGGCCGACCCGCGAGGGTTTGGACCGTGACGTGTCTCTAGCGCATACCGGGCCGGGGCGCTATGGGGTCGAGCTTAATTTTCCGAAGAGCGGCCAGTGGGACCTGCGCCTGGTCGCGCGCGGGCGCGACGACCGCCGCTTCGAGATCGAGGATCGCATATGGCTGAAGTAGCCGCCCCTCTGGGCACGCCCGCCGGGGACATCGCGGACCCGGCGACCTACGTGCGCGCGCGCGGCGACGGCACCTCGGAGCTCGATCTGGTGGTCGAGAACCTGCACTGCCCGAGCTGCATCCCGCGTATCGAGGGCGCGGCCAAGGGGCTGTCCGGGGTGCTCGACGCGCGGGTCAATCTGGGCACCCGGCGCCTGCATCTGCGCTGGCGCGAGGGCGCGGTGGAGCCGGTGGCGGTCATGGCCGCGGTCGCGGAGCGCGGGTTCCATCTGGTGCCCCTCGATGCCCGGGTTCTGGACGGCGGCACGGACGCCGAGAGCCGCGCCCTGCTGCGCGCCCTGGCGGTGGCCGGGTTCGCCGCCGGCAATGTGATGCTCCTGTCGGTGTCGGTCTGGGCCGGCCTCGCGGCGGACATGGGCCCGGCCACGCGCGATCTGTTCCACTGGGTATCCGCGTTGATCGCCCTGCCCGCGATCGCCTACGCGGGCCGGCCGTTCTACCGCTCGGCGCTGGCCGCCTTGCGCGGCGGGCAGCTCAACATGGACGTGCCCATCTCCCTGGCGGTGCTGCTGGGGGCGGGCATGAGCTTGTTCGAGACCATGCGCGGCGGGACCCAGGTCTATTTCGATGCCTCGATCACGTTGCTCTTTTTCCTGTTGATCGGGCGCTACCTGGATCTGCGCGTGCGCGGCAAGGCGCGCTCGGCGGCGGAGAACATGATGCTCCTGCGCGCCACCGGCGCCACGGTCATCGCGGCGGACGGCACGCGCCGCGCCAGCGCCATCGGCCTGGTGCGCCCGGGCATGCGGGTTGCCGTGGCCGCCGGCGAGCGGGTGCCCGTGGACGGGCGCGTGCTCAAGGGGCGCGGCGAGGTGGATACCAGCCTGGTGACCGGGGAGAGCGTGCCGCGCCCGGTCGGCCCCGGCGCTGAGGTTTTCGCCGGCACGGTCAACCTGAGCGGCCCCCTGGAAATCCAGGTCGGGGCGGTCGGTAACGGGACCCTTCTGGCCGAGATCGTGCGCCTGATGGAAGCCGCCGAGCAGGGCCGCGCCCGCTACGTGCGGCTGGCGGACCGCGCGGCGCGCATCTATGCCCCGGCGGTGCATGGGTTCGCGCTCGCCGCCTTCGTTGGGTGGATGCTGATTGGCGCCATGGCTTGGCAGGAGGCGCTCATGATCGCCGTCTCCGTGCTCATCATCACCTGCCCGTGTGCGCTTGGCCTGGCGGTGCCGGCGGTGCAGGTGGCCGCCGTGGGCCGGCTCCTGCGCGCCGGGGTGCTGGTCAAGGCGGCCGATGCCCTGGAGCGCCTGGCGGGAGTGGACACGGTGGTGTTCGACAAGACCGGCACCCTGACCCTGGGCCGCCCCGAGCTTGCCAACGGCGCGGACATCGACCCGGCCGACCTGCGCCTTGCCGCCGCGCTCGCCGTTACCAGCCGGCATCCCCTGGCACAAGCGGTGTGCCGCGCCGCGGGGCCGGTACCGGCGCACGGGGACGAGGTGCGCGAGGAACCGGGGCTTGGGCTGGCCGCGCATGTCGCGGGGGGCGAGGCGCGCCTGGGCAATCGCGCCTGGTGCGGCGTGGACGCGCACGGTGGCCCCGACGGGGCGGCGGACGGGCCGGAGCTGTGGTTGACCGCGCCGGGCGCCGCGCCTGTCCGCTTTGTCTTTCGCGATACCCCGCGCGCCGACGCGGCCGCGCTGGTGGCGTGGCTCAAGGGCCGGGGCCTGGCGGTCGAGCTTCTGTCCGGGGACCGGGCGTCGGTGACGGCGGACACCGCGCGGGCTCTGGGCATCGAAACCTGGTCCGCCGAGCAGCGCCCGGCGGCCAAGATCGCGCGGGTCCGCGCCTTGGCGGACGCGGGCGCCAAGGTGCTTATGGTGGGCGACGGGCTGAACGACGCGCCCGCCCTGGCCGCGGCCCATGTGTCCGCCTCGCCGGCGGCGGCCGCGGACGTGAGCCAGACCGCGGCGGATTTCCTGATTCGCGGCGAGCGCCTGGCGCCGCTCGCGCGCGCCATGCGCGTGGCCCGCACATCGCGCCGCCTGGTGTTGCAGAACTTCGCCCTGTCGCTCGGCTACAACGCCGTTGCCGTGCCGCTCGCCATGGCCGGGCTGGTGACGCCCCTGATCGCCGCCGTGGCCATGTCGGCCTCGTCGATCGTGGTCACCCTCAACGCGCTTCGCCTCAACCTGATCGAGCGGGAGGCGGACTTGTGAGCGTGTTGGGGTTTCTCCTGCCGGCCGCGCTGTTCCTGGGCCTGCTTGGGCTCGTGGCGTTTCTGTGGGCGCTCAAGAGCGGACAGTTCGACGATCTGGATGGCGCCGCCCACCGCATCCTGTTCGACGACGACGACGAGCCGGGCGCTCGGTAATCAGGCGCCGTTCTCGATCAAGTCTCGGTAGGCGTGCCAGGTCGCGTGGCCGACCAGGGGAAAAGTGATCGTCAGGCCCAGGAACGCCGGCACCAGGCCGAAGGCGATCAGCACCACGATCAGCCACGCCCATAGGGCCATCGGGAGCAGATTGGCGCGCACCGCGCGTACGCTGACGATCATCGCGGTCACCGCGTCGATGTCGCGCACCATCAGCATGGGCACCGACACCACGCTGATCGAGAACACGACCGCCGCCAATACGCTGCCCACGGCGCTGCCCACGATCAGCAGCCCCAGCCCTTCCCAGGTAAAAAAGAGCGTGGGCAGAATCTCCTCCAGCGGCGGGAAATGGAGGGTGCCGAAGAACAGCGCGAACAAAAGCGAGGCCAGGCGCATCCAGGCGAGCAGGACGAGCGCGAGCAGAACCCCGATGAACCCGAGCTGGGTGGGCGAGCGGGTCATCACGAACAGGGCGGCCTTCAGGCTCACCGGTTCGCCCGCCTCCAGGCGCCGGCTGGTTTCGTAGAGGCCGACCGCCAGCATGGGGGCCACTAGCATGAACCCGGCCGCGAGCGGCGGCAGCAGATACTCGAACCCGGTCAGGAAAAGACCCGCCGTCAAGCCGATGCTGAACGCCGCGAATAGGGCGCCGTAGGTGAAGCTGACGAAGGGGGCGCGCTGCATGTCCCGCCAGCCGGCGGCCAGCCAGGCCCATGGCCGTTCCATGAGGATTCGCCGGATTGCCGGCTGTTGGTGAGCCGGGAGCGCCGCGCTGTCCTGTGCCATATACGCCGAGCCTGCGTGGTTGTTCGTCGAGCGCGCCGCGCCCATTGGGGGTGCGCCGGCGCCAAGCACGCACACTATGCCTGCTTTGTTTGATTTGGATCAAGGACACGAACCGCCCCGAAAATGTCCAATCCCGGCCATGGATCAGGCGCTGCTCGCCAAATACGACCAGCGGGTACCTCGGTATACGAGTTACCCGACGGCTCCCCATTTCGGCCCCGCGGTTGGCGCGGCCGATTATCGGCGCTGGCTCAAGGCTCTGGACCCGGCCTTGCCGCTCTCGCTTTATGTGCACGTGCCGTTTTGCGACACCCTATGCTGGTTTTGCGGGTGCCATACCAAGATCGTTCAGCGCTACGAGCCGGTCGCGGCGTATCTCCAGGTGCTGCGCCGCGAGATCGCGCTGATCGCGGACCTGCTGGGTGACCGGCGGGGAGTCTGCCATGTCCATTTCGGCGGCGGCTCGCCAACCATCCTGCGCCCCGACGATTTTACCGAGCTGTTCGCGCTGCTGCGCGGCCGGTTCGAGTTTACGCCGGACGCGGATATCGCCGTGGAGATCGACCCGCGCGGGCTGGAGGACGGCACCGTTCACGCCATGGTGGCGGCCGGGGTCAACCGGGCCAGCATCGGCGTGCAGGATCTGGACCCGGGCGTGCAATGCGCGGTGAACCGGGTCCAGTCGCTCGCCCTGACCAAGCGTGTCGCCGATCTCTTGCGCCAGGTCGGCGTCGGCTCCATCAACGTGGACCTCATGTATGGCCTGCCGCGCCAGAACGTGGCGGGGGTGCTGGCGACGGTCGATGCCACGGTCGAGTCGCTCGCGCCCGAGCGGGTGTGCCTGTTTGGCTATGCCCACGTGCCGTGGATGAAGAGTCATCAGCGCATGATCGACGAGCGCGCCCTGCCCGGGGCGGAGGAACGCTTCGCGCAGGCCATGGCGGTGGCCAACCGCCTGCGGGACCTGGGCTACGACTGGATCGGGCTCGATCATTTCGCGCGGCCCGACGACGCGCTCGCCCGCGCCGCGCGCGCCGGGCGCCTGCGTCGCAATTTCCAGGGCTATACCACCGACGACGCGCCGGCGCGCCTTGGCTTCGGTCCGTCGGCCATTGGCGCCCTGCCCGAGGGCTACGTTCAGAACATGGTGCCCATGCACGCCTACCGGGGCGCGGTCGAGGCGGGGGAGCCGCCGATTGCCCGCGGCGTCGCGCTGAGCGCGGGCGACCGGTTGCGCCGCGCGGTAATCGAGCGGCTCATGTGCGAGCAGAAGGTCGATCTGGACGATTTCGGGCCGGATGGCGCGGCGCTTGCCCCGGCGCTCGCCAAGTTGACGGACATGGAGGCGGACGGCTTGGTTCGGGTCGCGGGGCACAAGATCCAGGTCACGGCCATCGGGCGGCCGTTCGTGCGCACGGTGTGCGCCGTGTTCGACGAATACCTGGACCCGGGCGAAACCCGGCACGCGCGCGCGGTTTGAATCCAACCGGCGCGCCGGCTACAGTCGTCGGCGACGAGAATGATGACCTGCAGCCTGATCTACATCACCGCGCGCGACGTGGACGAGGCCAAGGTGCTTGGCCGGGCGCTGGTCGAGGCGCGCTTGGCGGCGTGCGCCAATGTCCTGCCGGGAATAGTGCCGATCTACCGGTGGGAGGGCGAGGTCCACGAGGGCGAGGAGGCGGTGCTCATCGCCAAAACCCGCACCGAACTGGTCGAGCGCGCGATCGCCTTCATCGAGGCCCGGCACAGTTACGAGTGCCCATGCGTCGTGGCCCTGCCCATTGTCGCCGGCAACCCGGCGTTTCTCGACTGGATCGCGGCGGAGACGGCGGACGCCTGATTTCAGGCGGTCGCGCGCAGCACGCCGCGGATCTCCTCGCGATACTCCGGGTCCCAGACCACACGATCCAGATCCACGTCGGCCTCGGTTTGCGCGGGCGCTGGAAATGCGTCCACAAGCCGTCGTGGCTCGGTGGGCGCGCGATCTTCGCGATGAAAAAGCCTAAGTCTCATTCAGCCATAGTCGCCGGCGTTTTAGGCGGCGATCGGGCGGCAAAGCGGAGGTTCGGGGGCGATTTCGTGGCGAATCCGTGGCACGCCCGGCGTACACGGGGCGTGCCCGGGGCGCGCGGAGCACGGGAGGGGGCATGGGGGGCATGCGCGGGCCCGCCTTGTCGCCGGGTTCCGGGCTCGTGTACACATGGTGAAATCCATCGTGGAGACCTCCCCGCATGTCGGCCGTGTCAGCGCGCCTGCCGCTCATATTCTCGTGCATCGGGCACGCCTACATGCACCTCTTCACGGCGTTCTACTTCGTGATCGTGCTGGCGTTGGAGGGCGCGTGGCAGCGCCCCTACCACGAGCTGATCGAGCTGTGGACCCTGGGCTCCCTGCTGGTCGGCGTGGGCGCGTTGCCCGCCGGGTGGCTGGCCGACCGGTGGAGCGCGGCGGGCATGATGGTGGTGTTCTTCGTGGGGCTCGGCATGGCCGGGATCGTGTGCGGCCTGGTCGACAGCACGACCGCCATGTTTCTGGGCCTGAGCGCGATCGGCCTGTTCAGCTCGATCTACCATCCGGTCGGGATCGCCTGGCTGGTGCGCAATTCCACCGCGCGGGGCAAGGCGCTGGGCATCAACGGCATCTTCGGAAGCGTCGGCATCGCCAGCGCCGCGCTGACCGCGGGGGCGTTGATCGACGCCTTCGGCTGGCGCGCCGCGTTCATCGTGCCTGGCGCCGTCTCCCTGATCACGGGAGCCGCGCTTTTCGTTTGCATGCGCCTGGGACTGGTGTCGGAAGGGCAGGTGGCGCACCGAGGCGACCCGGAGCCGAGCCGAGGCGCCATGGTGCGCGCCTTCGCGGTTCTGCTTTTGACCATGGCGATCATGGGGATCGTTTTTCAGGCCAGCCAGGCGGCGATTCCCAAGATGTTCGATCTGCGCCTGCGCGACCTGGCCGGCGACGGCACCTTCGGCATCGGCCTGATCGTGGCCCTGGTCTATACGGTCGGCGGGATCACCCAAGTCGTGGGCGGTCACTTGGCGGACCGCTATCCCCTGAAGCCGATCTATCTGGGCTCGTTCGTGTTGCAGGTGCCGGTCCTGGTCGGGATCGCCGCTCTGGGCGGGGTGCCGCTGATCGGCCTGACGGCGCTGATGGTGCTGCTCACTTCGGCCGCCTTGCCGGCGGAAAATCTGCTGCTCGCGCGTTACACCCCCCAGCGCCATCACGGCTTGGCCTATGGCGTCAAGTTCGTGCTCGCCTTCGGCACGGCGCCCTTGTCGATCATGATGGTCTCGGCGATTCAGGCGCGCACCGGGGAGTTCGCGTGGCTGTTCATCGTGCTTGCCGGGTTCGCGTTGGCGGCGGTGTTGGCGGCCGCCCTGCTGCCGGGCGAGGGGCGCCGCGAGGCGCCGCGGCCCATGGCGGCGGAGTAACCCAATGACGGGCATCGCGCTCAAGGGGCTGGATCACCTGGTTCTCACCGTGCGCGACATGGAGGCGACCCGTGGGTTCTACGAAACCGTGCTTGGAATGCGTCGGGAGGAATTCGGCAACGGGCGGGTGGCGCTGCGATTCGGCCGGCAGAAGATCAATTTGCATCCTTATCCGAGCCCGGTCGAGTCAAGCCCGGTCGAGCCAAGCCCGGTCGAGATCGTGGCCGCCGACCCGCGCCCGGGAACCGCCGATCTGTGCTTTATCGCCGAGACTCCCCTGGCCGACGTGGTGGCGCACCTGACGGCGCGCGGCATCCCGATCGAGGCGGGGCCGGTCGAGCGGACCGGCGCGACCGGGCCGATCCGTTCGGTCTATATCCGCGACCCAGACGGCAACCTGATCGAAATCGCCAACCCACTCGAGTCTTGAATGTAACGTTTAGGCCGCCGACGGAGCCGCCGACTCCGGCGATACCGTGGTTACCGAATCGCTCACCCGATCCTTGGGAAAACGAACGGTCACCGT